>Ga0265316_10001395_pt1 | contig 26025 bp, 23 predicted proteins | sample 4522metaG_FD_202092 | JGI IMG/M metagenome (GOLD analysis project Ga0265316, IMG submission 202092) | Rhizosphere microbial communities from Carex aquatilis grown in University of Washington, Seatle, WA, United States - 4-5-22 metaG | ecosystem: Host-associated > Plants > Roots > Rhizosphere >... | reverse complement strand
GCCGATCAGCTCTTCCTCACCGGGTGACTTGCCCGGCGTGCACATGACAACCTCATACCCCGCATCCCGAAGACGGTTGAGCTCCGGGTCTCCATCCTTGGTAAGAGAGCGCGGCGTGACGAGGATCCTGGCCACGGCTCATGCCCCTTTCGAGGCGACGATCTCGACTTTGCCCGCGCGTTTGAACACGCGCACGGGGAAGCCTTCCTTCTCGATATCTCCATAGTTGTGACCCGCTTCCCCGGGGTAGACGCAGAAGGAGACCAGCGGCTCATCCCCCGTGTTCACCGTGCGATGCGCCCAGAAAGGGGGGACATAACACATGCGCCCGGGCAAAAACCGCTCGTACGCGCTTTCCCCGTTGGCAAGCTTCATCAGCATGTAGCCTTCCCCGCGCAGGCACAGGTAGATCTCCGCGGTTCCGGCTGCCTGGTGATAGTGGCCCTTTGTCATGAAGCACTCTCCGCCGACAGTACCGGGGTAGGTCTTGCTGAGGCAGAACTGAAGCTGTCCGGTCTGCTCGGGAATTTTCATTTCGAAGACCTCGTAGTGCACCGGGTCTCCCTGGGCTACGAGGGCCTCCAGGGCTTTCGCGTCCTTGTAGTGGCCGCGCATGCTCGACGCCAGTCTGACGGTGTGCACCTGCGGATCCTTCATGATCCCGTGCACGAGGTCGAAATCCACGCCGAACGGCTTGAGCAGCCTGTCCACTGTGTTGGTGTTTTCCTTCATTGGTTTCCCTTCTCCTCTTCCGCCCAGCGGTTCATTGATGCCAGCAGCGACATGATTCGCACCGGGACCACCACCGAGCCTGACTCGCGGCGCGCGATTCATGGCTGGACACGCGCTGCGCCCCATGGAAGCTTCGCGCTCATGGGAACTCGATGACGTTCTTAAGGCCCTTGCCCTGGATGACCTGCTCGAAGGAGGCGCGGATCCCGTCCAGGGGCGTGCTCATCGTGACGAGGTCCTTCACCACGAGCCGTCCCGAGGCCACCAGCGCGAGGGTCTGCCGGTACTGGATGAGGCTCTGGCGCGATGTGCCCGAGATCGTGATCTGCTTGTAGTGCACGAGGTTCGTGTCCAGCGGCACCTTGCTCTTTCCCTCCGGCAGCCCGCCGAAGAACATGACCCTGCCGTTCACGCCGACGACTTCGAGGGCCAGGACCTGCGCGTCGCCGGACGGCGCCGCAGTGATGCAGACACTGACGCCTTTTCCACCGGTGAGCGAGGAGAGGCGCTCTTTCAGCCCGGTGCTTTCAAGCGTGATGATGGCAGGCTCCGCCTTGCGGCAAAGGGCCATCCGCTCCACGCTCAGGTCGTTCATGTAGACCTTTGCCGCACCGGCCATCAGGGCGACCTTCGCATGCATGAGGCCGATGGGACCGGCGCCGATGACCAGCACCGTGTCACCCGGAACGATCGCGGTTCTCTGGAACGCATTGTAGACGCAGGCCAGCGGCTCCACGAGGGCGGCGGACACGAAGTCCCCTCCCTCCGGGATCAGGGCGAGGTTGCCCTGGGATACCGCCTCCCGCGGGATCTTCATGAAAGGTGCAAACCCGCCGGGGATGTTGATGCCGAAGGCCTTGTAGGTATCGCACATCTGGGTATTGCCGCTCACGCACTGGTCGCAGACCCCGCAGCCCATGTTGGGGGCCACCGCCACAGCCATACCCGCGCGGTACCCGCTCACGTCGGGACCCACCGACTCGACGATGCCGCTCACCTCGTGGCCGAGCACGAGGGGGCTGCCCGGCGTGGCCCCGCGAGCCCCGTTGCGGAACATTCGGATGTCGGTGCCGCAGATGGCCGCGGCCTTCACTTTCAGAAGCACTTCTCCTGCCCCGACCTCGGGAACAGGGATCTCCTCCAGCCGGAGATCGTCTTTGCCGTACAGCAGGGCCGCCCGCATCTTCACGCCGTTCTCCCTTCAACGCGCATTGGCGCGCGCTCGACAATAGAGCGGTTTCCCGCGTTGACCACCGCGACCGCCATCCTGCCGTCCATGCCGCGCACGCGCGGCTCCCTCCCGTCCAGGATGCAGTCCACGAAGTCCTGATCCTCCCGACTGTACGCGTCGCTGAACAGGGTGCGCCAGCTCTTCACAAAGGGACGGACAATGCCCTTTGCCGTGGAGCATCCCACCACCGTGTCCTGCTCCATCCTGCCGACGAACATCACGCCGTGGGTGCCCACGATCTCCATGCGCGCGTCATAGCCATAGCCCACCGAGACGGCCCCATCGATGAATCCCTGCCTGCCGTCGGCAAACCGGCAGACCATGGACACATTGTCGTAGAAGTCGGGATATTTCTGGGCTGCCTGCGGACAGCGGAAGTTCCCGCCCAGCGCGTAGACCTCCTCGATCTCGCTTCCCACGAACCAGCGCGCCGCGTCTATGTCGTGGCTGTTCACTTCCGCCAGGGGGCCATTGCTCTTGCGGATATCGTACATCCACTCCTGGGGCACGCTCGGCCCATGGGTGAGAGACTTCACCAGCACCACGTCGCCGATTTCCCCGGCATCAATGCGTTCCTTGGCCGTGCAGAAGCTCTCGTCGTAGCGGCGCATGAAGGCCACCTGGAGCCTGACACCTGCCTCGCTACACGCCTGGATCATTGCATCGCATTCAGCCACATCCATTGCCATGGGCTTTTCGCAGAGAACGTGCTTGCCGGCGCGCGCGGCCTGGATCACCACGTCACGATGAAGGGCGGTCGGCGTCACGACCACGACAGCGTCGACATGCGGGTCGTGCAGGGCCTCCCTGTAGTCGGAGTAGCCTTTTTCCACCTCGAGCTCTTTCCGCGCGGCCTCCAAAGTGGGTGCGTGCGCATCCACGAGGGCCGCGAGCCTGCCGCGGCTCACCCCGCGCGCGAAATTTCGAGCGTGGATCATGCCGGCCCTGCCGGCGCCGATCACGCATACTCCAATCTTTCGATCGTCCTTTTGCATGCGAAGATGCTCTCCTGTCCCTTCTCGCCGCCGTGGGATGCTATATTTTTATCGATAAGATTGTGCGGTTTTTTGTTTTCTGTCAAGTGTTGCCTTTTGCTATTGTATTATCTCAAATAAAACTTGACAAATCAAACATCGTGATGTTACGATCATCAATCTTTAAACGTAGTGACGTCGTTATCAGCCGAGCGCGTCGGCGCAGAATCCGCCGAATACGTCGGCGCACGGACCAAACGGAGTTGTAACTGGTGGAGCGGGTGATCTCGCGGTACCTGTGGGTTCATAATTCTCTCAAAGCCCAGATCGAGGCAGAGGACTACAAAGTCGGAGACTACCTGCCGTCCGAGCCTGAGCTCCAGAGGACTTTCCAGGTCAGCCGGACGACTGTGCGCAAAGCGGTTGAAATGCTCGCCCAGCAGGGCTTCGTCTACATCCGCCAGGGCAAAGGCACCCAGATCCTCGACTTCAAGGCCACGCAAAGGCTCGGATTCGTCACCTCGTTCTCAGAGACGCTCCGGGAGCAGGGGTTTTCCGTAACCCAGGCAGATATCCGCGTGGATTTCGTGTCCGCGCCTCGGCGCATCGCCGCAGATCTCGGGGTGGAGCCCGGCACACGCCTCCTGAGAATAGACCGCACCACCATGGCCAACGGTTCCCCGGTGGCCCTCATGACAAACTACCTTCTGCCCGAGCTCGTGCCCGGCATCGAGAAACGGATCAACGGAATGAGCTCCCTGTATTCGTTTCTCGAGACCGAGTACAACCTCGTGATCGAGGCTGCAACGGATTTCATATCCGCGCGGCAGGCCCTGGCAGGGGAGGCGGAGCAGCTCCAGATAGCGGAGGGCTCGCCGCTCCTGGTTGTCCGCAGAGACTCGCACAGCGGAGGCAGGCCCATCGAAGTTGCCATTCTTCTGATCGTGGCTGACAAGTACGAGTATTGCGTGCACACCAAGGAAAGGCCGCCGCGCGGGTCGGCGTTTCGTAAGTCTCCCGCGCTCGAACGCACCGGGAGTGGTCACGCATGAAGCTGACGGCACGAGACGTCGCAAAGCTGATCGACATCAGCGCAGTGCAGGCGCCCCATGGCGCGACAGAGATCCGCGCTCTCGTGGACAATGCCAAGGAGTTTCACTTCATGGCGGTCCACGTTCTGCCCTGCTGGGTCACGTTCCTGAAGGAGCTCTTGTCCAACAGCCCAGATATCCTGATAGGCGCGCCGGTCGGCTTTCCCTCGGGGGCGCATCGCACGGAGATCAAGGTTGCCGAGGCCCGTCTCCTGCTCCAAGACGGCGTGCAGGAAATGGACATGATGCTGAACGTCGGCAAGCTCCGGTCCGGTGAATACCGCTACTGCGAGGAGGAAATCCGTGCGGTGGTCCGGACCGCCGCCGACGTGCCGGTCAAAGTCATACTGGAAGTGCACTATCTGAGCCGGGACCAGCTCAAGAAGGCATGCGAAGTATGCATCAACGCCGGCGCGGCTTTCGTGAAGACGGCCACCGGCTGGGCTGCAAGCGGGGCAACCCTCGACGTGGTGCAGTTCATTACCTCATTCGTGGGCTCGGCCATCAAGGTGAAGGCCGCCGGAAGCATCCGCAACCTTGAGACTCTCGTGAAGATGTACAGGATGGGAGTGTCGCGGTTCGGTATCAACCTCAATTCTTCCATGGAAATTGTCCGGTCAGTCGCAGCCCTGCCGGGGGGAGTGGTCGAGGTATGAGCGAGCAGGCGATCGGCGGCACGATCATTGCCTACGACCTTGGAACAGGAGGCGCAAAAGCATCCTTGTATCAGGTGGACGGGACCTGCCTGGCCAGTACGTTCGTCTCCTACGAAACGCTCTACCCCGACACAGGGTGGCACGAACAGCGTCCTTCGGACTGGTGGAACGCCGTGGTGGAAAGCACGCGCGCGCTGCTGGCCAGGCGCCTGGTCCCGGCAGCCCAGATCGAGTGTTGTGCCATTTCAGGCCAGAGCCTTGCCGTGATCCCCGTGGACGCGGGGGGCGCGCCGCTGCGGGAGTCGGTGCCCATCTGGTCCGATACCCGGGCCGCGCGCCAGACTGCGGCATTCTTCCAGAAGGCGGACAGGGACCGCTGGTACATGACCACGGGCAACGGCTTTCCCGCGGAGTGCTATTCGGTTTTCAAGATCATGTGGTACAGGGACAACGAGCCTGCGATGTTCTCCCGCATCCACATGGTCCTCGGCTCCAAGGACTGGGTGAACTTCCGCCTGACAGGCCGCATGCTGACAGACTTTTCCTACGCCTCCGGGAGCGGCGTCTATGACCTGCTCGGCTGGAAGTACTGCCCTGAGTTCATCCGGGCCAGCGGTTTGCCTGAATCCCTCTTTCCGCAGATCGTGGCCTCGACGAACATCATCGGCACCCTGACCGCGGAGGCTGCCGCGGCGCTGGGACTTCCGCACACCGTGAAAGTGGCCTGCGGAGGGGTGGACAATTCGTGCATGGCGCTGGGGGCGCGCAACACGGGTGAAGGCAGGGTGTACACTTCCCTGGGCTCTTCATCCTGGATTGCCGTCTCTTCGGCAAAGCCGGTTCTTGACCCGAAGGTGAAGCCCTACGTGTTCACGCACGTGATCCCCGGCCTCTTCACCTCTGCCGTGAGCATATTCGCCGGCGGCAGCTCTTTCCGCTGGATTCGTGACGTCCTCTACGAGCAGGCCTCCCCCGCAGGCCGGGACTCGTACGACCTCATGAACGAGGCGGCCGCATCCTCTCCGGTAGGAGCCAACAAGCTCATCTTCAATCCCAGCCTTGCCGGCGGCAGCTCCCAGGAGCCCAGCCCGCACATCCGCGGCGGATTTTCCGGCATCGATCTCCGGCACACGCGCGGAGACCTTGTCCGTGCCGGCATGGAGGGAATCGCCATGAATCTGGCCGCGGTGCTCGAGGTGCTTCGCCGCTTCGTGCCCCTTTCACCGGAGATGCTGATGGTGGGCGGCGGCAGCAAGAGCGCGCTCTGGCGGCAGATCTTCGCGGATGTCTACCAGATGGACTGCGTGAAGACGAACATCGACCAGGACGCAGGGTCCCTCGGCGCGGCCGCGGTTGCGGCGGTCGGCGCCGGGCTGTGGAAGGGCTTCGACACGATCGACCAGGTGCACAAGGTGCAGAGCGTGGAGAAACCCATTCCGCGCAACGCGCAGTCATACCGCAGGCTCATGCCCGCGTTCGAGATGGTGCGCAGGCACCAGGCGGAGCTGGGTGACCTGCTCCACGGGATCGACATCTGAAGGAGGACATGGCATGAAGATCGGTTTGTTCACGGCAACCTTCTTGGACAAGAAGCTTGACGATGTATGCACCATGGCGGCTGACCTGGGCTACCAGGCCGTGGAGCTCCCCGCATTCGCGGGAAACCCGCACCTTGACCTGGACGAAGCGCTCAAGGGAAACAATGCGAAAAACATCGTGAAGATGGTGAGCGGGCACGGCCTCATCATTTCAGCCCTGGCCAATCATCCCGAGGGACAGATCGTCCTGGGTCCTTACGGCAAGGACACCGATGCCATCTGCAAGGGCACAAAGGAAGAGAAGATCAAGTTCGGCACCGAGCGGATGATCAAGACCGCGCAGGCGGCCAACGCCCTCGGCGTGCCCGTGGTGACAGGATTCCTCGGGTGCGAGAACTTCGGGCGGTTCTTTCCCTGGCCCTATTCGAAGGGATGGGCCGACATGGAACAGGAACTGGTGGAGCGCTGGGGAAAGATCCTGGACAAGTTCGGCGAATACGGGGTCAAGTTTGCGCACGAACCGCACCCCAACGAGCTGGTGTATGACGTGGACACGGCCCTGCGCGCCGTGGAGCTCCTGGGCAACAGGAAGGAGTTCGGCTTCAACTTCGACCCGGCCAATCTCATCTACCTGGACATCAACGTGGAAAATTTCGTGGACCAGCTCAAGGGACACATCCTGCACGTGCACGCGAAGGACGGCGAGGTGGTGGAGCACAACGTGAAACGCTCCGGACGCATCCCGCAGGGGGACTGGCAGAGGCTGGGACGGGGGTTCCGGTTCCGGATACCCGGGTGGGGCTCCGTGCCCTGGAAGAAGGTCATCACGGAGCTTTCCCTGATCGGGTACGACTACGTGATGAGCTACGAGCACGAGGACGTGACCATGAGCCGGCAGGACGGCATCACCAAGACGATTGCCTACCTGAAGCCCCTGCTCATCGACAAGCCCTACGAGGGCCGGCACGACGTGCTGTTCAACTAAGCGATTCGAAAGGAAGGTACGAGAATGGCGGCTACCATGAAAGCGGCTATCGTCGAGAAACCCGGGACCCTGGTGATCACACAGGTGCCCGTTCCGACAATCGACGAGAATGAAGTGCTGATCAAGGTGAAATACACCGGCATCTGCGGCACCGACTGGAGCATTTTCACCGGCAAGTATTCGGCGGACAAGCTCCCCCTGATCCCCGGACACGAGTTCTCAGGCGTGGTGGCCAAGGTGGGCAGGAAGACGCGCGGCATCAAGGAAGGAGACCGGGTCACCGCAGACATCAACATGTCCTGCGGCACCTGCTTCTATTGCCGGCAGGGCCAGAAGCTCATGTGCAGGGATTTCCACCAGCTCGGCATTCACGTGGACGGGACCTACGCGGAGTACGTGAAAGCGCCCTTTGACCAGGTGCACATACTTCCCGACTCCCTGAGCTTCATGGCAGGCGCGTTCATCGAGCCGGTCTCCTGCGTCATCCACTCGTCAAAGGCGGCCAAGGTCACGCACGGGAGCTCGGTGGCGGTCATCGGCAGCGGTCTTGGCGTGCTGCACGGCCTGCTCGCCCGGCTTCGCGGCGCGGCCCCGGTCATCGTGATCGGGGACAACGTCAAACGGCTCGCGATAGCCAAAGAGTTCGGAGTCGATGTCACGATCAATATCAAGGACGGGAAAGACCCCGTTGCGGAAGTGAAGAGACTCACCGGCGGACGCGGGGCGGACTTTGTCGTGGAGGCGGTCGGCACCTCCAGGACGTACGAGCAGGCTTTTGAAATGGTGCGCCCCGGCGGCACGATTGCCGCGTTCGGCATCTGCGCGGGGGATGATACGATCACGGTGAAGCCTTTTGACCTGGTGCTGGGGGAGAAGACCGTCGTGGGCTCCTGCGCCGGCGTGGGAACAGACTGGACGGATGCCATGGCCCTGATTGCCAACGGGCACATCAAGCCGGAAAGCATGTTCTCCATGATCGTGCCCGTGGAAGAGCTGGAAAGCGCGTTGAACCAGCTCCGCACGGACCCGAACCTGTTCAAGGTTTTCGTTTCCACCGAGATTTCCAAACGGGAAATCCTTTCCAAGTAGACGGGAGACACGAACAAAGATGAGTGAGACCATGCCCCTTTTGACGAGCATCAAGGTGGGGAACAAGACCGCCGCAAACAGGATTGTCATCAACGCGATGGAATGCTGCGACGCGGACACCAACGGCAACCCGACCGAAACAGCGTTCCGACGCTACGACCGGCTTTCCCGCGGGAACGCGGGGGTGATCATCGTGGAAGCCCTGTCCGTTGTGGACGAGAACCGCGGCAGGCTCCACCAGCTCACCGCGCTGTCCCAGAACCAGAAGGGTCTCACCGACCTCGTGGCTGCAATGAGGAAGGCAAATCCGAAGCCCCTCATCTTCTGGCAGCTCACTCACTCGGGAGAGCTGTCCAGCCCCGAGTTCTCCGAGCGGGTCTGCGTGAAGCCTTTTCCCGGCTACGAGGGACGGCTCCTGACGGAGGAGGAAGCGGACGAGATACTGGAGCGGTTTGTGTTCGCCGCCAGGATGGCAAGTGACTGCGGCGCGGACGGGGTGGACTTCAAGCTCTGCCACGGCTACCTCGGATCCCAGCTCGTGCGGCCTTTCAACGACAGGAAGTGGAAGTACGGCGGCTCATGGGCCAACCGCACCCGGTTTGCCTACGAGTTCTATGAGCGCGTCTCGAAAGAGGTGAAAAACAAGGACTTCATCCTCGGCTCCAAGATCTCCGCGTGGGAAGGGCTGCCGGGGGGCATGGGGTCAGCGGGACCGGACACTCCGATCATCGACCTCACCGAGGTGCTTGACCTCGTGAAGGGCCTGGAGGCGCGCGGGGCAAAGTACATCGTCCAGTCTGCCGGCAATCCCTCCCTGACGCTCGCCCTTACGCAGCCGGACAAGAAGATCCCGGACTACTCCTACCTGCACTTCTGGTTCCAGAAGGAGTTCAGGAAAGTCATGAGAAAGGAGACCGTGCTGATCGGCTCCGCCTACTCCCTTTTCCGCGACGGGAAGAACAGCTTCCGCGGCGTGAAGCGGGAGGAGTCCTCGGTGGAATACTGGGGCAACAAGAATATCCGCGACGGGGTCTGCGACATGGTGGCCCTTGGCCGCCAGTCCCTGGCAGACCCGCTGCTGCCCGCGAAGCTTGAAGAAGGCAGGGCGAAAGAGATCAAGTGGTGCACGGGGTGCGACAACTGCATCGAGTTCCTGATCCGGCAGGTGCCGGTGGGATGCTCCACCCATGAACGGGAGTACACGCTGGAGCTGAAGGAGATCCGCAGGCAGCAGGGCATCCTGGCGGAGTCGGAAAAACATACATGAGGGGTCGGCCTACAGTGCATCCCTTCCGCGCTTGCGCGGAGTTGCACTCGGCCGACCTCGCCATCCAACTCCACGGGGTACCGTGGAAGGGCTTAGGAGGACCACATGAAGATCGGGATCGACAGCTATTGCTACCATCGGTTTTTCGGGGACGTGTACCCGCAGCAGAAAGCGCCCGCCGCGCCGCTCAGCCTCGAATGGTTTCTCAAGCGCGCAAGGGATTTGAAGGTGGATGGGGTCGCCGTTGAGCCCCCCCTTATTGCCCGGCTGGATGCGAGCTATCTCAGCGAAGTCAAAGGGATGCTGGACGAGTACAAGCTGGACCGTGTCTATGCATGGGGACATCCCGACGGCCTGGAAGGCGGGCGCAGCGAGAAGGCCTTTGCGGACATGATAAAGAGCCTGGACTACGCGGCGGCAATCGGGGCCAGGGTCATGCGGGTCTGCGGCGCAAGCCTGATGTTCCGCAATGAGCCGCACGGCCCCATGCTGGAAAAGCTCGCGCGGCAGTTCTCCGAGGCGGTGAAGGAAGCGGCAAAGCGCGACATCAAGATCGCGGATGAGAACCACATCGACTTCAACGCGGAGGAGATGCTGGGGCTGATCAAGGCCGTGAACTCGCCGTATTTCGGGATCAACTTCGACACGGGCAACTTCATGAGGGTGCTCGACGACCCGATCAAGGGCATGGAGAAGCTGGCGAAGTACACCTTCTCCACCCACGTGAAGGACCTGAAGCCCAACAGGCAGGCGTCCGTGGACGACTGGTTCTTCTTCTCCTCAACGCCGGTAGGGGACGGGCTGGTGGACAACCAGAAGCTGGCCCAGCTCCTCAAGAACGCGAACTACCAGGGGTTCCTGGCCGTGGAGATCGACTTCCTGCATCCGGACTACAATCTGCAGGAGGACAAGGCAGTGGCAGCCAGCATCAAAGAGCTGCGCCGCATCGCCAACAGCCTGAATTAGGAGGAACGGCAAATGAAGAAACTGAACGTCGGCATCGTCGGATACAAGTTCATGGGCAAAGCGCACTCGAACGCGTGGAAGAAGGCACCGCTGTTCTTCGACTTGAATGTGCAGCCCGTCCTGAAGGTGGCCTGCGGCCGGCACCCCGAGTCCCTGCAGGCGTTCGCCGACCGGTGGGGCTGGGAGGATGTCGAGGGCGACTGGAAGAAAATGGTGCACCGCGACGACGTGGACATCGTGGACATCAGCGCGCCCCAGTACCTCCACTACGATATCGCGATGGAAGCGGCGCGGGCAGGGAAGCACATCTTCTGCGAGAAGCCGCTGGCCATGAACCTCACACAGGCCAGGGAGATGTACGAGCTTGCCGAGAAGAAGGGAATCACCCACTACATCAATCACAACTACCGCCGCACCCCGGCCGTGCGTCTTGCGAAGAAGCTCATCGACGAGGGCAGGATCGGCAGGATCTATCACTGGAGGGGCTGCTACCTGCAGTCCTGGATCCTCGATCCGAAGTTTCCCCTCACGTGGCACCTGCAGAAAGAGTTTGCCGGTTCGGGACCGCAGGGGGATCTGAACTCGCACAGCGTGGACCTGGCCCGCTACCTGGTGGGGGAAATCAAAAAGGTGAGCGGCATGACGGCGCATTTCATCACGGAGAGGCCTCTGCCCGACGAGGCAGCCTCCGGAACCTTCAGCGGGAAAGTGAAGGGCGCGGAAAAGGGAAAGGTCACCGTGGAGGACGCCGCGTTCATGAACGTGGAGTTCGCAAACGGCGCCCTGGGATCCTTCGAGGCCACACGCTTCGCTCTGGGCCGCAAGAACTTCAACTACTTCGAGATCTACGGCAGCAAGGGAAGCATCATCTTCGACCTGGAGCGCATGAATGAGCTGCAATTCTATTCCAACGAGGATCCGGCCAACGCGCAGGGCTTCCGCACTATCCTGGTCACGGAGGGCGTGCACGACTACATTGCCAACTGGTGGCCGCCCGGCCACATCATCGGCTACGAGCACGGGTTCGTGCACGCGGTGGCGGACTTCCTCACAGCGGTGGACACCGGGACGAAGATCGAGCCGAACTTCTACGACGGAATGAAGGGGATGGAAGTGCTGGAAGCGGGCCTGCGTTCCGCGGAAACCGGAAAGGTCGTGGAGCTCTCATGAAAGCAACCCTTGTTCCCGTCCATTTCAAGTCAGGGATGGACGATGAGTTCAGGAAGCACCTTGCCATCGTGAAGGAGCTCCTTGCGGAGGACGCGGACGTGCTCGCTCCCGTGGCATTGGGCTCCCGGCTGCCTGCGGCGGACGCCGTGGTGTTCCCCCAGCTCATTGGTGACGCTTTTTCCCAGCTTGCCGCGCTGAAAAAGATCACCTCTCCCGTGCTCGTGCTCACCTCCGATTTCGGAACGGTCAACATGTGGGACTGGGAGATCGTGACCTTCATGCGCTCCCTGGGCGTGAAGACGTTCACGCCGTACACCGTCGAGCAGTCGCGCAGGATCTGCCGGGCGCTGGCCCTGAAGCGCGAGATGAACGAAGTGAAGTTCCTCGTTTTCCAGGACAGGCCCGGTGTGGGCGGCGAGCAGCCGGAGATCTTCCGCCGGTTCTGGTGGTGGGAGGACAGGAGCGCGGAGCTGATCAGGGAGAAGTTCGGCATACGGATCGTCAAGAGAAGCTTCAAGACCCTTGCCGAGCAGGCGAAGAAGATCGACAACGCGGACGCGCAGGCCATACTGAAAGACCGGCCCATTCCGATGCAGGGGCTGGGGGAGCGGCCGCTCAGCGCGGCGGTCAAGCTGTACCTCGCGGTCAAACGCCAGGTCGAAGAGGATCCCTCGATTCAAGGGGCCGGTATCAATTGCCTGAACGAATCCGCGTTCTCCGACACCACGCCCTGCCTCGCGTGGGACCTGCTCTACCAGGACCGCAGGCTCATCTGGGCCTGCGAGGCGGACACGCTGTCCCTGCTCACGATGTTCATCCTGGAGAGGTCGCTGCGCGCGCCGATCATGATGAGCAACCTCTACCCGTTCCTCATGGGGGGCGCTGCCCTGAAGCACGAGAAGATCGACAAGTTCCCAGACGTGGCGGAGCCGGAAAACCACCTGCTGATGGTCCACTGCGGCTTCTTCGGCGTCGTGCCGCGGCCGTTCTGTCACTCGTGGTCGTTGAAGCCCAAGGTGCTCGCAATCGTGGATGAAAACGCGCACGCCATGGATGCGCGCATGGCGGAGGGTCCCATGACCCTGGCCAAGCTGCACCCCGAGCTCAAGAGCATGCAGGCCATCGAAGGCAAGCTGGAAGGCTACGTGCAGTACCCCGGCTCTGACTGCCGAAACGGCGCGCTCCTGAAGGTGAAGGACGGCCATGCGCTCATGAAAGCGTTCTACTCGCACCACTATTGTCTCATGACGGGCATGCAGGCGGTGGACATCGAGAACGTCGCGCGCGTGATGAACGTGGGAGTGGATGTGCTGTGATGGGTCACCGGCGGACGTGTCCTCGATTTTGTTTGACAACCACTTCCGCGCACGATATCCTTCGAGGGCTTTGCCTATGACCATCCTCAGCATGAAGGGAATCAGCAAAAGCTTTTACGGCGTCGAGGTGCTGCACAAGGTCGATTTCTCCGTGGACAAGGGCGAGATCATGGGCCTCTGCGGTGAGAACGGCGCGGGCAAGTCGACGCTGATGAAAATACTATCGGGGATACACGCGCAGGACGCGGGGGACATCGATTTCAAGGGCACCCTCGTCCGAAGAAACGCTACTCCCCTTGAAATGCAGCGCGCGGGCGTCTCCATGATCCACCAGGAGCTGAATCTTCTCAACGAGCTCACCGTTGCCCAGAATATCTTCCTGTGCCGCGAGCCGCGGGCCGCCTCCGGACTCATCCATTTCCCGAAGATGAACGAGGCTGCCGCCGCCGTCCTGGAAAAGCTGGGTGAGAAAATCGATCCGAAGCGCAAGGTGAGCGATCTGAAAATAGCGCAGAAGCAGATGGTGGAGATCGCGAAGGCCATTTCCTTCAACGTCGAGCTTCTTGTCATGGACGAGCCGACTTCGGCGCTGACGGGCAGGGAGACAAAGATTCTCTTCGACCTCATATCCAATCTGAGCGCGCAGGGGATCGCCGTTGTGTTCATCTCGCACCGCTTGAAGGAAATATCCGATGTCTGTCACAAGGTGACCGTGCTCCGTGACGGAAGCTTCGTGGCAACGAAGGACGTCTCCGAGGTGACCACAAAGCAGATCGCTGCCCTGATGGTGGGGCGAGAAGTGCAGGAATCAAGGGCATTCGATTTTGCAGGGGACCCGGAGGCGGTCGTCCTGGAAGTGAAAGACGTGTCTGACGACCTCCTGAAGGAGATCACTTTCAAGGTGCGCAAGGGGGAGATCCTGGGATTCAGCGGCCTGATTGGCGCGGGCAGAACCGAATTGATGGAGGTCATCTTCGGCATCCGCAAGCCGCGCGCCGGGTCCGTCTTCATCGAAGGAAAGCACGTCACGATCAGGAGCGCAATAGACGCCATCAAGGTGGACATTGGATTCGTGACTGAAGACCGAAAAGAGACAGGGCTCGTCCTGTGCCGTGATATCAACGAAAACGCGAATTATGTCACGTGGCTGAAAACCCGTGGATTGTTCAAGGCCAGAAAGGCATCGGCGGCGAATGCCCGCAGGATGATCGACAGGCTGGCAATACGCTGCACCAGCCCTGCGCAGAACGTGAGCAACCTTTCCGGCGGCAACCAGCAGAAAGTGGCGCTCTCAAAGTGGCTCCTGTCCGGCGCACGGGTGCTCGTGCTGGACGAACCGACGCGCGGGGTCGACGTGGGAGCACGGCAGGAAATCTACCAGGTCATCCGGGAACTGGCGGCAGAGGGCGTTGCCATCATTGTCGTTTCCTCCGACCTTCCGGAAATACTCGCCATCTGCCAGAGGGTGATCGTCATGCACGAGGGGAGAATCACGGGAACGCTCCTGTCCTCCGAGCTGAGCGAAGCAAAAGTCATGTACTACGCAACAGACGTGTAGCGGGAGAGAATCATGCAGGCCCTGGAAACTCGTTCGGACAACCGATCAGTGAGCTTTCTCAAGAGTATCTGGCGCAACTACAGCGTCCTCGTGGTTTTTGTCTTCATCATTGCCGTGTGCGGCCTGTTCGCGCCGAGGTTCCTCAATCCGGACAACCTCCTGAACATCCTCCGCAACACCTCCACGGTGGGTGCAATCGCCCTTGGCATGACATTCGTCATCATCGCCGGCGGCATTGACCTTTCCTCGGGACCTGTTCTGGCGACCGCGGGGGCCGTGCTCATCCTTCTGCAGAGAATGGTGAATGCCGACGGGACACCCGCCGTACCGCTCGCCCTGGCGGTTTTTGCCTGCCTGGCGGTTGCAGGCGGGTTCGGATTCGTCAATGGCATCATCATTACCAAGGCCAAGCTGCCGCCGTTCATTGTGACGCTTGCCGTCGGGATCATCGCCCGTTCCCTGGTCATGTACTTTTGCCGCGGGGCCACCATCATGGGAAACAACATCCCCCAGTTCACGAGCATCGGCAATGGCTCATGGCTCAACATTCCCATACCTTTCATCGTCGTCATTGTCCTTGCCATCGTATTCCACGTTGTCCTCACCCGCACGAAATTCGGCACGTACGTGTTTGCCGTGGGTGGCAACGAGAATGCATCGCTGTACTCGGGCATCAAGGTGGACCGGGTCAGGATCATGACCTACGTACTGGTGGGGCTGTGCACGGGTGTGGCCGCGATGATCGAGACTTCGCGCATGGCGGCGGTTGCCGCGGCAACATCCGGCAGCCAGTACGAGTTCGAAGCGATCACTGCCGTGATCGTCGGCGGCACCTCGCTGACCGGCGGCAGAGGCAGGCTGGTCGGCACGATTGTTGGCTTCATCATCCTGGGGATAGTCAACAATATGATGATCATGCTCAATATATCGCCCTATCTTTCAGGCGCCGTAAAGGGTGCGGTTATTCTCTTTGCGGTGCTCATGCAGAGACGGGAGCGATAATGAGAAATATTCTGTTTCAAGGAGGATCGGAATGAAAAGACGTATTCTCATGCTGGTCGCGGCGCTCGTTCTTCTCCCCTGTCTTGCGGCCTTTGCAAGCGGCGGAAAAGAGGGCGCAGCATCGGGCAAAAAGTTCAGGATTGCCATCTCCCTGCCCCCCGCGAACAACGCGTGGCAGGCGAAGCTGCTCGATTCGATCAACGCGGAAGCGGCGAAGGACACGACGCACTTCGACATCACCGTGAAGAACGGAGTCGACGATGCCGACCAGCTCAACCAGATGACGACGTTCAAGGCCGGCGGGTATGACATGATCCTGCTCCTGCCGGGAAACGGCACCCTGATGACGCCGATCGCGCAGGATGTCTACAAGTCAGGCACAAAGCTGATGATCATCGACCGGGCCATCGAAGGCGATCAATACACCGTGTTCTACGGCGGTGACAACGCGCAGTGCGGCCGCAACGCGGCCAAGTACATCGGGGACCGCCTGAAAGGCAAGGGACAGATCGCGATCCTCAGGAGCTACGTGGGGACACCCATCGACCTCCAGCGCTACAACGGTTTCATGGAAGTGCTCAAAGCGAGCTACCCGGGGATCACGGTTCTGGTCGAGGGAGACGGTGAGTTCAACCAGCAGGCCGGACTGAAGGCCATGTCCAACATTCTTCCCGCGTACCCCCATATCGACGCAGTGTTCACGCATGATGACGAGGCCGCGGTCGGCGCCCTCACCGCCATCAAGAACGCGAAGCGCACTGATATCCAGTTCATCACCGGCACGGGCGGCGGCAAGACTGCGTACAAGTTCATGTCGGACAAGGATCCGCTCTACGGCGCATCCATGTCGTATTTCCCCACAATGGGTGGACGCGCGCTCGCGATGGCGAAGCAGATTCTCCTGGGCAAGACGTTCCCGAAGGTCAACATCGAACCGACGGTTGTCGTGACCCAGGACAATGTCGCCCAGTACCTGAACGACGCATATTAAGAAATCAGCTCTTAGTCGACACGGCGGGAGAGGGGCACAGCCTCTCTCCCGTTCTCCTGGATCAGGAGCGCAGCTGAGCGCGCAGCTCCGCCTGCGCTTTGTCCGCCGTCATGAGGCGCGCCAGCTTCCGCCCGAAAATATCGTACACAGCTTTCAGAATGTCCGGCCAGATCGTGGTGATGCCGTCAGTGACCGCGGTCACCCGGTACTCCCGTGTGCTTGCCGCGTAGATGGTGGCCGCGACGCAGAGATCCGCCAGCATGCCCGTCACCATCAGGCAGCGGATGTCCAGGGAGCGCAGGACGAGGTCCAGGGGAGTTCCGTAGAACTTGTCCAGCCCGGGCGCGCGAATCACCACTTCCCCCGCAAGGGGCCGAAGCTCATCCACCGTGTCAGGGGATTCAGCGCCGTGTGAGCCCGTCATGCTGTTGCCGGATGGCATGCCCCACCCGGTCGGCTGCCCAGCCTGCGGGGCAAGATGCTCCGGGCCAAAGGGGTCCTTGCGAAGATTGGGGATCTCCGGCATCGACACGAACTCCGTGAAGATGACCGGGACATGCGCGCCGCGGCAGAATCCGACGAGCCCCTTGATCACCGGCAGAATCTCTGCGCCTGTCGGAACGTAGAGCGACGAGTGCGGGTCCATGAAGCTCCGCTGCATGTCGATGACAAGGAGCGCGGTCCGCTTCGGGTCCATGCGGTGCGTTTCCTGGATCCGCGCCATTTTCCCGGCAACCAGCTCATCGTGAGAGGGCATAGGCACCACCTCCTCCTACTCCACCGTCTTCAGCCAGCCGCCGTCCACGTAGTAGCTCGAGCCGACGCAGTAGCTGGAGCGGGGCGAGCAGAGAAACACGTAGAAGTGCGCGAGCTCTTCCGGTGTCCCGAACCGGCCGATGGGCGCGTTGTCTTTCGCAATCTTGTCCAGGTACTGGTCGACGGTGGTCCCTGTGCCCTGCGTCAGAATGCCCGCGGTTTTCTTCCAGTCCGGGGTGAGAATGAGCCCAGGGTTGACCACGTTGACGCGGATGTTGTCCTTGATCAGCTCGTTGGCCAGGCATTTCGTCATCATCACGAGCGCGGCCTTTGTCGTATTATAGATGGGCTCGTACCCGAGGGGCTGTTTGGCGCAGATGGATGCCGTGTTGAGAATGACGCCGCCGCCGCGTTTCCGCATGCCGGGAACCATGGCGCGGGAGAAGCGCACGGCTGCCATGACGTGGAGCTCCCAGAAATGATTCCACTTCTCATCCGGGGCATCCATGATGGTTTCAGAGGTTCCCGTGCCCGCGTTGTTGATGAGAATATCGACGCCGGTAAAGAACTCTCCGATCCTTGCTGCCGCTGAATCAATGTCTTCTTTCTTCGAGACATCCGCTGAGATGCCGAGGCTTCTCACGCCAAATGCCTTTGTGATCTCCGACGCCTCGCGTTCCACTCGTGCTTTGTCACGCGCAACGAGGACGATCTCCACCCCTTCCGATGCAAGTGCCCTGGCCACGGCAAGACCGATACCGACACTGCCACCTGTGATGACTGCGCGCTTCCCCTTTAGCTCGAGATCCATGGTTTGCCTCCATTGTTTTCAAATGCTGTTGTAAAATATCTTGACATATCACTTGCAAATGCTATAGTATCAGGATCAATAAGGCGCAGATTATAGCATGTTTTCAGCATTTGCCAAATGCCTGTTCTTGATAAAAAACAAGAGAACGGGTAAGAATGAACCAGGAGCGTAAGATGCCTGCAGGCGGTGATTGTGGCTCTTCGCGGACGCCAGATCACGGCCAAGCGGAGGGGCAGGGCGGAGGTTGCTATCAAAGCGCACAAGCAGAATAACATACGAGGCATGCTGGCGTTGATCCGCTGCCGAGATACGTTCTCCGTGGCCGAAATCTCCCATCAGATAAAGTTGAGCAAGACGACGGTAAAAAAGACGATCGACCTCCTCGGCGCAATGAACCTCGTCGTGTCGGCGGGCAAAGGGGATTCCACCGAGGAGGGGGGCAAGAAGCCCGAGCTGTATCGCTTCAACCGCAATTTCGGATACGTGATCAGCCTTCACGTCACTCCTGACTCCGTCATCGCCATGACGGCCGATCTTTGCGCGAACATCACCTCCTACAAGAGGTCCGAGGTCGCGACCGAGAAGGGGCTGGGCGCCGTCCTGGACCTGCTTGTCGAAATCATCAGGGGTTTCGTGGTCATGAAGGCGAGCGGCAGCGAAAAGCTCATTGGCATCGTGATTGCGCTCCCCGGTCTTGCGGACTCCTCCAATGGCATCTCGATCTACTCCCCGCACTACCCTTCATGGGGGAGGGATGTGCCGTTCACCGATCTCCTCCGCAAGAGACTGGGAAGCGGGTATGATGTTCCCGTGTTCATCGACTGCGTCAACCGCTACCAGGCCATCGCGGAGCGTGAAAAGGGAGTGGCAGCGGGGCGGACGAATTTCATCATCATCGATGCGCTGAACGAGGGCCTGGGCTCGGGGATCGTCACTCACGGCGAGCTCATGCCGGGATCACAGGGCCTCTCCGGCGAAATCGGGCACATGACGGTCAATCCTGTCGACGGGCCTCTCTGCATCTGCGGAAATCGCGGCTGCTTCGAGGCGATGGTGTCTGCCAAGAGGCTCCGGGCCATGATACAGGACGCGCGGGCCCGCGGTGTGACATCGCTCCTCTTCTCCAACGGAATGTCCGACGATGTCCCGATCGATGCTGTCTCTGAGCTGGCCGACCGCGGAGATGCGTTCTGCACGGAGCTCATAGAGGACGTGGCACGGTGGTTCATCATCGGGCTCGGGAACATCATCATGGTGAACGATCCGGAGCTCATCGTCATCCAGGGACTGTACGTGAAAGCCGGCACGAACTTTCTGGGCAGGCTCCGGGAAGGCATCAAGCATATCGGGCTGCCGGACGTCGAAAAGAAAGTCAGGATCGAATATTCGACATTGGGCGAAGAACGCGGCGTGGTGGGCGGCGCGGCTTTTGTAATCGGCAACTTCTTTTCAAAGCGAATAGTTTTCAAAAGCATATAGCCCAGGGAGGATTTCAACGCCTGTCGGTGAAATATCTTACTAAGATATTAGCAAATGTAGTTATAAAACAACTTGACATATTTAAGAAGCATGGTAATATTCCATAAGGTTTGGATTTCTCGGTGCGGATCCTTCCGCGGAGGCCGGGGGGAGCAAAGGAGGTGAAGAGAAAAATAGATGGCTTTGATCTGGAAAGGAAATCGGCCCAGGCAGATTTCCCCACATTCACAATTCGAAGGAGGATTATCAGATGAGAAAGAGTATTTTGTTGGGCGCGGGCTTGTTGCTTTTGAGCCTTGTCCTCGTTGCGCCGCTTTTTGCTGGAGGCGGCAAAGAGTCCGGGCCTACGACTCTTGCAATCTCGATCCGGACGCTTTCAAACCCGTACCAGAACAACTACAAGGTGGGAGCTGAAGCGTATGGGAAGATTGTCGGCCTGCCGGTCGACATCCTCACCACAGAAGCCAACAGCCAGAAGGGGCTGACCGACATAAAGGCAGAAGTCGCAAAAACCGGCGGAAACGTGGTCTTCTTCATCGACCCGAACCAGGAAACCGACGATGTGGCAATCGCCCAGATACTGGACCAGGCCGGCGTCAACTTCGTGACATGGTGGAACAAGCCTGCAGACGTGAAAGTCTGGAACTACAAGCACTGGGTGGCGCATGTTTCTTTTGACGGACTGGCCGCCGGCTACTTTACCGGCACAGAGTTGTTCAAGTCATTCAAGACGCCGAACAAAGGGAAGGTGTTCGCAATCCAGGGCCTGCTGGCCAACACGCCTGCTGCCGAGAGGTTCCAGGGACTCCAGAAAGCTCTCAAGGAGAATCCCGGCGTCGAGCTCGTCCAGTGGGTGGCAGGGGACTGGGACCGGACCAAGGCCTACAACCTGACCAGGGAGATGCTGATCGCGCACCCCGACATCGACGGCGTATGGTGCGCAAACGATGACATGGCCATGGGCGCAATCCAGGCGCTGAAAGAGGCGAACCTTGCCGGAAAGGTCCTGGTGACGGGGACGGACGGAATCCCCGAGCTCTTCGATGCAATCAAAGCCGGCACCGCGGCCGCGACGGTCATGAACGATGCGAAGTATCAGTCAGGGCTCGGGCTGGCCATGTCCCTTGCCGCAAAGCAGGGAAAACTGAACGTCGCAGGACAGCCCCAGAAGTACCGCCAGTTCGAGATTCCGGCGGTGAACGTCAACAAGGCCAATGTCGACAAGATCGTTCACGACTACATTGAGAACACACCGGCGTACGATTTCAGCAATTTCTTCGCGATGTGGTCCGTTGCTATTCCCTAGGGGGAGTAGAGCGGGCTGACACAATGAAAGAAGGGCGGGCCTGCCGAACCGCAGGCCCGCTTCCCTTGACGGGAATTGGAGGTCACCGACATGACAACACGCGTTCGTGCATTCCTTATTGCATTGGCTGCGCTGAGCCTGGCATGCACTGGTGGAGTCTTTGCAGGGGGACAGAAGGAGCCGTCCGGGAGCAGCAAGGCTGCCCCTACCCTGGCCATTTCGATACGGACTCTGTCCAGCCCGTACCAGGTGATGTACAAGGTCGGCGCAGAGGCGTATTCCAAGATTGTGGGACTTCCTCTGGATGTTCTGACAACAGAGGCGAACAGTCAAAAGGGTTTGACGGACATCAAGGCGGAGATTGCGCGTACAGGGGGGAACGTTGCGTTCTTCGTGGACCCCAATGACGCCGTGGACGCCGTGTCGATTGCAAAGACAATGGAAAGCGCGGGGGTGTATTGGCTCTCCTGGTGGAGCAAACCCGCGGACGTCAAGGTGTGGGACTACCCGCACTGGATCGCCCATGTGTCTTTTGACGGCTTTTCAGCGGGAGTATTCACTGCCACTGAGCTCCTGAAGACATTCAAGACCCCCGGCCAGGGTAAGCTTATTGCGCTCCAGGGCCGGCTCGGCGATACCCCGAACGGCGAACGATGGCAGGGGCTGCAAAAAGTGCTGACCGACAACCCCGGTGTGCAGCTCGTTGAGTGGGAGTCCGCCGAATGGGACCGGACCAAGGCCTACAACCAGACCCGGGCAATGCTGGTAGCCCACCCCGATATCGACGGCGTGTGGACCGCGAATGATGACATGGCCATGGGCGCAATCCAGGCCCTGAAGGAAGTCGGACTCGCGGGAAAAGTGCTCGTCGTGGGATGCGACGGGATTCCGGAGATTTTCGATGCGATCAAAGGGGGTCTTGCGGCCGCATCCGTCCTCAACGACGGGAAATACCAGGCGCAGCTCGGTCTCGCCATGTCCCTGGCTGCACGACAGGGGAAGCTTGATGTTGCCTCGCTGCCGCACAAGTACCGCCAGTTCGAAATTCCCGCGGTGAACGTCACGCGACAAAACGTCGACCAGGTGATCCATGACTATATCGACAACACGCCGACGTATGACCTCAGCAACTTCTTCTCCCGCTGGTCAGTGGAGATGCCCTGAACACTGGATCAATTGCGTCGGTTCATTGATAATCGAACTTTGACCTCCACGCGGCGCCGCGCACGACGCCCCGTGGAGGCACCTTACACCAGGAGGAAGGACTGCCGTGATGCGGGAAAACGCTGAGCTGAAACGCGCACGGGGCGCCGGGCACCGCAGCAGCGTGTCGCTTATGGCGACATGGCGATGGCTCGGCCGGGCCGGCATCCTTGGACAGATCCTTTCACTGATAATCGTCATGGCTATCTTTGCAATCGGGACCGGAGGCAGGTACCTGTCCCTCCCCAACCTGCAGGTGATTCTCAGCCTCGCCGCCATTCCCGCCATCATCGCCATCGGCCTCCACGAGGTCGTTGTGCTGGGCGGCATCGATCTCTCCGTCGAGGGGATCGTGGCGCTCTGCGTCGTGTTCGTCGGTCTCCTGGTCCGCAACAAGGTCAATACGAACGACGTGGGTCTGTGGATCATCCCCATCGTCCTGGGTATTGGCGGGCTGGCCGGATTCCTCAACGGTATTTTCAACACGAAGCTGAAAATACCCTCGTTCATCGCGACTCTGGGCATGAGCTGGATCCTGTGGGGGCTTGCCGTGTTCGTCAGCCAGGGGCAGACCGTGGCCCTGCTGGACATGAGGATTCACCTGGTGGTGACAGGGACATTCCTGGGGATTCCGATACTGGCGATCATCGCGGTCGTTCTGGCCGTTCTCCTGCAGATCGTCCAGGCCCGCACGCGATTCGGCCGCTACCTCTACGCCATTGGCGGCGACGAGGTGCTGGCGAGACAGGCCGGCGTGAACATCGACAGGCTCAAGATCGCAGTCTTCACCCTCGCAGGCCTTTTCTATGGGCTCTCCGCCTTGCTTCTTTGCATACGGCTGGGCAGCTCCCAGGCAATTACCGGCAACAACCTGCTCTTTCCCGCAGTGACCGCGGTGGCCGTGGGAGGTGTTGCCCTGACAGGCGGGATCGGCGGTGCCAAGAACGCCATCCTGGGCGCCCTGATCGTGACCGCGTTGAACGACGGGCTGATATTGATGCACGTCAACCCGTACGCGCAGGACGCGGTGAACGGCGCCGTGCTCGTGGCAGCGGTGGCCCTGACGATCGACAGGAAGAAGCTGGGCTTCATCAAGTAGCAGCATGAGAAACGGGGACGCAATGAGCACGACAATGGCAGACGGAAAGGCGATTCTCGATCTGCAGAAGGTGAGCAAATCCTACCCGGGTGTCGTGGCCCTCGACAACGTGGATTTTGCCGTGTACCCGAACGAGATGGTCGGCCTGGTGGGGGAGAACGGAGCCGGGAAGTCTACCCTGATGAAGATCCTGATCGGCCTGGTGCAGCCTGACAGCGGAACCTTCACGCTGCGGGGTCACGCGGTCACGCTGAAGGACCCCGCGGACGGGGCGCGGTTCGGGATCGGAATGGTGTTCCAGGACGGCAGCCTTGTCCCGAACCTCTCCATCATGGAGAATCTTTTCCTCTGTCACGAAATAGGCTTCCGCAGATTCGGTTTTCTCTCTCGACGTGCCATGCGTGCAACCGCCGAGGGCCTCCTTGAGCACGTGAAGGTCCATGTCGACGTCGCGACCCCCATCTCGGAGGTGACCCCTGCCGTGCGGCAAATGGTGGAAATTGCGCGCCTCCTGTGGCTTTCCCGATTGTACGGGCAAACGAATCCCATCCTCATACTGGATGAGCCGACCACGGTCCTCACCGAGGGCGAAAGAGACACCCTTTTCGCCATCCTGAGGGACATCCAGAAGGAAGCATCCATCGTCCTTATTTCCCACCGCCTGCAGGAAATCGTGGAGAACTCGGACAGGATCGTGATCATGAAAGACGGGAAAAATGTCACCGAGATGGCGGCAGGAGATGCGCGGATCGCCGACATAGAACAGTCCATGGTGGGGCACGCATTTTCAGCGGACCGTTACCGCGAAGACGAGCAGGCAACCCCCGGGGATGAAGTGATCCTGAAAGTGGACAATCTCTCCAGGAAGGGCGCGTTCGAGCCCATCAGCTTCACCATCAGGAGTGGAGAGATCGTGAGCCTGGTCGGTCTGGTGGGCTCGGGAAAAGAGGAGATCTGCCGGTGTCTCAACGGCCTGGAAAAGGCCGACACGGGCACGGTCATCCTGGGGGGAAAGAAACTGACGGCAGGCTCCCCGCGGGACGCGGTGGCGTCCGGCGAAGGGCACATTCCCATTGACCGCCGGAGCGAAGGGCTTGCCCTCGGGATGACGGTCGCGGAGAACGTCAATCTCCTGGTGCTGGGGCGCCTGAAAAACGCCGGGTTGATCAGCCCCGTGCAGGAGAAGAAGAATGCGGAGCGCTGGATCGATGAATGCAGGATCAAGACGCCGTCTTCCACGACGTTGTGCGCAAACCTGAGCGGCGGCAACCAGCAGAAGACCGTCATTGCGAAATGGCTCAGCTCCCAGGTGAAGCTCCTTGTGCTCGATCATCCCACACGGGGCGTGGACGTCGGAGCCAAGGACGACATCTACAAGCTCATTCGAAAGCTCGCGCGGGAAGGAATCGGCATGTTGATCATGTGCGACACCCTGGAAGAGGACATCGGTCTCTCCAACAGGATGCAGGTGATGAAAGACGGCCGCCTCGTGAAGGAGGTGGAGTGCCCGCCGAAGGGCAAACCGAGCCCCAGAGACATCATCGGTCTCATCGTCTAGCAGGAGAGTCGAAATGGAAGCGCACAAGCCGGGGAATGGAGCGGGTGTGGAGAAGAACATTCTGATTCGCGCGGGGCGCGTGCGCATCCCTGCCATCTATTACGCCGTCGGCACACTGCTCCTGCTCGTGCTGCTCTTTGCCCTCGGGAACCGTCATTTCCTCTCATTCTACAACCTGAATACGATCGCCTATTACGCCGCGATCCTGGTCGTGGTCGGCCTGGGGCAGATGTGCACAATCCTGATCGGCGCGATCGACCTGTCCATCGGCGGCCTGATGTCCTTCGTTTCCGTGCTGTTCATTGTGGCGGTCAAGGTGATCGGCTACTGGGCGTTTCCCCTCTGCATTCTGACCGGAGTTCTCTTCGGCTACGTCAACGGCAACATTCTCACCCGCATAAGAATCCCCTCCTTCATTGCGACACTTGGAACAGGCGGGATCATGACGAGCTTCGCTCTTCTTGTTTCTCCGCTGCCCGTCGTGGCCCCGGCCGACCACTATGGGATCCTGGGAATCGTCAACGGCGCGTTCCTGGGGGTCGGGAATCTCCTGGTTCTCACGGCGCTCGTCTTCCTGCTTTTCTACATGGTGCTCAGGTTCACCGTGATCGGCAAAAGCATTTTCTATGTCGGGAGCAATATCACGATGTCGTGGATGTCCGGAATCGACATCGTTAAAACGCGCAACTTTGCCTATATCCTTTCGGGGGTGGGCGCGTCCCTTGCCGCCATTTTCCTGTCGTGCGGGCAATACGGGGGCGACCCGACGCTCGGCAAGGTCTACGTCCTGAACTCGATCGCGGCAGTAGTGGTGGGAGGAACCGCTTTGACAGGCGGCACCGGCGGGCCCGTCAACACGCTCATCGGCGCGTTCGTTCTCAGCGTCATGGAAAACGGCATGAACGTCGTCGGCGTCAACGCATATTTCCAGCAGAGCATCCTGGGCGCGGTGATCATCATCAGCGTCTTTCTGACATTCGACCGGAGCAAAGTCTCCACGATCAAGTAAGGGGGAAATCAAATGAACGCGGAAATGCAGTACCGCGAGCTGGGAAGCTCGGGGATCAAGGCGTCGGTTGTCGGCCTGGGAACCTTCGCCATCGGCGGATGGTTCTGGGGCGGCACGGATGAGAAGAAGTCCATCCAGGCCATTCATGCCAGCCTGGATGCGGGCGTCACCCTCATCGACACCGCGCCCATCTACGGATTCGGGAAGGCCGAAGAGATTGTCGGCAAGGCCCTGAAGG
>Ga0265316_10001393_pt1 | contig 26041 bp, 26 predicted proteins | sample 4522metaG_FD_202092 | JGI IMG/M metagenome (GOLD analysis project Ga0265316, IMG submission 202092) | Rhizosphere microbial communities from Carex aquatilis grown in University of Washington, Seatle, WA, United States - 4-5-22 metaG | ecosystem: Host-associated > Plants > Roots > Rhizosphere >... | reverse complement strand
CTCGAGGAGCATGATATTCGTGGCGATGGTCGACTGCGGAAGCCCCATCTCCTGCGTGATCTCATTGACGTTCTTGTCACCTTTGCGCAGGATCTCAAGGATCTTGAGACGCACGTCCGAGGCAAGGCCTTTCAGCGCCTTGAAATCCTGGGGAAGCTGGATGATCATTATCCTTCCGTTGCTCTTTTCGTGACTCACGGATGCTCACCTCGTTGGAATGCATTAGTTTATATCGCTGATTATAATATCATTTTTTATGATTTATTCAACATGCACGGTGGGAAAAGGATCTTTTCACAACTTTCTTCGGCGATTTTGATAAACATCACAATTGATGGCCCGAAGAGAGCCTTCAGCCGGGTTGACAGCACGAAATGCCCCTCCCGACTTCTTGACGCAGGCGGCGGAACTTACTAGACTCGGGCCGACTCGGGAAGCGATCCTGATGGATCGCGCCCTCGTTCCGCCTGAAACTCACGGAGTACGGAGAAGAACGTCGTATGGCCAAACTGACAGGAAAAGTCCTGATCGCGCAAGGCGGGGGCCCCACCGCGGTCATCAACCAGTCCCTCGTGGGCGCCGTGCTGGAGTCCCGGAAGTTCCCCGAAGTCACGCGCGTCTATGGCGCAACCAACGGCGTGCGCGGCATCGTGAACGAGGACTTCCTCGATCTTTCCCAGGAGACCACGCATAACCTGGAGCAGGTTGCAATGACTCCCTCGAGCGCGCTCCTGTCAACCCGGGACAAACCCGATGACGCGTACTGCCGGGAAATCTTCAAGGTCTGCCAGGCCCATGACGTGCGCTACTTCTATTACATCGGGGGAAACGACAGCGCGGACACGGTCCGGATCGTCAATATCAACGCGGAAACCGCCGGTTACGACATGCGCTGCATCCACATTCCCAAGACCGTGGACAATGACCTGGTGGTCAACGACCACACGCCGGGCTTCGGGTCAGCAGCGCGCTTTGTTGCGCAGGCGTTCATGGGCTACAACCTGGACAACCGCGCCCTGCCGGGCGTGTTCATCGGCGTGGTGATGGGACGCAATGCGGGCTTCCTCACCGCCTCATCCACACTGGGACGCAAGTATCCCGACGACGGGCCGCACCACGTCTACGTGCCCGAGCGGCCCTTTTCCGAGGAGCAGTTCCTTCGAGACGTAAAGACCACGATGGACCTGCACGGGCGGTGTGTCGTGGCCGTGAGCGAAGGCATCCTGGACAAGGACGGCAAACCCTTCATGACCAAGCTGACGGGCAGCAAGGAAGCCGACGCTCACGGCAACCTGCAGCTCTCAGGCTCCGGCGCGCTGGGGGACATGCTGTCGGACATGGTGAAGGAGAAGCTCAAGATCAAGCGGGTGCGGGCGGACACCCTGGGCTATGCTCAGCGCTCCTACCTCGGGGTGGTGTCCGATGTCGATGCGCACGAGGCGCGCGAGGTAGGGGAGAAGGCCGCGCAGTTCGCCCTCTGGCACGACGTGGACGGATCAATCACGATCCAGCGGACCGGCAACTATTCGGTGGATTACCGCATCGTCCCGCTGGATGAAATAGCGGCGAAGACGAAAACCATGCCGAAGGATTTCCTCAACGCAGAAGAAAATGACACGACATGGGAGTTCTATAACTACGGTCGGCCCCTTCTCGGCTCCGGGTTTCCCAACGTGCACCGGATCCGGGCCCCGAAGGTGCCCAAGATTCTCACGAACGGCAGATAGGGCCGCACGCGGCAAGATAGGGCCGCACGCGGCAAGATGGGCCCGCACGCGGCAAGATGGGCCCGCACGCGGCAAGATAGGGCCTCAGGTCGTCTTCCCGTAGTCGAAGAGCTTTCTTTCCTTGATGAGCGCAACCACCTTCTCTGGAACCAGCGTCTCCCACGCGGGGTCTCCTGCCTGCAGCCTTGCAAGGACCGCGTGGGGCAGGATCGAAAGATCCGCATCAGCCGGCGCGGGAATATCCTCAAGGAAACGGTTCTCCAGCAGATATTCATAGAGGTGCCGCAGCCGGGCAGGCAACTTGAAGGTTTTCGCCGTGACGATTTCTCCTTCGCCGTTCTTCCACGGGTAGATGTACAGCCGCACCGGTCCGCCAAGGAGCTGTCCCAGGGCCTCCAGTATTCCACCGGCGAGATCCTCGTAGTGTCTCTCCTCAAGGATCTGCGCCATGGTGGGCACCCCCAGCACCATCCCGATGCGCTCTTTCGTGTAGCGCCGCAAGTAGGTCGTGACGCTGTGGAAGCGTGAGTAGTTGGAGATCATCACCGTTCTGCCCAGGGCGCGCAGCGTGTCCATCCGGGCCAGGAAGTCGGCATGCTCCACCTGCTCCCCCAGCGAAAGGAGATTGCGCAGGGTCATCTCCATGAGCACGACCGGTTCCCGGCCCTGCATGTCCCGCTCCTGCCGCATGAGCTGGAGGGAGCGCTCCAGCATGTCCAGGGTGATGCGGGTGATGGGGCGGAAGCTGCCGCGCTCGATCAGGACGGGCGCGTGGTAGAGGAGCTCCGCGGGCTCCACCACCTCGCCGTCCGGCGCGAACAGGGCCGCGTGCGTCAGGCGCTGCTGGACAAGCTGAAGGCTCATGAGCCGGTTGTCCACCGGAGCGAACGCCGGGCCGGAGAACCGGATCATGTCCACTTCCATCCTGTCCCGGGTCAGCGAGTCCATGAGGGACGCGATGAGGACCTCGGGCCGGGCGTGGTCATTAAACGCCCCGTAGATCAGGTTGACGCCCAGAACCCCCAGCGCCTCCTGCTGGCGCGCATTCTCCTGGTCCCACATGCGCGCGTGGATCATGATCTCCGACGGCCGCGCCCGCGGCTCCGCCTGGAACCGGATTCCCAGCCAGCCTTGTCCCTCCTCCCGGCGGGAGAAGCTCCGGGCGGTCACGGTGTCGGCGAACACGAAGAACTTGGTCGTGGAGCCGCGCGTTCCCTCCAGGCGCTCTAGCAGCAGGCTCCATTCGTGGTCCATCATTGACTGCAGGCGCTGCCTGCTCACATAGCGCCTGCCGGGGCCGTAGACCGCGTCCGACACGGCCATGTCGTATGCGGAAATTGTCTTGGCGATAGTGGAGGCCGCGCCGCCGACATGAAAAAACCAGCGCGCAACTTCCTGACCCGCGCCGATCTCGGCAAACGTTCCGTAGCGGGCGGCGTCTATGTTGATGCCGAGCGCCTTGTCGTGCGTGCTCAGCGCGTTCATCCCCATGAAAAGAGTATGCATCAGGCGCACAAAAACGGCCAGCAGGGACCGGAGCAGATCGGAGCTGAAAGTTGACGAAAAGTATCTTTTAAAGTATACCTTTAGTATATGAAACGGATAACTGTCAAGGAACTTAAGGCGAACTGGGCGCAGATCGAGGCGCAGGTCAAGGCCGGAGAGACCTTCGAGGTGCTGAATCGCGGCAAAGTCGCGGCCCATGTTGTTCCGCCAACGCCTCGGCAGGTGCTGCGGTGGCCAGACCATCTGGCCACGGCGCATGAAAACACCGGTCGAAAGGGTTCAGATATCGTCCAGGAACACCGGTCAGGGCGCGAATGATCTACCTCGATACCAGTGCGTTCATCAAGCTGTACCTTCACGAGGACGGTTCTGCTGAAGTCCACGCTCTCGTCGTCGCTCAGCAGGAACCTCTGCCCGTCTGGCATTTCCTGGAACTGGAGTTTTTCAACGCGCTCAGGTTCAAAGTGTTCCTTGATGAAATGAGCCTTGATGATGTGGAACATGTCATTTCGCTGTACCTCGACAGGAAAAGAAGCGGACAGTACTTCGCGCCGCATCTCGATCCCATTGCACTTCACGAACTGTCTCTCCAGATGACCGCACGAACGCCGAGCATCGGATGCCGAGCGCTCGATATTCTCCATGTCGCGGCCGCACGCCTGTGCGACGCCGGTGTTTTTGTCACTGCCGACAAGCGGCAGGCAGCTCTTGCCGGGATCGAGGGGCGGGTCGTCACGCTTGTCTCTTCCTAGTAATGTTGCCCACGTGGAATGCGTCCAAACTTGACTGCACGGAGAGGAGGGGGAAGTGAAGACCAATGTGGGGAGCGGAGACCGCGGGATCACGAGCCTTCTGAGCGGCGAGCGCGTGCCCAAGAGCCACCTGCGGGTGGACGCGTGCGGCGAAGTGGACGAGCTCTCTTCCGTGCTCGGAGCCTGCGCCGCCGCTCTTTCCCCGGCTCACACCGATCTCCAGCGGGAGATCCAGGGCGTCCAGAGTGATCTCCTGCACATCGGCGCGTGGCTGGCCACGAGTCCGGGCTCGCCGACCCGGCAGATGCTGCGCACGATCAGCCCCGGCAGGCTGAGGGAAATAGAGGATGCAATCGACAGGCTGGAGGCTGAGCTTCCGCCTCTTCAAAGCTTTCTCCTGCCGGGGGGACACGCCACGGCGGCATGGGCTCATATTGCGCGGACCGTCTGCCGCAGGGCGGAGCGGCGCGTCCAGTCACTGGCCGCAGAGGCCGAGGAACCCGTGACGGAGTCGGCTGAGGGAATCCTTCCCTACCTGAACAGGCTCTCCACGTACCTCTTCGCCCTGGCGCGCTATTGCAACAAGCTGCATGGCGTGCCAGACACGACGTGGAAGGGATGAAGACGGGGCGCGTCATCCCATTCACGACAAGGCTCCGGGACCGGACGTGGCTGTCTGAAAAGGCGTTCCAGGTCGCGCTGGACCGTCCGGGCGGCTTTCGATTCCTGTCCGGCCAGAGCATCCGGATTGTCAACGGACCGGCGGAAAGGGACTACTCCCTTGCCTGCGCGCCGGATTCAGAGCTGCTGATGCTCTGCGTGCGGCATGTTCCTCATGGAATCCTCTCCACATTCCTTGCTGAGGCCCCGCTGGGAACGTCCCTCACTTTCACGGGCCCGCACGGCTATTTCCTTTTTCAGAACTCATCGCGGCCGCCAGTCTTCGTGGCAACGGGAGCCGGCGTTGCGCCCTTTTTTTCGATGGTGGGCGCCGGCGTCAGCGGCTTCACGCTGCTCCACGGTGCGCGGACGGCGAACGAGCTGTACTATGAGATGCATCTTCGCGCCGCTTCCGCCCTGTACGTGCCCTGCCTCTCGGAGGGGAACGCCGCCGGCTGCTTCTCCGGCCGGGTCAGTGACTGGGCGGCGGAGCATCTGTCTCCCCGGGCGTATGACTTCTACCTCTGTGGAAGCCGGGAAATGATCCGTGATGTCACGCGTCTTGCGGATGAAAGATTCCCCGGCTCCCTGGTGCATACCGAAATTTTCCACTAGTGGTATACTTCCGGCGTTCGGCGCCCAAGGCCGCAGGAGGAAGTGCATGGAAAAATCCAGGAAAATCCGAAAGGTGTTCACGAGCAAGCCCGCGATCGAAGGGGCCGGAGTCCACCTGCGCCGGGCGTTCGGCTTCGGTGAAACCCCCCTTTTCGATCCTTTCCTGCTGCTGGACGACTTTCGGGGGGACGAGCCGCCACTCTACATCAAAGGATTCCCCTGGCACCCCCACCGGGGCATGGAGACCATCACCTACATGCTGAACGGCAAGGTCGAGCATGGCGACAGCATGGGAAACCAGGGTACGATCGGCCCGGGGGATACGCAGTGGATGACGGCCGGCAGCGGAATCATTCACCAGGAGATGCCCCGTGGAGATCCGGGCGGGATCATGGGGGGCTTCCAGCTCTGGGCCAATCTCCCTGCCTCTCACAAGATGATGGACCCCCGGTACCGCGACGTGAAAAGCAGCCAGGTCCCTGAAGTCACGAACGCATCCGGCGTCCGCACGAGGATCATCTGCGGCAGGGTGGACGGGGCAACGGGTCCGGTGCAGGACGTGGTCATCGACCCGGAGTACCTCGACATCACCATTCCCCCGCATACCGCCTACACACACCCCACGCAGGCCGGCCACACCGTGTTCGCCTACGTCATCCATGGTCGGGCGTGCTTCTGCGACCAGAAGAGCCCGTTCAGCTATGACGCGGAGGGCGCGGGCTGGTCGGACCTGCGTGTCAGCCCCTGGGTGCAGAACACCAACCTTGCCCTCTTCGAAGACGGGGACCACCTCAATGTTTCCACAGAAGAGGAGCCGGTGCGTTTCCTGCTGGTGGCAGGCAGACCAATTCGGGAGCCGGTGGCGTGGTACGGGCCCATCGTCATGAACACGAGAGATGAGCTGCGGACGGCATTCGAGGAATATGAGAACGGCACATTCATAAAGTCCCGGTGAGGATTCCCCTTTACCCTGCGTTGTCCCCCTGGGTAAATTGAATTCGAAGAGGGGGGTACGCCATGGCCAGGGACAAAGCGTCCGTGTTCGACGATCTTCTGCGCGAAGAGCGCGAGTTTCCTCCGTCCGCCGCATTCCGCGAGCGCGCGGTGGTCCGCGACAAGGGGATCTACGACTCCTCCGCAAAGGACGCGGTGGCGTACTGGGAGCAGGAGGCAAAGCTCCTGCACTGGTTCCAGCCTTGGACCATGGCGCTGGACTGGACCCCCCCCCACGCGCGGTGGTTCGTCGGCGGCACGACAAACATCAGCTACAACTGCCTGGACCGGCACCTGCAGGGACCGCGGCGCAACAAGGCCGCCCTCATCTGGGAGGGAGAGAACGGCGACATCCGCACCCTCACCTACCTGCAGCTGCACCGCGAAGTGTGCAAGATGGCCAACTGCCTGAAAGAGCTCGGCGTTATAAAAGGGGACCGGGTGGCGATCTACATGCCCCTGCTGCTGGAGACGGCGGTGTCCATGCTGGCGTGCGCCCGGATCGGTGCCATCCACAATGTGGTCTTCGGCGGATTTTCCCCGGATGCCCTTGCGGACCGGATCAATGACTCCGGGTGCAAGGTGCTCATCACCGCGGACGGCGGATGGCGGCGCGGCACCGTGGTTCCGCTCAAGCACAACGCGGACCGGGCACTGGAGAGCTGCCCGAGCGTGGAACACGTGATCATCGTCAAGCAGCTCCCCGGGGAACCCCACCTCCTTCATATCACCGAGGGGAGGGACCGCTGGTACCACCGCATGATGGACCATCAGAAAGCGGACTGCCCCGCGGTGCCGCTGGACTCGGAGGACACCCTTTTCATCCTGTACACCTCCGGCACGACAGGAAAGCCCAAGGGCATCGTGCATGCAGCCGGCGGCTATTCAGTAGGCGTCCATACCACCGCGCGCACTGTTTTCGACCTCCGCGACGAGGATACCTTCTGGTGCACGGCCGATGTGGGCTGGGTCACCGGCCACAGCTACGTCGTATATGGGCCGCTTCTGGCCGGGGCAACGGTGCTCCTCTACGAGGGAGCCCCCGATTTTCCGGAGAAGGACCGGTACTGGGAGATGATTGCGCGTCACCGGGTATCGGTGTTCTATACGGCGCCCACCGCGATCCGATCCTTCATGAAATGGGGCGACGAGCTTCCCGCGCGGCACGATCTGTCCAGCCTTCGACTCCTCGGCAGCGTGGGAGAGCCCATCAACCCCGAGGCGTGGATGTGGTATCACACGCACATCGGCCGGGAAAGCTGTCCCATCGTGGACACGTGGTGGCAGACGGAGACCGGCGCGATCATGATCAGCGGGCTGCCCGGGGTGTCCACCATGAAGCCGGGCTTTGCCGGCACCGCCCTTCCCGGCATTTCGGCCACGGTACTCGATGAGTCCGGCAAGGAGGTGAAGGAGGGAAGCGGACTCCTGGCCATCACCCAGCCATGGCCTTCGATGCTCCGCACCCTCTGGGGAGACGACGAGCGCTACGTGAAGACCTATTTCTCCCAGTGGGACGCAAAAACATACTTTCCCGGTGACGGCGCCAAACGCGACAGCGCGGGAAACTTCATGATCCTCGGACGCGTGGATGACGTGCTCAACGTGTCAGCCCACCGGATCGGCACAATGGAAATCGAGTCCGCCCTCGTGGATCATCCCGCCGTGGCGGAGGCCGCGGTGGTCGGAAGGAATCACGATATCAAGGGCCAGGCCATCGTGGCGTTCGTCAGCCTGAAGAACGGCCATGCACCGGGCAGCTCCATGGGGGAGGAGCTGAAACAGCACGTGGTAAAGAAGATCGGCGCCCTTGCCCGGCCCGAGGAGGTCCTCTTCACGCGTGACCTGCCGAAGACGCGGTCGGGAAAGATCATGAGGCGCCTGCTGCGGGACATCGCGGAAGGCCGTGCCCTGGGGGATGTGACCACCCTGGCCGACCCCGCGGTGGTGGCTGCCCTCCGCGAGGACTACGAAGAGAAGTACGGGGGCTGAGAACGCGGTCCCGGGTCAGGGAGAGCTTCCGTTCACCCGGCGCGGCCTGATGTAGATAACGCCTCCCGTGTTTCGCGCAAGGCCGAAATACGAGAGAAAGCTCCGGAGAATGCGGCCGCGCACGAGCTGACTCGTCCTGCGCCTGGACTCGAGCCTGATCTCCTCAGCAATCCGCGCGGCCTTGGGGCCCGCGATCAAGGCATACAGGGTCTGCTGCCTCTCCCTTGTGAGAGTGGCAAAAGCAACCGCGCACACTTTGTCAGGCATCCGCATCAGGACATTCTGAAGGGTCGTCCTGTCGGCAAGGCTCACGCAGTCCCAGATGACTGCCGCAGAATCCGCGGGGTACCGTGGCGCACAATCCGCAGGATGCCGCGGCGCAAAGTCCCTCACCCCTTTGCCTGATACACCGGCTCGTGGCCCGGTTTCCATTTGATGCCGCAGCCCCTGCTCGCCTTCTGATCCACGCTGACGGGTTTCCCCGCCAGCAGCGCGTCGAGGGCGCCCCTGAGATCGACCCCTGTGAGGGGCACCCCATTTCCCGGCCTGCTTGCGTCCATCTGGCCCCTGTAGACGAGCTCTCGCTCCTTGTTGAAGAGGAAGAAGTCCGGCGTGCAGGCTGCGTGATATGCTTTTGCCGTCTGCTGGCTCTCATCGTAGAGGTACGGGAACGTGTAGCCCGCTGCTGCCGCCTCCTGTGCCATCATCTCCGGGCCGTCCTGGGGATGCGACGCGATGTCATTCGCGCTGATCCCGACCGCGGCCATCCCTTTTTCCTGGTACTCCTTTATGAGGCGCGTGAGCTCTTTCTGCACGTGCTTCACGTATGGGCAGTGATTGCAGAGGAACACGATCAGGAGCGCAGGCGCTGAGCGGAAATCATCCCGCGTGACCATCCGTCCGGTGCGGGGCTCGGGCAGCTTGAAATCAGGCGCCCTGGTCCCCAGCACGAGCATTGTCGATTCTACGGCCATCTGTTACCCCGGCTTTCTATTAAGGAACGTGACAAAGATACTTACGCGAAGGGGGTCCGGTAAATGCCCGCGGGGGGCCCAAAGCCCGTCCCGGTAAATGGACTCATCCCGCGTATCGTGTTACCTTCTCAAGCGTGACGCATGCGAGGTTTCAGCACATGCACAGGGAGGCCTGAGGTGAAAACGGGGGAAGACGCGACCGTCGGGATCAGCGACATCAGGCTCTACGTTCCCCCTCCTTCCATTGAATTGAAAGAACTCGTGGCGAAACGGGTGCTGCTCAATCCCAGGCTGGACCGGCATCTCGAACGGGCCTGCAGGGTGACCGGACAGAAGGTGATCCGGTTTCCAGAGATCTGGGAAGACAGCGCGACCCTGGCGGCCACGGCCGCATACAGACTTCTGCAGGACAATCCCTCCCTGGAGCCCAGGTCCCTGCGGCACCTGGCCGTGGGCACGGAGACCGGCGGTGACCACGCCAAACCACTCTCCGCGTACCTCCAGGGCATGCTGCAGCGGGCCGGAATCGATCTTCCGGGATCTCTTTCCAGTTTCGAAGTCAAGCACGCGTGCGCCGGAGGGACCATGGCGCTGCTCAGCACGGCCGGAATGCTCGCGGCCGGCGGCAGGCCGCGGGATTCGGCGCTCGTTGTCAGCACGGACATTGCCCGGTACGAGACCGAGTCCACCGCTGAAATCACCCAGGGCGCGGGTGCGGTGGCAGTGCACGTGGAGACCTCGCCGAAGCTGCTCGAGATCGACCTTTCCACGCTCGGTTTCCATTCCATGGATGTGGACGACTTTTTCCGACCGTACGGCTCGGAGACCGCGCGCGTAAACGGCACCTACTCGATGCGCTGTTACGGCGAAAGCCTTGAGGCGGCGTTTCTCGACCACTGCGGCCGCACGGGTGAAAGGCCGGATCGGACCCTGCGGGACACGGACTATTTTGTCCTGCACACCCCCTTCCGCAACATGCCTGAAAGCGCAATGACGAGACTTCTCGAGCGCGTGCTGGGTCTGGATTCCATTGCTGCCCGGACCTTCCTCGCGGAGAAGAGCTTTGCGTCAGCGGCGGACCCGTTCGCGCAGATCGGGAACCTGTACACCGGCTCGCTCACTGCGGCGCTCGCGTTCCTGCTCTCGGAGAGATTTCACGCAATCGGGCAGGGGATCATCGGCAAACGGCTGCTCCTTGCGTCGTACGGCTCGGGCAACACCATGGTGGTGGTGTCGGCCCGGATTGCCCGGGACGCCGCGAGCGTGGTCTCCCGCTGGAATATCGACCAGGTCTTCACCTCCGCCCGCGCCGCCTCCTTTGAAGAGTACGAGGCCTGGACGTCGGGTCCCGTGCAACCGGAGCTGCAGGCACGGCTCATGGAAAACGCGAAACTGCCGCCGAATGCCTTCATGCTCTCCGGCATACGCAAGGATGGATACCGTGAATACGAGTTCAGGAAAGCCCGCGAGATCGGAGACGGAGTCGCGCAAAGAGGAGCACCTGACACTCTGCACCGATCCGTCGCGATATCAGGTTGAGGGCGGTGGAGCCGGTTTCGAAGGAGTGAGATTCATCCACGACGCCATGCCCGAGATCGCGGATGACGAGCTGGATACCTCCGTCGAGTTTCTCAGCCGGAAGATCGCGCTTCCTTTCTTCATTTCATGCATGACCGGCGGTTCTGAAGGCGGGTTCAGGGCGAACAAGGCGCTCGCTGCCGCGGCCCAGGAGCTCGGGATTCCCGTCGGGCTGGGTTCCATCCGGATTCTCCTGCGCACGCCGGATCTTTTCCCGCACTTTCACTTGAAGCCCCTTGCGCCGGACGTGCCGGTCATCGCGAACATCGGAGCGGTGCAGGTAAGGGACGGCGGCATGGACGAGCTCCTGGCGCTGCTGGAAAAACTGGAAGTGCAGGCGCTGGCCGTGCACCTGAACCCGGGGCAGGAGCTCTTCCAGCCCGGGGGGGACCGTGATTTCCGCGGCGTGAAGGATGCACTGGCGCGCCTGATGGAGCGGTGCCCGCTGCCGGTCATTGTCAAGGAGACAGGCTTCGGCATCATGCCCTGTCACGTCCGCGAGCTTCTGAAGACCGGTGCCGCGTACGTGGACCTGGCAGGCGGCGGCGGTACGAACTGGATTTCCGTGGAATCCTACCGGCTCCCCGAGGAGGAGCGGGCCGTTGCCGCCGAGTTTACCGACTGGGGGGTTCCCACGGCCCTCCTGCTCGCCTCATTCGGCGGCTCGGTCGAGCGCCTCCTTGCCTCGGGAGGCATACGCACCGGCATGGACGCGGCAAAGGCGCTCGCCATGGGCGCGGAGCTCGCCGGCTTCGCGCTCCCGGTGATACGGGAAGCTGCCCGCGGCGGCGCCGGGGCAGTGGTCGGCTTCTTTCGCCGCCTGGAAAAGACGCTCAGGACGATCATGCTGCTGACAGCATCACGGACGGTACGGGATCTGCGGAAAGGCAGAACGTGGTCTGAGCCCGGATTTGCCGCTGCCCTGGATTCTTTCAGAAAATCGTTGGCGCACGCAGACGCCTGATCCGCAGACGCCTCTGTCCGGAGCCGAGCCTGCTCAGGCGGGCACGCCGCTCATTCCCCCGGTTTTCAGAAGGCGCACCGGCGAGGCAAGCGGAATCCCTCCGCGCGCTGCCTCCTGCTCCAGGGAGGAGGCAACGCGCTGCGCGCCGGCAGCGTCCCCGGCTACCAGGAAGAATGCGCCGCCTCCGCCCGCACCGCTCAACTTGCCGCCAAGGGCGCCTGCTTTCTTTCCCGCCTCCAGCAGCCGGTCCTGCCGCGGGCTGCCCAGCCCCAGAGCCCGAAGGCGGTCCATGGCTTTGTCAGCCAGCCCCGCAATGTCTTTTGCAACGCCCGCTGCCGGGCCGGCCAGAGCCTTCTGCGCCGCAGCGGCCATCTCCCCGAGGTCCTGTATCGCCTCACGCGTTTGCTGATGTCCGGCCCGCATCCGTTCGCCGAGCATTGCCACGAGCGCGCCGCAGGACTCAGCCCGGGGCACGGCGGCCACTACGAGGTGCAGGGAAGCACCAGGGAGCGGATGATATTCAGGCAGTGCAGCAGGCCGCGGCTGGAGAGCAAAGAGCCCGTCCAGGATTGAGAGCCCCGTGTCGATTCCGGAGGGGGTGCCGTGGAACAGTTTTTCCGCGCTGTGCGCAAGCTCCCATACCTTGAGGGGATCGCCGGGCCCCTCCTCTGGGGCGTGTCTGCCGGCATGCGCAAGCGCCGCCCGGGCAAAAGCCGCGCAGAGCGCCGCCGAGCTGCCGAATCCCACGCTGCGCGGCACGTCCGACAGGACGGTCACCCTGCAGCGGGGCAGGGATGCAAGGTCGGGGAGAAGCCCTTCCAGGAGCGTGAGAATCCGGCGGATTGTGGCCCGGTCCCTGACCGCCATATCGCTCAGGTCCCAGTCCCCCGTTCCATCGGCCCAGAGCCGCACCGTGGTCTTCTGCCGCAGCGAAACCCCGATGGCCGGGTAGCCGTATACGGCAGCGTGCTCGCCGAAAAGGATCAGCTTGCCGGATGCCCTGCCTATCCCTCCCACAGGATTCCTCCCTGCGCAGCCTCCACGGCCTGAATCTCCCGCCCCGGAGAAGGCGCGGCTGATCCTGCCGGAAGAAGGCACGCACCCAGCTCGTTTCCTGCCCCCAGTGCTTTGCACCACGCGGAGTCCATTCCGCGCGGGGTCGCGATCTCAGCGGAGACACCGATGGCCCTGCCAAGGCTCACGCCCAGCTCCCTGCAGGCGCGCAGATGGCGCTCCGCCTCCGCGGCGGTGCGCGCGTGAACAAACTCCCGCACGCGGCGATTCGAGCTTTCGAGGAACCGCCGCGCGTCATCCGGATTGGACTTCTTCCAGTGCGTGTAACGGCGGATGGCCTCGGAGGTGGACACAGGAGAAGGCCCCGGAAAAAGACAGACCACAGGATCCTCCCAGAGATGACATGGTTCCCACCGGGGCAGGGTACCGCCGTGAAAAACTCCCATGCGGCCGTGGAAGGAGCAGCTCACGTCATACCCGCTTCCTGCTCCCCCCTGCGATCTGCGATGCGCCCGTATGGCGAGCGTGAGGACCTCGGGGTCCGCAGGGTCCGGACGGCAGCCTGCCGTGTCCAGCAGGGCGCACACCAGCCCCGCCGTGACCGCGGCGCTGGACCCGAGACCGGATTTCCTTCCGTCCGAGCTGAAAAGAGCGGAGGAATCCACACGCATGCGCGCGCCCCGCATTGCTTTCCCGCCGGCTTTCTCCCGCAGCCAATTCCCCACCTCCTCCACGATCGCGGCGATGAGGGGACTTGCAGAAGGTTGTCCGGGCGTCCAGGACAGGGCGCCTCCCGGCCATACCCCTTCGATGGCAAGCTCCTCCGAGGGGGCGAGGTCGATACGCACGCGGCGCTCGACGGCCATGGCCAGGCCGAGGCCGCCCTCTTCCAGCACCGCGTATTCGCCGAGCAGAAGGATTGAACCGGGGACGGAGACGCGCAGTCAGACCTCTCCCTCAGGCCCGCCCCAGGTGAGGCCGGGCCCCGCATGGCAGAGGATTGTCTGGATGCCGGGCACGAGCTCCTGCAGCCGCCGCACTACCTTCTCCGCCTCCGCGGCAAGACACAGAATCTTCACCTGCGGCCCGGCGTCGATTGTTTCCCAGGCCCCTGTGCCGCCTGCGCGCAGCGCCGCACAGCCGTGGATCACCGCAACGGTTGCCGGCAGCCAGTACAGGATGGGGGGACGCGCGCCGAGAATCGCCCCGTGCATCAGGCTGTAGCTTCTGCGGGCCGTCTCACCCAGGAGCTCCAGGTCCCTGCTCTCCAGGGCGTGCAGGGCGTCAGGCAGCAGCGCGGCGGATTCCTTGATCCAGGAAAAATAGTAAGGCGAGCCTGCCCGCGTCTCCTCCATTGCGCGCCGGGACGATACGGGCTTCGGGCCGCGTTCGGTAATCGCAGCGACGATGCGGAGCTCGGGCCAGAAGTCAGGACCAAAAAGGGGCCGCGCGCGCCGGGCGCCTGCGGGAAAAAGCACAAAGCCGCCGTACACCGCGCGGGCCGCGGATGCGGAGCCCATGCGCGCAATGCTCGAGAGGTCCGACAGGGAAGGCTCACTGCCTGCTGCCCGCGCACAGGCGCCGGCGAGGGCGGCGAATCCAGATGAGGAGCTGGCCATGCCCGCCGAAGTGGGAAAGGTATTGACGCTTGCCGCCTGGAAATGCGCGGAGACACCGAGGGTGCTGCGGAGGGCGTCGAAGAACGGAGAAAACCGGGCCGCGTCCTGCCGGACCCCATCCACGGTGATCGAGTCGTTCTCTGCAACGCGCGCCCGTGTCTCCGAATACACGCCGCCCAGGGTTACCGCGAGACTCGGTGTGGCCGGAAGGTTGTCTCCCTTCACGGACTTGCCCCAGTACTTGATCAGGGCCAGGCTCGGCCCGGCGCGGCAGACGGCTTCCCCGCTCACTCCGCGCTCCCGCGAAGCCTGGCGAGCACGGCGCGCGCGGCTTCGATATCGGCCGACTCCGCCGCCTCCAGGGAAGCGGCAACCCGCCGCGACTCCTGGCCGCGCGCGCCCGCACGGTACGCAAGCCGGGCCGCATGGTAGCGCATGTGCCCCGACTGGATACCGGTGGTCACCAGCGCCAGGAGCGCGGCGAAGTTCTGGGCAAGCCCCAGCGCCGCGGCGATCCTCGAAAGGCGTGGTGCGTCCGGCGCACCCAGCACTGCCAGGCCCGCGCGGCCTGCGGGGTGGAAATCGACCGACCCCCCCACGACCGCAAGAGCCAGCGGCAGCTCCAGCTCACCGGAGAGAGTGTCTCCTTCGACGGCAAACATGCTCAAGCCGCGGTACTGTCCTTCGCGCGCAGCCCATGCATGGGCCGCAGCCTCTACCGCCCGGGTGTCGTTCATAGTGGCCAGTGCGAGGCTGCTGATGCCGTTCATGATGCCTTTGTTGTGCGTGACCGCGCGGGAAGGATCCTCCTGCGCCAGCGCGGAAGCCCTGGCCACCCTGCGCGCTGCCTCTGCCCCGTCCATTCCCGGGGGCAGCCGGATTCCCAGGCGGTCCGCGTGGATCCTGAACCGCGCGCCGGCAAGCCGATCCTGCGCGGCGTTGCTGAGGATTGCCATGAGGGCGCGCCCGCCGCTCTCCGCTTCAAGGAGAGGCCGCGCGCGCTCCGCCGCTGTGTTCAACCTGTTGGCGCCCATGGCGTCCCTCACGTCGATGACCAGGTCCGCTCGTACGGTCCCAGAACCGGGAAGGCGCGCGACACGCAGCTCCTTGAATCCCCCGCCCCGCCTCTCCAGGGAGGAGAGCATGGGCGCCAGGGCGGAGCGTACGCGTGCTTCGCACGCGGCCAGTCTTCTCTCCCCGTCCTCCGTCACATCCTCGAGGAAAACCTGTGCGGTCATACGCGGTGCCGAAGCCCACGTGGTGAACCCGCCGTCCGGGCGGACAAGCCAGGCGGCAAAGGAGGCCGCCGCAATAATGGAGGGCTCCTCGACGGCCATCGGGATGGCAACCTCTTCTCCATCGATGAGGAATCCGTCTGCGATCCCGAGGGGAATCGGAATACAGCCCACCGCGGATTCCACCATGACGTCCGCTAGGGAAAGCAGCAGCGGCGACGCTGAAAGACCTTCCCATTCCTCTTCCCCGATGGCATACGCTGCCTTCAGCTCGCCCCGGCGCGCCGACATATCGTGCTTGCGGAATCCAACGGGAAGGGGAGCGCCGGTAGACCGGGCGCCCGGATGTGCGCTGCTCAACGATCAACCCCCTCTCCGTAGTATTACCGAGAAGGCGCTTATCTGCCAGAGGCGCGGCGCCCAGGTTGAAGGACAGGAGCGCCGGGTCAGTTGCCCGCGATTGTGAACAGCACGTCGCTGGAGGCGAGGGCACTTTGCGTCGCTATTACGACATCGAGCCGGTAGTCTCCGCCCGGAAGAGATTTTCTGGGGAAAGTGATCGTGGCAGAGCCTTCAGGCTGAAGAAGGCCATTCAGGTACCACTGGTGCGACGTGTATTTGTCCGAGATCATCTGCGACAGCGCAGCCGTGACGGACACGTCCTCGCCCTGCCCTATGTTCGGCTTCAAGCTGGTCAAGACAATCGGGAATATTGCCGACACGTCGGGGGTGATCGTCATCTTGAGAGCGTCAAACGGCTTGAAAACGAGGCGTGTCGTTCCTTCCGGGGAGATACAAACGGCCTCCGCCCCTCCCCATGTGAACCCGTTGCCATCCAGGCAAGAGACCGACAGAGTGTAGGAGCCTGCCTTGAACGAAGCATATGTATGGATTGACGAAAGGGCACCAAGGGTCACAAATGCCGGCAGTATGACCCCTTGCGGCGTGCCACCTTGGGGCGTCAGCGCTACTGCGGGAGTGGAAACGACATTGCCGGCCGGCCATTCCAGGTATACGTCGAGCGTGCCACTCCCGACGGACGGGCTGATCGCGACATCTGTTGAAGCCTTTTCCCCCGCGGCGACCGCGACCTGTACGCTTTGAGAGGCTATCTGCAGGCCTTTGGAATTGTTTGCGATTACCGTGACAGACCAGTCGCCCGGCTCAAGCGAGTCGATTGTGATTGTCGAAAGCGTGATACCCAGTTTCTGGAAGCTTGCAGTTCCCGGCCCCAATCCCGAGATATCGTACGAAGACACTGCCGTCAAATCAGGGGAGGTCTTGGAATATACAGGCTGCAGGGGGATCAGCGGAAGGGTAATCACAAGCGTGCCGCTGCCACGTGTCTCCACCCCGTCGCTGCTGCGTGCCTGCAACGGGTCGATGCCTGATCCGCCAGGGTTCGGGCAGCTCACAAGGAAAGGGATCAGGACAGTCAGAAAGAGAGAGCAAGCAACATTCCTCATGCGGGTTTCTCCTCTCGAGCCAGAGGCACCACAATCGACATCTTCTATTGTAGCACACGTCAGCGAGAGGCTACAAATCTGCTTTCTCTCGGAAATTTCATCGCTTTCAGTTGCCGCGGCTTTTCTCTCACCATATCTTTAGCGGCAAGGAGACACTTCAACAATGAAAAGCTCGATTCTGTTCTCATGCGCGCTCATTCTGCTTCTGACTCTTGTCGGCGCCGCCGGCTTTGCGCAGAGCCTTTCCGTCACCACCAGCAAGCCTGTGATCGACGGGGTGGTGAAAGCCAACGAATACAGCTTCACGCAGCAATTCGACTCCCTGACTTTCTATGCAAACCGCACGAAGGACCTGTTATCCCTGGCCATTGTGGGTGATACGACCGGATGGGTATCCGTGGGGCTGGGATCGCTGAAGATGGACGGCTCCACGATCTTCATCGGCTTCGTGGGAGCCGATGGAAAAGTGCAGTTCAAGACGCAGGCCGGCACGGGTCACCGGCACACGGACGCCCCGAAAAGCGCGGCGGACTCGGTGACCGCATACGCCATGAAGGAAGCGGATGGAAAAACGACGTTGGAGATCTCCCTCACCCCTGCGGCCTATATCCAGAGCGGCCAGACCACCCTCGACATCATCTATGCCGTGGGTGAGGACAAGTCATTCGTCCCACGGCACTCTTCACGCGGATCTCTGAGCCTGAAGCTGAACTAGGCGTGCACCGCCCGAAGGGCGGTATCCACGCGTGGGTCCGGCAGTCTTGTGCTTGCCATAGCCCTCACACGCTCCTAGCGGCGCGGCTTCTCCGTTGAAAGCCAGTCGACCATGCCCTTCGCGAAGACAGGCAGATCGGCTGGCGTCCTGGAGCTGACCAGGTTGCCGTCCACGACCAGGGGCTCATCCACCCAGAGCGCTCCCCCGTTCACCATATCGTCGCGGATGCCCACCGTGCTGGTAGCGCGCTTCCCGCGCAGGATTCCTGCTGAGATCAGCACCCAGCCCGCATGGCAGATGAACCCGATGAGCTTGCCGGCAGCGTGCATGTCGCGCACAAGGGCGAGCACCCTCGTGTCTCTCCTCATTTTGTCGGGAGCGAATCCCCCGGGTACGAGAAGGGCGTCAAAGTCGCCCTCGCGAAGATCGGCAAAGGCGGCATCGGTCCTGCACGGATAGCCGTGTTTTCCCGCGTACACTTTCCCCGATTCAGGACCTGCCACGACGACCTTCCACCCCTCTTCCTCCAAGCGGATGCGCGGGTACCATAGCTCCAGGTCCTCGTAAATATCGTCCACGACCGCCGCAATTCGTTTCATTTCGATTCTCCTCCGTATCAAAGTAGCTCAAAGAATGCACGTTCGTCGATGCATCCTCCACGGAAGAGCTCGCCGGTATGGCGCAGCAGCTCCAGGTTCTTGTGCAGAGATTCAAGTCCACCCCGCTGCCCGGGTCCCCATTTGTAGCTGCCCGCCTCCGCAGGGCTCTGGCGCTTTTCTCCCGCATGGTGCATAATTGCCGTGTGACGCTATGAAAAAGATCCTGGCTGTCGAGGACGACGCGATCATCATGAACCTGATCGTCATTCTTCTCGAACGGGCAGGCTATGAAGTCCTCCGAGCGGCTTCCGCGGAAGAGGGCATTTTTCTTGCAAAGAACCACGCACCCGACCTTATCCTCATGGACGTTGCGTTGCCGGGCCTGGACGGGCTGGAAGCCACGCGGCTTCTCAAGAGCGCGAAGGAAACCTCGGGCATCCTCGTGATCGCCCTTACCGCCCAGGCAATGAAGGAAGATATCGACAACGCTTTCCGGGCCGGATGCGACGGATTCATTGTGAAGCCGATCTCCACCGTCGGCTTCCTCGAACAGGTCGCACGTTTCCTCAAGGAGGGAAAGCGGCCGGAAAAAGGGTGAAAGGCGATGCCGCGCAGCCACCGCATCCTGGTCGTCGATGATGACCCGACAATCCGCAGATTCCTCCGGGACCTCCTGGAGGCGAACAACCATGAAGTGGACGAGGCGGCCGACGCCGGTTCCGCCGCGCAGATGCTCAAGGCCAGGGAATACGTCCTGGTCCTCACCGACCTGATGCTTCCGGACGGAGACGGCCTGGAGGTGTTGCGCGCCGCGCGCGCCCGGCCGTACAACCCCGAGGTCCTGGTCATCACGGCCTACGGGACCATAGATTCCGCGGTGGAAGCGGTGCGCGGCGGCGCATTCGACTACCTGACAAAACCCATCGCGACCCAGAAGCTTCTGCTGACGGTGGACAGGGCCATCGAACGGCGCACGCTGAAGGACGAGGTGACCAGCCTGCGCCGCGCCGTGGGCGAGCGCTATTCCCCCCAGAACCTGGTGGCGGTCAGTCCCGCAATGCGCCGGGTGCTGGACCTGGTGGACGTGGTTGCCGCCGCAGACTCCGGTATCCTCATCCAGGGAGAGAGCGGCACCGGCAAAGAGCTCATCGCGCGGGCCATCCATTTCCGCGGAGTGCGCGCGGCGCGGCCGTTCATCGCCATCAACTGTGCGGCACTTCCCGAGGCCCTGCTGGAGAGCGAGCTCTTCGGGTACGCCAAGGGCGCATTTACCGGCGCGGCTACCGAACGAAAGGGCCTTTTCGAAGAAGCGGATGGGGGTACCCTTCTGCTGGATGAGATCGGCGACATGCCGATGCTTCTCCAGGGGAAGCTCCTCCGCGTGCTCCAGGAGGGAGAGATCAGGCGCGTGGGCAGCACTTCGGTTGGCCGGGTGGATGTACGCATCCTTGCGTCGACGAACAAGGATCTGCGGGCGCTCATCGCGGAGGGAAGGTTCCGCGAGGACCTCTTCTACCGTTTGAACGTGATCCCTGTGATCATTCCGCCGCTGCGCGAGCGCAGGGAAGATATCGTTCCCTTGTGCAGGCATTTCCTGGCGGTCTACGCGGAGAAGCTGGGAAGGGTGCCGCAGACACTCTCACCGGCGTCTGAGGAGATCATGACTCGGCATGACTGGCCGGGCAATGTGCGGGAGTTGGAAAACGTGATGGTGCGCGCCGTCACCTTGACCACATCCCGCGAGTTGTCCGCGGACGAGTTCCGCATGATCTTCACGCTCGGCGGCGCCAAGGCACCGACGTACCCGGCGGATTCTGCGCCGCCGCGTGCCGCGGATTCGGCGCAGATGTACTCGGCGGATTTGCGTGCACCTGCCGGTCATACTGCCGGCGGCGCATCCCCCCTGGAAGGTGAAACTGCGGGCCGCACCATGCAGAGCGCGGAAAAGGACATGATCCTCCGTGCCCTGCAGGCTGCGGATGGGAACCAGACAAAGGCCGCACTGGCGCTCGACATGGGGAGGAACACCCTTTGGCGGAAGATGAAGAAATACGGCATCGACAGCCGAGGCTGATGTTCCAGCAGCTGTTCCATGCACGGAACACTTGTTCCGTTCTGAGACATTTCGCGGGGTGGCGTGAGGCATTCTGCCTGCCTAAGCAGTGAATTTTTCCGTGTTTTCCAGGCTTTTTCCCTGCGGCTGACCATTTTCCCTTCTCCCATGTTTTGGCACGGCGCTTGCATATCTTACTGTGCACATTTCTATACTTACGGGAGGAGAGCGCGACATGGGAAAAAGAGTCTTGGTAGTCGATGATGCGAACTTCATGCGCATGATCGTCAGAGACACGCTGACGCCCAATGGATTCGAGATCGCGGGTGAGGCGACAAACGGGGCCGAGGCTGTGGCCAAGTACAAGCAGCTCAAGCCCGACCTGGTGACGATGGATATCACGATGAAGGTGAAAGACGGGCTCCAGGCGGCGCGGGAGATCCTGGCTGCCGACCCCAACGCGCGGATCATCATGGTGACGGCGCTGGGTCAGGAGAAAATGCTCCTCGATTCGATCTCCCTCGGCGTAAGAGATTTCGTGGTGAAGCCTTTCACCAAGGAGCGTATCATCTCCGCCGTTGAAAAAGCCCTTCGATAGAATAGAAAGGAATCATCATGACAAAGATCAATGCAAAGCACGTCAATCCATTCGTCGAAGCGGCTATGCGCGTGGTGACCCAGGTTGCCGGTATCGAAGTCAGACGAGGACACCTGTCCTACAAGATGAAGGTCGAGCCCTCCTTCGGGGTGTCCATCATCATCGGGATCTACGGTTTTCTCACCGGGCAGATCGTATACAGCCTGGACGGCACCCTTGCCGAACGCCTGGTGGATAAGATGCTGGAGGGGAAGTCCCCCCAGGAAAAGAAGATCATGTTCCTTGACGCGCTCGGTGAAGTGGCCAACATGATCACCGGCAATGCAACTGCGCTCCTCAATCAGAGACGCGACCAGATCCTGAACATCACCACTCCCGCCATCGCGGCCGGCACCAACCTGAGCATTCATCTCATCCCCAAGCCCGCCCTGGTCCTCGGCCTGATCACGCAGTACGGGCCGATCGAGATCAGCATTGCGGTGGAGGAGAAAGAGACCCTCCAGGAGACCAGCTCGATTGAAGGCACGCTCTCCGAGACATGATGCCGCACACCGCGTAAACGCAGACGGAGACATTCGCATGGAAGTCAAGCCTGAATACCTGGCGATCTTCAGTGAAGAGGCGAGTGACCAGCTCGTCGAGTGGGAGGAATGCCTTCTGGCCCTCGAGAAGAACCACGAGGATACCGAGCAGCTGAACAGCATGTTCCGCGCCGTCCACACCCTGAAGGGCTCCGCCGGATTCATCGGATTCGACGTTCTCCAGAAGGTTGCCCATGCCCTCGAATCCTCCCTGTCCGAGGTGCGGGAAGGCAAGCGCGAGTACGATCCCTCCCTGGGAGACATACTTTTCAGGGGGCTTGATCTGTGCAAGGCCATCATCAACGCCTTCACCAATGGCAAAGAGCCCGAGGCGGATGTCGAGGGATTCCTGAGCGGGCTCAGCCGTCTGGCTGAAACAAGCGCAGCCGCCGAGACTTCCGCGGCCGCTCCGCGCCGCGCCGGCAGACGCAGCGGGAAATCCGCATCCAGGACTGCCGAGGCAGCGGAAGCCCAACCCACCGAGCCTGCCCCGGCGTCATCCGAACCTCCCGCCTCTGCTCGTCCGGCGGCCGCTCCCTCCGGGACAGGACCGCTCACTACCTGCCGCATCGAGGTGCGTATCGAGGGAGATCCCCGCGAAGCGTACCTGAGGTCGTTCCTCGTAAAAGCACGCCTGGAGCGCATGGGCACGATACTCGGCACAGATCCCGCGCCGGAGTTCCTCCGCGATTCGAACAGCCCTTTTGCGTACGTCGCGGCCCTCGAAACCCGGGAGGCGCCGGACGCCGTCCTCGATGCAATCAACTTCGACCAGGTCTCCGTGACGCTGGTCCAGGAGAAGGATGAAACGACGGACGCGAATGACTCGGCCGTTGCGGCTTCTGCCCCTGCTGTCAAGGGCGCCCGCGAGCAGCTCCTTCAGAGCGCGAAACCGGATGAAGTCGTGCGCGTGTCCGTGCAGAAGCTGGACACCCTGCTGAACCTCGTCGGCGAGCTGGTCATCCACAATTCGGGATTTGTCGCCACCACCCAGCAGCTTCGCGAACAGTACGGAAAGACCCGGTTCATCTACGACCTGGAGGAAAAGACCGAAGCGCTTTCCGCCATCACCCGCGAGCTGCAGGACGGGATCATGAAGGCACGGATGCTCCCCATTTCCAACGTCTTCAACCGTTTCCGGCGCGTGGTACGCGATCTTGCCAAGCGCAGCGGCAAGGCCGTCATCCTGGACGTGCTCGGCGAGGAAACCGAGATCGACAAAAAAGTGATCGACCGAATCGGCGAGCCCCTGGTGCACCTGGTGCGCAATGCCGTCGATCACGGGCTTGAAGATGCCGCGCAGCGCGCGGCGGCGGGCAAGAGCCCCGAAGGAAGGATCCGCCTGAGCGCCTACCAGGAAGGCGATCATATCTGCATCGAGGTGGCGGACGACGGCTGCGGCCTTGATAAGGCCGCGATACTGAGGAAGGCCCTTGAAAAGGGCCTGCTCACCCGTGAAGAAGCCCCCTCGGCCAGCGCGGAACGCATACTGAGCTTCATATTCCTGCCGGGATTCAGCACGGCGCGCACAGTCTCTGACATCTCCGGCCGCGGGGTAGGCATGGACGCGGTAAGGCGCGCGGTGGATGAGATGAGCGGCAACCTCCGGGTCCGCTCCACCCCGGGCGCAGGCACAACTGTGACCATCACCCTTCCTCTCACCATGGCAATCGTCACCGCAGTGCTCGTCGAGGTCGCCGGTTCCACGTATGCAATCCCGCTCTCCGCGGTGCGTGAAATCGTGAAGACCAATGAGTCGATCCTGCGCACCGTGGGGACCCGCCGTGTGATGCTCCTTCGCAACGAAGTCCTGGCGCTGGTCAACCTGGGCAGCGCGCTCCAGGACGAGAAGGCCGAACGGTCCACCGAGCTGCAGGCAGGATACCCCATCGTGGTGGTGGACTTCGAAGGCAAGAAGATCGGCCTGGAAGTGGAGAGGATCCACGGAACCCGGGAAGTGGTCATCAAGAGCCTGAGCCGGCACTTCCGCGAGGTGGAAGGGCTCATCGGCGCCTCCATCCTTGGCAACGGAAAAATCGCCCTGATCGTGGACGTGGAGACGCTGATCAACCTCCATCATCACCATGACGGCCGCGGAGCCGCCGCCAGCAGGGCAGCGGGCATATTCGAAGTAGCGGCCCGGGCCCCCGCGCCGCCTGCGCTGGACGGATTGGCACGGGCCTCTGCACCCGCCCCGGCATCGAACCCACCTTCCCCCGCGGAGGTCCTGCCCGAGGAGCCGCCCCAAGACGCGCAGACGGAACAATCCATCGTGGAGCTTGCCCGTATTGTGGCCGGGGAAAAGGGAAAGCTCCTCGAAGAGGTGCACAACGCGGGGGCTATCCAGGCCTCGATTTCCCTGTCCCAGTTCACCGGCCAGGAAATACGTGTAAGCTTCCCCGAATCGCGCATGGTCCCCATCAGGGACGTGGCCGAGCTCCTCGGGGGAGAGGAAGCCACGGTGGGCGGCATCTACGTTGGCGTGAGCGGCCAGCTGATCGGGGGGATCCTGCTCGTCATACCCGAGGCCAACCTGCTGAAGATCGATGACATGCTGCACGGCCGCCCCGTCGGGACCGCCACACGGGTGACTGATGTCGATATCTCGGCGATGTCGGAGCTTGGAAACATCCTGTCCTGCTGTTTCATCAACGCCATTGCAGATTCGGAAAATATCTCCGCGAACGCCGAAGTGCCCGAGATGAGCATCGACATGTGCCTGCCGGTGATCGACTCCGTGGTAGCCCGGTTCAACCAGCCCGGCGACAGCCTCCTGCTGACGGAAGCCTCGATCTACGGCGGAGGCATGGACGACGTGGTGTGCCACCAGCTTCTATTCATGGAGCCCGATTCTCTGCGTCGGCTGATGGAAACCCTGTCGGGGGAAGGCCCGCTGTCGACGCTTCCCGCGCAGAGCCCCGAGGCCCTGTGACATGGCAGCAAACACCGTCAACGTGAAGATGGCCGAGATGGACGTGGTGACCGATGGGCGAAGCCTGAAGACCATTCTCGGCTCGTGCGTCGGGATCATCCTCTGCGATCCCGTCCGGCGCGTGAGCGGGCTGGCGCATGTGATGCTGCCCAGCAGGCACGGTGCAGACGCCGCCACCGGCAAGTATGCCGACACGGCCATCCCCGCGCTCCTCTCCCGCCTTGCCGAGAGCGGAGGACGGCGCGGTTCCCTGCAGGCGTTCCTGATCGGGGGCGCGCAGATGTTTCCCATGGGCAACGTGAGGATCGCCTCCATTGGAGACCAGAACGTGGAGGCTGCCCGCAAGATCCTCACAGAGAGCAAGATCCCCATTGTGTTTCAGGACACGGGGGGGAATGTGGGCCGCACCGTGTTGTTCGACAATTCCACCGGCCAGGTGTCGGTGCGGACGCTGCAGGCCATTGAGAGCAGGGGAGCCGCAAAATGACACCTGCTCCTGCCCCGGCTCTCGCTCTGCCCACACTGACCCAGGCCACGTTCGACAAGTTTCGCGCGCTGATCTACGAGAAGACCGGCATCCACATGCGGGACGGCAAACAGATCCTGGTCTCCAACCGCCTGCGCAAGCGGGTGACACTGCTGCACCTGGCCAGCTACGAGGAATACTACGAGCTGCTCACCTCGGGGAAGCAGGCCGAGCAGGAGCTGCCCCACTTCATCGACGCGGTGAGCACGAACGAGACCTACTTCTTCCGCGAGGACAAACATTTTTCGGCTCTCTCCCGCGTCATCCTTCCGGAGCTTTTCAAGACGGAAAAGAGGGTGCGCATCTGGAGCGCCGGCTGCTCCACGGGAGAAGAGGTCTACACGCTGCGCATCGTGGCGGATGAAGCCGCACAGGCGGCAGGCGGCGCCGACGTCCAGATCGTCGGCACGGATATCAGCACTACGGTCATTGCGCGCGCGCGGGAAGGCATCTACCACGAGCGGGCCTTGCGCCTGGTTCCGGCGGCGCTGCTTGCGCGGTGCTTCGTTCCCGCCCACGACGGCGCTTACCAGGTACGCCCCGAGCTGCGTGCCCGGGTGGATTTCAAAGTGCACAATCTCTTCACCGATCCTGCGCCGGCGGACCGCATCAATGTCATCTTCTGCCGCAACGTGATGATCTACTTCGACAAGAAGACCCAGGCCACGCTGGTGGACGGCATCTTCGCCCGCGCCATCCATCCCGAGGGATACCTCTTCATCGGGCATTCGGAATCGATCAGCGGGTTCAGCAAGCGCTTCCGCTATGCGGCCATCCTCAAGGCGCCCATCTATCGTCCCAAGCCGGAGAACCCCCCTGCGGAGGACACCCCGTGATCCGCGTGATGGTAGTCGATGATTCTCCCCTCGTGCGGAGGATCGCCTCGGATATCCTCAGCGCAGACAAGGAGATAACCGTGGCGGCCACCGCCGCGAACGCCGA
>Ga0265316_10001391_pt1 | contig 26069 bp, 17 predicted proteins | sample 4522metaG_FD_202092 | JGI IMG/M metagenome (GOLD analysis project Ga0265316, IMG submission 202092) | Rhizosphere microbial communities from Carex aquatilis grown in University of Washington, Seatle, WA, United States - 4-5-22 metaG | ecosystem: Host-associated > Plants > Roots > Rhizosphere >... | reverse complement strand
CACACGTCGGAACCTGATGGTGGCTCTGGCTGCGGCTGGCGCGCCTCCGCAGACGGCTGTCCTGCAGTCCGCGGCATTCGATTGGAACGCCATCCCCGCCAAGGAAACCAAGGTTGGGAGCGTCCGGTCGTTTATCAAGGCGCCCACGGCAACCCTCGCGCAGTTAGAGCTTCACGTGACGACCCTGAATCCCGGACAGGAGCCGCACCCGCCCCACCGCCACCCGAACGAGGAAATGGTGATCGTGAAAGAGGGCACCGTGGAAGCGCTGGTGAACGGCGACTGGAAGCGGCTGGGGCCAGGCTCGGTGATCTTCAACGCGTCGAACCAACTGCACGGGTTGAGGAACCCGGGCTCAGTTCCCGCGACCTACCACGTCATCAACTGGGCAACCGGCGCGACCGCGACGCAGGCCAACTAGTTAGGCCCATTGCGCGCTACCAGATCGTAGGGACCTGGGAGGCCCGGATCCTGCGGTCACGAGTAATGAGAGGCGCTCGCAGAGCGACCGCGGTGGCGGCCACAATTCGATCCGGCAGATCCGGAACCTCAAGGCGGCTCACGAACTCAAGGGCATCGGCGACCGTGCGGTCGAGGGGCGCTACTAGGCACGCAACAGTCGGGTCATCCAATGCGTGAATCAACCGATCGCGTGCCGCCACAGGCAGACGGCCCTTCTCAACCAGGTAGGTCAGCTCCACAAGACAGATCGACGGGACGTGAATGCGCTCCCCGGCGGCCGTCGCAGAGTCGAGAGCGCCAGCCGCGTTTGCCGATAACCGGGAGTCAGCCGACAGGTACCAAAAATGGTGTGCGTATCGACCACAACGGCAGGCATCAGATGTCTTCCCCTGGGGAAGTTCCGCCACATGTTCCGCTGATTGCCTTCCATCTCCTCCGCGGACAGCGAAATGCCCAGGTCTGCCCACAGGCCCCGCACACTCTTGAAGGGGGTCTTCTTGCCTGCCTCGTCACAGAGCCTGGCAGCGTGGTTGAGAATCTCTTGTTGTTGCTCAACGGGTAGTGCCCGGATGGCTTTCAGGATTCTCTGTTCGAGAGACATCAAGAACCTCCACTTTATTATCCGCCGCCGCGCCGGCAATGCAAGGTGGACTCAGCGGGCACCCAAGAAAAAGGCCGCGGCGTTGCAGCCGCGGCCTTTGAGGAGGGAACAACGAAAAGCTACGCCCTGAGGGCGTAGGAACTGAGAACCTTCAGGTAATTCCCGCGCAGGAAGGACTTCGGGTCTGCCACCGACTTCTGGCTCATCGAGCCCTGCATCTGCTGGATGGATTCGTATTCGTGCTCTTCCATCCACGTCTGGAGCTCGCCCAGCACCGTCGCGATGTAGTCGATGCCACGCTTGAGAATGGCCGATGCCATCATCGTTACCTGGGCGCCCGCCATCATGGCCTTCAACACATCGTAGGAGGTGTGGACGCCGCCGGTGATGGCCAGATCCGGCCGCACTCTGCCGTGAAGGACGGCCACCCAGTGCAGCCGCAGCAGCAGCTCGTACGAAGTGCTGAGTTGCAGGCTGGGAACGATCTCCAGCGCTTCGAGGTCGAAATCGGGCTGGTAGAAGCGATTGAAGAGCACCAGCCCGTCGGCGCCGGCCTGGTCGAGCCGCGACGCCATGTTGGCCATGGCGCTGAAATACGGGCACAGCTTGACCGCCACCGGAATCTGCACGATGGCCTTCACATCGCGCACCAGGTCGCAATAGGATTGCTCGATCTCGGCGGCGGTGACCTTCGGATCGGTCGGAATGGTGTAGATGTTGAGCTCGAGCGCGTCCGCGCCGGCTTCCTGCATCTTCTTCGCGTAGCGGGTCCAGCCGCCGGTGGAGACGCCATTGAGGCTGGCGATGATCGGGATCTTCACGCTCGCCTTGGCCTTGGCGAGGTTCTCCAGGTAGGTCTCCGGGCCGATCCTGTAGCCGCTTATGTTGGGGAAATAGGAGAGCGACTCGGCGTAGCTTTCGCCGGTCGAGAGGCTGCGGTCGAGATCCGCGCCTTCCATCTCGATCTGCTCCTCGAACAGCGAGTGCATGACCACCGCCGCCGCCCCGGCCTGCTCCATCTTCTTGATGTTGCCGAGATTCTCCGAGAGCGGAGAAGCCGAAACCACCACCGGATTCTTCAGCGCGAGTCCGAGATATTTTGTCGTGAGGTCCATTACTTGTTCTCCTCCTTCGCAACGGGAACCGGCTCGGCGGAACCGTTGGCGCCGCCCGTGCCGGGCATCGCGGCCATGTACTCGTAAAGCTTCCAGCGGCTGTTCACGGCCTCCTGGGCCAGTTCGTATAGCGCCTTGGCGTGCTCGGGCTGGCTGAGCCGCAGCATGGAGTAGCGGGTCTCGTTGTAAATGTACTTATCGAGCGGCAGGGCGGGCGCGCGCGAATCGAGTTGGAACGGATTCTTGCCCTGCTTGGCCAACTCCGGATTGTACCGGAACAGCGGCCAGTAGGCGCTCTGCACGGCGGCCTTCTGCTGGTCGAGGCCGTGGATCAGGTCGTAGCCGTGGGCGATGCAGTGAGAGTAGCAGATCAGGATGGACGGCCCGTCAAAGGCCTCCGCCTCGAGGAACGCCTTCTGGGTCTGCATGTCGTTCGCGCCGAAAGCGATCTTGGCGACGTAAACATTGCCGTAGTTGATCGCCATCATGGCCAGGTCTTTCTTCGGGCGCGCCTTGCCGCCGAAGGCGAACTTCGCCACCGCGCCGAGCGGGGTTGCCTTGGACGCCTGGCCGCCCGTGTTGGAGTAAACCTCGGTGTCGAGGACCAGCAGGTTCACGTTGGCGCCGCTCGCCATTACGTGATCCAGACCGCCGTAGCCGATGTCGTAGGCCCAGCCGTCGCCGCCGATGCCCCACACGCTCTTCTTCACCAGGATGTCCGCGCAGGCCGCCAGATCCAGAGCCTGGGCGGTCTTCAGATCCGCGATCTTCTGCTTGAGAACCGCGACCCGCGCGCGCTGCTCTTCGATGTCGCGCTCGGTCTTCTGCTCAGCGCCGAGAAGCGCCTTGACCAGGTCGTCGCCCACGATGGAGGCCATACCCGCAAGCAACTGCTCGGCGTACTTCTTCTGCTGATCGATGGAGACGCGCATGCCGAGTGCGAACTCGGCGCAATCCTCAAACAGCGAGTTCGACCAGGTGGGGCCGCGGCCGTCCGTGTTCTTGCAGTAGGGCGTGGTGGGCAGGTTGCCGCCGTAAATCGACGAGCAGCCGGTGGCGTTGGCGCAGATGGCGCGGTCGCCGAAAAGCGAGGTCATGAGTCTGAGGTAGGGAGTCTCGCCGCAGCCGGCGCAGGCTCCCGAGAACTCGAACAGAGGCAGGAGCAACTGCGAGTCTTTGACCTGCGCCAGGTTGAGAACCTTGCGGTCCATCTCGGGCAGTTCCTTGAAGAAGTCCCAGTTCTCGCACTCCGGCTGCCGGAGCGGCTGCTGCGCGGCCAGGTTGATGGCCTTGTGCTTGACCTCGGTCTTGCTCTTGACGGGGCACACCTCGACGCACAAGCCGCAGCCGGTGCAATCCTCGGGCGCCACTTGCAGCGTGTACTTCTTGTCTTTGAACTCGCGCCAGCGGGCCGCGGTGGATTTGAAGGTGGACGGGGCACCCGAAGCGAGGTCCGAGTCATAGACCTTGGCGCGGATGCAGGCGTGCGGGCATACCATCACGCACTTGCCGCACTGGATGCAGAGGGTCTCGTCCCAGACGGGGATTTCGAGGGCGATGTTGCGGCGCTCCCACTGCGCGGTGGCGGTGGGGAAGGTGCCGTCGGGCGGGAAGGCGCTCACCGGCAGGTCGTCTCCGTAGCCGGCGTAGATCCTGCCGAGAACGTTCTGGACGAACGCGGGAGCTTCCTCGGGAACGGCGCGGCGCATCTCGAAGGCGCTCGAGACCTGGGCCGGCACCGCGACTTCGTGCATATGATCGAGGGCCATGTCCACGGCCTCGAAGTTCTTCTTCACCACGGCCTCGCCTCGCTTGCCGTAGGTCTTCTCGATGGCTTTCTTGATGGCACCGATAGCTTCGTCGCGCGGCAGAATGTCGCTGATGGCGAAGAAGCAGGTCTGCATGATGGTATTGATGCGCCGGCCCATGCCCGCCTTTTCGGCGACCAGGTATCCGTCCACGACGTAGAACTTCAGCTTCTTGTCGATGATCTGCTGCTGGACGGTGCGCGGAAGCTGGTCCCAGACCTCGTCGGGACCGAAGGAGCTGTTGAGGAGGAACGTGGCTCCGGACCGAGCCGCCCGCAGCATGTCGATGCGCTCCAGGAAGGAGAACTGGTGGCAGGCCACGAAGCTGGCGTGAGAGATCAGGTAGCTGGAGTGGATCGGTTTGGGGCCGAAGCGCAGGTGCGAGATGGTGACGGCGCCGGCCTTCTTCGAATCGTAGACGAAGTACCCCTGCGCGTAGTTGTCCGTGTCCTCGCCGATGATCTTGATGGAGTTCTTGTTGGCGCCGACGGTGCCGTCCGAGCCGAGGCCGTAGAACAGCGCCCGAACGGTCTTGGGATCCTCGGTCGAAAACGCCGGATCGTAATCCAGGCTGCTGTGGCCGATGTCGTCGACAATGCCGACCGTGAAGTGGTTCTTGGGGGCGGGCTTGGCCAGCTCATCGAAGACGGCCTTGACCTGGGCCGGCGTGAAGTCCTTGGAAGACAGGCCGTAGCGGCCGGCGATGATTTTGGGGAACTGCTTGAACGCCGTCTGGCCGGCGCCGAAGGCCTCGCTGATGGCGGCGATCACGTCGGTGTAAAGCGGATCTCCGACCGCGCCCGGCTCCTTGGTGCGATCGAGAACGGCGATCGATTTCACCGCGGCGGGCAGCGCCGCAATGAAGTGCTCCACCGAGAAGGGCCGATACAGGTGGACCTTGACGATGCCGATCTTCTCGCCGCGCTGGGTGAGGTATTCGACCGCTTCCTGCGCGACTTCGGCGCCCGAGCCCATCACCACCACGACGCGCTCGGCGTCCGGCGCGCCCAGGTACTCGAACAGCTTGTACTGGCGGCCGGTGAGCCCTGCGAACTTGTCCATCACGTTCTGAACGATGGCGGGGCAAGCGGCGTAGTAGGGGTTGCACGCCTCGCGGGCCTGGAAGAAGACGTCTGGGTTCTGAGCGGTGCCGCGCAGCACGGGCCGGTCCGGGGACATGGCGCGCTCGCGGTGCTTGCGCACCAGCTCTCCGGGGATCATGGCGGCGAGGTCTTCCTTGGTGAGCTGCTCGACCTTGGCCACTTCGTGCGAGGTGCGGAAACCGTCGAAGTAGTGCAGGAACGGCACGCGGGCTTCGAGCGTGGCGGCGTGCGCCATCAGCGCGAAGTCCATCGCTTCCTGAACGGAGTTGGAGGCCAGCAGGGCGAAGCCGGTCTGGCGGCAGGCCATGACGTCGCCGTGGTCGCCGAAGATGGAGAGGGCGTGGCTGGCGAGAGAGCGGGCCGTCACATGGATGACCGCGGAGGTAAGCTCGCCCGCGATCTTGAACATGTTGGGGATCATCAGGAGCAGGCCCTGGGAGGCGGTGAAGGTGGTGGCCAGAGCTCCGGTCTGCAACGCTCCGTGCAGCGCTCCGGCGGCGCCGGCCTCGCTCTGCATCTCGACCACCGTAGGCACGGCGCCCCAGACGTTCGGTTTCCCCTTGGCCGACCACTCGTCGGCCCACTCTCCCATGGGAGAAGAGGGAGTAATGGGATAGATGGCGCAGACTTCACTGACGTGGTACGCCGAGTAAGCCGCCGCTTCGTTGCCGTCAATGGTTACTTTAGGTCTTGTCATTGGATCGAATCTTTCCTTCGGTGTGCTTGGGCCCAAAACAGGGGGGCAGATATTAAGTCCTAGTATAGGATTTTTTGACCCGATGGTGCTGCTGGCCCCATGCACCCTCTGCACTGCAAGGCTGCTTGAATGGAGGAGCACGCCGCGTGCCAGCGGGAGCCTCCCGCAACGCCTAGAGTCTTGTTGAAGATAGGGCAGTTGCCGGCATCCGGCCGGCCACCCTGGGGCAAATCCCCCACCGGTCAAGGCGAGATATGCCGCAAAACGCGTGGGGTAGGCGCTTTCGCAGCCGGGACCGAGCGACACGCAGCAGGGATGTGGTGGGCAGGCGGAATCGCCTGCCCCACGGTTTAGTCCCCGGCCTGCTGGCCTTCGGCGCTCTCTTCCACCACGCGGCCGTCGAAGAGGTGGATGCTGCGGTCGGAGTATGCGGCGTAGCGAGGGTCGTGCGTCACCATGCAGATGGTTGCGCCGCCGCTGTGCAGCTCGCGCATCAGCGACATGACGGCCTCGCCGTTCTTCGAGTCCAGGTTGCCGGTGGGCTCGTCGGCAAGCAGGATCAGCGGATCGCCCACCAGCGCGCGGGCTACAGCCACGCGCTGCTGCTGGCCGCCCGAAAGCTGGGCCGGATAGTGCTTCATGCGGTGGGACATCTCGACGCGATCGAGCGCCTTCTGCACCCGCTCCTTGCGCTCGCTCGAGGGCATCCCCCGATAGGTCAGGGGCAGCTCGACGTTCTCGTAGACCGTCAGGTCGCCGATCAGGTTGAAGGCCTGGAAAACGAAACCGATCTCGCGGTTGCGGATGCGCGCACGCTGCGACGGCTTCAAGCTCTCCACCGGCTCACCGTTCAGGATGTACTTGCCGTCGGTTGGCGAGTCGAGCAGCCCCAGGATGGAAAGCAGGGTCGATTTGCCGCAGCCGGAAGGGCCCGCTATCGAGAAGTACTCACCCTTCTTGATCTCCAGGTGCACGCCCGCCAGCGCGTGCGTCTCCATCTCGTCGGTCAGGAACACCTTGGTCACGCCTTCCAGGCGGATGAGCGTGTTGTTGTTTTCTGAGCTCATAGAGCACTCCTCGCTAACGTCAATTCAACCGGATGCGGTCGTGCGCATCCCAGGCGGACATGTCGGACAGGATGACCTGGTCGCCAATCCGCAGACCTTCCAGAATCTCGATGGTGTTCACGGAGCTGCGCCCCAGCTTGACTTGCACCCGGGTCGCACCCTTTCCATCCGGATCGAGTCTGAAGAGGCTGATCTGGCTGTTGGGTTGCCCGAAGGTCGGCCGGCCTACGTACAGGACGTCGGTCAGCCTCTCGATTTCGATAGTTCCGTCCACGCTGAGATCCGGCCGCGCGCCCGGCGGCAGCGCGCCTTCCAGCTTCACATCCACGGTAACCGTGCCATTGACAGCCGCCGGATCGATGCGCGACACGTGGCCTTCGATGATGCCGTTTCGCGTGTCGACGGATGCCTCCTGGCCGATGGCGACATCCTTGGCCTGCGTCTCCGGGATCTTCAACTCGGCCTTCAGCTTCTCGGGCTGAACCACCCTGGCCAGGATGGCGCCCGCGCTCACTCGCTGGCCAACGTCCACGGGGACCTGCTGCAACACGCCGGACACACCCGCTTTGACGCGCATGGCTTCAATCTGGCTCTTCTTCAGTTGCCACATCGCGCGAAGTTGCTCCACGGTCGCCTGTTGCACGGCCAGTTGCGCCTGTATGGCATCGAGGCCGATTTCCAGCCGCTTCTTCTCGATCTGGTTCCGGTTCTCCAGGTCTTGGGCGGTCGCGGCGGACTTCTTGGCCTGGATGTCGGCGGTCAGTCCGAAGCGGCTCAGCTCGGCATCGCGGTCCGCCTCGAGCCGGGCGGTGTGCGAATCGGTTTCGACCGTGGCCGCCGCTGCCTGTTGTGTCAGGCGGTCGCTCTGAAGCTTCACCTTCAGGTTGTTCAACTCGGCCTCGGCGGCCTTCACTTTCCATTCGGCATCGATGGTGGCCTGCTCGAGCTCCGGGTTGCTCAGGACCAGCAGAACGGTGCCGGGCGTCACGATGGTGCCGGGAAGCGCCAGCCGCTGCTCCACCCGACCGTCGGTTTCGGCTGGAATCACCAGGCCTCCGTCGATCGGCACCAGGGTGCCAAGACCGCGGACCTGGCGCAGCATCGGCCCGCGCTTGACGCCGTCCATCCAGACCTGAGCCCGCTCGACGCTCGGAGCGGCGGGCTTCAGCCCGCCCAGTACTTTCGTCGTCACGCCGACCGCGGCCAGAACCACTACTCCAATTACGATCTGCCGGATCCGCTTGTTCCGCGCCGCCGATTTCCTTGGGACGTCCATATGCTTGCCGGTTTCAGTTACGCACGTCCGATACCAACCGCTGCCTTCATGAAAACACATGACTTAGGGCATCTTGTGGGGCGCGGAGCGCTCCCAGGTGTCCGCTTTTGGGACGATCCTGTTCGGAACCGGAGGCGGGACGCCGCCCCATGCTAACATTACAAAGCACATGTCGAAGCTTCGAGTGGCTGTGGTGGGCGCCGGGCAGTTCGGGCTGAACCACATGCGGGTGGTGAGCCAGTCGGAACATGCCGAGCTGGTGGGGGTAAGCGATCTCGATAGAGCGCGCGCGGCAGCGGCGGCGCTACGCTTCTCCTGTCCGGCGCTCGACCTCGACCAACTTCCGGGCCGGGCGGAGGCGGCCCTCATTGCCGTTCCCACCGGCGCGCACGCCGCCGTCGGCTGCCAACTGCTCGAAGCCGGCCTCGACGTGCTGGTCGAGAAGCCGATTGCACCGGATTTGGTCTCGGCGAGGCAGTTGGTCGAGACGGCGCGCGCACGCGGGCGCATCCTGCAAGTGGGGCACCTGGAGCGGTTTAACCCGGCGGTAGCTGCCCTCAAAAAGGCCACCACTCTGCCGCTGTTCTTCGAGGTGCACCGCATGAGCGTGTTCACGCCGCGCAGCCTCGACGTGGACGTGGTCCTCGACCTGATGATTCACGACCTGGACATCGTCCTCGACCTGGCGGGCGAGGCACCGGAGGAGATCCGCGCGGCGGGCATCTCGGTGCTCTCCCAGAAGGTGGATATCGCCAACGTGCGGCTCGCTTTTCCGGGAGGTTGCGTGGCCAACCTGACGGCCAGCCGGGTCTCGACCGAGCGGGTGAGGAAACTACGGCTGTTCCAACCACGTCAGTACATTTCTCTGGACTATGCGCGGCAGGAAGGGGCGATTTTCGAGGTGGGCGGGCCGGGCGGCATCGGCTTCCGGCTTCTGGAGGTCGCCAAAGGCGAGCCGCTCGCGCTCGAACTGGAGCACTTCTTCGAGTGCTGCGCTACGCGTGCGCGGCCCCTGGTTGCGGGCGAGGACGGAACCCGCGCCCTGGAAACCGCCTTGGCCGTGCTTGCTAAGATTGAAGAGCATTCCCGCCGGGTCGAGCGATCGTTGGCGGCCTGGAAGCGCTGAGAGTGGTGCATGTCAGCTCTGACGCGCCCCCCGGACAGCCGGACTTCTCCCGAACTAATTCTGGAATGGCCCAGCCTCAATCAGCCGGCCGTTCGTGGCCGGACGCTGGCGATCTCGGTCCTGATTCACGTGGTGGGGCTGGCGCTCGTGGTGCTGCTGGCCGGCGCCGGCGCGGTTCCGGTCGAGAGTCCGGGGCGCGGGTTCCGCGCGTCGACGGTGCTGGTGGCGCCTCCGGCCGAGTTCACGCAGACGGCGCCGAACCAGGCCAAAATCGGTAAGGAATTCAGCCTGGACAATCTGACCCCGCGCCCGGCGCTGCGTGCGCCGGCGTCGATTCCGCCCCTGACGCGCAATGTGGCTCCTCCAGCACTGCCGGAGCCGCCCAAAGTGCCGCCTCCGGGCCTGCTCAAGCAGACGCCGCCCGGGCCGCAGCTAGGCTCTCCCCAGATGCCCGGCCCGCCGCCACAGCTCCAGACGGAAGAGCAGCCCCGGCTCGCCTTTCAGACGCCTGGCTCGCCGTCCGGCGCTCCCCAGGCGGGTAGCCAGGATCTGGGGCGGCTAAAGACCCCCGGTGAGGTCATCACCGAAGCGACCCGGACCGCGCCGCATTCCCCTGGGGGCGGCGTGCAGGTGAGCGACTCCGATCTGGCGGCGCCTGGCCTCGGAAGCGGGCTCCAGCAGGCGCCCGCAACCGGCCGCCGGGCCACCGCTCTCGAGTTGATGAGCGACCCCGGGGGCGTGGATTTCAAGCCCTACCTGATCCGTATTCTGGCGACCGTGAAACGGAACTGGCAGGCGGTTATTCCGGAGACCGCGCGGCTGGGGCGGCAGGGCAGGGTACAGATCCAGTTCGCCATCGACCGGCAGGGCTCCGTGCCCAAACTGGTCATTGCGGTGCCTTCGGGCACCGATTCACTCGATCGCGCCGCAGTGGCCGGCATCAGCGCCTCCGCCCCGTTTCCCCCGCTGCCGCCGGAGTTCCAGGGAAACCAGGTGCGGCTGCAATTCACGTTCACGTATAACATGCGATAGCGGCGGCGAAAGCGGTTGGCCTGGGACAAAGGGCTGTGTTACGCTCGGAGAGGACCGGCCGCGCTATTTTCCGGCACTTCCAGCCGCCTTAAGGAGTTCAAGAACTACGGCAATGAATGTTCGTTCCCTATTCAGCCTGTTCTCTTCCGATTTGGCCATAGACCTGGGCACCGCCAACACGCTGGTCTACGCCAAGGGGAAAGGGATCGTGGTGAACGAGCCTTCGATCGTCGCCATCAACAAGAACACGGGCGAAGTCGAGGCAGTCGGCAAAGAAGCGAAGGAGATGCTGGGCAGGACGCCGGGCAACATCGTCGCCATCCGGCCGATGAAGGACGGCGTGATCGCCGATTTCAAAGTGACCGAGAAGATGCTGAATTACTTCATTCAGAAAGCTCACGGTCGCAAGATGCTGGTGCACCCGCGCATCGTAATCGGCGTGCCTTGTGAGATCACCCAGGTGGAAAAGCGGGCGGTCGTCGATTCGGCCTACCGCGCTAAGGCCAGCGAGGTGCACCTCGTGGAGCAGGCGATGGTCGCGGCGATCGGCGCCGGACTGCCCATCACCGAGCCCTGCGGCAACATGATTGTCGACATCGGCGGCGGCACCACGGACGTGGCCGTCATCTCGCTTTCCGGCATCGTCTATTCGCGCTCGGTGCGCGTGGCGGGCAACGAGATGGACGAGGCCATCATGCAGTACCTGAAGCGCAAGTACAACCTGCTGATCGGCGAGCGCACGGGGGAGCAGATCAAGATTCAGATTGGGTCGGCCTATCCGCTGGACAAGCCGCTGACGATGGAGATCAAGGGGCGCAACCTGATCGAGGGCGTGCCCAAGACCATCACCATCGACGACAGCGAGATTCGCGAGGCGCTTTCCGAGTGCGTGGCGACCATCATGAACGCCATCCGCGTGGCCCTCGAGCGCACGCCGCCCGAGTTGAGCGCCGACATCAGCGACCGCGGCATCGTGCTGACCGGCGGCGGCGCGCTGCTGAAGAACCTGGACCGCCGCATTCGCGAGGAGACGGGCCTTCCGGTTTCGATCGCCGAAGATCCGCTGGCCAGCGTTGTGCTCGGTACGGGTAAGATGCTGACCGATTTTAAGCTCCTCCGCAAGATCTCACTCGAGTAGGCGGGAGTAAGCTGGTACTTCATGGACCTGCTGAGCCGGTACCGCAACGTTACCGTGCTTGCTCTGGTGATCTTCGCGCAGCTCATCCTGCTGGGCTACCAGGTCAAGAGCAACCAGGACATCCGCCTCATCCGCGTGTGGGCCGTCACCGCGGTCACCCCCATCGCCAAGCTGATTGACACCGTCCGCGGCGGCACCGTCGATTCGGTGGGCAAGTACGTCAACCTGCACAACCTGGCAGACGAGAACAAGCAGCTCGGGAAGGAGCTGGGCAGACTCAAGCTCGATAACCAATATCTGAAGTCCGAGTTGCGAAGCGCGGACCGCGCCGTCGCGCTGAGCGCGTTTCAGGCCAGGAACCCGTCGAAGACGCTGCCGGCGCGCGTGATCGGCCTGAGCACCGCCGCCAGCTCGCGCGTGGTGTTCATCGACCGCGGCTCGATGGGCGGAGTCATGCGCGGCATGGCCGTGATCACGCCCGACGGGATCGTGGGGAAGGTCATCGCCGCCTACCCCACCGCCTCGCAGGTCCTGCTGCTCACCGACCCGACGTTCGCCGCCGGGGTAATCTCGCAGCAGCACCGCGTTCGCGGCACCCTGGTGGGGCTCGGCCAGACCTCGAAGTGCATGGTGGACTACATCCAGAACGAGGAGAAAGTGGACGCCGGCGAGTGGTTTTACACCACGGGCGATGACGGGGTGTTCCCGAAGGGCCTTCCGGTCGGCACGGTGGCCAGCGCCCAGCCGGGACAGACGGACAAGCTGGTGTACCTGGCGCCGAGCGGGCTGCAAGGGGGCCTGGAGGAGGTCCTGGTAATCCTGGAAGGCGTGCACCAACCGATTCCGGAAGGCCAGGTGCCTTCCTCGACGGTGCATCTGCAGACGCCGCCCATGGGGGAAAGCCCATCTACCGAGCCGGGAGCGCCGGTCCTCAGCACCGACGCCGACCGGCTGCGCCAGCGCTACCAGAAGATTGGAGAGATGGGTGGCCACACGTACGGTCAGGGCCTTCCGGGTTCGAAGCCTCCGGATTTCAATCTGGACCCGGATGCCACGGCGGCACGCGCCAAGGCCGGTGGCACGCCCAGCCCCACGCCTGCTTCGGCGCCGCCTCCGGCCGCCACTCCTGGCAGTACGCCACCAGCGGAGCGGCCTGCGGCAAGGCCGGCCCCGACGGTGCGGCCTCCGGCCGGGGCGCCCAAGCAGGTCCCGCCAGGAGCCCCCGGGCAATGAGCCGCGAACACGACCTGAGCGACCAGATCCTGATCGGCAGTGCGCGCGAGCGGGGCGTAGCCCGCTTCCGGCGCTGGGGGCTAATTGCGGTTCCGCTGCTGGCCATCCTCTTCCAGGTCTACGTCCCGAGGTACTACGAGTCGCTGCGATATCTTGAGCTGCCGTTGCTGGTAACGGTCTACTTCGCGCTGATGCGCCGCAGCCAGATCGCGGGGATCTTCATCGGCGCGGCGATCGGGCTGGTGCAGGATTCGTTGTCGCCCCAGCCGATCGGCGTGTTCGGGCTGGACAAGACGCTGGTGGGCTATTTCGCGGCCTCGGTGGGCATGCGGATCGACGTCGAGCACGTGCTCATCCGCTTCGTGCTGGCGTTCAGCCTCTTCATCTTCCACCAGTCGTTCTACTGGGCGCTGGCGCGGGCGTTTCTGGGCCAGCGGGTCCTGTTCGACCTGCAGCACACGGCCATCCTGGGGCTACTGAACGCGGCCGTGGGCATCTCCCTGTTTCACTTTCTGGACAAGCTGAAGGAGTAGGGAGCTCAAAGCCCCCCGTGGAACCGTCCGAATGCGCGGGCCAGCATGAGCGACATGACCAGGATGCCGGCCCCGAGGACGAGCACGTGCTGGGTGTTGCGCAGATTGAAACTGCCGACACGACAGACGAGCAGGTAGCCGACCGCAAGGTTGAAGAGACCCCATAGGACGTTGACCGTCGAAGAGGATAAGCCTTCCCCGGGCGGGGACGCGAATGGGCTCTGGAAGGCATGCCCCGAGATCCCATTGCCGAGATGGGGCAGGGCGTTCGCGAGGAATGCGCCCGCGAAGAAGTACGCCACGTAGTGGTACCAGCGCATGGTTGCTCCCTTCCGGCTGCGGAATCAATAGTAGCAGCCTGGGGAGTTCCCCGGTGCGAGATTTCCGGGAGCGGCGCTCCGGCTATTTGCCCCCCAGCCCTGTCAGCAGCGCCTGGCCGTTCGGACTGCCCAAGCCCGTGCAGGCGTCCCATCCGGCGCCGGCCTGGTAAGCGCCGTTGGTTCCCTGCGTGATGTCGCGTAGCGCGCTGGTGTCTTTCGTGTAGAGCCTTAGGTTCAGGAAGCCCACGTGCTTTCCCAGTTGCGCGTTGATCAGGGCGATCAGCGCCGCCCACAGCGGCGCCACCGCGCTGGTTCCTCCAAAGACGGCATCCTTCCCGTCCACGTGAATCTGGTATCCCGTCGCCGGGTCGGCATCGCCCGCGACGTCGGGCACTCCGCGGCCTTTGAAGTGAGAGGGATTGACCGATACCAGCACGCCGGCGGTGGCCTGGAACGCAGGCAGCGGAAAGTGATCGCTGACTCCGCCTCCCGTGGCGCCATTGCCAGCGCCGTCGTTCCACACCACCTCCGACGAGATTTTCCCGCCAGACGACTCCAGGCGAGTGCCGCCGCACGCGAGCACATTAGGGCTCGAGGCCGGAAAATCGACGTGAGCGGCGCCGTCGGTCACGTTGTCCGCCGAGCCGTCGTCGCCGGATGCACAGCACACTGTCACGCCCAGCAGTCCCGCATCCTGGAAGGCCTGGTCATAGGCGGTCAGGGACTGTGCCGTCCAAGTCGATTCCGCGCCGCCCCAACTGATGGAAACCACTGAGGGCTGGCGCAGGCTGTCATGTACCGCCGTTGTGATCGCATCCAGGAATCCCTGGTCGGTGTTCGGCGCGAAATAGACCGCGATCTTCGCCCCGGGCGCGATGGCGCCGACTACTTCGACGTCGAGCAGCACCTCGCCATCGGCACTGTTGGGGTCGCCGACCGGCGCGTTGAGGGCGCCGTCCACTGAGACCGCAGTCACGCTCGGCACCGGACTGATGTTCAGCTTGCTGAAATAGGCGCTGAGGTCAGAGGCAGTGTATCCGCCCCCCAGTTCGATCAGGGCGACCGTCTGCCCCGCTCCATTTCCGGCCGTCGGGAAGCCGTAGAGCGTCGCCACAGCCTCCGGTGTGTAGGAAGTGTCGCCGGCCGCCCTCGGTCCGACGCCTTCCATGTGCCGGCGAAAGCGTGCCTTGGCCTGGGGACGGGCGTCGAGGCCAAACACGCCGATCACAATGTCCTGAAGATGGCTCGGAATGAACAACTCGCCGGTGCGGCCCCGGTAGGTGCCGTCGGGGGACTGAAAGACTCGCAATTGAGTGCCGAACGCCTCGTTGACATTCGCAACCGTTCCCGATAACACGATGCTCCGGCGCGACAGGTCGACCTGCCCCACGGTCAAGTCGTAGGCGGCTGCGAAACGCTCGATCTGCTGCACATCGGCCGGATCGGCGCCGTAGAGCCCGGCGAACTCGGGGCGCGAAATCGAGGGAGATCCGGGAGGCGGCAACTCAGATGTCCTTCGGCGGATCACGACCGTGGCGCTCACCTCTTCCTTCGGATCCGCGATACCGATGACGCTGGAATCCGAAGGAATGCTTCGCTCACTGCCGCGAACGGCCACTCTCTCATCTGGCATGTACCCTCCGTTACGTCCTCACTTGGCCGACGAGGGCGTCGGCCGCCGACCAGGCGGTCCGCCCCACACCACCTGTTACGGATTGCCCGCGCGTGTCGTTGCGGGGAAAACGCCCAGGCCAGGCGAGAGCGGGTCATATTCCTGTTGCACAAATTGGCCGGTGAACGCCAGGAACCGCGCCTGGGCCTGAAGCTGCAGGAGCGGGTTATCGGTTCCGGTGACGCTGAAGGAGCCGAGGAACCCCGCCAGGTTCCCGACTGCGGCGAGGTTCTCGAAGGTGCGGAACTTCAGAAGGGCGATGCCGATCTCGGTCTGCGCGCCGGCGTCGCCGACCTGGAATACGTGGCAATAGAGAGTCGTGTAGTCCTGCATGACCTCCTGGATGCCCCGCAGAGCGCCGCCCGGGTCCTTCTGCATGTACTTCCGGCCTTCGAAGACGAACGACTTCCCGGCATCGGTGCGGAAGACGATGTGATAGCGCATTTCGGCTTCGCCGGTGGATTCGTTTACTTCGAGGTAGTTGAATAAGCTCTGCGAGTCGTCGAAGGCGAGGGTCAGTGGACCGGCCCCCTGGAGCTGTCCGAAGGTGATGCTGCCCTTCATGGCGGCCTCGTGGGCATCGCCGTCGATGAATTCATTGACGTCGCGGATGTTCATCCGGGCCGTGAAGCTGCACGGAACACCGCCCGAGGGGCTGCCGCTGGCAGGAATGCGGCCTGCAATGGTCAGGTCTCCCGGACGGCCAGGCGACGGCGTCGACCCGCCCTCGATGTACCAGCCATCCATCTCCTCGTCGAAGGTCATGCTCAACCCATTCGGCATCTGGGCGTCGAGGAAGGGCCTCAGCAGCGTGACCGTGGGCAGCGTCTGCATGGTCGCGCGCGAGAGCGCGTAGTAGAAGCCGAATTGCGAGGAGCCCGGCTCGTTGTGAAAGATGCCCATCGCACCGCCGCCCAGCAGCGACGAGAGACCGGGAGGCAGGGCGGTGACGTACTTGCCGACCAGGAGGTCGGTGTCAACCTTGCGAATCTCGTCGTGGAAGGTGGTGAAGTCGTTGAGCTGGAAATGATCCTGCATGAAGCTGGGGATGATCAGTCCTTCCATCAAGCCCATGAGCTGAAAGTTCGCCTGCAGGGTGCCATCGGGTTTGGCGTCGAACTTCAGAAACGCCGCGCTGCCCAGTTGGTTGTTGTTGGAAATGATGTCCATCCGCCAGACGCCGTTGAGGTCGGCGGCCGAGGGCACGGCGCCCGCGTCGTAGAGCTGCTGGTGATCGTCAACGGTCATCCTGGCGAGGCTGTACCTGCGAGCCATGGAGAAGGTCAAGACCCGCGCGCCGTTGGGATAGTCGCCCAGATAGACGCGCCCGATGATCAGGTCCTCATTGATCACCTTGAGGATGTCGTAGAAACCCGTCCAGGGCAGATCGAGGTAGCGGAGCAGGATGTACTGACCGGCTTCGAGCGTGCCCGTCTGATGGGCCACGCTGATGGCCTCCAGCGAATTGTGCGCCGTGATGCGCCCGTCGGTGTCGCTGGTCAGACCGGTGTACTTGGAACCGTCCTTGTGGAATTCCTTCTTGAAACCCGTAAAGATGGCGGAGGACATGGCGTTGAGGACGTGCTCCTTCGGGAAGAAGCCCTTCCAGTAGCGGTCATTGCGGATGGTGTTCCGCGCGAGGTCAATGGCCGGCGTGCCGCCCTGGTTGACCAAAACGTCGATGCTCTGCGTGGAACAGCGGCGGAAGACCGCCTCGAGATCCGCTTCGGTGCGGTCCACCACGTCGAGCGGGTCCAGGGCGTCCAGGCTCACGGCCACCGGAGGCTGGGGGTACGATCTGCCGCCGATCTCCTGGATCTTCCGTTCGGCGAAGCGTTCGGTAAGGGCGGAAATAGTCAGGAACGGGTTGACGCCCAAAGCCGTCCGGATGACGGCACCATCGGCGACGAAGAGCCCGTCATGGACGCTCCCGTCGGCCGAGAAGACCCGTCCGAACTGGTCCACGGCGCCGTGCAGGTAGTCCTCGCCCATGGGACAGCCGCCGAGGGGGTGCGCGGTGATGAGATGGCCGGCGTGGAACACGCTCCAGGTCGGGTTGGAGATGAAGCTGGCTCCGAGCGCGCGGGCATGCCGGCGCAACTCCTCATTCATCCGGGTGAACACGATCTGCTGGCCCGCGTTGTCCCACACGATCTTCATCCGGCCGTCGGGCTCATACCAGGGAGCGTCAAAGACCATCGAGCCGCGGGAATCATCGTGCCCCATGACGAGGTAGAGCATGGTGTGATTCAGGGCGCCGCCGGCGGAGTATTCTTTGGTGGGATCGAGATCGGCGAGAAGGCGCTGGCGCCGGGCGTCGGCGTTGCCGGCCACCGTGTCGTCGCCCCGGATGGCCGCGAAGACGGCCTTGGCCCCGAGCGTGTAGGCGCTGGGAAACGAGAAGTCCTCGACCGTGATGCGCTGGCCCACCGGCGCGGAGACGTCATACCGCACGATGCCGGTGATCGAAGGGCCGGGGGCCGTAGCCTCTCCGGCCCGGGGTTCCCGTTTGGTTCCGTAGCCAAGCACGTCCGTCTCATAGTCGCCGTTATAGGCCAAGCCGAAGAAATCCCCGTTACCGCTGAAGCAAGTCCCGAGCGCCGGAGAGACCCGCAGGCCGTGCATCTCGGAGCGGAGGAGGATCTCGGTTGAGTTGATGGATCCGGCGGAGAGCACCACGTTCTTGGCGTCCAGGGTGAAGGCATCGTTCCCCTGGTCCGTGTAATGGCGCCCGTGGAGGCGCCAGCCGCCTGACGCGAGCTTCTCAATCCACTCCACCTTGGTTTGGGTGTAGATCTCGGCGCCCGCATTCCGCGCCATGGGCAGGTAGTTCATGTAGAGGGTGTTCTTGGCGCCGACGTTGCAGCCGGTGACGCAGTCGCCGCAGTCCGTACAGGGCTTCTGCTGGACACCGTAGGGGTTCTGGCCGTTGATGCTGAAGTTGACCGCGATGTCGAGCGCCTCGGCATGCTCCCCCAGCTCCTCGGCCCGGCGTTCGAGCGCCAGGACCTTGGGCAGACGGCCGCCCGAGGCCGGATTGAGGATGGCACGCGGGTGCGGAGTGGCGGCCAGCACGGCGTGCGCCCGGTCGTAGTAAGCGAGGATCGATTGGTAGGTGATCCCGCTGGGCCATCCCGCCTGCTCGAAGACCTCCTGGTCCGGGACAATGGCGACGTTCGCGTTGATGAGAGAGGTCCCGCCGAGCCCGGAGCCCTTGATCACCGAAATGTCGGCGTAATTGAGGAACTCGTAAAGACCGAGCGGGTTGGCGTCGCTTCGGGCAGCACCGAGGACGCTCTCGACGGAATCCGGATAAGTGCCCACCGGCCATTCGCGGCCGCGCTCGAGTATGCACAGCGAGGGCCGCGGATTGAGGGGCGCGGTGGCGATCCGCGCGGCCGTGATGGCCCCGCCGTAACCCGAGCCGACGACCACAAAATCGTACGAGGAACTCCTATTTTCCCAAGGCGCAGATAACATTCTCCCCTCCCGTTGGCCAGATAGTAAGGCAACTCGCCTTCAAAATCAACTCCTTTCTTCGCTGAGCCGGAAGTTTACCCCTCCACAAAGCCGCCTTTGTGTGATAGGATTCCGCTATAAGATCCAGAGGGAAGACTGCGCCGAAAGGGCCGGCGCAGGAGGGGGGAATATGGGTTCCGCAACTGCCGCGGCACAAACGGCCGGGCTGACAGTGAGCGTCTTCGACGGGACGCGAAACCCGCTAGCCGGCGGCAAGAACATCCTGTTTACGATCTTCGACGGCTTCCGGAATCAGGTTTATCGGAATTACGATCAAGCCTCCAGCGTGCCATTTCGGGTCCCGTTTTACGACAACCTGGGCGACGATTACACGGTCATCGCGTACACGGACGGTTACCTGCAGGCGGGCTTCTCGCCGGTGAAGGTGTCTGCGGAGGTTCCTGAGGCGGTCGACCTCATGCTGCTTCCAAAGAACGCCGGATTCAATTTCCAAGGGGCGCTGTGGGACACGCTGAAGACGACACATCCCGAGTGGATGCCGCTGCTGGCCCACGGCGCCGCGGATGAGGCGTCGGCGAAGGACCGTTACACCCAGGTCATGGAGCAGCGGCCCGAATCGATGGCGTCGCTACTGAACCTCATGACGGCGATGTCGCAGATCAACCTGCCTTCCGGCGGCCCGTTGGACTATTTCAAGGAGCTGGTCTGGGACGACTCAATGGCGCGCGACCGCTTTTTCGGGTACGCGGACCCAGCCTTACTGGACCAGGTCAAGCGGGCGGCTAAGCAGGGCGAATTCGCACCGGAAGTCGATTCGGCGGTTTTCCATACGGGAGCGACGGACAGTTACAAACAGATTCAGTTTGGCGAAGCCAACGTACAGCTCACTTTTCACGGCGACAACACCAAGCAGATCGACGGGGTGGACTGCGTGCTGATGGAGCCGGACATCGATTACTACAAAGACCTGGCCGCGCACGCTCTGCTGGAGGTGGTTGCCAACGGCATTACGGGCAGCCTGACGGATCCGAAGCAGGTCTACGTATTGCGGTGGATGGCGGGCCGGCATGCAGGCGTGCCGGACTTTGACCCGCCCTACGTGATTTCTTAAGGACTGGCGAGGGCTATGGCGACCATCAAGCTGACGGATCAGTTCGGGCTGAACGTGGATGTAGTCACCGATCCGCTCACCGGGTTCGGGAAGTACTTCAAGGACGCTGTGGCGGTGGTGGCCAACGGGTTCGACCTCTCCCGTTTCAGCGGGCTCGACCTCCTCAACCCGGCCATCACCTCGTTTGATACGGGGCTGACGTTCGACCCGACCATCGGGCCGGTTGAGGCGCAGGCAGGACTGACCGGCACGCTGGGCGTATTCGTGCCGGACCGGGATCACGGTGCGCTGTTCGAGTCCGACGAGTACGGCGACGACCTTCCGGTTGCCCCGGACGAGAGATATGTCTCGATCGGCTTGACCGCCAGTGCCGCGGTCGCGGCTGACGCCACGGTGGGAGGCGTGAGGTTCGGATTCCAGCCCGGCTCCTCGTTCGAGATCGTCAACTATCGCCGGTTCTCTACCAAGCCTTCGGCGCCGATGCTGGTAGCGGCGATCGGCGATACGCTGCAGGCGTTCTCGCTGCCGGCGAGCGTGGACGACCTGGCGGCGCTGCCGGAGGCCGCCATTGTCACGGTGAACGGCAGCGGGACCCTAAGTCTCACGACCGCCGTCAACCTGCTGGCGGTGGCGAATCCGCTCGCGACCCTTTCCCTGCCCGCCGGCGCCGGCGCGCTGGAGGTCAAGGCTGGAGAATCGGTCGTGGTAAACGCCGGCTTCAAGTTGTCCTGCGACTATCAGATCAGGGTTCAGAAGCCCGCGCCGAACCGCATCCGGCTGGGCTATTACAAGAAGCGGAGCTCGGCGGAGACCGCTGGGGTGACGGTGAGCGCGGGGGTCAGCGCCGGGATCGGCAGTTTCGACCTTTACTCGACGGTCCTCGGCGCGATCAGCAGCAGCCCCGAGAAGGACCGGCAAGCGCTTCGGGACGGGGGGCTGTCGGCGGGGCAGGCCGGGGCGATCGAAGAGGCCGTCAAAGCGGGCATAGCCCGCAAGCTGGAACTTGCGATGTGCGCGGAACTGAGCGCGGTGCAGTCGCGCCAGGCGGCGTTCCTGTACGAGGTGGAACTCGACGCGCTCGATGCGGTGGCCCGCGACGCCGTGGAGCGCGCATTGCGCGGCGACCTCTCGGGGCTCGCGGCGTCCGAACTTCAGCCGGTTCCAGGGGTCACGCCGGTAAGGAGCATTACTTCCTCGATGCGGCAGGGCGGCCACACCCTGCGCATCGACCTCCTGGGGATCTACAACTACATATCCATCTCGAAGCTGACGCTGAGCGGGAAGGTGGTCTACGAACTGGTCACGGGCGATCTGGTGGTGACCGATTCCGCCACTGCCCAGCGCATTCAAGCCGCAAGCACGCCCTTCAGCGCCGACCCAGGCCGCCTGCAAAGAGTGCTGGCGGAGAGCTTCCTGATTACGGCCGCGTACCGGGGGAGCAAGGCGGCGGCCGCCGCTCCGCAGTTGAAGAGCGCCCACACATTCTATGACTTCCGCGAGAAGACGGACCGCCAGACGATGCGGGGCTACCTCGACACCGGAATCGCTCTGGACCTGCTCGCCGAGGCGGACGAGCAGGCGCTCCTCGGCACGCTGGACGACTTCGGGCCAACCGCCTTCTATGCCGAGACAAGGTACGACGACGGGCTCACGACGGCGCTCTTCCTGGACGGCGAGCAGCCGCGCCCGCTGGCGGAATACGAAACCGCAGGAAGGGAAGCGGTTCAGTTGCTGGTGCGCGCCGGAGCCCCAGACGAGTACCGGCGGAGGCCAGCGACCGACGACACCCTATGGGCGCAGATGAAATCGGCCGGGCAGCCGAGCTTCGGTTCGCTGTTTCCGGGTCTGAGCCAACTCCAGGTGTCCGTAATCGCGGCGGACTACACCGCGATCGTGTGGTGGGCGGAGGCGATGCGCACCACGGGAGAGAAGCTGGCGGCCCTCCGCCGCTTCGTCGGCGCCAGCCCGGGTCTCAGTTGGGACGACCCGCGCTTCCGCTCGCTGCGGGCCGATCTTCAAAGTCACCTGGCTGCGGTGGCGGCGGATGCACGGGAGGAGTTCGGCCGCCCGTGGGGATTGATTGCGATGGACCGCGTGTCCGGCAGGACGGCGCAGGCGACGGTGCAGGTGAGCGGCGGCCGCGTCGCCCTCTTGAAGGCGCGCCCCACAACCGCGGGGGCCGCGTCCGGCGGAAGCATCGAGGCGCCATGAGCAGGCGCCTGCTCATCGCTGGACTCGCATGCTGCGGCGCCTGGCCCGCTTTCGGGCAGAGCGCGCTGGTGGCCGACGACGTCCCCGTGCTGTTGGCCGACCAGGGCGGCACGGTAACGGTTGCGATCTCACTCCGGAACACCGGAGCGCTGCCGCTGCCCGTCCACCTGAGCGTCACCGACTTCGAGCATCAGCCGGCGACGGGAGCGCCCTATCCCCTGGGCGCGACATCCGCGTTCACGGCTGCGGTTGAAGCCGATAAGGCCGTGCTGAACGGAACGCCGCTCTCTCCGGGCGGCGTTCTGAGCGTAAAGCTGACGCTCTCGAAACTGTGGGAGGCCGGAGAATCGACGGCGGTACTCCAGAACGACGACGAAGACATCCGCACGCGGAGCGGCGCACCTCGAACGGTGCTGCGCGAGGTCCACATCCCGCAGGCGTTCAATGTCCGGATCGACGAAGGCGCGACCGATCCACCCGAAATTCGCTTCTCGGCCCTCGGAAGCGGCGGCGGCAAGTTGCTGGTCCGGCTGGTGAACACGGACCCGATGTCGTATCGCTTCCGGTGGTCGCTGCGGCTGGGCAACGACCTGCGCGTTTCGCCGAACCCGTACGTGGATCTTCCGGCCAACGGCAGCGCGTTCCTGGATTTTACGCCGGTGAGCCCGAGAGGGTCGGGAGTGCTGGGCTGGGTCTCGCAACTCCTGGCGGCCGGCACGCTGAAAGACGAGATCGAAAGCGGCGATCTGGTACTGCAACCGGTGCTGGGCCAGGTGGCGATGCCGCCCCTGGCGCCGAAGGTGCTGCCGGTATCGGCGCGCATTCGCTTCTGGAGCGACGGCTTTCAGGAACTTGCGAACGTGATCTGCGTGTTCCTGCTCCTCACGGCGGGCGGCATCACGTCCATCTGGGTGCATTGCGGGATGCCGAACACGACACGGGCGCTGGCGCTCCAGAGGCGGCTCAGCGCGCTGAACCAACAGATTGAGGCGCTGGGCACCGACATCCCCTCCCAGTGGCGCGTTCTGCTCGCATCCCATCCCAAGAGTCTCTGTAAGAGCCTGACCTCTACGTGGTGGGTCTTTCCCGCCTTCGCGGAACTGCTCGACCGGCTGGAAATAGACGTGGCTATGGCGGAGACCTGGGCGGCCATCGCCTACGATATCTCGATCGTCAAGCGGCAGATGCGCCAGCAGCAGCAGGCAGGGATTCCGCCGACGGTGCTGGCCTGGGTGGAGGATTCGTGCGCACACGCGCTGGCGCCCATCGAAACCGGGTTCACAAACGACGAAGAGCTGCAAGGCATGCGCGCGGACGTGAAGAAGGCGCGGGAGTATCTGGCGCTGGTGGCGGACGGAACGCAGATCGCCGACCTGGAGAAGGAAGTCGCCGATCGCGAGACCCGGATTCAGGCCTGCCTGCCGATCGTGGCGAAGGCCTGGCCGGACGAATTCGGCAACCTGGTCGAGCAGGTCTCCAACTCGATCGGCACGCCCATGGATCCGGATCTGTACATCGACCGGGACACGCTGACGTTGAAGGTGAGCCTGCTGAACGAATTCCGCGAGCTGCGGGAGCGGGCCCAGGCTCTCGAGCCGGCCGCGCTGGCGGCAGGGGCGGGCGGCGCGGTCAGCGGAGCGCCTTCAGGAAGCGCGGCGACGCGGCTGGAGGCGCACCGGGAGCGGCTCTTCGCCTACCTGCGGCCGGACGCCCCCGAGTCGCTACGGCTAGCGCGGCTGTTCGTCATCGAAATGCGGCAGGACATTTACGAGCCCGCGCTGCTGGCGGAAATGCAGAAGACGCCGCCCGCGCTGGCGGTCCTGATCCAGCCGGTTATTGCCGAGCCTGAAACGCCGGTGCACTTCGCGTTGCGCTTCAGCCGGGACCTGTTGAACGACGCCGCAGTGTGCCAGGAGTGGGCATGCGCATGGAACTTCGGCGACGGGTCGCAGCGCGAAACCGGATGGGAGGTGTATCACAGCTTCAGCAAGAACGGCCTCTACGATGTGGCGGTGGACATCGCCAACCTGGACGGCCAGGTGGTGACCCAGACGGCGATCCTGCAGAAGACGCAAGTGGGCCGCCTGATCGGGCCGATGCCCGCCGCGGAGCGGATTCTGCGCGCCTGGCGGTGGATGAAGCCTCACGCCGAGACCATGCTCGAAGCCAGCCGGCTGGCGCTGGTGCTGGTGGTGGCGGTCTTCGGACTGGTCACGACCGCGCGCCAGCAGGCCACCACGCTGACGACGCTGGAGGCCATCGGGGCCGTGTTTGCGCTCGGCTTTGGCGCCGATACGTTGAAGACTCTCATCACGGAGCGCCGCTCCTGAGCGGCGAAAGGAGCGGGCAATGGCGGTTCTGAAGATCGGCAGCACGGGCCCGGATGTCGTGGCTCTACAGCAGGCTCTTGCGAAGGCGGGCTTCGATCCCGGCGGGAGCGACGGAGCCTTCGGGCCAGGGACCGAGAGCGCCGTCGAGGCGTTCCAGCGGAGCGCGGGGATCGCGGCTGACGGAGTCGTGGGTCCGCAGACGGCGGCCTCGCTGAGCCTCGGAGAGGTTCCTGCGCCCCAGCCAGAAACGGCATCGGCGATTCCCGCAGTCACCGCCGCGATGGTCGCGAAGATGTTCCCGGTGACGCCGGTCCAGAACATCGAAAAGCATCTGCCCGCAGTCCTGGACGCCATGGTTGCGGTTCAACTGACCGACAAGCCGATGGTGCTGATGGCGCTGGGCACGATCCGCGCGGAAACGGAGGGCTTCGTGCCGATAGCCGAAGGCCAGTCGAAATTCAACACGTCGCCCGGCGGGCATCCCTTCGACCTGTACGATAACCTCCGCGACCTGGGGAACCAGGGGCCGCCCGACGGCGCGAACTTCAGGGGCCGCGGATTCGTGCAGTTGACCGGAAGGGCCAACTACCAGCAGCATGGCGAGGCGATCGGGCTGGGGGATCAACTGGTCACGAATCCCGACCTGGCCTGCGATCCACAGACTGCGGCGAAGCTGCTGGCGAGTTTTTTGAAGAGCAGGGAGGAGCATATACGGGCGGCTCTGGCCCAAGGTGACCTCGCAACCGCTCGCAAGCTCGTGAATGGCGGGTCAAACGGACTGGACAGGTTCACGGAGGCATTCAATATGGGGCAGGCGGTGATACCGGAGGGACTAGGGGCGGGGGCTTGAGGCTTTCTGCCGTACGATGCCGGTAGCAACTGTCTCGAGTCGCAGACGCACCATGCCGGTCAAGCCCCAGGCAATGACGATGGCGTAGCCGATGGTGTGCGAGACCAGGCTGAACACCACCGCTACAGTCTTCGAAGCGCCATAAAGCGGCAGAACGGTTGCGGCGACAAACTGGTACACGCCGAGGTAGCCCGGCACGGAGGGGATTGCGCTTGATAGGCCCAGCGCGCCGAGATACACGAGGGCGCCGGAAAACGGCAAAACGATCTCAAAGGCACGCGCGGCAAGCAGGACCCCGACCGCGTCACAGCACCAGATGATCGCGGTCAGCCCAAAGAAGGCGAAGGCAGGGCGCGGGTGCTGGAGAGCGCGAAAACCCAGCTTCAGATCGTCGAGCACAACATTGACGCGGCTGCGTGTGCCGGGGGAAAGCCGGAGGAGGTGGTAGAGACCCTCCGGGGACCGTTGCACCCGGCTGAGGACGAAAAGCGCGGCGATTCCGCCGGCAGCGGCTACCGCCATGCCGGTCAGCGCCGGACGGATCCACGCCGGCAGATGGCTTCGCCCCGCCAGACCCGCGCCTACGATGGCGACCAGCACGGCGGCGTCGATCAGCCGTTCGGTGAGGGCGGTCGCAAGCACGAACGCCAAGGGAAGGCCGGTCTTCAAGTGGATCGCACCGCTCCTCAGGAACTCCCCGGCCCGAGCGGGCAGAACGAAGTTTCCGAAGTACCCGATTCCGGTTGCCCACAAAACGGTGGCGCGGGGCAAGGTCTTTTCGGCTCCCAGGAGTACCCTCCAGCGCATCGCGCGGAACCATAGGGCCGCTATGGATGGGCCCAGTCCTGCCAGCAGGTACCAGAGGTGAGCGCTCCGCAGGCTGGCGGCGGCCTCAGCCCACTTC
>Ga0265316_10001390_pt1 | contig 26079 bp, 14 predicted proteins | sample 4522metaG_FD_202092 | JGI IMG/M metagenome (GOLD analysis project Ga0265316, IMG submission 202092) | Rhizosphere microbial communities from Carex aquatilis grown in University of Washington, Seatle, WA, United States - 4-5-22 metaG | ecosystem: Host-associated > Plants > Roots > Rhizosphere >... | reverse complement strand
CCGAACCAGTGCATTTGATCGACCGTCCCAAGAAAATTCCGACCTTCTTTCCGTCTAGACTCTTGGTGATTTCAGGAACCGCACTGGTCCAGTTCTGGAATGGAATCGAGCCATAGGCGCAATAGCAGAGGCTTGGCGGGTTGGGACAGTCGTTGCTGCTGTAGATATCGTCCGTATCGTACGTGATGCCGAACGGAGCGAGCAACTGATTGAGCGGAGTGACCTCGGTCGAGTTGCCGCTGTACCCGGACATGGCTATGAGGGCACCACCTTTGTTCTCGACCCAATCTTGCAAGGCCGCAACATCGGCACTGCTGTAGGACCAGGTCGTGCTGTTGTAGACGTTGTCCAGCATGGCTTGCAAGATGATGACATCGTACTGACTGAGGTCCAGGCTGGCGATGGGAGTGAACGTCGTCAGCATCTGCATGGTTGCCGTGCCCTGGGTGTTGCTGTTCATGAACGCTTGAAACGCGTCTGTGTTGTCTTTTCCGCTGTTCGCGCCAAACTTCGCCGTGATCCCTAGGGACAGAATGCGCACGGGCGCACATTTGCTACAGTTGCCGACCTCGTCGCATTGATACCCAGTTAGGTCCGGGAGCGGTTCCGGGCTTCCTAGATCGGGACCACTGGGCATCACCGAAGCATCGAGGTTGATCGTGATACCTCCCCCTGCGCCGCCGTCGCCACCGCGGCCGCCAACGCTTCCACCTCCGCCACTTTGCGAGCCACCGCTGCCTGGGTCTATCCCTACCTTGGCCCCAGCGCAGGCCAGACAGAGCGAGAGTGCAGAGATGCCGACGAGAAGCGTTCGATGAGATGTCACGATAGATCAACAACCTTGTTCGGGTGGAAGGGAAAGCCAAAGATACCACGCGAGACCAATCCCTGTCGCGCGAGTGCGTGAGATCGCGCACAAGCCTTTCCCATCGCGAAAAGGTGGACTATCTTCAACCCTTCGCCATGTCAACCACCCGCATCAAAGCCAGTTCCCAACTCGCCAACGTCCGCTATGAAATTCGTGGACCGCTGGCCCGTCGGGCTGCGGAATTGGAAAAGGCGGGACACGAGATCATCAAGCTCAACATCGGTAACCCCGGCGCCTTCGGCTTTCGCGCGCCCGAGACCATGCGTCAGGCGATGATCGAGAACCTGCGCGATTCCGACGCCTACTGCCACCAGAAGGGCATCTTCCCGGCGCGCGAAGCCGTGGTCATGCAGCAGCAGAACCGCGGCGTGATGGACACCACTGCCGAGGACGTCTTCATGGGCAACGGGGTCAGCGAGCTGATTCTGTTCTCCTTGCGCGCCTTGCTTAACGTGGGCGACGAGGTCCTGGTGCCAAGTCCCGACTATCCGCTGTGGACCGCGGCGACCCATCTCAACGATGGCAAGGCCGTTCACTACCCATGCCGTCAGGAATTGAATTGGCTGCCCGACCTCGACGCCCTGGCCAAGCTCATCACGCCGCGCACGCGCGCCATGGTCATCATTTCGCCCAACAACCCGACCGGCGCGGTCTATCCGCGCGAGGTCTTGCAAGAGATGGTTGCCATCGCCGAAAAGCACGAACTGGTGATCTTCACCGACGAGATCTACGACCAGATTACCTATGAAGGCGCCGAATACACCCCCGTGGCGACCCTGGCCAAGCACACCCTGTGCGGCACCTTTTCGGGCCTGTCCAAGGTCTATCGCTCGTGTGGCTTTCGCGTGGGCTGGCTCAGCTTCTCGGGCGAGAAAGACCACGCGCGCGAGTACATGCTCGGCCTCGACACCCTCATGTCGCTGCGCCTGTGCTCGAACGTGGTCGGGCAATGGGCGGTGCAGACCGCGCTCGGCGGCTACCAGTCCATCCTTGACCTGACCAAGCCCGGTGGCCGGCTTTTCCAAACCCGCGCCACCGTGCTCGAAGGCGTAAAGCGCAGCAAATACCTGACTGTCTTGCCGCCGCGTGGGGCCATCTATGCCTTCCCTGGCGTGGATCTGACCAAGCTGCCCAACTTCGACGACGAAAAGTTCGCCATCGAACTGCTCGAACGCAAGCACGTGCTGGTCGCCCCGGGTTCGAGTTTCAACGTGCCCTACCGCAACCACTTCCGCATCACCCTGCTGCCCGACGAGAAAACCATGGCCGACGTCTTCGAGCGCATGGAGGATCTGCTCGACGAGTACGCCGCGGTAGTGTAGGCAGGCGAGTAGGCGCGATTCCGCGAAGCCGGCAACCATCTTCAATCATGCCCAAACCATCCACGACTCCCCTGCCCTTCGCCGCCCCTTCGAGTTCCATCCTCGGCCTCATCGGCGGCACGCCCATGGTGCGCATCACGCGCATGTGCCCGAACCCGAAGGTGACGATTCTGGCCAAGCTGGAGGGGTTCAACCCCACCGGCAGCATTAAGGATCGCATCGCATTGAAGATGATCGAGCAGGCCGAGCTGGAAGGCTCGCTCACGCCGACGAAGATCATTCTCGAGCCGACCAGCGGCAACACCGGTATCGCCCTGGCCATGATTGGAGTGGTCAAGGGCTACCGGGTCGAGATCGTCATGAGCGAGGCGGTCTCCGTCGAGCGGCGCAAGATGATCGCCGCCTTCGGCGCCAAGGTCACCTTGACCCCGGCCAACCTGGGCACCGACGGCGCGATCATGATGGCGCGCGATCTTTTGCGGGACTTCCCGCACAAGTACTTCATGCCCGACCAGTTCTCGAACCACTACAACCAGCTCGCGCACTACCTCACCACGGCCCAGGAGATTTTGCGCCAGACCGGCGGCCAGATTGACTACTTCGTGTCGTCGCTGGGAACCAGCGGCACGCTGATGGGCGTCGGGCTCGCCCTGCGCGAAAAATTGCCGGCGGTGAAGATCGTCAGCGCCCACCCGGTGCGCGGCCACTACATCCAGGGGCTCAAGAACCTCGACGAGGCTATCGTGCCGGCCATCTACGACCCCGCCAAGATCGATCGCCACATCATGATCGAGAGCGAAGACGCTTTCGAACTCGCGCGCCAGATCGCCCGCGAGGAAGGCATCTTCGCCGGCATGAGCAGCGGCGCTGCCCTCTATGCCGCGCTCAAGGTGGCGTCCGAGATCGACTCGGGCACCATCGTGACTATCTTCCCCGACCGTGGCGAAAAGTACCTCAGCACCGAGCTGTTCCGGGTTTGAAAAGGAGAGAGCACAGAGGGGGAGGAGAGCACAGAGTTCGACCTCAACCTTGGCCTTGTGCCTGCCGAAGGATCAGCCATGATCGAGTTCCCGCCTACACACTTGGTCCAGGCACGCGGGCAAAATGTAGTATTCGGGTATCGGATAGGGAGGTGGAAATATGGGTCAAACGAACGTTGCGGAGAGTGCGTTGCTTCTTGGCCAGGCCGGCCGGCGAACGGCCATCTTGGTGGTGGACGACGAACCCGCGGTCTTGAGTCTTCTTGTCCGCGTGCTCGAACCGTCCTTCGACGTCGTGACCTGTGCGTGCGGTGCGGATGCAGTGGCGCAGATTCCCCAGGGCGGTTTCTCGGCCGTCATCAGCGACGTGAGAATGCCAGGCATGACGGGGCTTGAACTCCTGCGCGCGATTCGCGAGCACGACGCTGACTTGCCCGTGCTGCTCGTGACCGGGCAGCCGTCGTGGGAGGGCGCGGCCGCGGCCATCGAATATGGCGTGTTTCGCTACTTGCCCAAACCCTTCGATCTGGATGGGCTGCGTGAAACCGTCATCCAGGCGACACAACTCTACCGGCTCGCGCGTCTCAAGCGCGAAGCGCTCAGCATCGGCGGCATCGCCGGGCCGTCGGATCGCGCTGGCCTCGAGGCGAGCTTTTCGCGGGCGCTCGCCTCCTTTGGCATGGCCTTCCAACCCATTGTTTCTTTGTCCACAAAAACCATCTTCGGCTACGAGGCCTTGCTCCGCAGCGCCGAGCCCACGCTGCCCAATCCCATCGATGTGCTCGATGCGGCCGAACGATTGGGCGCCACGCACAAGCTTGGTCGCGCCGTGCGTGCCTTCGCGGCCCACCGCCGCTGTCAGATGGATCAGAACTGGTTGCTCTTCGTCAATCTGCACCCCAATGACTTGCTCGATCCCGAACTGACCGATCCGCAGTCGCCCCTCATGGCCATGGCCGACCACGTGGTGCTGGAGATCACCGAGCGCGCGCCACTATCCGGCCTGGAACAGGTGCGCGAGCGCGTGCGGGATCTGCGAAAACTTGGCTTCCGCATTGCCGTGGATGACCTGGGCGCGGGCTACGCGGGCCTCACCAGTTTCGCCACGCTGGACCCCGACATCGTGAAGCTGGACATGAATCTCGTGCGCGGCATCGAATCCAGCGCCGTTAAGCGCAAGCTGGTCGGATCGGTCTCATCCCTGTGCCGCGAGATGGAAATGCTGCTTGTGGCCGAGGGCGTGGAAACCGCTGCCGAGCGCGACGTCCTGGCCGAACTTGGCTGCGACCTCTTCCAAGGCTTCCTCTTCGCGCGCCCGGCCTCGGCTTTCTATCAGCCCGCGTTCTAACTCGTGCGAATCCGATCTGGCGCTCGTTCCCAGAGAGGGGCAGGATGGCGCCGCCGTACGTCGCGCGGTGACTTCACATTATGCAGATTCGCAAAATTCTCTCGCTGGTCGGGCCGAATGTTTGGGCCAACTACCCGGTGCTTGAAGCGTGGGTTGACCTCGGCGCCCTCGATACCCAACCTTCAAACACCCTACCTGGCTTCGTGGATCGCCTGACCGCCTGGCTGCCTTCGATGATCGAGCACCGCTGCAGCGAAGGCGCGCGCGGCGGGTTCTTCATGCGCCTGCGCGACGGGACCTGGCTTGGTCACGTGCTCGAACACGTGACCCTGGAATTGCAGACCTTGGCACACCTGCCGGTGGGCTACGGACGCACGCGCGAAACCAGCGAGCGCGGCGTCTACCGCGTGGTCGTCGAATGCCTTGACCCCGGTTTCGGCGAGGACTGCCTGCGCACGGGCCGCGACCTTATTCTGGCGGCCATCGACGACCGCCCGTTCGATGTTCAGGGTCAACTGCGCCGCCTGCGCGAACTGGCCGACAAGCTGTGCCTGGGCCCGAGCACGCAGGCCATCGTCACGGCGGCCAAGGCGCGCGGAATTCCCCACGTGCGCATTAGTCACGGCAACCTCGTGCAGCTCGGTTACGGCAAGGCCCAGCACCGCATCTGGGCCGCTGAAACCGCCAAGACCTGCGCCTTGGCCGAATCCATCGCGCAAGACAAAGAGCTGACCCGGCAGTTGCTCTATTCCGTCGGCGTGCCCATGCCCGCCGGCCGCGCAGCGAAAGATCGCAACGACGCCTGGGCCGCGGCCCAGGACCTCGGACTGCCTGTCGTGGTCAAACCGCAAGACGCCAACCACGGCCGTGGGGTTTCTATCCGACTGGAGGATCGCGAGGCGGTGGAGGCAGCCTTCGACATCGCCTCGCGCGAGGGCAGCGGCGTGGTCGTCGAGCGCTTCATATCGGGCGCGCAATACCGCGTGCTGGTGGTCGGGGCAGAAGCCGTCGCGGCCAGCGGTGGCGAGGCCGAACAGGTGGTGGCCGATGGCCTTCACACCATCGAGGACTTGGTCGCGCTAGCGAACCTTGATCCGAGGCGTGGCGAGGACTCGGCCATGCCGTTGACACCGCTTGTCCTCGACGAAATCTCCCTCGAACTCTTGCGCCGTCAGGGCCTGGACAAGACCTCGGTGCCGGCCGCTGGCCGTACCGTGATCATCCACCACAACGGCGATCTCACCGTCGACGAAACCGAACGCATGCACCCGGACATCGCCGCCAGCTGTGTGGTCGCGGCGCAGACGGTGGGGCTCGACGTGGCGGGGATCGACATCATCGCCGACGACATCGGCCGACCGCTGGAAGCGCAGAACGGCGCCATCATCGAGGTCAACGCCAGCCCGGGCTTGGTCATGCACCTCAAGCCTCTCGTGGGAAAACCGCGTCCGGTCGGCGAGGCCATCGTGAATCACCTGTTCCCAGCGGGCGAATCCGGCCGCGTTCCCCTGGTCGCGGTGTCTGGAACTAACGGCAAGTCCCTCGTGGCCACCTTGGTTGCGTCCATGCTCGCCGCGGCCTCGCGCACCGTCGGAGAGGCAAGTTCGCGTGGGCTGCGCGTCGGCCAGCGCGTGCTGACCGGCAAGGACTGCACGGACGCCGCCAGCGCACGCCGAGTGCTAGTCAACCCTTTCGTCGACGCCATGGTGATCGAGACCGATGCGTACAGGGTGGTCCAGGAAGGCTTGGCCTTCGATCGCTGCGTGGTGGCCGTGGTGACCAACCTCGGCCCGGACGAACACATGAACCGACTTGACGAAAAAGAACGCGTTCTTGTCGCCAAAGCCATCCGCGCACCCGTTGATGTGGTCTTGCCCGATGGCTGCGCGGTTCTCAATGCCGACGATCCCGAAGTCGCCGCCATGGCAGTCAAGTGCCGCGGCCGTATCCTGTACTTCAGTCGCGACGGGCAATCGCCCTTGGTACGCGAGCACCTGGACCAAGGCGGCCAAGCCGTCTTCATGGCGGATGGCGCAATCGTCGCGAGTCACACGGAAAAGCTTCTGCCGATGTTCGAGATCGCTGCTGGCGCGATGCCCGCGCTGATGGAGCGCTTGCTGGCCGCGGTGGGCGCCGGGGTGGCGCTTGGACTTACGCCACACAGTGTCCGGGAAGGCATCGAGACGGCGCTGGCAGCCGGGGCCGGGTCTGGACCAACTATCTAGAATCTATTGGGAATCACGGACCGCTAGGTTCGGTCGCGAAGAACACGAACTTTCGAAGCTGGCGAGAGAATAATCGGCTCGGCCGGCCCGTCTGATTTCATATCCGTCAAGCCCTCAAAGCGCTCTCGAGGCTCCCTGGCGAACAGTACCCAAAGGATCATGGTCCGCCCGAGCTAACCCAACGGCGGCCGTGGAAAGCAGCCGATGAAATCAGACAACCTTCGCACCCTACGCGGCCCCAATCTCTGGTCGGACGACACCCTCCTCGAGGCCATCATGGTCGTCGATGCCGAGCTGGTAACGCCAGCGATGTTCGGTCGCTTGCGCGGCTGGATGCCTAAAGAGCTGGCCGAAATGACCCAAGCGGTTTGGGATCGCAGCGAGGCCTGCGAGTCGCACCACGGTGAGGCCTGCATCATCGCCGAGCTGACCGCCGCCATAGAGCGCCTGGCCGGTTGCGAGATCGGCACGCCTGTGGTTCACGAGCTGGACGGCGGCACCGTGTTCCGCATCCTCGTGCAGTATCAAGAAGAGGAGGTCGGCAAGAAGGCCTTCGCTCTGGCGGTCGACTTGTTCGCCGCGGTGCGCACCGATCGAAGCGTCGACCTCGGTACCGCGCTCAAGGATTTGCGCAAACTCAACCAGTCGATTCGGCTGGGCCCGAGCACCGGCGCCATCGTGCGCGCGGCCGAGGCGCGCGGGATCCCGTCGCGACGATTGACCGACGGCAGCTTGGTCATGCTGGGCTATGGTTCGCGCCAGCGTCGCATCTGGGCGTCGGAAACCGACCACACCAGCGCCATTGCCGAATCCATCGCCCAAGACAAGGAGCTGACCAAGTCCCTGCTGTCCGCCATCGGCGTGCCGGTGCCCGAGGGCCGGCCGGTCGCGAATGCGGAAGAAGCTTGGGCCGCTGCCCAGGAAATCGGAGTGCCCGTGGTGGTCAAACCGCGCAAGGGCAATCAGGGCCGGGGCGTCTCGGTCGGCCTGCGCACACGCGAAGCGGTCATGGCCGCATACACTTACGCCGCCGCCCAGGAGGACGAAATCCTGGTCGAGCGCCACGTGGACGGCTGCGACTTTCGCTTGCTGGTCATCGGCGGCCGATTGATCTCGGCGGCACGACGCGAGTGTCCCACCGTGGTCGGCGACGGACAGCACACCATCACCGAACTGGTCGAGGTCGCCAATCAAGATCCGTTGCGCGGCGAAGACCACGCCACGGCGCTGAGCAAGTTGCGCCTGGATGCCATCGGCCGAGAGATGCTGGCCGAGCAGGGCATGACCGTCGACACGATTCCGGCCGCCGGGCAAGTCGTCATTCTGCGCCGGAACGCGAATCTCAGCACGGGCGGCAGCGCTATCGACGTCACCGACGAGGTTCACCCGCTGGTCGCCGAGCGGGCCATCGACGCCGCGGCCATGGTCGGACTGGACGTGGCTGGCATTGACGTGGTGGCCTCGCGCATCGACCAACCGCTCGACGTCACCCGCGGCGCCATCGTCGAGGTCAACGCGGCGCCGGGCTTGCGCATGCACCTCGAACCGTCGCGCGGCACCCCGCGCCCGGTGGGCGAGGCCATGGTCAATTCCATTTTCCCGCACGGAGAAAACGGCCGCATCCCCATCGTCGCCATTACCGGCACCAACGGCAAGACCACGACCACCCGCTGCGTGGCCCACTTGCTCCAGCGCTCCGGCCGCCGCGTGGGCATGACCTGCACCGACGGCATCTACGTCGAGAACCGCCGCATCGACACCGGCGATTGCAGTGGTCCCAAGAGCGCGCGCTCGATCCTCGGCAATCCACGCGTGGACGCCGCCGTGCTGGAAACCGCACGTGGCGGAATGCTGCGCGAAGGACTCGGCTTCGATTGGTGCGACGTCGCCATTATCACCAACGTGGGCGAAGGCGATCACCTGGGTCTGGGTGGCATCGCCACCGTCGAAGAGCTGGCGCGGGTCAAGGCCATCCCGGTTCGCCGCGTGACCGCGCAAGGCGCCGCGGTTCTCAACGCCGACGATCCGCTGGTGGCCAGCATGGCCAAACTCTGCCGCGGCAGTGTGATCTTCTTCAGCCGCAATCCCGAATCGCCGGTCCTCGTCAGCCATCGCGCCAAGGGCGGCAAGGCTGTCACCGTGCGCGACGGCGCCATTGTCCTCGCCACCGGCCGCGACGAACGCCGCGTGGCTCGCTTGGCCGACCTGCCACTGACCCACGGCGGTCGCATTGCCTTCCAAGTGGACAACCTGCTCGCCGCGGTCGCCGCCGGCCATGCCCTGGGCATTTCCCTCGACGGCATTCGCACCGGCATCGAAACCTTCACCAGCGATCTCAAGACCACACCCGGCCGCTTCAACGTGCTTAGCCATCGCGGCAGCACCGTGATTCTCGACTACGGTCACAACTCCTCCGCGCTGCTCGCGCTTGGCGAAGCCATCGAAAAGATGCCGCACCGGCGGCGCAAGATCGTCTACACCGCGGCCGGCGACCGACGCGACGAGGACATCATCCGCCAGGCGAAAATCATCGGCGACTTCTTCCACGAGATCTACATCTACGAGGACCAGTGCACGCGCGGGCGGCCGGACGGCGAGGTCATGCTTCTTATGCGCGAAGGCTTTGGCCAAGACAGCGGCAACGCCCGCCGCGATCACGTGATCTTGCAGGAATCCGGCGAACTGGCCGCCATCGGCGCCGCCCTGGCCAGCCTCAAACCCGGCGACCTACTGCTTTGCCAGGTCGATCAGATCGATCTCGCTCTGGACTACGTGATGGGCATCTGCAAGCCAAGCGAACCGCACGTCGTTGTCAGCCATCCCGTGAAACAAAAGGCCCCAGCCGCCGCATTGCCAGCAACGGCTAGTTAGCTCGGAGTGCCAGCCGACGCTCAAGCGTTCAGCCGCGGCCTTCACGCGCATCCGCAACCCCGCCCGGAGTCCTCGAACTCAGGGAATGGCGCACCCAGTTTCAACGCCGCTGTACTGACCAATCTTGTGGCATGCGGTACAAAGCTGACCACTCTTGGCGCCGTGGTGACCGGCCTTGATGTTCGACACGCAGCCGGATGCGGTGGAGCCGCCAGTGCCAGGAGCGCCGCCAGTGCCAGCTTTGCCGCCCGTGCCAGGAGCGCCGCCCGTGCCAGGAGCGCCGCCCGTGCTGATGCTGCCGCCCGAGCTAGTCGTGCCGCCCGAACTGGTGGTTCCGCCGGAGCTGGTCGTGCCGCCGGATCTGTTGGTGCCGCCCGACGCAGAGGTACCACCGGAACTGGTAGCGCCGCCCGCACGGCCGGCGTCGCGACCATCGCCATTCGCATCCGAAGCATCACTGGGCGACGCATCGGGATCCGAGGCGCCACCGCTCCCACCGACGCCACCCGAGCCTGAAGTACCCCCGCTACCAGTTCCTCCGCTGGCAGTCGTTGTACCACCTGATCCTTGGCTTCCGCCCGAGGCTACGGTTCCGCCCGAGTGGGCGGTCCCGCCCGTGTCGACACTTCCGCCCGAGGCAAGAGTCCCGCCCGAGACAACGGTCCCGCCCCTGCCAACGGCACCACCCGAGGCAACGGTCCCACCCTTGCCAAGGGTTCCACCGGTATAGGTGGATGTGTTCGGCTCCCCAACACAGCCCATCAGGAACAGGACACACGAAGTAGCTGTCAGAGTCTTGAGCCAGGACATGAAGCCCCCTTGAGCAAGTGGTCGACCATCGAACCGCCAGTCGAGAAATCTAGTCTGCACCGGGATCTTGTATTTAGGTACCTCTACGTGTCTGTTTCCAGGCTGAAGAAGGTTATCTCTTCTATAGGCACGTGCAGTGGGCCGGGGACCTGCGCGGTTGTGACGCCGCAAGTCCGTGCCCGCGTCAAGTTCCGACTACGATTGGAAGCTACGCTTCGCTGCCCGGACGCACGCGCGACACGAGATTCTGCGCTGGCACAAGCCGATCGCGATTCGGGAATCCGGGCGGGAGCTTGGCGTCCATGCCTTCCGTCAGCCCAGCCAGGCCGCGGCGGCCACGAACCGCGTTGTTGAGGAAGACCTCCAAGCGGCGATTCTGTCCGCCGCTGCCGTCGTAGAACAGACTGACGATGGGCATGTCGACGTCGGCCGATAGGCGCCCGAAGATCGCGGTGGCCACGGTCTCGGGCATGCAACCAAAAGGCGCGCAGTTCACCACCATGGCCGCGCCCTGCTGGGCAAACTTGATGGCGCGCCCGACCGACAGCTTGCCCTCTCCGCCGAGGTAGAAGGGGATGTAAGGCGTGGCGATCTCCAGGCACTCCTGGAAGCGCGGCTCGTGCCGATCGTCGAGGAAGGGGCTGGCCGCCTTCATCAGTTTCTGCTCCCAGTGCTTCATCCAGGTGTAGGTGATGAAGGTGTCGGCCTTTTCCCACGAGAGGATGGTCCCCGGGAATTCCTCTTTGTAGTTCTCGAGCGACGAGGTGTAGATGACCCAGTCGGTGATGGGCAGCATCCACGCCTCGCCACCGAACTGCTCGACGGCGCCGATGACGTCTTCATTGGCGTAGGTGTTGTTGCGCACGTAGATCTCGCCCACGATGCCGACCAATGGCTTGCGCGGGCCCGCAGTTTCGATGGCGGCGATCTTCTGGATCGCGGTCTGCAGCGCGGCCGGAATATCGCCGTGTTCCTCGATGGTCTTGCCCACCAGCTCAGCGCCTTCGTTCACCAGCCGGTCGGTCTCGCCGATCTTGACCTCGTAGGGGCGCACCTTGCACTGGGCCTTGAGCAGAATGTCGGCGCACGCGATGGCCTTGAACAGGCTGCGGCGCATGGGACCATCTAGGCCCTGGTAGGCGTTGTTGGATGCCGGCGCCAGGATGGCGACCTCGTGGCCAAGCCCCTCGCGCTCGAGAACCTGCCGGTGCAAAACCGTGTACTGGCCGAACCGGCACGGGCCTTTGGAACTCGGCATGAAGAAGGCGTGCTTGCCACCGCGCGGTTGCTCGCGCAGGGTCTTGAGAAATGTGCCGAGAGTGAGCGCGCAGGGCAGGCACTCGGATCCGCGCGTGAGCGAACGGCCGAGTTCAAAGGACGCCTTGTTCTCGTCGGGCAAAATGCGCGCATCGTAGCCGTGCGAGCGGAAGGCCGAGGCAAACAAGCGCGTGCCGAACGCGTGCATGGGCGGCAGCCAGATGGTGCGGTCGCGCATGTCGGACGGCTCGGGCCGCACCTCGGTGCGCGGCCCACGATCGGGCCGCGGTCGGCGAAGCACGTCGAAGAACGCCTCCAGGCGGGTCATGTAGCCCGCGTCGGCGCCGTGCTCGTCGAGTTCGAGCATGAGGATCGGGCGGTTGCCCATGATCTCCTCGGCGTAGCTCAAGAGGAAGCTGTCAGGACCGCACGAGAAGTTGGTCAGGTAGACCACGTCCATGATGTCGCTCTCCGCGGCCTTCTCCATCGTCGCCAGGATCTTCTGGCCGTAGCTCCAGAAGGCGTTGCGGTAGCGCTCACCCAGGCGGCCGAGCTCGGGCTTGAGCAGATCCATGGGCAGTACCGTGCGGCCGAGATCCGCGATCTTCTGCGGCAACCCAAGGTTCGCGCCGGCGTCGTAGTTGTTGTAGGGGCGGCCGACGAGCAGAATCAGCTTCTCGTTCTTCTGCTCTGCCTCGGCCACCAGCTTGGCGCCCTCGGCGTAGCAGCGGTCCTCGAACGCGGCCTGGGCCGCAAGGCCCGCGCGCCACGCCTTTTTGATCTGGCGCGACGATAGACCAAGCGGCCTCGCCAGCCCGTCGGCGAGAGTCTTGATGATTTCACCTTCGCGCATGCGCATGTCGACCAGAGGGGTGAGCATGCGCGTGGCATCGAGGTGGTTCATCATCAGCGCCGTGCGCGAAGCAGCGGCGGTTCCCTGCACGAAGGGACACACCGTGGTGCCGCTGGTTTCCTCGTTGGCCGGCGTGTTCTTGACGTGGGGAACGAACACGAAATCGACGCCGTCCTGGGTCGCCAGCTTGGCCACGTGGCCAAGCGCCAGCTTGGCCGGGAAGCAGAAGTCGGCGCCCGCCATGCGCGGACCGAGCTCGCGGATCTCGTCGGTGGTCGGCCCCGAGAGCTGCACCTTGTAGCCGAGCGTATTGAAGAACCGCTGCCACATTGGGTAGTACGTGTACATGATCAGCGATTGCGGAATGCCGATCACCCGGGCGTCGTCTGGCACCTTGACGCCGGCGCCCGCCTCGCGCCAAATGCGCTGGCGCAGCCGCAACATGCGGTCGTGCGGGCTCTTACGCACCTTGTGCTCGGCCGGATCGCGGCCACACATGTAGCCCCACGATGGGGCGCCTTCGACACCCTCGACATCGGCGAAGGTGATGCTGCAGTCGTTCTCGCACAGATCGCAGGTTTCCTTGCGCAGCGAAACCTTCCGACTTTCGAGGTCGAGTCCGTGGAAGCGCGACTTCATCATGGGAACCCTGGGAGGGTTCCCATCCCCTCCCGCGACGGGATCCACCGGGCGAAGCCCGTCGGATCCCAACGCGGCCGCGCCCCGCTCCGCCAAGGTCTGCCGGGCCAGCCGGGCCACGCCGAACGCGCCCATGACGTGGCAGTAGGGCGACACCACGACCTCGACGTCGAGAATGCGCTCGAAGGCCGCCACCAGCGCCTTGTTCCGCGCCGTCGCGCCCTGGAACATGATGCGCTTGCGGCTGTAGTGGCGGTTGCCCACCACCTTGTTGAGGTAGTTCTTGGCCACCGCGACCATGACCGCGGCCAGGGCTTCCTCGCGCGTGGCTCCGCCCTCGATGAAGCGAACCACGTCCTGCTCCATGAAGACCGTACAGCGATCGGTCGCGCGCGGCGGCTTCACGCCGAGCACCGCCGCGCCGACGTCGGCGACCTTGTAGCCGAGCTTGTTGGCCTGCTCTTCGATGAACGAGCCGGTGCCCGCGGCGCACACGTAGTTCATGTTGGCATCGCGGATGTGGCCATCCGCGATGTGCATGTACTTGGCGTCCTGGCCGCCGATCTCGAAAATGGTGTCGACCGCCGGATCGGTATAAGTCGCGCCCGCCACGTGAGCACTGATCTCGTTGACGATGCAGTCGGCGCCGATGACCTCGCCGACGATCTTGCGGCCGCTGCCGGTGGTGGCCACGCCGAGAACCTCGATGCGCGTGCCCTTCTTGCGCTCCAGGGCCAGCAGCGCGCGGAAGAGTTTTTGCGTGGCGCCGACCGGATCGCCAGAGGTCTTCCTGTAGATGTCGACCTTGAGGTCGTCCTTCTCGTCGATGAGTGCCAGCTTGGTGCTGGTCGACCCGATGTCGATACCGATGTACACGCGCAAGGTCTGACCCGCGGGCCAGGACACCACGCGCACTTCATTGTTGTCGGCATCGACGTAGGATTCGGCGGTGGCGAAATCCGGGTACTTGGACTTTTCCAGGGTCAAGGGCCAGTCGTGGTACTCCACGTCGCGGCTGGTGGCAATGCGGTGGATGGCATCGCGCGAGGGCAGGCGCTTGGGCACGGTGCCCTTGATCGCGGCACCGATAGCGCCGGACAGGTGTGGCTGGGACGGAACCCGAAGAAGGCCGGGATAGGCGGCATCGAGCCAGCGCAAGACCTCTTTGTTCAGGGCCACGCCGCCCAGAATGGCAGTCGGCTTGTCGAGGGGTTTGGCGCGCAGAAGAGTGCCAATGAGGGTGCGGGTCATGCCACGGCAAAGGCCCGACCACATGGCGGCCTTGCTATAGCCCTCTTGCTGACGGTGGATGAGGTCGCTCTTGGCGAACACCGAACAACGGGTCGCGATGGACGGCGGCTCGGCGACTTGGCCGACCAAGTCGGCGTCGTCGTAGGAAATGCCTAGGCGCGCGGCTTGCTCGTCGAGAAACGACCCCGTGCCCGCGGCGCACATGGAGTTGGTCGCGTAGTTCTGAAAGTGCCCCTGGGCATCGAGCTGGACCAAGGTGACCGAGCCGCCGCCGATGTCGATGATGTTCGCGACATCGGGGAACTGGGCCAACACGACCGGGATCTGGCAGGACGCGAGGTCGAGCCTGGGCAGCTCGAACGATTCGCAGAAGCGCGCGGCATTGGATCCGCAGAATCCGATGGAGTCGCCGGCAGTGACCGACAGGTCGGCCATGGCAGCCTCCAGCGCCTTGGCTGGTTCCCCGCGATGCCTGGCATAGAACGACTTGACGATTTCGCCGTCGCTGCCGAGCCGCACGGCTTTCAAAGACACCGCGCCAATGTCGATTCCGATCTTCCCTGGGATTTCCTTCATCAGAGCCTTTCCATGGAATCAGATGTAGGTGTCCATCGGTGGCGCCGATGCCTACCACGGAACCCGGTTATCCGCTAACCCGAAGCGGCCGTTGACGCGACGACTACTTTGACGCTGGCGCCCTCTAACTTCATCGCATGGATTTCCGGCGCAGGCGCAGCTCTAAACCTCCGCAAGGGTCACCATGTGTAGACGCGCCATCCGCGCAAAGTCGTTGTCGAGCGACCAGAGAGTGCAGCCGTGTTCCACGGCAAGTGCAGCAACCAGGAGATCAGCCACCCCGAAGCGTTGGCCTGCGACCGTCCCTGCAGTCACCCAGCTCTCCATCCGACTCCAAGTCGCGTCCGTCGGATAGAGTACAGGCAGCGCAGAAAGGATGCGCCCGAGGCTCTGGCTTTCCGATTTCCTTGCGCTTGACAGGATCTCGATTCTCACCGGCACCGGCAAGACGACTTCATCGCTGTCGAGCAGCACGGAGAGCTTCTCGACAGCGAGCGGGCGGCCCCGAAAGAAGTCGATCCAAACCGAGGTGTCGACCGCGATCACGGCTTCGCCACAGGCCCGGTGCGTTCGCGCGCGGCTTTGAGAAGCGCCTTGTGCGCCGTGCGAGCGGGGAGCGGACCCGGCCGACGCCGAGAGCGCGCAAGATCGATTCCCAGATCCACCTTCCCCGCAAGGCTCTTCAGTTCATCGATACGGTGGCGCCGAATCAACTCGGTAAGGGACTGCACCACGGTGTCGGTCTTGGACTTGAAACCCAAGAGGCGTTGCGCCTCGTCCAAAAGGGGCGCGGGAAGGTCGAGCGTCGTGCGCATATGAATCATTGTGATTCGTATGCTTGTGGGTGTCAATTCACGCTCGATACATATGCACGTCCGGCAGCCGCGAACATCTCTTGTCGGCACGCAGAAGCAGAAAAAATGGAACTCGATCCGTTCTGGCGTTGTCCGTAGGTGCAGAAGGGCGAAGGTGATTGTGGCCGGCGGGTGCCGGTCCCCTCGTCCCTGGATCGCCCGGACGCCATTCGGGCAGCCGCTGGTCCCGTCGAAACGCCCAGGACTGCATGGCCCCGGCCCTACGCGAGGAGCATGCCATGAATACCGCTGCAGCAAGAATCGAGGTCCGTCCTGACAATCCCCTGACCCCTGGTCCGTACTTGGACGAGCGCCCAGCCCTCGAGGTCCAGGCGAGATACAAGGGCATTCTGATCGGTACTCGCTTTCTTTCCGACGAGATCCCAGCAAAGCGCAGCCGAACCCAGCAGGGACTCGACCCGCGGACCAACTACGTCATCGGTCAGTCGCCGCACGCCGATGCGCCAGCGCCCTGGGAGCTTCTGGGCGGTACCGAATTGCCGTTGGTCTCGCGGTGGGGCCAGGGATTCCTGGTCAACGTCACGCCGCAGATGACCGGCGACGTGGCCGTGGGAGGCAAGGTCTACCGGCTGGCCGACTACCTGGCGGGGCGCGGCTACAACTTCACCTTGCCAGCCAACGCGCGGGCGCGGATCGACTGCGGGGCCATGAGCTTCCACCTGGATCACACCACTCGCGCCGAACCGATGCCCAAGCGGTGGTTCCATTGGCGCTGGGCCGAGCACAAGTTCACCCTGGGCTCGTTTCTGGGGCTGGGTCTGTTCCTGCTCATGATCTTCGCCATCCCGCCCGAGGGAGCGTCGGTGTCGAGTGACTTCGCGGGGCCTAGCAGGCCCTTCGTGCCCTTCACCATCAGTGCACCCGAACCAGAAAAGGCCCCTGAGGTGCTCACCAACCGCCCGGACAAGAGCCCAGGCGAGGCGGGCGGGGCTCACGTCGGAGACTCGGGCAAGATGGGTGACAAGAACTCGAAGAAGCCGACGGGGGCCTATTCGATCAAAGGCGAGGGCAAGGACATGCACCTCGGCAAGGCCGAAGCCGCGGCCGACGTCCTCAACCAGGGCATTCTTGGCGTGCTCCGATCGGCCCAGGCGTCGAAGTTCGCGGACATCTTTGGCCGCGATTCGGCCGTCGGCAATGCGCAGGAAAACATCCTCGGCAATCTGGTTGGAAACGAGTTCGCTAATGGCTATGGCGTGGGCGGTTGGGGGGTCACGGGAACCGGTGCTGGCGGTGGAGGCATGCACCTCGCGACTATCGGCGTGGGCAACTTCAACACCCTCGGCCGCGATGGCTACGGGCACGACCCGGGCCTCGGCGGCCTCGGCACCCGCACCCAAGTCAAGATTCGCGGGGTGGGCACAGGCATCGTCACCGTCCGTGGCTCCTTGGACAAGGAGATCATCCGACGCGTGGTTCGCCTGCACATGAACGAGGTGAAGTACTGCTACGACCAGGAGCTCGTGCGCACGTCCGGCCTGGGCGGACGCGTTTCCGTTCAGTTCCTCATCGCTGGAACCGGTCAGGTCATCAATTCCTTCATCCAAAGCACGACCATGAACAACGTCCGCGTCGAGAAGTGCGTGGTCGACGCGGTCAAGCGCTGGGAGTTTCCCAAGCCGACCGGCGGAGGCATTGCCATCGTTTCCTACCCGTTCAACTTCGTGGCTGGCAGCGGAAGCTAGTTCCTCTACCCCTAGCACGGGGCCGGGCGCCTCCCCCGGCCTCGTGCTACATTTTTGTTGCTCGCATCGTTCATCTTGTTGCGAGGCCTAGCTGTTCTTTTTTCACCCTGTCCGTAGCACGATGATCGGAAGCTACCCGAACCTGACCGAGCTCGACCTCGCGGATCGTCCGCTGCTCGAACCACATTTTCGCGAGCTTCGCGATGGCCTCTCCGAGCTGAGCTTCGCCGGCATCTACTGTTTTCGCGAATCCCACGCCTACCGAATGGGCCTGATGGAGGACGGCACCCACGTGTTGGCCGGAGCCGACAAGGGAGCTCCCTTTTTCATCTGTCCCTTCGCTCTGCCCCGCCCCGAGCTTTTGGCCGAACTCTTCGTGCGCTTTTCTTCGATGAAGCTGGTGACCGAGGCGCAGGCCGAACACCTGCGCCAGGCCGGCTATGCGGTCACCGAGAATCGGGACAATTTCGATTACCTCTACCGGCGAGAGGATCTCGCCGCCTTGCGCGGCCGCGCTTTGCAAAGAAAACGAAACTTAGTTCATGCCTTCGAAAAAACACACACCTACGAGGCGCTCCCTTTTTCGAACGACCGGCTTGACGACGCACTCGCGGTTCTCGAGGCCTGGCGCGAACACGCCAAGGACCAAGCGGACTACGCGCCGTCGCGCGAGGCCTTGGTGCACGCCAGCGAGTTCGGGCTGCACGGAAGGCTCTACTACGTCGAAGGCAAGCCCGCCGGTTACACTCTGGGCGAGGAAGCCAGGTCGGGCACGATGTTCGTCGTCCACTACGAAAAGGCCCTGCCGGACCTGAAGGGCCTGTACCAAGTCATCAACATGGACTTCGTCCGTTCGCTGCCGCCGGCCATCACCCTCATCAACCGCGAGCAGGATCTCGGTGACGCCGGCCTCCGCCAAGCCAAGATCACCTACCGCCCCTGCGACTTCGTGAGGAAGTACCGCGCGCGCTTGGCCGGGTGATTCCCCTTAGACGCCCTTTTCGGCGAGCTTCTTGGTCACGGCCTCCATGACCTTGCCGTTCAGCGGGTAGAGCATCATAAAAAAGGCGCCGATAAAGCAGGTGATCATCGGGGCCCAGCTCATCATGAAGCGCATGATGTCTTTGACTTGTTCAGTCTGGGGCTGGTTCGCCACGTAGCCGGCAAGGCCAAGCAAGATGCTGGTCAGCGACCCGCCGATGGCCCATCCGAATTTTTGGGCGAACGACCCAGCCGACATCACGAGGCCGTTCGAGGCCGAGGCGCCCTCGCTGCGCATGTAGGCTGCGATGTCCGTGTACATGGCGAACAGGATGGCGCCGGTCGGCCCGGTAAGGAACGAAAACAATGCCTGGGTCGCGATGATGGTCGTGATGTTCTTGTTCGGGATGTAATAGAAGTAGATGGAAAGCAGTCCCGACGAGATGATGAGCACGTAGTACATCTTCTTCTTGTCGATGGTCTTGGCGAAGAAGCTGAAGGCGATAACGCCAAGCAAAGCGCAGATGGTGCCGAAGGTGAAAAACGCGCTGACCGCCCCACCTTGAAACATTCCCCACTTCTCGACGGCAACGGGATCGGCGTAGTACTTGAAGTAATAGGCGGCGACGCCGAAGCGCAGGGTGAACGCCGCGATGGTGAAGAAGGAGACGAAGAACAGCAGCCACCACGCCCCGCAGCCGAAGATGTTCTTGAGATCCTTGGCGACGTCTCCCTTTTCCTTGTCTTCGGGCTCGATTCTTTCGCGCGTCATCTTGCCGGTGAGAAGGAAGCAGATCATGGCCACGACCGCGAACAGGGTCATGACGATGAAGAAGCCTCGCTGTTGCTGGCTTTGACCGTTGCCCCCGCCAATCTTGGCGACCATGAGCATGAGCGAGCTCGACACGATAAGGCCCGCGACCTGCGCGCCGATCATGCGGAAAAAGCTGGTGCTGCTGCGCTCGCCCGGCTCGCGCGACATCACGCTCATCAGCGCAGAGTAGGGGACATTGATGAGGGAGTAGACCATGCAAAACACGGTGTACGTGACCCACGCGTAGACCACCTTGGCCCCGGGCCCGAGGTTGGGGGAGAAAAAGGCGATGCTGCTCACGAGTGCGAAGGGCAGCGCAAACCAATAGAGGTACGGCCGGTACTTGCCGAGCCCGGGTCGCGGGCGCGTGCGATCCGCGATGAGTCCGACCATCGGATCGATGACGGTGTCCCAGATGCGCGTGACGAGCAGCATGTAGCCGACCGCCGTCGAAGAGATGCCGAACACGTCGGTGTAGAAGAAATTCCCGAATAGGACGAAGGGCATCCAGAACAGATTGGAGGCGAAGTCCCCGAGCGCGTAGCCGAACTTCTCGACGAAGGGAATGACCTGGGATGGATCGACGGTTCGCTGTTCCGACATGGCGGGCAAGTTAGCATCGACGGGTGAAGGTTCATAGCCCCGAAGAATAAAGGATCCCGCACGCCCGCTTTGACTTGCACCGGACGGGAGGGTTAGATCGCCGCACCATGAGCACCCAGAGCAAGGCGCTTTCGAACCCCTACGGCTACTACGACGACGAGAAGCGCGAGTACGTGATCACGCGCCCGGATACGCCCACGCCGTGGTTCAACTACATCGGCGAGGGGCGCTACGGCGGCATCGTTTCGAACGCGGCGGGCGGCTTTGCCTTCGATCGCGATCCCAAAAACCGGCGGGTCTCGCGCTACCGCTACAACGCCATCCCGGCCGATCAGCCCGGCCGCTACGTCTACATCCGCGACATGGAGAGCGGAAAATTCTGGAGCCCGACGGCGCAGCCCACGCCCGCGGTGAAACTGTCGTCCTACGAGTGCCGCCACGGCGCCGGCTACACCAAGATTGCAAGCACCTGCAATGGCATCGCCGCCAGCTTGCTCTATTTCGTGCCGCCCGCACCCGCCGAGGAAACCTGCCCGTGCGAGCTGTGGGTCTTGAAGGTCAAGAACACGGGCAAGAAGCCGCGCAGGCTGCGAACCTTTTCCTACATCGAGTTCAGCTTCCGCGATGCCCTCGGCGATCAGCTCAACCTCGACTGGTGCCAGCACATCCTCGAAGCGCGCGTGAAGGACGGCATCATCACGTCCAAGACGCGCTTCGCGCCGACCACGAACTACTTCGCCTCCAGCGTGAAGCCGGCTGGGTTCGAAACCGACCGCGAAGTCTTCGTCGGGCGTTGGCGAGATTTGTCCAACCCCGAGATGGTCGAAACGGGCAAACCTACCAACACGCAGGCCGCCCGTGGCAACAACATCGGATCCCTGTGCCACAACCTGACGCTGGCGCCGGGCCAGGAAAAAGAAATCGTCTTCATCATGGGCGTGACCGACGAACCCGCACGCATCGCCAAGGTGGTGGACAGGTTCCGTGAGCCGAAGAACGTGGACGCGGCCTTCGCGGCCTTGAACGCCGACTGGGACGACTATCTCGGCCGTTTCACCGTCGAGACGCCCGACCCCATCGTCAACGCCATGCTGAACGTGTGGAATCCCATCCAGTGCCGAACCACGCTGTTCTGGTCGCGTTTCGTTTCGGCCTATGAGACCGGCACCGGCCGCGGCATGGGCACGCGCGATTCGGCGCAAGATACCCTGGGCACGGTCCACAACGCCGCCGACCGCGCGCGCGCCAATTTGAACATGCTCTGGCACTTGCAATATCAGGACGGCCACACCTGGCACCAGGTGCTGCCGCTCACCGGCGAAGGCGGGCCTGGACTGGCCGCGGAATTCCCGCAGTGGCCGCAGTGGTTTTCCGACGACCACCTGTGGTTGATCCTGGGCGTGTGCGCGTACCTGCGCGAGACCGGCGACATCGCCTATCTCGACCACAAGGTCGCCTATTGGGATGGCGGCGAAGACACCATCTGGAATCACATGCTGCGCGCCGTGGAGTTCACGCTGAAGAACCGCGGGCCGCAAGGACTGCCACGCATCGGTTTCTCCGACTGGGACGACACCATGAACGTCGACCACGGCAGCGGCAAGGCGGAGAGCGTGTGGGTCGGTCAGCACTTCTGCCGGGCCATGCTGGATCTGGCCGAGCTGTCGGACCACATTGGCGCCACGACCGATGCCGAGCGCTTCCGCGCCCTTCACAAAGAGATGGCCGGGATCATCAACCAAGTGGCCTGGGACGGGGCGTGGTACGCGCGAGCCTACGACGACGAAGGCAAGCCAGTCGGCGTGAAGAGCGAAGCCCACCACAAGATCGCGCTCAATACGCAGACCTGGGCCGTCATCGGCGAAGCAGCGCCGCCCGAGCGAGCAAGACTTGCCATGGAGAGCGCCCACAAGCACCTCAATTGCAAATATGGACTGGCACTGCTATGGCCGGCCTACGTCGAAGGCGACGAGCGCGTGCGCGGCACCACGACCTATCCGCCGGGCGCCAAGGAAAACGGAGGCATCTTCTGCCACGCCAACACCTGGGCCATCGTCGCAGCCGCCAAGCTGGGCATGGCCGAACGGGCGATGCAGTATTACCTGGAAATCACGCCGTTCTCTCGCAAGGACATCGACTGCATGAAGGTCGAGCCCTACGTCTATTGCGGCAACATCGCCGGCCCCGAACACAAGCAATTCGGATACGCCCGCAACGCCTGGCTGTCCGGAACCGCATCGTGGACCTACGTGGCCGGCACCCAGTGGATCCTCGGCATCCGGCCGACCTACCAGGGATTGATGATCGCGCCGGTGATCCCCGACAAATGGAAAGGCTTCAAAGCCACTCGCGTATTCCGCGGCGTGCGCTACGCCATCGAGGTGAACCGGCAAGGAAAGGGCAATGGCGTCGCTCTGACCGTCGACGGAAAGCCGATTGTTGGGTCGGTCGTGCCGCTGCCCGCGGCGGGAACGAAGGAAGTCAAGGTCGAGGTGCGGCTGGGGTAGCAGCGCCGACGACGTAGTCAATCTGTTCGAACACCGCCTCTATCATCAAGCTACCCTCCATATGATCCGCGCGTGATCGGGGAAAAAGTGCATGCTGACCCTACGAGTCACCCGTCAAAGTCGGGTTGAAAGGACTATCCACAATAGAGTTTCGTCTTGCAACCTCGTTCCGGCTAGACTGACATCCGATAGGACGACTAACTCATGAGAAATCTTTCGATAAACTTGTTGGCGAGTTGGCTTGCGGTTCTGCTGGTTTCGAGCCTTGCTTGCGTGAGGGCCAGTTTTCCCCCCATCCCGGTTGTTACCGGGGGCGCTGGGGCCGGCGGGGCGGGGGGCTCAGGCGGGCAGATCGCGGGCTCCGGAGGCAGCGCGGACGCTGTGGACTCCAGCCTTGGGCCAGATGTGAGTAACAGCTGTCCAGGGACCCCCGTACCGTCCTGCACGCCGACGACCACAGACCCCTGCGATCCGGTCTGCCAGACCGGTAGTAAGTGCGATTGGTGCAGCCAGAAGTGCACTTATGCACTCGTTGGGGGCACGGCCCAGGCGACCTGCGCCGCCAAGGACCAGAGCCCGGTGGCAGTTTTTCAGCCCTGCGGGGTGAAGTCTTCCGGCTTGCCAGTTCAAGACGACAATTGCCTTCCAGGGAGTATCTGCCTCCAGCCTATCAACGGGGGAATCCCGAGTACCGGGTACTGCTTCGCCTTGTGTCACAACGCGATACAAGACTGCCCCGGCACGGCCTGCACGCAGCGCAGCCTTTCGGCGGCAGGCGGCAATGTCACGGTCTGCGATCCCCCCTATAGCCAGTGCGGCCCGGATGGAAACTGCTGCGATCCCCTTGTGAGTGTGGATCCGGACAGCAGTTCCAAGAGTTGTGGATCGGGCCGGGTTTGCCTCTTGGTTGCCCCTGACCAATCATCAGGGTATAGCCGCACGGTCTGTGAATTCAGTAGCGGGAACAGCAAAAACGGCGACGCCTGCGCCTCTGCGCATGACTGCATGCCTGCAAACACCTGCGTGAACGACAGCTTCCACAATGGCTGCCATCGAGTCTGTAACCTCGCGCATCCCTGTCCCGTCGGGGACTGCCTACCATGGGGTACCGAGTATGGCTTTTGCCCGAACAACTGAGAATTCTTCCTTGCAGACCGGCATCACAATACATCGACAACACCTGGACGGTGGTGCATAAACACGCTCTATCTATACAAGCTTAAGGGGGCACCCATGAGAGTTGATTCGTGGCGCGCAAGAGGTCAGGGATTCACATTTTCATTTAGGCGTAGGCATGCACCTTGGGGAGTCATCGTACTGGCCGTTGCCTTGGGCGCCGCTGGTTGCACGCATAGCACTCCCCCCAACCCCTCCCGCGTAGATGGCGGGAAGAAGGACACTAACACCTCCGACGGTTCAGATGTCCGGCCGCCCAGTGCATGTCCACCGGGCGCGGTCAGCAAATCCAAGGGAAAGGCCGAATCCTGTAGCTGCGATGATGAGTGCCAGACTGGATTCTTCTGCGCTGACGGGGTTTGTTGCACCTCTGCCTGCGGGCAGCCTTGCAAGGCCTGCGATCTGGCCACGTCGCTCGGTGTCTGTGCCTTCTTTCCCTCGGGGGTGAAACCCCACGATCCCCTGGTTTGCTCCGCCAGCGCGCCCGCGACCTGTCAGCAGGACGGAACCTGCGACGGCAATGGCGGTTGCCGCAAGTACCCCAAGGGCACGGAGTGCAAGCTTGGGACCTGCGCTGGGGATAGCGTCACCGGCATTGTCTCTTGCGACGGCAATGGTAATTGCTCTGAACCGGCGCCTTCCCTGATCTGTCCGCCTTATACCTGCGATCCAAGTACAAGCCATTGCAGCTTTACCTGCACCACCAATTCGCAGTGCGCAGCGGGGCAGCAGTGCGTAGCCGGCAGGTGTGGCGAAAGTCCCAACAGCGCCGTCTGCCAGAGTAACGATGACTGTGTCTCGGGCTTCTGCGTGGGGGCCAGCGCGGGCGTGCTCGGCGTATGCTGCAACCTCGCGTGCAACGAGCCTTGTGAGTCGTGCAACCAGACCGGATCGCTTGGCATCTGCACGTACATTCCGGCCGGTTTTACCGACCCAAGGTGCAATGGCACCGATCGCACCACGTGCGGCAACAGTGGTCTGTGCGACGGTCTTGGTTCCTGTACCCTCTATCCCAAGGACACGGTGTGCGGCCCGTCATCTTGTTCGGGATTGGTCGAGAACACACCGCGAACCTGCGACGGCCAGGGTACTTGCCGGGATCCCGGAATCACGAATTGCTCACCCTATCTTTGCACCAGCGGCGTCTGCGTGCAGAACTGTTCAGCCAACATCGACTGCGCGCCCGATTATCAATGCAATCTGCAGAGCCGTAGTGGCGGGAGTTGTGGCCTTAGGAAAAACGGACAACCTTGTTCGGATTCCGGCGAATGCGAGTCGAGCCAGTGCGTGGACGGCGTCTGTTGTGAAAACGCCTGCGCCGGCCCCTGCCTCGCATGCAACCTGCCTAGCTCGCCTGGCCAATGCCTGAAGGTGGCCGCGGGTGCCTCCGATCCGCGCAATACCTGCAAGAATCTGGGGCCGGCCCTCTGCTCGACCAACGGCCTGTGCGACGGCACCGGCGCCTGCCAAAACTATCCTGCCGGAACTGTGTGCTCCTCGCAGAGCTGCGTGGCCGGATCCTACACCCTACCCGGCACCTGCAATGCCTCGGGCCAGTGCACGACCTCTTCGCGCGGTTGCAACCCGTACGTCTGCAATGGAAGTGTCTGCTACGCCGCTTGCACTGACGCCACGCAATGCGTGACCGGCAACGTCTGCACCGCCTCGTCCTGCGGTCTCAAGCCCCTGGGGGCGAGCTGCGGCCTGGGCAAGGAGTGTGCATCGAACTTCTGCGCCCAGGGCGTGTGCTGCGAGAACGCATGTACGGGAGAATGCATGGCCTGTAACCTCGCGACACCGGGTCTTTGTGTTGCTGTTCCCGACAACTCCTCGGATCCGCAGGGCAAGTGCACCGCAACAACCCAGACCAACCCCTGTGGCTCCACCGGCAAGTGCGTTGGCGGGGCTTGTGGCTACGTTCCCAAGGGCCAAAACTGTAAGGCCTCTAGCTGTTCCGGCGCCTCGGAAACCCCTGCCTCGCAGTGCGATGGCCAGGGCACATGCGGCACGCCAGCCCCCATTGACTGCACGCCCTTCGCTTGCGTCAGCAACGTGTGCAAGAACTCGTGCACCGTGGCCACCCAGGCGACCGACTGCACTCCACCTGCCACCTGCGGCACGAACAACACATGCGGCCTCAAACCGTTGGGCGCCGCCTGTGCCACCGCCGATCAGTGCCAGAGTGGGTTCTGCACCGAGGGGGTGTGCTGCAATAACGCCTGTTCCGATGGCTCCTCCGGCCTGTGCAAGACCTGCAAGGGCACCTCGACCAGTGTGGCCGGAATCTGTTCCTACGTGGACAAGGGCGTGGCTCCCAAGTCCGGGTGCACGGCGAGCGATCTCTCCCAAGGAGACTGTTCCAACGCCGGAACCTGCGACGGGGCGGGTGCTTGTCAGCGGCAGCCGAACACCGCTGGTTGCCGTCAGAATAGCTGCAA
>Ga0265316_10001389_pt1 | contig 26087 bp, 25 predicted proteins | sample 4522metaG_FD_202092 | JGI IMG/M metagenome (GOLD analysis project Ga0265316, IMG submission 202092) | Rhizosphere microbial communities from Carex aquatilis grown in University of Washington, Seatle, WA, United States - 4-5-22 metaG | ecosystem: Host-associated > Plants > Roots > Rhizosphere >... | reverse complement strand
GCCGTGAGATCGCGCAGCACCGCGACTACTCGGAAGACACTGCCATCCACATCGATCAGGAAGTTCGCCGCATCGTCACGGCGGGTTATGAATCCGCTTACAGCATTCTTGACGGCAATCGCGACACGCTCGAGAGAATTGCAATGGCTTTGCTCGAACGCGAAGTTCTCGACGCTGTCGAACTAAAATTATTGCTTGAAAACAAACCGCTCCCGGAGAAGGTCCGCCCACCCGCGCCGCCTTCCCCGCCGCAGCCTCTGCCCGGTGCCGAGCCGAAGCAGGTGCCTCGGCCGGAGCTGCGCCCCGCGCCAGGCTTCAGCAAAGGGTAACGAGTTCTTTCCGAGTCAGGCATCCGACTAGCACGGTCTTCAGCTTGCGGGATTTCGGTTTTCGTGAATTCGAAACCGGACACAGGCTGAAGCCCGTGCTAATTAAGTCTTCTTTCGCGAAGCCATCTTCGCATTAAAATCAGCGGATTGTCCCCGAGGCACGGTCAGCGAATTCCACTTCGATCCCGAAAAATGTTTGGCGAGAAACACGATCTGTCCCACGTGATAGGCCGTGTGCGTGAGATTTCGATTGATGGCCTGCATCGCCGAGTGAGCCTCTCCGCGAATGGTAACCGTGCGCCCGAGATCCGCCTCCGTTAACGTCGCCATCACTTCAAACAGAAGTTTCCAGCCTGGCTCCCACTGCGCCATTAACTCCGACCACGTTTTCGCAGGCGCTTCGAATTCCATATCCCTGTTCCTGTCGGGTTTCTCGCCGTCGCTGGTGAGAAAATTGGTCCACCTGGAACGCATGTTTCCCGCGAGATGCTTCACGATGATGGCGATGGAGTTGGACTCCTCGTCGAGCACGGTAAACAGTGCGTCGTCCGGGGCCTGCTCCATTGCGCGGTCCGCCAGCCGTTTGTAATAGCGGAACAAATCGGTCGAATCTTTCAAATAGGATGCAGTGAATTCATGAGCCATGTCCCGAATTCTCCTCTTACGCCGTCTGGATATCAAGTAGTGATGACGAATGTGGCCACACGATAAATCTCTACTCATGTCTTTCTCTGTGTCCTCTGTGCTTTTCGTGTTTAAAGCCTGTGCTACGAAAACCTCGCCAACCGCTCATTCTGGAGCGGGCCAAACTGTGTCGCCGCCAAAATTTGGGACTCCCATGCCCGAAACCGCTTTTTGGCGTAAAATGAAAGCATGGCGAAGAAACCAGCAGCGCCCCTCGAAATCACGTGCCCGTGCTGCGAATCGAAACTCATGGTGGATACCGAACTCGCCGTCGTCCTCTCGCACGTGGCGCCCTCGAAGCGCGCGCCCGACGTCGACATCGGCGACGCCGCGCGCATTCTGGCGGAGCAAGCGCAGAAGCGTGAAGACAAGTTCCGGGATTCCTGGGACGCGGAAAGCAAGAAGGAAGACGTGTTGAACCGTAAGTTCGAGGAAGCCCTCAAGAAGGCCAAGGACCAGCCCGTCGAAAAGCCGCTGCGCGACCTCGATTTTTAATTTTTGTCAGCACACAAACCAAAGCGCCTTTATTCCGAGCGAAGCGGGGAATACCTCCCGTTTTTTTCCAATGAAGGAAAGAAAGAGGGATTCCTCGCTCCGCGTGGAATGGCGATGTCTCATTTTTTTCCAAGTAGGAATGGTCTGTCTGGCATACTGGCGAAGTGCTGCGAAGACCTCGAGCCGCCGTTCGCTCCGTGCTTGCCGCGATGTTTCTGTTCCTCGCAAGCTACGCGAATCCTGCCGCTCCGCCTCAATCGTTTCCGTCGTCAAAACCTTCCAAATCGCAAAAACTTCCTCGCCCGCAGCCTCTGGGTCAGGGCCAGACCTTGCAGCGCGACCCTGCGTCCGGCGAACTTCATTCGCCGAAAAAAGATGAATCGTCGCCGGGTAACGGCGCGATCCGTTCGAGCGTCACGCTGGTGCAGGTGGGCTGCACGGTGACAGCTCCCGACGGTACGCAAGTGCGCGGCCTGAAGCAGGAGAATTTTCATTTGTTCGAGGATGGCGCGCCGCAGGAAATTGAATCGTTCGACACCTCCGCCACCCCGGCCAGCATCGCGCTGGTCATTGACGCGAGCCCGAGCATCTTTCACGAACTCGAGGAAATGCGCGGCGCGGCGCATGCTCTTGCGGAAAATCTTTCGCCTGCCGACGAAATCTCGGTCGTGTCGTTTTCCGAAAATGCGCATCTGCTGCTCCCGTTCTCCACCAATCGCTCGCTGCTGGACCGCGCCATCGACTCGAAATATCTAGCGCGCGTTGAGAATTCCTCGGAGTCGAAAATTTATGAATCCGTGTACTACACAGCGCGTGAATTGTTTTACGGACGCACGGGGCGCAAGGCGATCGTCCTGATCACCGACGGCCAGGACAGCGGCCTGGGGCTTACCTGGAATCCGAACAGCGCCCAACCTCCTTCGGGCGGTTCGCAGCGCCTCGCGTTTGACGATGTGGCGCGCGAGCTCGGCTCCGACGGCATCGCGCTCTTCATTGTCTCGACAGAAAACCGTCCGCGCGGAATGTCCCCCGAATGGCTTGAAGCGCATCAAGGCGCGATGCTCGTCACTTTGGAATCGCAAAAATCAAATATGCCGCACTACACGCTGTATCTCGCGGAAATGGCCCGGCGCGTCGGCGGCCAGCTTTATTTTCTGCGCGAGACGGGAAATCTTACGGACATTTACCGCCGCATCGCCGTCGCCATCAGCGCGCAGTACACACTGGGCTATTATCCCTCGGCGGGATTCGCGCGCCCCGGCTGGCGCTCGCTGCGCGTTGAGTTAGCGGGAGGCGCGAATGTTCCGCCCGGATCGAGAGTAATTCATCGCGGGTCGTATTATGTTTCGGCGTTTCAGTAGCGCTGTGATTTTCTTCAACACGCTCTTGCGATCGCCCCAAGAGCCGTCACTCCGAGCGGAGCGAGGAATTCCTCTTCTTTCATGCGCGGAACATATACAAAGGGAATCCGTTCACCGTTTGGAATGACGAGACCTTGGATTTGTTCGATAATCCGCAAGAGAAAAGAAACGATGAAGGCAACCATCGAAGTCGAACAAAAGGCCGATCTGAACTTTCTCGTTCGCGTCCGTGAACCCGGCGGCGAATCCATTCACCATGTAACCTTGAAAAGAAAAGACTACGACAAACTCACAGATGGAAAAGCAGAACCCGAAGACCTCATCAAACGCTCTTTTGAATTTCTGCTGGAGCGCGAGCCCAAGGAATCGATCCTCGCCCGCTTCGACCTGTCGGTGATCGGCCGCTACTTCCCTGAATATGAAAGCGAAATGAGACGCGGCCTCAAGTAGCACAGGGCTCAGCCTGTCTGCGAATGAATCTTGAGGCGGTTCTACAAAAGTCACAAGAAGAAAGGCTGCATCCTGCGCTACCAGGACCACAAGTGTTTAAGGAGAATCGAAAAAACAGCACAGACTAAATATTAAGGCTTAATTGAAACGTCGTAGTAGGCCACCGTACCGCCTTCACCGCGGATCGGATCGATGTGCAGGATTTCAAAATGCCCCTGGTGGAAATCCGGAATATTTTTCTGCACAGTCGCGTGGAGATCGTGTTCCAGCTCGGGTGTGCGAATCGGAGACGCCAGCAAGCGCGCGTCCACACGGTATGTGGCAATTTGGCCGGGCGCCATCTCGCGTAGTTCAATCAACGCAGGTGACGGAGCAGGCCCGACCGCGGGCTGGTCGTTGTAGTGAATAAAGCGCGGCGAGAAGAGCACGAACGAGGCGATCGCGACGACCGCGACGTCATATTGCCAGGTCCCGCGCTCGTAGGACCAGAAGAACACACTTTTCAGGGCTTGCCACAGCGTTCGCATATCAGTTCGCTGGCAGTCCGTCCACAATCACGCCATCGCGCATGTGGACCACTCGATCGGAATATGCCGCTGCTTCCGGATTGTGCGTGATCATGACAATGGTCTGGCCCAGTTCCTTGTTCAACTGGCGCAGCATGGATAACACAATTCCCGAGTTTTGTGTGTCCAGATTTCCTGTCGGCTCATCGGCCAGAATGATTTTCGGCTCATTGATGATCGCGCGGGCAATCGCCACGCGCTGCTGCTCGCCGCCGGAAAGCTCGCTGGGCCGGTGCTTCAGCCGTCCGCTGAGTCCCAGCAGCTTCGTGACCACCTCGAACCGGTGCGGATCGAAGCCATCGCCGTAAATATGCTGCGCGATGGCGATGTTTCCCCGGGCGTCGAGCGTGGGCAGCAGGTTGAACCGTTGAAAGACGAACCCGATTTTATGCCGCCGCAGTTTGGTCCGCTCCGCATCGTTCATCGTGACCAGATCGTTGCCGTCCACCAAAACGCTCCCGCGCGAAGCCTGCGCCAATCCACCCAGCACGTAGAGCAGGGACGACTTGCCGCACCCCGACGGCCCCATGACAGTGACGAACTCTCCGGGCATTACCTTGAAGTTGACCCCGCGCAGCGCCGGCACGTCCACTTTCCCGGCGCGGTACAACTTCCACAGATTTTCAGTAACGACGATTGGTTCCACTCTTGATTCCCTTGCGGAAAATGGCGATTCGGCAGGCACCGGTATTGTAGACGTGATTGGCATTTCTGACTAGGCCCGCGTGGGGCAAAAAAACCAAGACTCAATCGTACGAAAGCGCCTCGATCGCGTCTTTCCGGCTGGCCAGCCAGGCCGGGTAGCAGGCTCCGAGAATCCCTCCGCCGAACGCAATCAAGGCGGACCGGACGATCCATTCGGGAGTGATCAAAATCGACAGCGTCGGGAAAGAGGACAGAAACAGGCTTCGCGCAACATAACTCATTGCGATGCCCACCACGATGCCGAGCAGGCAGATGAAAACCGACTCGCCGAGCAACGCTCGAATGATATATCCCCTCGACGCGCCGATGGATTTCAAAACCCCGATGTCGCGCGTCCTCTCGATCACCGTCGTGTACATCGAAAGCAGGATCACCAGAAAACCGATGCAGACCGCCAGCGCAATCATGCTCTCGATGAAAGCATCGAGGCCGGGCAGATTGGAGGAGCTCATCAGCGAAAGGAAATCCTTGAGCGGCCGGATTTCGTATCCGGGAAAAACACCGCGCATGGCATCCATCACGGCCTGCGTGTGATCCGAGCGCGTGCACTTGATGAAAAACACGGAAGCTTTCTCGCGCGAGCCGGAAAGGTCCTGTAAAGTCGTGATGGGCACAAACAGGCGCGCGCCCTTGCCGTGCTCGACGATCCCGGCGACGTGAAAATCATGATCGAGGAGGCGAAATGTGCCGTCCAGGGTGACATGCTTCGCTTTCGCCGCCCAATCGTCCACCAGGATATCGTCGGGGCCCTGCATGTCGTGTCCCTGGAGGAAAACGAAGCCGCCCGACACGTCGCGAAAACTTTGGGGATCGATTCCGTAAACGATATCCACGCCGCCGGAAGAATTGAATTGCAGCAGGACCGGCGCCACCGCCTGCACGTAACGGGTCTCGCGCACCTTGTCGGCAATTTTAATGGGCATGGGCGCCCCGCTGAAGGCGAGAAACACGGACGCAGAGGGCGGTTGAAGCATGATGTCTGCGCCGATCCCCTCGATGCGCTTGGCCGTCTCCTGCAGCAGTCCGCTGGTGAGCCCGACAATCAGAATCACGAGGGCGACTTCCACGCCAACCGCGATCACGCTGACGATGGTGCGGATTGGCCGGTGCAGCACGTTGTTCACGATTAGTTGCCGGATCATTTGTGGGGCCCCGGCATCGGGTTCAGGCGCGCCCCGGAAGTTTCGTCACCGACGTGCACCAAATCGGTGCCTTCGGGCTGGGCCAGTTCGAACCGGTCGGCTGAAATCGGATCGTTGAGCGAGAGCTTCAAGATTTTAATCTCGAGTTTGTAATCGTCCTGCGGGCGCCAGATATGTATGTCGCGGGCGTAGCTGATCTGCCCTGTCGCGAGCGCGCCTCCCGCGCCGGGAGTCGTTGCAACCGGTTGCCAATCCGAATACTGAATGTCGGAATCGAGCCGCCCTGCCGCGCCGAATAGCTGCACGCGCGAAACGCGGAGATCGGAGCGGTCATACCAGATTTTTCGCGCGATTTCGAGTCTTCCACTTTCCGCGTCGCGCAGCAGCGTCAGAATATAATACCGCCCCGCCTCCAGGTCGAACTGTTCGAACAGTACACTCGCGCTGGGGAGCAATTCCGGCCAGAATAGCGCTTCCACCACGTGTTGCGGACGCAGGTTTTCGATCGGCTTGCTCGAAGGCCGCATCAGGGCTGTTGCGCCAACCAGGAACGAATTTTTCGACGGGATGTAAATCCGGAATTCATTGCCGTCGCTGACCATGTCGAAAATATTCTTCGACACGACGGGCGCCTGCCCGATCACTCGAATCGTCGCTGGCCGCTCCGCCAGGATGAAACCAGGGACGTCGTGATACTCCTCGATGACGCCGCTGTACGTCGTGCCCGTGCTGGGGATCAGATCCACGGTGGCCTGCAGGCTCTGTACCGCCAACGCCTGCGCGTTATAGCCGGCCAGGAGCTTCTCTTCGGTGGAATCCAACTGCGGCCGGATTTCCTCCTTTTTGACATCGCGGTGCGTCTTGATGGTGACACACCCCGTCACACACATGGCCGCAAGGCCCAACACCAAACTGCCCATTCGAAACCGTATTCTCAGTGTCTTCCGCTCCTCAGTGGACAAACAATCAATCTAACAACCGCTCTGTTGGGTGTCAATGAAAGGAGTGCACAGGAAATCGGTCTTACCAGATCGTCTTCAAGAGGTTACTTCGCCGGATTTGTTCATCTCGCGTAACCAACGGGAATCCCCCGGCTCTTGCGGTCGCCCCGATAATACGGTCGGCAGGATCGCGGGGGTAGTCCTCGGGGAATTGGCATGCCAAAGACGCCACGGTCGTCGTCAGTGAATGCACTGCCACACCAGCTGTATCGATCATTAATTGGATGGAATCTTCAATTGTCCCTGAGCCCCGCAAACGCCCGTGCGAGAACAGGCCCGCGAGCTCCCAAAGGGTGATGGCGGAAATCCCCAACCCACCGCCCGCACGGCCACGACGAATGGCCGCAGCGGCAACCCGCGAAAGACGCCGGGGATCTGAAACGGCCCAGACCAGGACATGCGTATCCAACAAAATCAACGCAATACCTTCCATGCTTCTGGCGATTCAATTGGAGATTCGATGTCTCCCACGATTTCAATGACTCCGGCAAGGCAACCAAAAAAATCCTTTGCCTTTGGTTCCACCGGCAATAACTTTGCAACGGGGCGGCCTTTCTTGGTAATCAAGACGGGCTCGCGGGTCGCGTTTACCGTATCCATAACTTTGAGGCACTTCGCCTTGAATTCACCGGCTGCCATTGTTTTCATGACTATCTCCAAATGACCATAGTCATATTATACATGAAATCCGGCTATTGCGGGCGGGCCACTTCCACGGGCAGCCCGGCGACGGCGGGCTTCACCCGGCGAAGAACTTCGCTGGTCCAGAGTTTTTCGGTCAGCAGCGTCAGGAAACCGTTCTCGAAATCACACACGGCGCAGAACAGGTAGTTTCGAAACAGGGGGTGATAGGCATCCACGCCCACGCGCGCCAATTCACCCTCCACGTTTTCATCACCAGCGGCCACTAGCGAGCCCCCTCGCGCGCCAAAGGTTTCCCCGGCGAAGCGCTCAACCAGTCCCTCGAGTGTTTCCCGGGAAGGCGACGGAACCAGAAGAGTATGGCCAGAGGATTTTTCTTCGAAAGCGACATTGTTCAGGACGCAATATTGGCGGACGCGGTCCAGATGCGCGAAAAAATCGAGCGTCCAGGGTTCGCTGCCGGGCAGCGCTGCCAGCGTGGCCGCCCAGATATGCGCCGCGTCGCTGCCGCGCGCCGGCTCGCGGCTTTCGACCTCCATCAGGTCAAAGCTGACGGATTTCACGTCGGCGCCCAGGTCGATCGGCTCGACCTCCATCACATAATGAAGCGTCCCGCCTGGAGCGGGCGGAACAGGTGGAATGGGCATCCCGGGCTCAGGCATCGGCGGAGGCGCTCTTGGCGAATCGTTTCTGGAAGTCGGGCGAAGATTTGCGCACTTCGAGCCAGTCGAAAAATGCGTCGGGCGTATCGAGCCAAACTTTAAACCACTGCATAATCTCCTCTTTTTCCATGCGTTTCTCGGGTTCCACCTTGTGATTGCGCGCGATCATTTCCGCGCGACGCCGGCCGAGGCGCGCCACTTCGAAGACACGCTCCACAGCCGCGCGCTCATCCTCTTCCTTGAACTTTCGATAAAGCTCATCGAGGCGGATGATGCACATTTCCGCATCTTCCAATGTAGCGAAATGAAGTAGATCCTGAAATTCTTCCTCGTATTGGCCTTCGGTATTCGATTTCGTCGACCACACAATGCGCATCCCGGCCGTATCCAGCACCCCGGCAATGTACTCGGACGAAGTTTTTCCACTTGCTCCGAGACGTGCGACGAGTTGCCGGCGGATCTGCTCGACCTCGGCCGGAGTGAAGCGCGGCACGGCCAGCTCGCGCGCTATGGCCAGGATCATTTCTTTTTTTGTCGGGTGATCCTCGTGCGTCATGGCAACCTCGCAGTCCGGGATTTTTTCGCCGCCGGGTCCGAAGAACCTGATGCGCCGCCGGCCGGGGGATTCTGCTCCTGTTCCAGCAACCGGCGGTACCGCGCCACGTTCTGATTATGCTCCCGAAGGGTCTTGCTAAAAAAGTGTCCGCCTTCGGTATTTGCAACAAAATAGAGATCGTCTGTGGGAGGCGGGCTAAGGGCCGCACGCAGCGCGGCCTCTCCGGGATTGGCGATGGGGCCCGGCGGCAGGCCCCTGTTCTGATACGTGTTATAGGGAGATGCGAAATGCAGGTCGGCACCGGTCAGTTTTCCGTTGTATACCCCCGCGAGCGTGAGCGCGTAAGCCACCGTAGGGTCGCACTGCAGCGGTTGGCCGATGCGCAGCCGGTTTTCAAACACGCCCGCCACGTGGGGCCGTTCTTCCGGCTTCGGCGTTTCGCGCTCCACCAGGGAAGCAAGCGTTACAACGCTTTGCACGCCATGATTCGGTGGCTCTCCCGGCGGCAACAGTGTGAGCCATTCCTGGCGGAATTTTTTTACCATGGCATCGGTCATGCCTTTGCCCGTCATGTGCCGCGGAAATTCATACGTCGCGGGAAACAAAAATCCTTCGAGCGACGGAGCGTCCGGCGCGAGATCGTGAACCGGCGAGGGGTCGCGCGCTGCGCTCAGGAATTCATCGCGGGAAACGAATCCTTCGCTCACCGCCAGATCCGCAATATCGAACATCGTAAAACCCTCGGGCACCTGAAATTCCTTTACAAACACGCGGCCATTGACAATCGCGTCGTACACCTCGCGCGCCGCCACCGGATGATCGAAAAAATATTCACCCGCTTCGAGCCTGCGCCGCTTCTTCAAACGGCCGAGTATTTCAAACGTAACCCGGTTGCGAACGACGCCGTTTTCCTCCAGCAGCTGGGCGATGGTCCGAAGCGATGCCCCATGTGGAATGTCCACGTACACGCCGGCGTCCGGGAATCCCCGATACGGAACGTGAATCGTGAAATAAAAATATCCGGCGGCGAGAGCGACCAGGACAAGGACGAAAACGAAGAGGCGGCGCATCCTACTCCCGCAGTCCGCCGGGCGGCCGCGCCCGGTCGAGGAAATCGCGCAGAATCACGGCCGCGGCAACATCGTCGAGCGGTGCGTTGCGGCTGCTGCGTTCGTCGCCTTTCCGTGTGGCGCGGCGTTGCGTTCGAGGATTTGAGTTCATCGCGGAAAAGGTCTGCTTCGCTTCCCACGAACTCAGCCGTTCATCCATCATCTCGACGGGGATGCCGAGATTTTTTTCAACCCGGACTGCAAATCGTTTCGCCTCTTCCGACATTTCACTCGGCGTGCCGTCCAGATGCAGGGCCAGCCCCACGACGATGCGCCGCACCCCGTGCTGACGTATCAGATCGCGCAGGCGTGCCAGATCGCGACGCCGGTTGATCCGCGTCCAAACGGCAAACGGGCTTGCCATTACGCGATGCTCGTCAGACAGCGCCAAGCCGAGCCTTTTTTGCCCATAGTCGATCGCAAGCACTACACCCAATTTTTCTGGAGTAGTCGCAGGCGGTGTGGATGGAAGAGAAATAGCCATCGGCAAATTATAACTCGGACGGAAGACTGGCCGTGCGCAGGGTTGGAAATCTTCCCTCACGGCAACCTACCCCGCTGGCCCGATTCCCACTGCATCCAAATGTCGGAGCCTTTCAGCTCCTGTTCCAAGCCCGTCGTCTTTAGTAAAGATTCGATCTGGGAACGGGATTGGCGAGGCCCGATTGGCTGTGAGCGTTCGGCAATTCCAAAGGCGGTAACGGCCACGATGGCGGTATTGCGCTTCAGGTCCTCCACGTCCCTGGGGATCTGGTCCGGTGAGTGGTTCCCATGTTTGAGCGCAGGGAGCCCATTTACCGTCTCCGAAGCATTCACTGCCGAAAGCGCTGGAATGCCCTCGAGCAAAAAATTCAAATTTTCGGATTCCATCAGGGCATCATACTTGAAGGTATCTGCTCCGAACGATTGGATGGGTTTCATCGCTTCGCGCAAACCGGGTTCGATGTCATGCCGTCCATTCAATTTGTAACCACCCATGGTGAAGCAGCCAACGCGCATTGTGATCGCACCGCGAGCGCGATCGAGTTCCGCATTGTGTGAACGCACATACGCCCAGGAGCCGGACATGCCATCTATAGCGCCCGCAAATAGAGCAAACCGAATGGAACGGCGAGGCAGGACTCCGGTGCCCGCAATATCCCGCGCGGCTTCTATAACCGTTGCGGCGTCGCAGTCATTGCCGAATATGCCGGTCCCGTTTGCCCTGGGGGTCAGGTCCGCGACAACGATCACCCACTCGTCGGGTTTTTCGCGTCCGCGAATTTCTGCAACCACATTTTCACGTTCGGGCAACCTGCCATCCCATGGCGAAAACCTCTCGGTATGAACTTCAATGCCCGCGTCCTGAAAGGCAGCTACCCCCCAGGTGGCCGCTTGCGCCGCTGCTTCATCTCCCGCAACGCCTGAGTTCAGGATCTCCCTCAACCTCCGGAGATCCTCCTCGATTTTCGATCCGCCCTGTGCATTGGCGATGATTTTCGGGGCAACCTGCTCGCACAGGGTTTCCCCTGTCGCTGAACACGCTGTGACATTTGTTTTCGCAGCTTGGCGAATGCGCGCGAGCGGATCGGGCTGCTCGCCGACCAGTTGCGCGCGAACGGGTTGCGCTGCCGTCGTTAACAGCACCACGAGGAGACAGAGCAGGATTCCAGCTTTTGCCATTCCGTTGTTTTCCAAGCCCCTGGCGTAAAGGGCTGACGTAGGGTAAACAAAATTATATCCCATCGATATTGTCTCAGTTTTTATCTAACTCGGGCAAAACCTCTATTCGGCCTCCAGTGGCCCAGGCTTCATCCAGTGAATTTTGAATTCTACCAACATTTAAGTAAGATCAAAGGCCCACAGGCTGATGGCCTCTGCCACTAAAACCTCACGGGGATGGCGGCCGGGCGCTTAATTTTTGCTTCATTTGTAATGAACCCTCCTGAACCGCAATCAGCCCAACGCCGCCCTATTATCCAGCGGCGCGCTCGTGCTATACTTCGTGGCCTGTCTCCCTGTGTGACATCAGGGGGGGCGTTATTCTTGGAGGTGGGTTTATCGCTGAACGGAGTTTTCGGCAAGCGGACCGGATTCGAGTCAACGACAGAATCCGGGCGCGTGAAATCCGCGTCGTGGATGAAGATGGCGGGCAGTTGGGTGTGATGCCTCCGTTTGAGGCGATCAAACTTGCCCGCGAGAAGGGGCTCGATCTGGTGGAAATTTCACCGACCGCCGACCCGCCGGTTTGCAAAATCACCGACTACGGCAAGTACCTTTACCAGACGAACAAAAAAGCGCACGAGCAGCGCAAGCACCAGAAAGGTTCGCAGCTCAAGGAAGTCAAGTTCCGCCCTGCAACCGCGGAACATGATTACCAGGTTCGCAAAAACCAGATCATCAAGTTTTTGGGCGAAGGCCATAAGGTCAAGGCCATGATTTTTCACCGCGGTCGAGAAATGGCGCATCAGGAAGTGGGCCGCGCGAAGATGAACCGCCTGCTTCAGGAAATAGCCGATCATGCGCTTGTGGAAATTGGGCCGCGAATGGAGGCGAACATTATGATGGCGCTTCTGGCTCCCAAACGCGGCGGAACGGCGAAGCCCTCCGCGCCCCAGGCAGGGGGACAAGCCTGAGGCAGCGATCGGAAGAATCGAAATACAAGGCAGGATGTGGGTTTCAAGTAACGATGTGGATGAAGCGATGGGGTAGAAGTGCGTGTAACGATTTTGATGCGGCTTGCCTATCAAGCACGCGCGTGAATCGAAATTCAGCGAGGTAACGGTTGTGGCGAAGAAAAAGGTAAAGAAGCTCAAGCTCAAGACGCATCGAGGCGCCGCCAAGCGCTTCAAGATCACGGCGACCGGAAAAGTGATGCGCATGCACTCCGGCAAGCGACACTTGCTCGGCACCAAAAAGGCCAACCGGATGCGCCGCCTGAAAAAGATGACGAGAGTTCACGATGCGGACGCGAAGAACGTCCACAAGATGTTGCCGTACGGGTAATCGTCGCAATTTCAGATTTGAAATTTGAAATTCAAGATTTAAAATTCCAAATTTCGAAATCGAATTGCCCGGGTTTTAAGATTTCAAATTGTGAATCTCAAATTTGAAATTTGATTTTCGCTGCGCCAGGCAGAGCGCAACCCGCCACGGTGGGCCTGCCGGCCGGCGGTCCAGTTCCACCGGACCAACGCTCATGCAAGTGAAAGCCGCGATTCGCGGAATTCACGCTGAGCTTCTAAACACGCCGTGGAGATGCTCTGGTTTTCCGATCGTGCACCGGTTCCCCTGCGCGGGGACGGACACGATGCTTCGGAGAATTTTGCGTCTCCGCACAGGAGAGAAACACCATGGCTCGAGTCAAACGCGGAACCAAACGCCGCGCGCGCCGCAAAAAGATAATGAAACGGACAAAGGGATTTTTCCTGACAAAGTCCAAGCTCTACCAGTCCGCCCAGGAGGCGGTGAACCGCGCGGAACGCTTTTCCTACCGCGACCGCCGCGTCAAGAAACGCCATTTCCGCAAATTGTGGATTCAGCGCATCGGCGCCGCCGCACGCAACGCCGGTATGTCGTACAGCACTCTGATGCACGGCCTCAAGGCCGCGGGCATTGAGATCGATCGCAAGGTGCTTTCCGATATTGCCGTGAAGGATGCGGGCGGATTCACGCAGCTCGCCGAACAGGCAAAAGCCGCGCTCGCCGCGAAACCCAAGGCGTAATTACAATTGGTTATTGCGAAGGCATTCGCATCTGCATGATTGGTAATTTGTTGCGGCCTGTCCCGACCGAGTCGGGACGGGCCGTGGCAGCTTGTTTCATTGTGCTGACCGGAGCGTTCATCCCGCGATGGACCCGAATCTGATTTCGCCAGGAAAATCTCTCTCTCCCCTCGACGCCGCAACGCCCGAGCAGGTCGCGGAGCGCTTTGCCGAATTGCGCGCGCAATTTGAGAGCGACGCGGCCGGCGCCGGCGACGAAAACAGTTTCAAATCCCTGCGCGACGCCTGGCTTGGCCGGAAATCCGGAGTCCTCACGCAAGTCACTGAAACCTGGCTCAAACCGGCGAAGCCGGAACTCAAGCGCTCGGTCGGCCAGGCTCTCAACGAATTCAAGGCGCACGTGGAAGCGGCGCTCGAATCGCTTCGTGTCGCAATCGAGGCGGCGGCTGATCGGGCGGCGCTGGCGCGCGACCGGGAAGACCTCTCGCTCCCCGGCGTGATTCGTCCCCTCGGCACGCGGCATCCCCTTCGGCAGACATTCCAGGAGATCGAAAATATTTTCCTTTCGCTCGGCTACTCGGTGGTGGCCGGGCCGGAGATGGAAACTCCCTACTACAACTTCGAGGCGCTCAATATTCCCGAGCACCATCCGGCGCGCGACAACATGGACACGTTTTACATGGCTACGCCGGCGGGAGCGTTGCCCCGGCTGTTGCGCACGCACACTTCCCCCATGCAAATCCGCGCGATGGAAAAACAGGAGCCGCCCGTGCGCATCATCGTGCCGGGCAAGGTGTACCGGCGCGACAATCCCGACGCGACGCACGGATTTATTTTTCACCAGATCGAGGGCCTGGCCGTCGATACCGACATCACATTCTGCGACTTCGCCGGCACCGTCCAATATTTTGTGCGTGAATTTTTGGGGCCGAAAGTAAAGACGCGCCTGCGCCCCAGCTATTTTCCATTCACTGAGCCGAGCGTCGAAGTGGATGCGACGTGCGTGTTCTGCGGCGGAAGCGGCTGCAACGTCTGCAAGCACTCGGGATGGATCGAGCTGTTCGGGGCGGGCATGGTCGATCCGGCCGTGTACGGCTTCGTGAATTACGACGCGAAGAAGCTGTCAGGTTTCGCATTCGGCCTGGGCGTCGAGCGGTTGACCCAGCTCAAGTACAACATCAACGATTTGCAGCTTTATTATCAGAACGACGTCCGGTTTTTGCGGCAGTTTTCGTAAGGACGACATTTCAGCAGCGCCGGAATGCCGAACGGAGCGGGAATTTCCTCTTTCTTTTTGCGCCGGAGCGAAGAGGGATTCCGGGCTCCGCTCGAAATAACGATCCATAACAAAAGAAAATTATGAAAGTCCTCTACAACTGGCTCAAAGAATTCGTCGATCTCCAGGTGAGATCCGAAGAACTCCGCGACCGGCTCTCTCTATCCGGCACGGCCATCGAAGCGCTGGAGCAAACTTCGGCAGGCCCGCTGCTCGACGCGGAAGTCACATCGAATCGCGCCGATTGTCTGGGACATTACGGGATCGCCCGCGAAGCAGCGGCACTCTACCGTCTGCCGCTCCATCCGGTGCAGGCTTTCCCGCGGGAGATGGCGGAGCCCGCTTCCTCGGCAACGAATGTTCAGATTGATAATCCGGAACTGTGCGGGCGTTACACGGCGCGTGTTCTCACCGGCGTGAAAGTGGGACCTACGCCACCCTGGATGCGTGAACGCCTCGAAGCGCTCGGTCAAACTTCAATCAATAATGTGGTGGACGCGACCAACTACGTGATGCTCGAACTCGGGCACCCGCTCCACGCGTTTGATTTGAGCCTTCTGCGCGACCGCCGGATCGTTGTGCGCAGAGCGCATTCCGGAGAAAAAATACGAACGCTGGACGGCATCGAGCGTTCGCTCACCTCGGAGACATGCGTAATCGCCGACGGCGAACGCGCCGTGGCGATTGCGGGAATCATGGGCGGGGCCGATACGGAAATTCGCTCGACCAGCACGAACATTTTGCTCGAGGCCGCACACTTCGATCCGATCTCGATTCGCCGCACATCGAAGGCGCTCGGCCTGCGCACGGAAGCTTCGATGCGATTCGAGCGCGGCGCGGACATCGAAATGGCGGAGCTGGCTTCGCGGCGCTGCGCCGAGCTGATTCAAAAAATGGCGGGAGCCGATATGCTCGCAGGCGCGGTGGATATTTATCCCGCGCGGCGTCCCGCTCCGGCGATCGAGATGACACGCAGGGAACTGTTGCGCGTGATGGGCGGGGACGTGGCCGACACTGACATCGAACAAATTCTTTCCGCGCTCGGTTTTGCGCCCGTGCGGACGGACGCGGGTCGGGACGTCGCGAATTCATCGGACGCAGCGTGGACGTGCCGCCGCCCATCGTGGCGCGGCGATGTTTCCCGCGAAATCGATTTGATCGAGGAAGTCGCGCGCCTCTACGGCGTGGATAAATTTCCCGCGCGGCTGCCTGCGGCGAAACTTCCGGCGGCCCGCTTGGAATATGCGGAGGCCGAGGACCGTCTGCGCGAGCGCCTGATCGGCCTGGGCTATCAGGAAATCGTCACGATTCCGATCGTCAATGAAGAAGTCGATTTGCTTTTCCGCCCCGCGGGCGCAACGCCCGCGCGCATCGCAAATCCACTGGCCGAAGATGCTTCCGTAATGCGTACGTCCGGCGCGGTCGGCATGGCCGCGACGCTGGAATGGAATCTGAATCACGGACAACGCAACGTGCGCCTGTTTGAATTCGGCAAAACGTATCGCTGGGATGAAACCGAACCGGTCGAGACGCGCGTGCTCACTCTGGGCGCGACGGGATCGGCACGGGAAAAAGGCGTCGCTGAAAGTGAGCGCGCATTTGTGTTCGCCGATCTGAAGGGCGACCTCGATCAAATCGGCGGCCTCGCGGGCGGTTTTTGGTGGAAGGCCGGCGTTCCCGAATGGCTGCATGCCGCCCATGCCGGATCGATCCGGCTGGAGGCGGAAGGAACAAATGGACGTCCCATCGGACACGCGGGCCAGGTTTCGCGGCGCGTCTCGGAAAAATTCAAGCTGCGGCAGGATGCTTATATCGCGGAGCTGGAGCTCGATCCGCTGTGCATCTCCTATCGAGCGGCGCGTGCGGCGTTGCGCTACAAACCGCTCTCCCGGTTCCCGGCCGTCGAGCGCGATTTCTCGCTCGTCCTCGCCGATGGCACGGCGTTCGCCGCAGTCGTTGAAACGATTCGCGGTCTCGGCATCGCTGAAATTTCCTCGATTGACGCCGTGGATGTGTTTCGCGGAAAGAATATGCCGGTGGGGAAATTTTCACTGCTCGTGCGCGTGACGATCGAAAGCCATCAGGCCACGCTCACCGAAGCGCAACTGACGGATTTTTCCGCGCGCATTCTCGCGGCCCTTCGGGAAAAACTTGGCGCGTCGCTTCGGGTTTGAGTGGGACAGGCGGAAGCCCGTTCTACTCGACATTTCTACTCAACTCCACTTGCCACATCGAGCGGAACAGCGGAAAATAGCCGGGCCCGGCAGGGAGCGCATTGCATGTCGAACCGCGTGAAAGTGGAAATTTACGGACAAAGTTACACATTGAGCGGAGATGTGGACGAAGCTTACGTCCAAAAGCTCGCAAAATATGTGGACAGTAAGATGAAGGCCGTCGGCGAGGCGACCAAGACCGTGGACTCGGTTCGTGTGGCCGTTCTGGCGGCCATGGCGATCGCCGATGAACTCCATACGCGGCAGCAGGATACGGGCCACCGGGACGACGCCTTGCGCGAGCGCGCCCAGCAGTGCCTGTCCATTTTGGAACATGCACTCAAGCAAACCGCCTAGCCTTTTGAACCTGGTCCACCAGCCGTTACCGATTGGGGAATCGCAACGGGCAACGCTTTACCTGCGTCCAACATCAGGTTAGTATTCAGTTGATCGGTCATACTGGCTTAGACCTCTACCAATGACATTGAGGAAGACAGTTCGCATACTCGGAGTTTCGCTGGCGCTGATCGCGTTATTTGTCTTCGCCACCGGCGTCGTCAGCGACTGGAATCACCACAATTCAAACGACGACGTACGATGCCCGTATTGCCACCTGGGCCATCAGGCAGCCGCGCAAATCGAAATGCCTCCGGCGGTGTCGTTTCTGAAGCCGGTTTCTTCTCTGCCATTGCCGCAAGACATTTTGCTCGCCACCGGTCCTGACTTTTCGCAAACTGCTCCTCGCGCTCCTCCCTCCGTTTAGTTTGTTCGGCCCCGCGCCGGTTGTTTCAGGCGCAAATTAAGTTCAAATTTAATTGAACCGGGTTTCTTGAGCCGTTCCGGCGATCCAATCTTTCAGATGCCGAGCCAGGAATCTCGCGTGTTTCCGGCAGGAGAGAACTAATGAACACGAAGTCCAGGGCCCAAATCCGGCGGCCCCTCATTGCACTCGGCATTCTTGTGCTGCTTCTTCCTCTGCGTTCGTCAGGACAAACCGCGGGGCAGCCCGGCACGCAGACGAACCCGCAGAATCCGCCGACGCACGTCACACTGGACGCAGCGATCGATCTCGCTCTCAAACACAATCATTCGTTGCAGGCGGCGCGCACGACGATCCTGCAGAATCAGGCGCAGGAAATTACCGCCAATTTGCGCCCCAATCCCGTGCTGTACTGGGACGCGCAGTTTCTGCCATTTTTCCAACCAAGTAATTTTTCGGGCGACTATCTCGACACCAGCGCCCAGTTCGACGTAGGCGTCGGATATTTATTCGAACGGGGCAAAAAGCGGCAACACCGCCTGCAGGCGGCCAAAGACCAGACGGCAGTGACGACGGCAACGGTGTCCGACAACGAACGGACATTGACGTTCAACGTGGCCTCGCAATTTATTGCGGCATTGCTCGCGCAAGCGAACCTGGACCTGGCGGAGAAGGACTTGGCGAGCTTTCAGCAGACCGTGGACCTCAGCCAGTCTTCCTTTAATGCCGGCGCCACCAGTGAAGGCGACCTGCTGAAAATCAAGCTGCAATTGCTGCAATTCCAGATGGATGTCTCGGCGGCGAAACTGGGACGTGTGCAGGCCATGGCCACGCTGCGGCAGTTGCTGGGCTACGAATCGGTCCCGGAAAATTACTCGGTCGAGGGGGAACTCGAATACAAGCCGGTGAAACTTGGCGAAGACGATCTGAAAGCGTTGGCGCTGCGGGACCGCCCCGATTTGCGCGCGGCGGAATTAGGAGTGACAGCGGCGCAGAGCCAATACTCACTCGCGCAGGCAAACGGAAAGCGCGACGTGAACGCACAAGTCAATTACACGCACATCGCGGATTTAAATACCGCCTCGCTGTTCGGCAGCATTCAGCTTCCGATATTCGATCGCAACCAGGGAGAAATTGCACGCACCCGCTACGCCATCGGCCAGTCGCAGGAACTTTCCAGCGAACAATCCTCCATTGCGCTGACCGACGTGGCGAATTCTTATGAAGCGCTTCGCACCAACGACGAAGTTGTGCAATTGTTTCAATCCGGCTACCTGAAGCAATCCGAGGAATCCAGAGACATCAGCCAGTACGCGTACCAGCGCGGAGCCGCCAGCCTGCTCGATTACCTCGACGCCGAGCGCAGCTATCGCGCCAACGAACTTGCCTACCGGCAGGCGTTGGCCAGTTATATGACGTCGCTCGAGCAACTCAGGCAGGCCGTGGGAACCAGGAGTTTGCCATGACAGGCGTGACACATGCGAAACGATGGATGAAGGGCGGCGCGATGATGAATCGAAGTCAGAGATTGGATGCTTGGGGTCCCGTGTTCGGTGGCGCGGCGCTGGCCGTCGTGCTGGCAGTGGGGGGTTGCGGGGGCAGCGGCGATCAGGCAAACAAAATGACTTCGTTCTCAACCACGGAGACAGCGGCGAGCAAAGCGGAACTTTTCACCCTGCCCGCCGACCAGATGGCCCACATTCAAGTTTACACCGTTACCCCTTCTCCTCTGGAACACACGCTGCGACTGTCCGGAGCGGTGGCCTACAACAGTTTTCTGACCACGCCGGTAATCACTCAAGTGGGCGGCCCCGTGACTCGGATCGTGGCCATGCCCGGCCAGCACGTGCGCGCTGGCGAGCCTTTGTTGTACGTAACCAGCCCCGACTATTCGATGACGCGGTCCGCCTACCTCAAGGCGCGGGACGCGTTCGCTCTCGCCGACAGGTCGTTCAAGCGGTCGCAGGACCTCTACGAGCACAAAGTCATCGCTGAAGCTGACCTCGAACAAGCCGAATCGGTGCGCACGCAGGCCGAAGCCGACTTGCAGGCCAGCGAACAGGCCATTCGCGTTCTGGGTTTCACGAATCCGGAAAGTGTGGTGACGGCCCCTCCCACTGCGGAATTGCCGCTGCTGGCGCCGCTGGCCGGGGAAGTTGTCGAGCGCCTTTGCTCACCCGGGCAATTGCTGCAAGCCGGCGGAACACAGTGCTTCACGCTTTCGGATATGAGCAGAGTATGGGTTCTCGTCAACATTTACCAGAACGATGCCGCCGCTGTGCATGTTGGTCAGGATGTTACGATTGAGAACGAAGCCTATCCGGGCGAAGTCCACGGCAAGATTCAATACATTTCGCCGGCGCTCGATCCCACATCGCGCACACTTCAAGCGCGCATCGAAGCCTCCAATCCCGGCGAGCGCTTAAAAAAGGACATGTATGTGACCGCGCTGGTGCGTGCGGGCGTTATACCCAACGCGCTCACGGTTCCCGACGCCGCTGTTCTCCGCGACACCGAAAACATGCCGTACGTTTATATCCAGACCGGCAATGGCCAGTTTGCCCGGCGCACGGTCACGCTCGGCGACAGCCAGGGTGGGAAGACACAAATTTTGACGGGCTTGCAGGCAGGCGACAAAATCGTGGGAGACGGCAGTCTGTTCCTGCAATTCCAGAACTCGCTGCAACGCTAGGCCGAGGGCAAATAAAACATGATTCATCACGCAGTTCAATTCGCTCTCCGCCAGCGCTTCCTGGTTCTGGTGCTGGTTGTTCTCGTCATCGTGGCGGGCGTTCTTTCCTTTCAACGCATGCCGGTGGATGCCTATCCGGACCTGTCGCCGCCAATGGTGGAACTGATCACGCAGTGGCCGGGCCATGCCGCGGAGGAGATCGAGCGGCTGGTAACCCTGCCGTTGGAAGTTGAAATGAATGGCGTGCCGCACATGCAGGTGATGCGGTCCATTTCACTCTATGGTCTTTCCGACGTCATCATGACGTTCCAGGAAAATACCGACGATTATTTCGCGCGCCAGATCGTGTTTCAGCGCCTGGCCGATGTGCAACTGCCTTCGGGCGTGACGCCGGGACTTTCACCGTTGTTTAGCCCATCCGGCCTCGTTTATCGCTATGTTCTGGAAAGCCCGGATCGCACGCCACAGCAACTCAAGACGATTGAAGACTGGGTCGTTGAGCGGGCCTACAAATCTGTACCGGGGGTTGCCGACGATTCCGGATTTGGCGGCACGGTGATGCAATACCAGGTGCTGCTCGATCCGGCGAAGATTTTCAGCTATCACATTCCCGTGCCGCAGGTGATTGCCGCGCTGTCCGCCAATAATGCAAATGCCGGCGGCGGGTTTTATACGCAAGGCTCGCAGTTTTTCTACGTGCGCGGTTTGGGCCTCGTGAACAAGACCGAGGACATAGGAAACATCGTCGTCGGCAGCAACAATGGCGTTCCGGTGCGAATCCGCGACGTCGGCGAAGTGACGATCGGAAACGCGCCGCGCCTCGGCGAGTTCGGCTTCCAGAAAGATGACGACAGGGTCGAAGGCGTGATCCTCATGCTCCGCGGCGAGCAGACACAGAACGTTCTCGTCGGCGTCGAGAAAAAAACGGAGGAGCTGAATCACCAGATCCTCCCGTCCGACGTAAAGGTGCACCCGTTTTACGATCGCAGCGATCTGGTGCGGCTCACCATCGACACGGTTGAGCACAACATGTTGGTCGGGATGACGCTCGTTTTCATTGTCCTGCTTTTTTTCCTGGTGAGCGTCCGGGCGGCCGTGATCGTGGCGCTGACAATCCCGCTCAGCCTGCTCTTCGCGTTCATCCTGTTGCACGGACGCGGTGTGCCCGCCAACCTGCTGTCGATCGGCGCGATCGATTTCGGAATTATCATCGACGGCACCGTGGTGATGATGGAAAACATCTACCGCGAGTTGGCCGCGCGCCACGGGCAAGAATACAACTTGCATGAGGTGATCCTCGCGGCGGCTCGCGATGTGGACCGGCCCATCTTTTACTCCGTCGCGGTCATTCTTGCCGGATATCTTCCCATCTACGCGCTCACTGGCCCTTCCGGAAAATTATTCGTTCCGATGGCGGAAACCATGTCTTACGCACTGCTGGGCTCGCTGATTTTTACGCTCACGCTGGTGCCTGTCCTCGCCTCCTACTGGCTCAAAAAAGGGGTAAAGGAAATTGTAAACAAACCGTACGAGTGGGTGAAACAAGTGTATGCCGGCGAACTCGACTGGTGTCTGGACCACCCCAGGACGACGATGATTGCAGCGACGCTGATTTTCGCGGCGACGCTGCTCCTCATCCCCTACATCGGCGGCGAATTCATGCCGCACCTGGACGAAGGCGCGCTGTGGGTGCGCGCCACGATGCCATACACGATCTCCTTTGAGGAGGCGTCGAAATTCGCGCCTCAGGTGCGCAATATCCTGATGACCTATCCGATGGTGACGGAAGTTGGCTCGGAATTGGGACGGCCCGACGACGGCACCGACCCCACCGGTTTTTTCAATTGTGAATTTTATGTTGGCTTGAGGCCGTACAAAGACAAAGCGTGGGGGCAGGGATCGATTCACAGCAAAGCTGAACTGCAGGAAGACCTCCAAAAAAAACTCTCCGCCTATCCCGGCGTGATTTTCAACTACACACAACCCGCCGAAGACGCCGTCGATGAAGCGCTCACGGGCCTCAAGAGCGCGCTCGCCGTGAAAATCTACGGACAGGATTTGCAGGTCCTCGAAGACAAAGCGGTTGAAATTAAACGCGTCCTTTCGCAAATTCCCGGCTTCACCGAACTCACCGTCGTGCGCGAGCTGGGCCAGCCCAGCGTGCAAATAGATGTGGACCGCGAAAAAATCGCCCGCTATGGCATCAATGTTTCCGATGTCGAGGGTGTGATCCAGGCCGGCGTGGGCGGCCAGGCGGCGACGCAGGTGATTCAAGGGGAACGCCTGTTTGACTTGGTCGTACGCATGAAGCCTGAATACAGGTCCAGCACGCGCGAGATTGGCAACCTGCTCGTGCCCACTCCCTCCGGACAGCAAGTGCCGATTTCCGAACTCGCCAACATCCATCAAGGGAACGGTGCTTCCTTCATTTACCGGGAAAATAATTCGCGTTACATCGGTCTGCAGTTCAGTATCGAGGGCCGCGACCTGGCGCGCGCCGTGGACGAGGCTCAAAAGGCTGTCCGCCAGTCCGTCGTCTTGCCGCAAGGCTACACGCTCGATTGGGGCGGCGAGTACAGCGAGTATGTCGCCGCAAAAAACCAATTCGCGATTATTGGGCCGCTTGCCGTTTTGCTGATCTTCATGATCCTGTTCGCGTTGTACGGGAATCTCAAATTCCCGGTCACCGTGGTGATCGGCGTGGTAATGACGGAGCCTGTCGGTGCCTTAATCGCCCTGAAACTCACGCATACGCCGTTCAGCGTCAGTTCCGTGCTCGGTTTGTTGGCGCTGATGGGCGTGTCGGTGGAAACCGCGGTCATCCTTGTTTCTTATATCAATAAATTGCGCCTCGAAAATCTTGATATCCGCGCCGCGACGCGCGAGGCTGCCCTATTGCGGTTGCGCCCGATCATGATGACCGCGCTGGTCGCTTGCCTGGGCCTGTTGCCGGCCGCGCTTTCCACCGGCATTGGCTCGGATACGCAGAAGCCGTTCGCGATCGTTGTCGTCGCGGGACTGATTTCCCGTCTCTTCCTGGGATTTTTCGTCAACCCGGTGTTGTATGAAATGGTCGCCAAGCAGGGCGACGTGTTGCAGGTGTAGTTCGTGACCCAATATGCGTAAGACAACTCGCCTCCTGGCTGTTTCTTTCGCGGCCCTCGCGCTGCTTGTTTTCTCCACGGTTGTTGTCAGCGACTGGGATTGCCACAACGCCGCGGACGACGCAAAGTGCCTCTACTGCCACCTGAACCACCAGGCGCCGGTGGAACCGGAAGTCGCGCGGTGCGTCACCGTGTTCGAGACGGTCGCTTCCCTGCCTCTGCCGGAAGACGCCGACCCGATCGCGCTTCCTGTTTTTTCCGAAACTCCTCCACGCGCACCTCCCTCCGCGTAAGCAGGTTTCTCCCCCAATAAATTCCCGATGCGCGAATCCTGCTTCATGGATTTGCGCACCCGCTCATTTGCATTGAGCGGCTACTCCTGGCCATGGTCGACAACAATCCCCTTTGCGGGACAGAGGAGATACGCAAATGAAATTCCAAAATAAAATCAATTTTTTCTTTCTGGGCTTCGTCCTGATTTTTAGCGCTTCTTCCAGTTGGGCCCAATCGTCGGGCAGCATCGAAGGAGTCGTAAAAGACTCGACCGGCGGCGTCCTTGCAAATGTCATAGTCGAAATTTCCAATCCCGTGAGCGGGTATCATAAGGAGACTGCCACGGGAACCGCCGGCGATTTCCGCTTCACGAATTTGCCGTTCAATTCCTACCACCTGACTGTGGCCGCGAAAGGTTTTTCATCCTTCACGCAGGATGTCGAAGTCCGCTCCTCCGTTCCAGTCTCGACGGATATCGGTCTGAAGCTTGGCGAGGCCACGGAAAACATTACCGTCGAAGCCACTGCCGGCGATCTTGTGGAAACCGAATCCACGCCTCACACCGACGTGGACCGCGAACTCTTCGACAAGCTGCCGCTCGAGAGCCGGTCGTCTTCGGTCAGCTCTCTGGTGACGTTGGCATCGCCGGGCGTCGTGGCCGATTCCAATGGCCTGTTCCATGGTTTAGGAGATCACGCGGAGAATTCTTTTTCGGTGGACGGGCAGCCGATCACCGACCAGCAAAGCAAGGTCTTCTCCAATCAGATTCCGGTGGATTCGATCCAGTCGATGGAAGTGATTTCCGGGGCGCCGCCCGCGGAATATGGAGACAAAACCAGCCTTGTCATCAAGGTCACCACGCGTTCGGGCCTTGGCCAGACGAAACCAACGGGCAGCATTACCACTTCGTACGGTTCGTTTGGTTCCGTGGACGCCGGCGGGAACGTCGCCTTCGGCGGAGCGAAATGGGGCAATTTCATTTCAATCAGCGGGCTGAACTCGTCGCGCTTCCTTGATCCGCCTGAATTTCAGGTCTATCACGCGAAAGGAAACGAAGAGAACGGGTTCGACCGCTTTGACTTTCAGCCCAACGGCCCGGATTCGATCCACCTGAATTTCGGATTCACCCGCTCCTGGTTTCAGACTCCCAACTCATTCGATGCCCAGTTTCATCCGTGCAATCCGGGAGATACCTGCAACGCCGCGGGCACCAATTCGGTCAACCCGATCACCGGCGCGCCCCTCAGTCCTTCGGATCAACGCTCGCAGATCAAAACTTTCAACATCGCCCCCACCTGGACCCACCTGTTCGGCACGACCGCGGTGTTTACCCTCGGCGGCTTCGTGCGGCGCGATCAATACAACTATTACCCAAGCGCCGATCCGTTTGCCGATTTCAGCACTGACCTGCAGAGCGCGACCGCCGGCCAGAATCGCACGCTCACGAACGCAGGAGCGCACGCCGATCTCTCCTACGTGAAAGGTGCCAACAACATAAAAGTAGGAGTCACCTTCCAGCATACATTTCTGACCGAAAATGACAGTATCGGCGTCGTCGATCCAGCGTTCTTCGGCCCGGGCTCCTGTCCCGATCCAACCAATCCGGCCTGCCCGTATGACCTGACGCAGGGTGGAAGCCTGTTCCACTATCACGGCCATGCGGATATCAAAGAGGTCGCGCTATTCGTTCAGGACACGATCACCGAGGGCAACTGGTCCTTCAACCTGGGCGTTCGGGGCGACATTTATCGCGGCATCTCCAGCAGCAGCCAGGCGGAGCCGCGGGCCGGAATCGCTTACAACTTTAAGAAGACCAACACGGTCCTGCGCCTATCCTATGCGCGAATCCTGGAAACCCCCTTCAACGAAAACCTGGTGGTCGCCAGCCTGGGCGATGCGCAGGGCGTTTTCGCCAGTGTTCTCGGCGCTCCGGGGCCGGTCCCGCCGGGACAGCGAAACGATTTTCACGCCGGGTTTGAACAGGCGTTCGGCAAACATCTGGTGATCGACGCCGATTACATGTGGAAATATACGCACAATGCATATGATTTCAGCGTGCTTTTCAATACTCCCATCACGTATCCGATTGCGTGGCAAAGATCCAAGATCTACGGCCCTTCGGTTCGTGTGAGTTTTCCCGACTATCACGGGGTGACGGCGTTTTTCACCGCCAGCAATGTCGCCTCCCGATTCTTCAATCCACAAGTCGGCGGCCTCGGTACGGACTTGACGACGGTTGGCGCCTTCCGCATTGACCATGACCAGAAATTCCAGGAGACCACGCACATCCAGTACCAGCCGCGTAAGAACTGGCCCTGGATCGGTTTCAATTGGAGATACGACAACGGCCTGGTCGCCGGAGC
>Ga0265316_10001387_pt1 | contig 26108 bp, 24 predicted proteins | sample 4522metaG_FD_202092 | JGI IMG/M metagenome (GOLD analysis project Ga0265316, IMG submission 202092) | Rhizosphere microbial communities from Carex aquatilis grown in University of Washington, Seatle, WA, United States - 4-5-22 metaG | ecosystem: Host-associated > Plants > Roots > Rhizosphere >... | reverse complement strand
GCTCTTTTGTGGATGCTGCAGGCGGCCGGAATGCACGGCGTCCTTCCCAGCGGGGAATGGTGGAATGAGCAGGTGGATGGCTTCGTCTACACCGCGCTTTGGGAAAGCCACTACTTATCCGGCCTCATCGCCTGTCTGGTGGCATTTCTGGTTCTCTGGCACGGCGCGGAGCAACCGGCCATGGGCGCGCGCATCCGCTATGTGCTCATCGCCTCGCTCGCCCTGGCCTCGGCGGGAGGCGCTTCGGTCTATGTCGCTTTCGTCTTCGCGATCTTCCTGCTGGTCTGGACCGCGGCTGCTCTCGCTCGGCGGCGGTGGCGCGAGGCTGCCGTTCTGGTGGCCGCGGGTCTGGCGGGATTGGCTTTCGTTCTTCCCTTCGCCCTGTCCCTGCGCGGCCCGGCGCAGGGAGGGCCGTTCGTCGAGTTCCGCATCCGCCAGTTCTTCCCGTTGGACGCCCTCTTCCAGGGCGAAGCCATTGGCAGCGGATGGGTGCGTGCGCTGGCCGACGGTCTGGCCCTCCCGGCGAACTATTTCCTGGAGCTCGGATTCTTTCTGGCCGCCGCCCTGCTCTGGTGGAAGAAGCACCGCGCCAGCCGGCAGCCGCTCACGCGCGCCGAAGCCGCAACCGCCCTGATGATCGCCACCAGCGTCGTGACCTGCACCTTCCTGCGCTCCTCCGTGATCGGCAACAACGACCTTGGTTGGCGCGGTTTCCTGATCGCGCAATTCGGGCTGCTGCTCCTGGCGGTGGACGTGGTTTCCGATTGGGGCGCCGAAGCCGGCCGCGATCGGCGCGTGTTCCTGACCGTGCTCCTCGTCTTAGGCGCCGCCGGGTCGGTCTACGAAGTAGCCATCAACCGCTTCTATCCTTTGTTGGCCGACCACGGGACCGTGGCCACCGTTTCCTGGCTGGCCCCCGACCGCCAGGCCGGCAAGCGCAACTATGCCCAGCGCGAAGCCGAAGAATGGGCCGCTCGGGCCACTCCCCGCGCCGCCATCGTCCAATTCAATCCCCACACAGCCTCGCAGAACACTTCCGCCTATCTCTACGCCGGGCGGCAGATGTTAGCGGCGGACGACAACTGCCTCAGCACCTTCGGCGGCGACCCCGCGCTATGCCCCGCGCTGATTACCGAGCTCAACCGCATCTACCCTCCGGCCGGCCAAACCGCCGAGCCCGCGATCGATGGCGTCTGCCACAGTCTGCCCATCGACCTGATCGGCGCAGCCGGCACCGACCCTGCCTGGAGCGACCGCCGCAGTTGGGTTTGGCAGCAACCCCCGGCATTCGCCAATGCGTATGTGCGCCTGTTCCGCTGCGGGCCGCGCTGACTTCTCCGGCCCAACCCGTGCTACCCTGGCTCTCACAGTGATCGAAGTCGAACAACTCCGCAAAACCTACGGGGACCTGACCGCGGTCAACGACATCTCCTTCACCGCGCACCCCGGCGAAATCTTCGGCCTGCTGGGCCCCAATGGCGCCGGCAAAACCACCACCATCAGTTGCATCTCCGGCCTCCTCACTCCCACCGCCGGCCACGTCCGCATCCTGGGACACGACGTGGTGCGGGAAGGCACGGCCGCCCGCCGCGTGCTGGGCGTGGTCCCGCAGGAGATCTCCCTCTACGAGGATCTCTCCGCCATCGAGAACCTCAATTATTGGGGCGGCGCGCAGGGCATGCGCAATCCCCTGCTGCGCGAGCGCGTTGCCAATGTGCTCGAAATCACCGGCCTGCAGGACCGCGCCCGCGAGCCCGTCAAACAGTTCAGCGGCGGCATGCGGCGGCGCTTGAATTTCGCCTGCGGCATCGTCCACCAGCCCAAGGTCCTGCTGCTCGATGAACCCACCGTCGGGGTGGATCCGCAGAGCCGCGTGCGTCTGCTCGACCTGGTGCGGGCCCAGGCCCAGTCCGGTACCTCGGTGCTCTACACCACCCACTACATGGAAGAGGCCGAGACGCTGTGCGATCGCGTGGCCATCGTGGATCACGGCCGCGTGATCGCCGCCGGCACGCTGGCCGAGCTTCGTTCGATGCTTTCCGAGCGCGACCTGCTGCGCCTGTCCGGCGTCTTCCAGCCCGATGCCGCCAGGGCCGCGATCGAGCACCTTGACGGCATCGAGATTCTGCAGGCCGACGAGGGGCTGCTGATTCTCGCCTTGCCCGAAGCCTCCCGCCGCTTGCCCGCCATCTTCGCGGCGCTGGCCGCCGCCGGGGCCGACGTGCGCGGCACCACCCTGACCCAGCCCAGCCTGGAGAGCCTCTTCATCAAGCTCACCGGCAAGGAGCTGCGCGAGTGACCATGGGCTTCCTCGCCATCAGCCTGCGCAAAGACTGGGCCCGCATGCGGCGCGATCCCTTGTCGCTGGCCACCGCCGCCGGCATCCCGCTGGTGCTGGCCGTGCTGATAACTCTGGTCTTCGGCCGCGAGCCGGCTACCCCGCGCGGCCGCCTGCTGCTGGCCGATGAAGACGACACCGTCGTCAGCAACCTCATCGCCGGCGCCTTCAGCCGTGAGCCGCTCGGCAAGATGCTGGTGGTGGAAAAAGTCGGCCGCGAGGAGGGCCGCGCCCGCATCGATCGCGGTGAGGCTTCCGCCTTCCTCCTGATCCCCAAAGGCCTGCAGCACGCTTTCCTGCTCGACCAGCCGTTCCGCATGCAGTTGTTCACCAACCCCAGCGAGCGCATCCTGCCGCAGATCGTGAAAGAGACGCTATCCATCGTGGTGGATGGCGCCTTCTACCTGCAGCGCGTGGCCGCCGGCCAATTGCACGCCTTCGCAGCCAAGGGCACGCCTACGGACCTGGAGATCGCCCAGGTGAGCGTGTCCATCAGCCACCTGGCGACGAATCTCGACAAGTATCTCAACCCGCGGGTGATCGACCTCGAAACCGAAGTGGCACAGGCGAAGACCGCGGAGCCCAGTTTCGCGGCCATCCTGCTGCCCAGTATGCTCTTCATGGGCCTGCTTTTCATTGCCAACAGTCTGGCCGGGGACATTTGGAAGGAGAGGGTCGCCGGCACGCTGCGCCGCCTGGCGTCCGCACCGGTATCGATGGCGGCCTTCCTGGCCTCCCGCGTGGTCTTCGTGGCTGTGGTCTACGGCATCGTCGCGATTGCCGGGTTAGTGGCTGCCGACAAGCTGGCGGGGATGCCGGTGCCCAGCCTGCCGGCCGCGGTCTTGTGGATGGCCTTCGTGGGCACGGTTTTCTATCTGCTCTTCCTGTGGATCGCGGTGCAGCCCGCCACCCAGCGTGCGGCCAACGTGCTCAGCAACCTGATTATCTTCCCGCTCTCGATGCTCGGTGGCTGCTTCTTTCCGTTCGAATGGATGCCCGCCTGGATGGCCCGCATGGGCAGGCTGACTCCCAACGGATGGGCGTTGACCGAGTTCAAAGCGATTCTCGATGGCAACGCCGGCGCCGCTCACCTGGCCGCCTCCGCAGCCCTGCTGGCGGGGGTAGCCGCGCTGGCCTTTGTGCTCACGCTGCGCCGCCTGCGCCGCGGTTTTGCCGTGTAAAGGAACCCGATGCTGCGAGACGCCCTCTACATCGCCCGCATGGATGCCCGCTACCTGCTGACCCGCCGCGAGACCATCGTCTGGACTTTCGTCATGCCGGTGGTGTTTTTCTATTTCATCGGAACCATCACCGGCAACTCCACCGGCTCGGGAGATTCGCGCGACGCTCTCGCCGTCAGCGTGCCCGCCGACGCCGGCTTCCTGGCCGATCAACTCATCGGGCGTCTGAAGGAACGCGAATACCGAGTGGTGCGCACCGGTTCCACCGCGGAGTTTCTCAGCTTCCAACGCCGGCTCGAAATCCCTTCCGGCTTCACCGCGTCGGTCCTGGCGGGCAAGCCGATGAAGGTTCGCTTCAGCCGCACGGGCCAGAACCTGGACGCCGAATACGACCGCGTGCGCATCTCCCGCGCCGTCTATACGGTGCTGGCCGACCTGGTCGCCGTCGGCGCCAGCGGCTCCGAACCCACGCCCGAGCGCTTCGTGGAATTGGCCGCGGCGCCGCGCACCCTGGAGGTGGATGTCCGCTCCGCGGGCCAGCGCACCGTTGCGCCTACCGGCTTCGAGCAATCCGTGCCCGGCACCATGGTGATGTTCACCTTGCTGGTGCTGTTCACCAGCGGCGCCGTGACCCTCACCATCGAACGCCGTTCGGGCATTCTGCGCCGCCTGGCATCGTCACCCATGTCGCGCGGCGCGGTGGTCGTGGGAAAGTGGGGCGCGCGCATGGCGGTTGGCGCCATCCAGATCGCCTTCGCCATGCTTGCCGGCGTGGTGCTGTTCCATGTCGATTGGGGCCGCAATCTGCCGGTGGTCCTGCTGGTATTGCTGACCTATGGCGCGCTGGCCGCGGCGCTGGCCATGCTGCTGGGAAACCTGGGCCGCACCGAGGGACAGGTGCTTGGCTTGGGCGTGATTCTGAGCAACCTGCTGGCCGGTCTGGGAGGCTGCTGGTGGCCTATCGAAGTCACTCCGTTCTGGGCGCAGAAACTGGCCCTCTTCCTGCCCACTGGCCTCACCATGAACGCCCTCCACAAGCTGGTGAATTTCGGCGCCCCACCCTCCACCGTAGTGCCGCACCTTTGTGTGCTGGCAGTGGCCGCTGCCTGCGCTTTGTATGCGCTGGCACGCACCTTCCGCTTCCAGTAGTCACACCTCCGCCGGCACCATCCCCGCGATCTCCGCCCCGATGGCCAGCGAGGCCGTTGCCGCCGGGCTCGGCGCATTCAGCACGTGCAGCGCGTTCGAGCGCACGATGAAGCGGAAATCCTGCACCAGGTCGCCCTCCGGCGTGATGGCTTGGGCGCGCACGCCCGATCCGCCGGTGGCCAGGTCGTCCGGCTGGATCTCCGGCACCAGCCGCGCCAGCGACTGGCAGAACAGCTTGCGGCTGAACGACCGCCGCAGCTCATACCAGCACATGGAGGGATACCGCCGCAGGAACCGCCAGAAGCCGGCGTAGGTGAGCACGTCGGCCAGATCGGCGGCGTTGAAATCGGTCTTGCGATAGCCTTCCCGCGCGGTGGCTAGCACGGCGTTGGGGCCGGCCTCGATGCCGCCGTGAATCAGCCGCGTGAAGTGCACTCCCAGGAACGGAAACCGCGGGTCGGGCACCGGGTAGATCAGGTTACGCACAAGCTGCCGGCGCTCCGCGCGGATCTTGTAATACTCGCCGCGGAAGGGCAGAATGCGCACCTCGCGGCGTTCGCCCGCGAGTTCCGCCACGCGGTCGCACTGGAGGCCGGCGCAATTGATCAGATAGTCCGCGGCGAAATCGCCCGCGCTCGTTTCCGCCACCCATCCCGCGCCCTCCGTCCGCAGCCGCAGCACCCGCGCCCCCGTCACCACGCGCGCGCCGCGCTCCGCGATGCGGGCCACCAGCGCCGCGCAGACGCGCGCGTAATCGACAATGCCTTCCTGCGGCACGCGCAATCCCGCCACGCCGCCCACATGCGGCTCGATCTCGCGCATCTCCTCGCGCCCCAGCCATCGCAGCCCGTCGAGCCCGTTGGCCGCCCCGCGTTCCTGGAGCGCCCGCAGCCGGCCCACCTCCGTCTCGTCCGCGGCCACCACCAGCTTCCCGCAGATCTCGTGGGGCACCTGGTTGCGCTGGCAGAACTCCACCATCTGCCGGATTCCCTCGACCGCCAGCCGCGCCTTCACCGATCCGGGCTTATAGTAGAGCCCGCAGTGCAGCACCCCGCTATTGTGTCCGGTCTGGTGCTGCCCCACGCCGTTTTCTTTTTCGAGAACCGCGACCTGCGCGCCGGGCATCCGTTCCCCCAGCCTATAAGCCGTGGCCAACCCGACGATGCCGCCTCCGATGACGATGATCTTCACAATTACCAGGATAATGCCGTGGCGGAGGGTGGCACCATGCCTGCATGCCAGGTGGGGCAGGCGGTGCTCGCCTGCCCTGAAGAGCGGGGCTCCGGGAGCGCAGGCGGCACCGCCTGCCCCACCAGTGCCACCAGTGCCGCCCTATCGATGGAACCGGCCGACCAGGGTGGCCTTCGTCACCACGTGCCCATCCATCGCCTTCAGCACGTCCGCCCGCGTGGCATCCGGCCCCAAATCGAGCTTCGTATCGAGCGCGTACAATTCCAGCGTGTAGTTGTGGTAAGGACCAGCCGCCCCCGCGCCGGGTCCCATGTACCCGACCATCCCGCGGAAACCTTTCGCCTGCACCGTGCCGTCCGGCAGGGTCGCCGTGGCCGGCACGCCCTCCGGCAAGCCGCTCGCGCTGCCCGGAATGTTGAAGGCCATCCAGTGCAGAATGTCCTCTACCTTTTTGCCGGGGGCCGTATCGGGGTCGTGCATGATCAGCGCGAAGCTCACCACACCCGCGGGAACATTGGTCCATTCGAGCTTCGGCGACACCGGACTCGGGTCCGCCGACGTGAACTTATTCGGTATGATGGCGCCATCTTCGAAAGCCGGCGACGTCAAAGTAAGTCCCGGCCGCCCCGGAGCTTTCTGCGGAGGCTGTTGCGCCCACACCGCTCCTGCAACCATCAAAACCGCACAGACAAGTCTCATATTGTGCATCTCCTCCTGTGTAATATACTACAGCCGCGTCACTTTCGTTCCTGCGGGCTCACGACGCAAAGCCGCGCTCCCACGCCGCAGGAGGGCTAAAACGTCACCTTCCAGCCGTTCTCTGGCGGCAAACTCGCGGGCGATTTCGAAGTCTTCGCGCAGGCTTCCCCGGCAAGACGCCGCTGATGAACCCGGATGGCGCCGCGGCGCGCGCCGATGGCGCCGCGCAGGCGCCTGACGGTTCACTCAATATTGTGTGCTCTATAATGGGGGAAATGAAAACACCATCTTTGGTTTTCTGCTCCCTCCTGCTGCTGGCGTTTGCGGCTTCCGCCGTGGCCGCCGATCTGAACGGCAAATGGAAGGGCGATCTCGCGGGGCCCGGCGGCAACACTCTGGAAACCACCATGGTTTTCAAGGTGGATGGCCAAAAACTCACCGGCACTGTTACCAACATGTACGGCGAGGAACAGATCACCGGGGGCACCGTGAAGGGTGACGACATCTCGTTTGTCATTCTGGCGGGCGGCGGCGAGTTCAAACTTGTCTACAAAGGCAAAGTGGACGGCGAGCAACTGAAGTTCACGGTCACCATCGGAGATATGGGCGACGGGCAACTGGTCGCCAAGCGCGTGCCGTAGCTCCGGGGCCGTCAAGCCGGGGGATTAATGCCGGTGCCCGAAGCTTCGCCCCGGGCTTCTGGACGGCGCGCGCGGCGCTGACGGTGCGGGGTGATAGGTGCGCGGCGCCGGCGCGGCCCGCGGCTGCGAAGGCGCGGCGCCATGGCCGAACGTCTTGCCGCTGTGGTCGGCGTTGGGGTCGCGAACCGAGGGCGAGGCGTATTGTGAGTCGCGATAGCCGCCGCTCTTACTGGCATATGGGGAATTGCGGAAGCCGCCGCTCTGCCCGTACTTACTGCCGGAATAGCGGTCCGCAGTCGCCGTGCCCTGCGATCCATACTTAGGCGCATTACTCGCGGCGTCGCGCCCGTAGTAAGTCTGGCCGCGGCTGTGGTAAGTGCGGTAATCCTCCCATTCGTAGCGCTCGAACGGCCGGTAGTAATGGTTCGACAGTAAGTCGCGCAGCAGCGCGTACTGGCCATAGAAAACCCAGAAGTCGCGTCCATCGCGGTGGTCCCAGTAACCATACTGGTTGGAGCCCTGCTCCGGCGGCGCCACATAGGCCATGCCCGCCGGTTGCGCCACGTGCTCCGACTCGGAATCGTACTTGCCGGCAGGCTTGTTCTCAATGGCCATGCCCAGGTCGTTGCGCATGGCGTCGTAAGTGGCGCGCGAAACAATGGCCCATGCTTCGTCGCTCGAAACGTCGCCGGTCTTGGCGGCTGCGTTGGCCAGACGCGTGCGCACGGTGCGAATCTTCTGGTCGTATTCGCGCGCGTCGCCGTCGCCGCGCGCCTCAATGTCCACCAGGACCTTGTCCCAGGCGGTGTAAAGCTGCGCGCTGAGGGCGTTCAGCTCGCCGGCTTTGCGGGGCAATTGGGCGGCCGAGTCTCCCAGGTCTTCTTCAAACGCCAGCAGCGTTCCTGCGTCGGACCCCGTCAGGCCGCCAGCGGCAGCCTTGCGGCGGACATCGGCCGTGGATTGCCATTGAGTGTCGGCCTGTGCCACGGTGGAGCGAAGGGACGACAGGCGCGCTTCCAGGTCGGCCTTCTTCTCCGGCCAATCGGTCCCAGCGCGCTCCACCGCCGCGGCGGCCGGCGCCAGGTCGAAATCGTGGATGGCGCGATAGTCGCGCTCCATCTCCGGGATCTGTTCGGGCAGGTGCTCTTTGGCGTCGATCCAATGAGCGGCGTCCTTTTGAACGCTTGCGGCGTCGGCCAACGCCTGGGTGCGGAGCTTCCGCTCATGGGCGAGCAGAGACTCCACTTGCTTCCGGTCCGAGCGGCGATTGTGCTTCTCCAGGCCTGTCAGCGACGCAACGTCACCCGCGGCGGAACGCAGTTCGCTCTCGGCCTGGCCGAAACGGTCCGGCCATTGCTGGCCGAACGGCAGGGCGCGGAACAGGTCGGGGTCGGTTTGCACCTGGCCGGCCACCTGGCTGCGTATCGCACCGAGTTCCGTCCGGGCGCCGGCGGCCGCCGTGCGCTCGCTGTCGATTTGTGCGCGCAAGCTGCCTGGTAAGCGGTCCAGCGCGTTGGCCGCAACGATGACGATAAGAATCGCCAGTACGAAGGCGGCAATTCGCAATTGAGATCGGCTCATACTTCCTTAGTGCTCCTGTTCCGGATTACAGTGACGTTACCGTTCCGCTGTTTCGGGCGGCGAGCGGGGCAGGCCGGTGGGCGTGTCCCACTTAGTTCCCTTACGGTCGCGGCTCGGCCGTTTTCCGAGCCGCGCGCGTCAGCAAGCGGTCTTTGCACGTTTCATGACAGAAACCAGTCAGCGCTGTCTTACCTCCGGCTGGCGCGGTAAATCGTGACATCCGCCGCGGGAATCCGGGCGTACAGCGTCACCGCAAACGGTTCCCCTTCGGCCTTGCGAACTCCAATCAGACCCTTGCCGTTCTGCTCCTGGAATTCCCAATAGTAGAAGCCGGTGGCCACGGCCTGATCGTCGCGCGTCGCCGACACCTCGCGGCTCAGCCGGTACAGCCAGACCTTGTTGTCGAACTCGAACGAATCGGCCGTGTTCTGGCGCTCGTCCATCTCGGCCAGGTCTTCCTCGGCCAGGCCCAAGTCGTCGATGGAAAGCGTGCGCCCATCGCTGTGGACGCTCACTTCCACATCTTCGTCGCCGCCCACGCGCAGGGCCACGCGGCGCTCCTGGTAGGGGCCGCTGGCTTCGAACCAGCGGCGCGCACCGGCCTGATAGCGGGTCAAACGGTCGGCGGTGAAATCGAGGTCCGCGAAGTTATCCCCGGCGCCGGAGACCGAAATGGTATCTCCGGCGCGAGCGTCGTTGACCTTGAGGTTCGTCAGATCTTCGGCCGGCCCGGTGGGCGCCGGCGTCTGCTTCTTGAAGAGTTGCATCAGCACCATCCCCAGTAGCGTTCCCAGTACGATCAGGATAACTACGGTGACCATTCGTTACGCGCCCGCCTTGGTGTTCGCTGGTTGACCCGCGCCCAACTCCTTGGGCAACTGCGGCGGCGGCAATTGGGACTTCTGCCGCTCCGCCTTGAGCGCTTCCAGTTCCGTGTCGACGCTGTGGCTGCCGAGTTTCGCGAACTCCGCCTCCAGATCGTCGTCCTTGCCGGCGGAAGCCAGTTGATCGAACGCTTTGGCGGTGGCTTCTTCGCGCGTCACCGATTGCTCGAAACGGTTGAGCTGCGAGAAGGCGTTGTCGGCGCTGCCCAGGCCGGCCATGGCTTCCGACACTTTGCGCTGCGCCATGGCGGCGTTCTTGCGCGCCACCAGCGTGGTAGCCGTACGGTCGCCGTCCTCGATCTTGCGCTTCAGCTCGGCCACCTGCTGCTTCAGCTTCTCGCTGGTCTGCTGCGCCGCCGTAACGGCCTGCTGCATGGAAGCCACCTGCTGATCGCATTCCGCTTTCTTGGCCAGGGCCTTGCGCGCCAGGTCCTCGTTGCCCGCGTCCAGCGCCACGCCCGCGCGGTCCTTCCACTCCTGCGACTGCCGCACGTACTTCTGGTATTCGGCGTCCAGGCGGTTGTACTCGCTCATCGCCATGGCGGACGCGTTGATTACCTTAACCAGCTCGGTCCGCATGTCGGCCACGGTTTGTTTCACCGTGGTTTCGAAGGTCGCGTCTTCCAGGGCGTCAACCCCCGAGTTGGCCTCTCCGCGGGCCACGCGGCCCACGCGGCCGAATATGTCTGATAAGAATGCCATATCTCTTTTCTCCTCGGTCTCCTTTTATGCGGCGAGCGAGCCCAGCAGGCGCCGCGCGCTCATTACGTCCACCAGCAGGAAATGCACGCACGAGAGGATGTCGTCCTCGTCCTCCGGCCCCATATCCTGCAGTTTGCAAAAGTTGTTCAAAGTCACCGCCACGTTCCCTCCGCCGGCATCGTAAAGCTGAAAGTGGGAAGTGGAGATGCCATTGGCGGCATCCAACATTTGCGCCATCATGTCCGCGGTGACGTCCGCGCGCGGCACCACCGTGCAGACCAGCGAGAGAAACAGGATGTCGCCGGCCAGCACCGCCTGCACGGCTACGCCACTTGCCGTTTCGCGGATCTTCAAAGTATCGGGCGCCGGTTCGGAGACCTCGTAGCCTCGCTCCGCCACGAGCGCGTGGATCTGCCCTAATTGGGGGCTGGTTGTCGCTGTCATCATCTTTCGGTATCTGCTCCTTGTTACCTCTACGATGGTACGAGCCCGCGGGTTCCGCCGCCACATCCCATCTATTGCAATATGCGATAATTATATTGCAAATTGCGATTGTGTGTCAATAGGAGAATTGCGCGTGTTTTCAAGCGCATACCGGAAGGTTTCGCGGTGACGCCGTGGCGGCGCTGGGCCGCTGCTGCAATAGCGAAGAGGCGCCGGGTACACTGGGCAGTTCGAGCAGCGATCTTGTGGGGCGGAGCGCAACCGGCGGCTCCGCGGCAGGCAAGGCGCTATAATCGGCAACGGAGAATGAACCGGCGCCGGAGCCGGGGGTGCACCCTCCACGAGCCGCGCTAACTTGCCGAGGTGTGAGATGAGCCTGCCTTTTCAGATAGAGTTACAGAGTCAAGTCGACGGATATTCCTATCAGGTCTTCACTAACTCGGATACCAGGTTCTGGTTTCGTCTGGTTCGAGAGCGCGACCGCGACATCGTCACGGACTATTTTCTCGGGTCATTTCCTCATAAGTACGGCGGCGCGCTGCTGGCCGAGTGCTATAAGACGCTCGGCTTCAGGCCGCGCACGACTATCGTGTTTCGAGACATCCTCTGCGGAAGGGATGCTTCGGACGCCGCCGCATTCGAAGAGGCGCGCGAATTGTACGAGTCCGCGGGGGAGTCGTTATTGACCCAATATGGCCTTCACACAACGGATCGCCGCACCGAGGAAGCGCTAGGGAAAGTCGATCTCCTGATCTTCGCGAGCGAAACTTAGTACCCCTGTTCCGAAATTACGGCGACGTGTGGTTCCGCCGTTGAGTGGGACAGGCGCCCCGGCCTGTCCCACTCAACGCCACAGAATACGTGACCGTATTTTGGAAAAGGTATACTTAGCCCGCGGCCTTCTACCAATCCACCACCGAGCCGTCGTCGGGATCGAACCGCGGCGCGTACTGTCTCGGCTCGCCCACCTGCGCCCGCAGCTTGTCTTCGTCGATCGTGATCCCGAGACCCGGGTCCGTCAATAGCGGCCGGTATCCGTTCTTCACCGGCGGCAGCGGCTTGGCCAGGAGATCCTCGTAGTTCTGGTCGCCGTTTTCCTGAATCAGGAAGTTGGGGATGGAGGCGGCGATCTGGTAACTGGCCGCCAGCGAACACGGCCCTTGCGGATTGTGCGGTGCGAGAGGCGAATAATATGCCTCCGCCATGCCGGCGATCAGCCTAAGTTCGGTTATCCCGCCCGCGTAACATACGTCCGGCTGCAGGATGGTTGCCGCCCGTTTCTCCAGAATCTCCCGGAACCCCCACTTAGTGAAAATGCGTTCCCCTGTAGCCAGCGGGATATGGGTCTTGCGACCCAGTTCGGCCATTACGTCCACGTTGAGGCACTGCACCACCTCTTCATAGAAGAACGGCTCATACTGCTCCAGTGCCTTGATGAGGAGCGCGGCGGTCGGCGGCTGGACGGCGCCGTGAAAATCGATGGCGATATCGACGCCGCTGCCGTACCGCTGGCGGGCCGCCTTGAAGTTGTCTGCAACCGCATCGACGAACTTCTGCCCCTCGATGTACTTGATGGGACTCCGCCCCAGTCCCGACGGCCCGATCTTGACGGCGGTCACACCCGTCCCGTCGCTGACTCGTCCGTACACCCTGATCCTATCGCGGGTCGGGCCGCCCAGCAGTTTGTAAATCGGAACGCCGTATACCTTGCCCTTGATGTCCCACAGCGCCTGGTCGATGCCGCTCGATATCGCGGTCTTGATAGGGCCGCCGCGATAGAACGCGCCGCGGTGGATCGCCTGCCAGTGGAACACCACGCGGCAGGGGTCCTGGCCCACCAGATAGCGCCCCACCTCCTCCGCACCGGCGGCGCATGCCTTGGCATCGTCTTTGAGCATTTCACCCCAACCGGTGATGCCGGCGTCGGTCGAAATCTTCACGAAGACCCACGAGTTCTTCAGAACGAACGTTTCCAGCTTGGTGACTTTGATAGCATCGTTCGGGCCAACGGGAGCCTCCGGGCTGGGTTCGGCGGAAAAGGCCGAATCCAATCCCAGCAGCGCGCCGGAGCCCACCAGTCCACGAATTGTTGAGCGGCGATTGATATCGGACATGTCGGGTTACCTCGTTGTCTACGGCTTGTTATTTACGGGATGGTGCAGCGCGGCCACGAGTTCCGTGCAGGCGTTGGCGAAGATGCCCACGTCCACCGAATAGGCGATGTACTTGACCCCGAGAGAGTGGTACTTCCGCGCCGCCGCGAGGGTGTCCACGAACACGCCGGCATGGCGCCCGCACGCGCGGCAGGTGGCCACGAGTTCCTCCACCTTCGAGGTGACCCGCGGATCGCTCACCTGCCCCGGTATGCCCAGAGCCTGCGACAGGTCGTAGGGCCCCACAAACACGACGTCGTGGCCGGGCGACTGGCAGATGGCGCGGGCGTTGGCGGCGCCGTTCGATCCTTCGATCATCAGAATCGAGGCCACTTCGTTCTGCGCGGCGAAGTACTTCGCGCGGTCCATGGCTGAGAATTCGGCGGCCCGTACGAAGCGGCACACACCCCGCGAGCCCAGGGGGTGGAACCGGATGTACCGCCGGGCGCGCTCCGCGTCGGCTTCGGATTCGATATGCGGAACCTGGATTCCCGCCACTCCCAGATCTAAGACGCGCTGGACTTCGCTTTCCTCCAAAGACCCCACGCGCACCACCGGATAGAGATCGTTCAGCCACGCAGCCATGACCAGCGGATAGAGTTCGCGGATGGAATTCGGGCCATGCTCCAGGTCGAGAATCACGAAATCGAAGCCGCTCCGGCCGAGGACTTCGATGAAAAACGGGTCGTTAGTCTTGGAGAACACTCCGAAGACGGCTTCTTCGCCGGCCAGGCGTTCGCGAAAAGTTGGCAGGAATTTCGGCATCACGCACAGAGTAACGCAATGAAAGAGGGAAGGGGGGAGGGAGAGAAGAAGAGGGAAGACAGGAGACAGAAGCCAGAATCCCGGAGTCCCGGCGCCCACGGGTGAGGGCCTTATTCCCGGGCGAAGGCCCCGCGCAGCGGGCGCCTCGCTTCAGGCTTCTGTCTTCCCTCTTCTGTCTTCCCTCTGCCCGCCTACTTCTTCGCGTTCAAATACGCAATGATATCCGCCATCTCCTGCGCCGAGAGCACCTGCCATTCCTTGTTTTGCGAGACCATGCGCGACAGCATTCCGGAGCCGTGCTGCCACAGGGAAGCCACCATCGAGAATGCCGAGAACTGGCCCGCCTTTTCGGCCAGGTTCGGCGCGCCCGTGTCAAACTGCTCGTGGCAGGAGGCGCACAGCTTGGCTACGAAAACCTGCTGGCCACGACCGGCATCGCCCACCGGGCTCGGCCCTTTGGCGCCACCGGCCAGGAACGAGTACAAATCCGCCGCCTGCTGGGCGGTGACCTGCGGCCTCGATATCTTCGCCGCGTCTACGGCTTGCCACATTTTCGTGGCGTGGCTCCACATGGCCGCCGCCATGGCCTCCGGAGAGGAAATTGGACCGGAGCTACCCGCCAGAGCCGGCGCCGACCCGCCTTGGCCCTTATCGCCGTGGCACGAGGCGCACTGGAGCGAGGTAAAAAGCTTCTCTCCATCGGCGGCAGCACTCTGGGATCCCATTTTGGAGCAACCCGAAAGTGCGGCGAGAATCGCCAATGCAAGCGTGGGGACGAAAAGAAATCGCGTCGTCATGGTATTCACCGGTTTTTGATTTTGGACTGCCAAGTCCTTTTCAGTGTACACCGTACTAGCCGACCATTTGTGTCCCATTGGCGCGATTTCGCTCCCCGGTTGCAATCCCCGTAGCCGTTTCCCGAGAAATGGCGGATAATGAGGCCTTAAGAGATCTTTTCGAACTCATCGAGTACAAGGAGGCACAGTGAAAGACCAATCCTCTCGGCGCAGTTTCCTGGCCGCCGGCCTGGCGTTGCCAGTAGCCGGTCTGGCGTCTACTACGGCCAACCCCACGCCATCCGCCCCGGCTCCCCAGCAGGGCGGCGCTGCCGGCAAGGTCACTTACCGGACCCTGGGCAAGACCGGCCTGAAGGTTTCAACCGTGGGATACGGTTGCATGATCACGTCGGATCCGACCGTGATCTCCAGGGCCGTCGACATGGGCATCAACTACTTCGACACCTCCCGTAACTACCAGAACGCTCAAAACGAGCGCATGGTGGGAGCGGCGCTGGGAGCGAAACGGAAAGACATCTTTCTTTCCTCCAAGTGCGATACGAAGACCGGAGCGGGTATCCTGGCGGAACTGGACACCAGCCTCAAGGAGCTGAACACAGACCACCTGGACGTGTGGCTGCTCCACGGACTGGGCGATCCGGCGCAGATCACCGACGACATGGTGGAGGCGCAGCGCAAGGCCAAACAGCAGGGCAAGGTGCGGTTCATTGGCGTCAGCACGCACACGCTGCCGGCCATTGTCGACCGCGTCCTGGAGGCCAAGCTGGAAGTGGTCCAGGTGCAGTACAACTTCACCTCCGCCGCCGAGTGGGGTCCGGCCCTCGACAAGCTGAACCAGGCGGGCGTGGGCCTGGTGGCCATGAAAGTGATGGCCCGGGCCGGCGGCCGCGGCAGGAGAGGCGGTGCGCCACCGGCGCCGACGCCGACAGGCAGGGCTGCCGCCGCGCTGAAGTGGGCTATCAAGAACCCGGTGATTGCCACCACGGTCCCCAGCATGACCGACAACGACCAACTGCTGGAGAATTTCGCCGTCATGGGGCAGCCGTTCACCGACGCGGATTCGAAGGTGCTGTCGGCCGCCTTGCAGGAAATCCGTCCTTACTTCTGCAGCATGTGCGGCCAGTGCGACGGCCAGTGCCCCAAGGGCCTGCCGGCGCACGACCTGGTGCGGTTCGCCATGTACGCCGACGGCTACGGCCAATTCCCCCTGGGACGCGAGAACTTCCAGCGGATGTCCGCCGAACACCAGGCAATCCGCTGCGCCGACTGCACCTCGTGCGCCATCCGTTGTCCGTACGGTGTGCACGTGGCGGAGCAGGCGATGCGCGCGCAGGAACTGTTCGCGTAAACCGGCCCACTCGAGTAATAATTTGGGGACCTGGGCAGGCGGCACCGCCTGCCCCACAGGCTGAATGCCGGCCGCAAGCCAAGCTGCATGCCGGCTGCATGCCAGGTTGCATGCCGGCTGCATGCCAGGTTGCATGCCGGCTGCATGCCAGGTTGCATGCCGGCTGCATGCCAGGTTGCAAGCCAAGCTGCAAGCCAAGCTGCATGCCGGCTGCATGCCAGGTTGCAAGCCAAGCTGCATGTCAAGCTGCATGTCAAGCTGCAAGCCAGGCTGCATGCTTGTGCCCACAAAGGTGGGGCAGGCGGTGCCGCCTGCCCGCGGATCATCGCCGCGAGCGCCCGCATCCAAGTGGTGGCGCTCTCCCCCTTGGCGCGTTGGGTCCTTAGTCCACGCGGCGGCGAAGTCGGCCCGGAGGCCGTTGACAATGCTGAAGCAAGATCGACGCACGTTTTTGCAGGCTGCCGTCGCGGTCGCGACAGCCGGCGCGGCCACCGGATGCCGTGGCGCCAATAGCAGGTGGCGCTTCTTCAGCCCTGAGGAAGCCGATACGCTGCAGGCCATCTCGGACAACATCGTCCCGGCCGACCAGGATCCCGGCGCCGTTCGCGCGGACGTGGTCCAGTACATCGACCGGCAGTTGAAAGGCCACTTCGCCGAGCACGGCAAGACCTACCGGAACGGATTGGCTGCCGCGAATCGCCTGGCGGGCGGTAGCTTCGCGGCCGCTCCGGCGAACCGGCAGCAGGAGGTCCTCCGGCAACTGGAGGGCGATGCGGAACTGCGCCGTTTCTTCGATCTGGTAGTCACTCACTCCATGCAGGGCTTTTACGCCAGCCCGCGGCATGGCGGCAATCGCGACTTCGTCAGTTGGCGCATGCTTCAGGTGCCGGTTCTGCCGGCCCGCGGACGCGACACTCGCGACCTGCCGAAAGGGGGCCACTATGCGAAAAGTTGACGCGGTGGTGATTGGCGCCGGCGCCGGTGGCGGCGTGGTGGCCAAGGAGTTGTCCACTCACGGGCTGAGCGTGGTTCTGCTGGAGCGCGGGAAGTGGTACGGGCCCAATGACGAACGCAAAGACGACCTCCGCAATCAGCGCACCACAATTCTCGGCAACGGCACCGGCCCGGAAGACGAAGGCAATCCGCGCGTGGTCGTGGACCTGCAGGGCCGCGAGCGTATCGTCGCGCCCAGTCAGGGCGAGTATTCGAACAACGCCGCCTGCGTGGGCGGAGGGACGCTGACCTACGGCGCCATGGCCTGGAGATATCATCCGCTGGACTTCCGGATGCGATCCACCTACGGCGCGCCGGATGGCAGCACGCTCGAAGACTGGCCCATTTCCTACGACGATCTGGAGCCCTACTACGAGAAGGCCGAGTGGGAGATCGGCGTGTCCGGCGACGATTCCAACAATCCCTTCAAGGGGCCGCGCAAGAAACCCCTGCCCATGCCGCCGCTCCCGCCCACCAAAGAACACATCATTCTCAAGGCGGCGGCCGAACGGTTGAAACTGCATCCTTTCCATATCCCGATGTTGCGCAACAGCGTGCCCTACGGCGGCCGCCCGGGGTGCATGCGGTGCCGCTGGTGTTGCGGCTTTGCATGCGAGGTGAACGCCAAGTGCGGCACGCAGAACACGGTGATTCCCACCGCGCTCGCAACCAAGCTGTGCGAACTGCGCCTGCGCGCCATGGTGAAAGAGATTCAGTTCGACCAGCGCGGCCACGCTACGGGCGTCGCTTACTACGATGAGAACGATCGGCTCGAAATACAGGAAGCCGACCTCGTGGTGGTCAGCGGCGCAGCCACCGAGTCCGCGCGCCTGCTCCTCAACTCGCGGAACAAGCTCTTCCCCGCCGGGTTGGGCAACCGCTTCGATTGGGTGGGCCGCAATCTCCAAAGCCACACCTACACCGGCGCCTTCGGCTACATGGAGCAGGACGTTTATGACGATCTGGGCCCCGGCGCGGGAATCGCCATCAGCGATTTCAACCACGGCAACCCGGGCCTCAAAGGCGGGGCCATGCTGGCAAACGAGTTCATTCGTCTGCCCGTCCAATTCCTCAGCATGCTGCCGCCGGGCACTCCGCGCTGGGGCAAGGCCCACAAAGACGCCATGCGCAAATACTACCGGCACACCATCATCGTCCAGGGGCCTACGCAGGAAATGCCGCTGTGGGATTCCCGTGTCCAGCTCGACCCGAAAGTGAAGGACCGCTGGGGCATTCCGGTTCTGCGCATCTCCGGCGACAAACACCCGCACACGCTGGAGATTGCCAGAGCCATGGTCGAAAAGGCCGTGATGTGGCTCAAGGAGGCCGGCGCAACCGAAATCTGGCGGAAGCTTCCGGGCCACGGCACCAGCGGAGGCCAGCACCAGGCCGGCACCTGCCGCATGGGGGACGATCCCAAAACCAGCGTAGTGAACAAGTACGGCCAGGTGCATGACGTGGATAACGTGTTCGTGGCGGATGGCAGCCTCCACGTGACCAACGGCGGCTTCAATCCGGCGCTCACCATCATGGCCAACGCCTATCGCATTTCGGATCACATCCTGAGCACCTGGAAAGGGAGCAGGTTCCGTTCATGACTACGAGATGGAAACTGTGGATCGCGCCCGCAGCCGTCGTAGCCGTGGCGCTCGTGAGCGTTCCCGCGGCCGATCTGTATTACCAATCGTCCTGGGGGTTGGGTTGCGCCCGCTGCCACGAAATCGGCATCGATTACGACATGTGGCATCGCTCTTCGCACCGCAATATCAACTGCGTGGAGTGCCACTCCAGCTCTCTCAAGACCGATCTGCACCGGGTCATGGCGCACCTGGAAGGCAAAGTTCCGGAGCAGGTCCACCTCGGAACGAACGATGTGTTCGCCATGCTTCCGCAATGCCGGAAATGCCACCAGCAGGAATTCGCCCAATGGAGCTCCGGAGCGCACTCCACCACCTACGCGCGCCTTTTCACGGACCCGGGCCAGAACCGGAAGCGCCTGCTGATAGACGATTGCCTCCGCTGCCACGGCATGCACTTCGAAGGCGGCATTCAGGACGTGGTTCAGCCCATCGATACGGCGGGCCCATGGCGGCTGAAAGATCCCGCATACACGAACAGGCCGGCCATCCCCTGTCTGGCCTGCCACTCCGTTCATCGCAACGGCGAACCGTTGACGAGAGGCAACCAGCGTGTCGGCGCCAGGGAGGAGATCGTGCGGCCGTCGGTAGGCTTTTTCGACCGGCGGTCCCGCCTGAACGTGAGCGCCGGCAATCTACCCGTGCCGCCGGTGTATGACGGCGCGAGGCCGGTGAAGATGAGCCCGGACCAGCGCCAATCCCTCTGCTACCAATGCCATGCACCGATGGCCGACATGCAAGTCGGCGGCGGTGACGATCGCACGCCCATCGGCGTCCACGAAGGGCTAAGCTGCCTCGCCTGCCATCAGAAGCACGGCCAAATGACCCGGCAATCCTGCGCCGACTGCCATCCGCGCCTCTCGGACTGTGGCATCGATGTGGAGAAGATGGATACCACATTCCTCAACCCGAAGAGCGCCCACGACGTTCATTGGGTGAAGTGCGCGGACTGCCACCCGAAAGGGATCCCGCCGAAAAAACAGGATTCACCGCCGAGTCACAGAGACGCAGAGTAAAACAAAAAGGGGCAGGGTGTTTTGCGGCCTTTGTGCCGCTCATGAGGTTGGGGCGCAGAGGAAGCAGAGGGCGCAGAGGCGAACCGTGCCCGAAGGCTCGCGGCGGGTTGCGGCCTCCCCTGTCTTTCTCCGCGCCCTCGCGGAGGTGAGTAAGAATCGTTCACCGCCGAGGCGCGGAGACGCAGAGTAAAACAAAAAGGCCCCGACCCTTTCGTGAGGCCGCGGCCACGGCGCGCCTCCGCGCTCTCTGCCTTCTCTGCGCGCCAACCACGGGGACGCTCCAAAAGCCACAGAACACGATGGCCCGTTCTTGGTTTTCTCTGCGCCTCTGCGTCTCTGCGGTATAAATCCCCCTTCCCCCGATCTAAGTTACAATCGGACTAGTTGAAGTACCCCCTCATCGGGCCCCTGGCTGCCATCGCCGCGGGGATCCTGGGTTACCGTTTCCTGCCAATTTCGCAATCCGAGCTATGGCTGGCCATCGGCGCGTTTCTGCTGTTGGGCGCAGTGGCGCTGTGGCGCCGGTCGCGCATTCTGGCTGGCGCGTGCGGCCTGCTCGGGCTATGCTTTGCCGGCGGGCTCGTGGCGGCGGTTCACACTCCTGGCCCGCCGCCGGAGATCGACGCCACAGGCCGCGAGATCGTGATCCTCGGCGGCTGCGTGGTAGAGCCGCCGGCTATCTCCGGGGAGCGCGAGCGCTTCCTACTGGAACTGGCGCCCGATGCGCGCGCCCAGGTCACGCTCTACACCGGCGACGGCGAATCCCTCCCGCCGCTCCGCTACGGGCAGAACATCGAGCTCGATGCGCGCATCCGCAAACCGCGCAACTACGGCAACCCCGGCGCGTTCGACTATGTGCATAACCTGGCTCGCCAGGATATCTATTGGACCGCGTCGGGCGCAGCCACCTCCGTCCGCATCCTCCCCGGCCACTGCGGCTCGCCCCTCGAAAAGGCCGCCATGGATCTGCGCGCCGCCGTGCTGCGCCGGACCGAACAACTCTATCGCGGCGACGACTACCTCACCGGCATGATGCAGGCCATGCTGATGGGCCAGAGTTTCCAACTGCAGAGAATCTGGACCGAGCAATACCGCAACACCGGAACCTTCCACGTGATCGTGATCTCCGGCACCCACGTGGCCATTCTCGCGGCCTTCTTCCTGTTCTTCCTGCGCCTCTGCTTCGTGCCGCAAAACGTGGCCCTGGCGCTCACCGCGGCGGCCGCCTGGCTGTACGCGGTCACCAGCGGGTGGCACGCGCCCTGTGTGCGCTGCGCCGCGGGCCTCACGCTGTACCTGATCGCCAGTTATTTCTATCGCCAGCGGCGCCCGCTGAATCTGCTGGCCGCGGTGGCCATCGCTTTCCTGGTTCTCGACCCGGACCAGCTTTTCGAAGCCAGCTTTCAGTTGACCTTCCTGGCCGTGGCTTTCCTGGGCGCATTCGCCACGCCGTTGATTCAGGCCACGTCCGGCCCCCTGGCGCGCGGCCTCCGGGACCTTCACGATACCAGCCGCGATCTGCACCTGGCTCCGCGCGCGGCCCAGTTCCGCATCGAGATGCGCCTGCTGGCCGAGACCCTGCGCGACGCCGCGCACGTGCCCTTGCGAGTGGCCACCCTGGGGGTCACCGTGCCCGCCCGCGTGCTGCTCTTTTTTTACGACGTGGCCGTCATCTCCGCCGTCATTCAGCTCGGTCTGGCGCTTCCCATGGTGGTGTACTTCCACCGCCTGGGCCTGTCGGGCCTCTCCGCCAACGCCTTCGCCATCCCGCTGATGGGGTTGGCGGTGCCCATCGGCTTTATCGCCGTATTCACCGGTTGGGGATGGGTGGCCGCCATCGCCGGATGGCTGCTGCGGCTCTCCCGCGCGATCGTGGGATGGCACGCCGCGCATGAGCCCGCCTGGCGCATTCCCACTCCGCCGCTGTGGCTGGGAATCGCTTTGTCCGTGGCGCTCGTGGCCTTCGCCGTGGCGCGCGGCCGCTGGTGGCGCGCGGTAAGCGGCGCGGCCGTGGCCATACTGCTGGTGCTGCTGGTCTGGCATCCGTTTCCGCCGGAAATTGCCGCCGGCCAATTGGAGATGAGCGTCATCGACGTGGGCCAGGGCGACAGCATCCTGGTGGTGTTCCCCGATGGCGAGCGAATGCTGGTGGATGGCGGCGGCATCCCCGCATTCGGCCACCAGACCCGATCGCAGCTCTCGACCGGCGAAGACGTGGTGGCCCCGTATTTGTGGGACCGTGGCATCGGCAGCGTGGATATCGTGGCGCTCTCGCACGCGCACGAAGACCACATCGGCGGCCTGCCGGCGCTGGTTGCCGATTTCCATCCCCGCGAATTGTGGACCGGCGCCACTCCCGACAGCCCCGAGTGGCGCGCCCTGCGCCGGCAGGCCGTCGAGAACGGCGTGAAGGTGGTTCCGCTGGAAGCGCCCACGCATCTGGCCTTCGGGCGCGCCGCCATCGATGTGCTGGCGCCTCTGTCCGATTACATTCCCGGCGACATCCCGAAGAACAACGACTCGCTGGTGCTGCGCATCCGCTACGGCAGCCGTTCCTTCCTGCTGACCGGCGATGCGGAGCGCCCCATCGAGCGCCGCATGATCGAGGAAAACGAGGTCCAGCCCACCGACGTTCTCAAGGTGGCGCACCATGGCAGCCGGACCTCCAGCACGGAGGATTTCCTGAGCGCCGCCCATCCGGCTTTCGCCATCATCTCGGTAGGCGTGGACAACAGCTACGGCCACCCCAACCGCGACGTGCTGGAGCGCCTCACCGGGCATCACGCCGAGATCCTGCGCACCGATCAGCGCGGTCTGGTCACGGTCCGCACCGACGGCCGGCATTTGACGGTGGAGACGCACTGGTAGCGGCAGCGCCGCCGCGCGGTGTGCCCGTGGTGCGGACCCAGGCCGGGTGAGGCGGGCGCGTGCCGTTCCCAGGCTAGGGCATAATGAAGTGGAACCCATGCACCAGACCCTCGATTTCGGTGATACGCATGTCGACGGCGCGTCGCTCGCGGAGGTGTGCCGCCGTTACGGTGTCAAGGAGCTTTCGTTGTTTGGGTCCGCGGTCCGCGGCGAGATGCGGCCCGAAAGCGACATCGACATCATGGTAGAGTTCGAGCCGGGAGCACGCGTTGGTCTGATCAAGTTCGAATCCCTGGTTGAGGAGCTGGCGGCGCTCTCCGGGCGCAGGGTTGACCTGGTTACCAAACGCGGACTGAAGCCTTGGGTACGCCCCGAGGTTCTCAAAGATGCCCGAGTCATCTATGCGGCATGAGCCGTCGTTCCTGAAGGACATCCTCTCAGCATGCCGCAAGATCGAGTCGATTGTTGCGGCAACCTCCGAAGACTCATTCCTCAAAGACGAGGTCTTGCCGGCAGCCATGCTCCATCATCTGACCGTCATCGGCGAGGCTATTGGCCGTCTCTCCGTTGAGCTGAGAGAACGCTACCCTGAGGTGCCGTGGCGGCAAATCGTCGCCGTGCGGCACAGAATCGTGCACGCATATTTCGATCTGGATTGGCAGATCCTTTGGGATGCGGCCGGGAGCGACATTCCCGAACTCCGCAGGCAGGTTTTCCACATTCTCACGACAGAATTTTCAGAATCCGAGCCGGATTGAAGTTTCCAGTCCCAATGTGGATTCAAGTTTGAAACCAGTGGTCTCGGCAGGTCCGCTGAACGGAAGGCTCATGTCCCCAACGAGCGGGGATTTGGCTCCCCAAGCCCCCCCCTGGGCCGCTGGAGCCGTTCGGGCTGACGAGCTGGCCGGGACGCCGCGAGACGCCGCGCACGTGCCCTTGCATCGGCCGCGTGGATATCGTGGCGCTCTCGCACGCGTATGAGATCGGCGGCCTGCCGGCGCTGGTTGCCGATTTCCATCCCCGCGAATTGTGGACTGGCGCCACTCCCGACAGCCCCGAATGGCGCACCCTACCCTGCGCCAGCAGGCCGTCGAGAGCGGGGTGAAAGTGGTTCCCCTGGAAGCTCCCGCGCAGCTTGCCTTCGGGCGCACCCTGATCGATGTGCTGGCGCCTCTGTCCGACTACATCCCCGGCGACATTCCGAAGAACAACGACTCGCTGGTGCTGCGCATCCGCTACGGCAGCCGTTCCTTCCTGCTGACCGGCGGCGCGGAAACGCCAGCCTGGCGGCTCGGTTGCATCAATTGCCGGAGGCAGCGAATTTCCGGAATCGCTCGACACCTTGCGCTTCGACCTATTTTGCGGTATAGGTAGAAGTTCGAGGTAACATGCCGTCACCCCGCGCGACCCACAACGGCTGGACGACGGCGTCACCCTTCACGCTGTATTTCTGGACCTCCGTGCCGCCGTTGGCTTCGCTCGGGATCTTCGCGCTCGCTCTCGTCATAGTGGGGCGCACCGGCGCCCGGCGCCAGCAAATCTTCCATGGGAGGGGCACGGCTCGGCTGGCGGATCCGCGGATGGGTGTCTTACATGAGTGTCAACGGTAATTGAATGCTTCAAAAGTAAGGAGATCACGACAAAATGATACGACTCTCTCTCAGGTTCGTTGCAATGTTTCTGGCCGGGGCCGCGGTTTTGAGCTTCTCTGCCGCGGCACAAAGCGGCAAAGCGGCTAAGACCGCCCCGGTCCCCACCTACGGCAACGCCGACGCCATCGGCGAAGACGAACTCAAAGCCTACCTGTACTTCCTGGCGTCCGATCAGCTCGAAGGCCGCAGCTTCCCTTCGCGCGGATACGATACGGCCGCCCTCTATGTGGCCAGCCGCCTGGCGGAATGGGGCTTGCAACCCGGCGGCAGCGCCACCGGCGCCAACGGCCCGCTACAGCCTTACTTCATGCCCATCGAAATGGAATCGCGGCAGTTGCTGTCCGAAGAAAGTAAGGCGGCCCTGACGGTGTCGCCAGTCGCCCGCCCCGGCGGTCCGGCCACCCCGGAAGTCACGAGCTTCGATTACGGCAAGGATTGGTTCTCCGGAACTCCCGGTTCCCCCGTCCCGCCGACCGCAGCGTTCGATGTCTCCGGCAACCTGGTATTCGCCGGCAACGGCTATGTCCTCCATAAGACCAATACCGACCCGTACCAGGGCCTCGACGTCCGCGGCAAGATCATCGTCATTGCCGGGAAGCCGCAAGAACTCGGCGCGGGGCCGCTGGGCGAGGACTGCGTCGACTTCTTCACTCCCCAACAGTACGCCGCCAAAAACGGAGCGCTGGCCGTGGTCTCCATCGTCGACTCCGGGAACGCCGAGTACATGGCCAGACCGAGCGGCGCGCGCGCTTCTCTCCACGGTCCTCCGTTCGTGGTCAAAAAATTCCAGCAGGCAGCCGCCTGCCCGTCCGCGCCAATCGTCACCGCCGGTCTGGAGTTGACCAACGCGTTGTTCCTGTTCGAACGCCACAACGGCGCCGAGGTCTTTTACACCGCCGACCGGAATGCCGGGATCTATCCGCCGTCGTATCAGGGCGAACGCAAGAGCGTCCCCAGTCTCGAGTCCTTCGCTCTGAGCGACCGCAAGACCCTGCGCCTGCATATGGCCGTGCACAGCGAAGACGGCCACGGCGAAAACGTCATCGGCATTCTGGAAGGCGGCGACCCGGTCCTCAAAAACGAATACGTCATCCTGAGCGCTCACCTCGATCACCTGGGCCTCAGCGCGCCGCAACCCGGCGGCCACGCGGTCTACAGCGGCGCCGATGACGACGCTTCCGGCTCGGCCGCGCTGCTCGCCATGGCCCGTGCCTACGCCGCGGGAGCCGCCAAGGGGATCCGGCCGAAACGCAGCATTCTGTTCCTGTGGAACGGCGGCGAAGAAAAGAGCTACTCCGGCTCGCGGTATTTTGTCCAGTTCCCGCCGATCGATCTTTCAAAGGTCGTGGCCCTCCTGCATATGGATATGATCGGCCGCACCAAAAGCCCAGCCGCTGTAGACTCCGACAAGACCCACGTGCTGGTGGACCGGGGCGAGATTCTGCTGATCGGCCCTGACATCAGCAGCGCCGACCTGGAAAAGACCATCGAAGCCGTCAACGGCGACTACCAGAAACTGAAGCTGAACCACTTCTACGATGCGACCCATCCCGACGAAACCCACGACAACCTGGGGCCGCAACAATTCGGACAACGCCTCTTCGCGCGAAGCGATCAGTACAACTTCGCCCTCATGGGGATTCCCATCGCCTACTTCACGACCGGACTGCATGCCGACTATCACCGGCCCACCGACACGCCCGATAAAATCGACTACAACGAACTTCGGTTAGTCGCCCGGACGGCCGCCGCGGTTGGTTGGCACCTGGGCAACCAGAGCGGACGCCCCCAGCTCAACACCACCCTGCCCGACGATCTGAAGCAGGCTATGGAAAGCGCGCGGAAGCAAGGCTGGGGCAAAGTCACTCCGGTCCTCGCCCCGCTGCCAGGCATGCCGTTTTGAAACCCGGAGCGCGGGCGTGCCGCGGCACGGAGACGCGGCACGGCGGCCCGCGGCACAGCGGCACGGACACGCGGCGCGGCACGCGGCACGGACACGCGGCGCGGACACGCGGCACGGACGCGCGGCACGCGGCACGGACGCGCGGCGCGGACACGCGGCACGGACG
>Ga0265316_10001385_pt1 | contig 26150 bp, 24 predicted proteins | sample 4522metaG_FD_202092 | JGI IMG/M metagenome (GOLD analysis project Ga0265316, IMG submission 202092) | Rhizosphere microbial communities from Carex aquatilis grown in University of Washington, Seatle, WA, United States - 4-5-22 metaG | ecosystem: Host-associated > Plants > Roots > Rhizosphere >... | reverse complement strand
AACAAAGTTAGCGAAAGGGCGTTTGATTAACAACGCAGAAAAAAAATCGAATATGAAGAAGATTATTCATCCGATGATCCGCCATAGGCGGACAGGCCGATGGAGTCATCGGATGAAAGGTTAAAAAATTTTACATCTGTGTCCCAAGCTCCAGCTTGGGACGATATATTCGGACCGGTAGAAAGAGGTTCCCAAGCCGGAGCTTGGGAACCAGAAAACAATGTTTGATTATTTTATTAAAACCATCTTTTTTGTTTGTGTGAATTGACTCTTATCAACATTTACAGCGATAAGCCGATAAAAATATACGCCGCTGGCGTAGTTGTCTCCGTTCCATTCGATACGATACGTACTAGCCGGCCTGTATTCGTTTTTTATTAACGTAGCAACGACTCTGCCCAGTATATCATATATCTTCAATGTAATATTGGCGCTCCTGGGTAAATCAAATTTTATTGTGGTATTTGGGTTAAACGGATCAGGATAATTCTGGTATAAAGCAAACTTTTGAGGGACGCCACGGGGAGGCGCTTCAATTACAATCGGTTCTCCCCCGCTAAAAGTTTTCAATATAGTTCCGCCAAAGCCGGCTATAAATCCAGTCAGGGAATCTAAGAAATTAACAGACCACATTTCATTATTTGTAATTGTCGGAAGAATTTTCCAGGTCTCTCCGCAATTTGTTGTCTTTGCCAATTCTCCGCTGATCAAAACGCTGTAACCGGTATTTGCATTTGGAAAGCATATTGAATTAAAGCATCCCTCGTTCGTTTCAATTTTATTAACCCATGTGTTGCCGCCATCAGTAGATTTCATAATTGTACCTGCGCCGTCCGGATTGAAAGGGCTGTTGCATGCAGCAAATCCCGTGTTTGGATTTATAAACACAATGTCATTTATCCATGCGGAATTTAATGTCCTGGTTGTATCCCACGTATAACCTCCATCGGTTGTTTTACTTACAACTCCGAAAGCAGCCAATCCTCCGCCGGCAAAGCCGGTCAATTCATTAATGAAATAAATAAAACCGAATTAAGTGTCTCCTGTATAAAAGCCGGGAGAGGGCAATGATGTCCATGTAATTCCTGTGTCTGTAGTCTTAATGATATGTCCATATTTACTGATCAAATACCCTGTATTTGCGCTCGGGAAAAATATATCTGTGAATATATATGTACCAACAAGGTTTGTTAGATTTTGCCAGTTAGCGCCTCCATTTGTGGTTTTCCTCAGAACATTCATACCGGAAACAAACCCGGTGTTTTCATTTATAAAATCCAGGCAATCGTATGAAAACATCGACGCAGAATCATTGGTGAGACTAAACCAGTTGTAACCGTTATTTGTTGATTTTAACAATATCCCGTTACCGGCGGCATATGCAACGTTGTTGTTCAAAAACTTTGTTGCCCAAATATCATTATGCTGACCATTGCTGAGAAAAGTCCAGTTTATTCCTCCGTTAACTGATTTCATGATCCTTCCTCCAAGGCCGACAAAATAACCGGTTGTTGGGTTCAGAAACTTCATAGAATAAATTCCCTGGTTGGATTCATTTACATTTGCGACCCTATCCCAGTTTGTTCCTCCGTTGCTTGTTTTAACAATTTCATTATTAAAGCTTACTCCCATGCCGTTATTTTGATCAAAGAACTGCAGGTTCGAAGGATAATGATCAGGGTAAGATTGCGGAGCCCAGATCACACCGGCATTTGTAGTCTTATATACTGAAATTCCGTTGGAACCGCTTCCAAAAATGAAACCAATTTTTGCGTTATAAAAATATGAACCCGAGGTTAAAAAATGAAATGTTTGCGGCAGGCTATCCCAGCTTATCCCCCTGTTGACCGACCTCATTATTTTTGCATAAGCATAGACCGTGCCATAATATCCCATTGCATACCCTGTATCATTCTGCGGAAAGCAAACAGAAACCAAATGTATGGTGGAATCAGCAATAACTATCGACCAGTCTGAAGCGCCGTTCGTGGTTCGGAAAAGTTTAGCGCCATTTTCGGTCCAGAAGCCATAGTCTGTGATCGCATACCCGGTAAAGCTATTTGCAAAATAAATGAAGTGTGATTTGAAAGACTGGAGATCGTAAGCAAAAAACCAGCTATTACCGGAATCAGTAGTCTTAAGAACCACGCCGGAGTCGCACAGTATATAACCTGTGTTCGCATCGGCAAAATACATTGACTTATAGTTCTGAGTTTGCAATATCGGGTACATTTGCCATGTAGCGCCCGCGTCGGTAGATCTCAGGACCTGGTTATAGCTGAAGCAAAATGCTGTAGTTGAATTTACAAATTGAAGACCGTCTAGGTTATCACCCTGGGGCAGCGGGTTTTGCCAGGTCCAGCCGGAAAATTGAGAGAGACAAGTTTGTGCAGCTAAGATGAGAAAGGCAAAGATAAACTTAACCATAAGATACAGAATTAGTTAAAGGAAATTTACACACATATCTTAGTGATTTCAATGAAATAAGGTAACTGCCTTTTTATTACATTTAAGTTCATCCTAATTTTGGCTATCTTGCATGATAAATCAAAGGAATCCGCACAAAAATGAATAAAACACTACGTTTTTCACTGGTTTTGCTGGCATTTACTATACTATTTGCATCATGCGGCAAAACGCCAAACAGGCAATCCGCCGGCAACCTTTCAGGGTCAATGGATGAAGCTTACAAGTATGCCCAGTCGCAATATGGCGATAATGTTACGCTGGCGCTCAAAGGCGACATTAACGCAAATAAAAAAGACGATGCGCTTGCCATTGTTATTAACAAGCAATATGATACCAACAGGTACTGGATACAAAAAGGCAGCGTTATTGAAAAAGACGGCGACTCATGGAAAACAATTTTGTGGATGGATAATAAGCTCAGGTCCACTAAGGGAGATTTGATTCCACAGGTGGATGCAAAGAACGGGTACGTTGTCAGGTTCGATACGAAATCCAGTCCAGTGAATCTGTACATAAGCATGTCGGATGAAAACGGAAGGCCTGCTTCGGATGAAGCATTGGTAAAATGGAATTCTTCCGCTTCGGTATATGAAGTCTCAACCAGTCAATAATTATCTTTTGGATCAAACAGTTTGCACTATCCTTCGCTAATACAATATTTTGAATTCTTTGATAATAACTATTGCCAAATATACAGCATTAATAGTTTTTGAAAACAAGATTCCCGCTTCGCCTGCCTGCAGCAGGCAGGCGGGAATGGGTTTGAAAAACAAATGACAGTCAAGAAAGCGCTGTATTGGGTAATATTCTGGGTGAGCGTAGCGCTTGCGGTTAATATTGTTATTTATTACTGGCTTGGCGAGCGCAAAGCAATTGAGTTCCTTACCGGTTACATCATCGAAGAATCGCTCAGCGTCGATAACCTTTTCGTTTTCCTGATTCTCTTTAAATATTTTAAGATAGCCCGAAAATACCAGCGCAGAGTTCTAAGCTGGGGTATCATTGGCGTGATAATATTAAGAGGCATTTTCATCCTGACCGGCTCTGCTCTAATTTCCAATTTCGGTTTCATCCTGTATATATTCGGGGCGGCTCTTATTTATTCGGGATATAAAATGGCGTTCAGCGAAGAGAAAGAGATCAATCCTGAAAAAAACAGAACGCTTAAGGTATTCAAAAAATTCATGAAGACCACGCATGAATACGACGGCGAACACTTTGTTGTAAAAAAAGAGGGACGTCGTTATGCAACTCCCCTTTTAGTATGCCTGATAGTAATTGAATCGACTGACCTTGTGTTCGCAATCGATTCCATCCCTGCGATCTTTGCTATTACAACCGACCCGTTCATCGTTTTCTCATCAAATATCCTCGCTGTTCTTGGGTTGCGCTCAATGTACTTCCTGCTATCGGCAATTGCTGATAAATTTGAATTTGTGAAAAAAGGCGTCGGCGTGATACTTTGCTATGTGGGGGTTAAAATGCTTTTACCGATATTCAACCCCGAATGGAAAGACCTTATACCGGTTTATGTTTCTTTAGTAGTAATTATTTCCGTTCTTGGGTTCTCAATGGTGATCTCGGTATTGCTGAGTAAAAGCCGGATGAAGAAACGGAAACGCTAATGAACCCTCGTTTTTCAAACCTTACAAATTGTTCATAAGAAAGTGTTATAATTCATATATTCCCGAAGTTCTATACCGTGAATTGATTATGTAAAATGGCTTTTTAAATAGCTATTTTGTAAGTAAATTTGTTTGTTATTCTTCAATTTTCATAATATTAAACCGGATTTATTTAGAAGGACAAGATTACTAATGAACGTTCCGTTTGTTGACTTAAAATTACAATATTCAGGCATTAAAGATGAGATCCTCATTGAAATAAACGATGTACTTGATAATACAGCATACATATGCGGCAAAAAAGTAAAGAAGTTCGAACAGGATTTTGCAATATTACATAATGTCAGATACGCGGTAGCGCTTAGCAGCGGGACCGATGCTCTTCACGTCGCCCTTCACGCTCTTGGAATAAAAGCCGGCGACGAAGTGATTGTTCCTGTGAACACTTTCATGGCTACCTCGGAATCGGTTTCTTTGTGCGGAGCAAAGCCCGTTTTTGTTGACCACGACGAAAAAACTTACAACATTGACGTAAACAAGATCGAATCGGCAATAAACAAAAATACAAAAGCGATTATTCCGGTGCATTTGTACGGCCAGCCTTCCGAAATGGATAGTATTCTTGAAATTGCACGCAAACATAATTTATTCGTGATAGAAGATTGCTCCCAGGCGCACCTTGCCGAATATAAGGGAAAGAAGATCGGCGGTATTGGAGTTATTGGAACATTTAGCTTCTACCCGGGCAAAAATCTTGGAGCTTACGGCGAAGGCGGCGCAGTTGTGACGAACGACGAAACTTTATATAATAATATGCTTCGATTCCGCCAGCACGGCTCGGTTGAAAAATATGTACATGAAATGGAAGGCCATAATTACAGGATGGAAGAGATCCAGGCGGGTGTGCTGAATGTAAAAATGAAATACATAGAAAAATGGACCAATATGAGAAGAGCGGCTGCAGCGCATTATACCAAGCGGATTAAGGAAATGAATTTAAGCGAAGTTGTTTACCCGTTTAATCCTGAGTATATTAACCCGGTTTACCATCTGTATGTTATCATGGCCGATAACAGGGATGGACTGATGAGTCATCTAAATACGAACGGAATACAAACAGGCCTTCATTACCCGCTTCCGCTTCATAAACAGGCTGCTTATGCATATTTAAATAATAAACATGGCGATTTTCCTGTAGCTGAGAAATGCTGCGACAGGATCCTTTCCATTCCCATGTATCCTGAAATGCCTGAAGATCAGATCGATTATGTATGTAAAACAATAGAACAATTTTACAGGAAGTAGCCCACAGAATTTGATAACAGAATTCATAAAGAAATGGGGCGCTAAGAAACTTGCGCTGTCGGTATCCGATCTGACATGTATTTTGATCGCTTCATTTTTTGCTATTTATTTTACTTCGGGCGATAAGATCGGCAGGCTTGCCGAGGATTCGACTACGCTGGAAAAAAGCATAATATTTTTGATCGGTTCCTTGCTCATTATTCCGATATTCAGGTATTACCAGCTTTATAAGCACAAGTATTTCCTAAGGTCAGGCGAACAGATCTTATTGATATTGAAAGGGCTGCTGATCAACAGCATATTTGTCATTCTTTTAATTTTTGTTGTAAAGACCCAGGCTGCTTTACAGGATTCCCGTTCGCAGGTCATAATTTACCTTATTATTTCATTTGTTCTTATTGCCGTAACCCGCGTCTTTTTTTTCCGGTTTATTTTACGTTCGAATTATATTGGCGAAAACATCCGTGGTTTTTTGACGCGGAGGGCGCTTGCAGTTGGCGCCGGGAACCTTGGCCAGTTTTTCGCAGAAATTCTTACTGTCAAGCCGTATTATCACATTGAGCTGGTCGGATTCATCGATGATGACCCGGTTAAAATGGGCAAGTCGTTTAACAGGATTCCGGTTCTTGGCAACAGGGAAGACCTGAATGAGCTAGTTGACGAACAGGAAATTGACGAAATATTTATTACTATTCAGAATATAGATAATAAACACCTTCTGGACCTGATGGAAAAATGCAAGCTAACCAATTGCCAGGTAAATCTTGTTTCCAATCATTTCGAAGTAATAAATACCAGGCTGGATGAAAATGAATACCATGATATGAAGGTAATATCGGTATCTACAAAATCATCCCCCCTGTATTCCGAAAAATTTAAAAGAATATTTGACATTATTGGGACATCATTGCTACTTGCAGTATTGTCGCCTTTTTGCATCATAATTGCGCTGGCAATCAAGTTATCATCTCCGGGAAAGATTTTCTATACAACAAACGTTATAGGCAAGAACGGGCGCAAATTCAAATGGCATAAATTCAGAACCATGTACGCAAATAATGACGAAAAAGCGCACATGGAACACCTGAAGAAGATCATCACTATGGATGAAGGAAATAAGAAGCTGGAGGATGATCCCAGAATTACTCCCATTGGCAGGCTGTTAAGGAAATTCAGCCTTGATGAGCTGCCGCAGCTGTTAAGCGTCATGAAAGGCGATATGAGTCTTGTGGGCCCAAGGCCGTGTTTGCCGTACGAGTTTGAAAATTTCAAGGAGTGGCATAAACTAAAATATAAAGTGATTCCTGGCATGACAGGCCTTGCACAGATAACCGCAAGAAACCGGCAGGACGTTACTTTCAGCGATTCAGTTTTACTTGATCTATATTACGCAGATAACCAGTCATTATGGCTGGACCTGAAAATTTTGTTCAGAACTATTCCTATCATGGTACTTGGTAAGGGAGGAGTATAATTATTGAAGACTGCAGGTAAAGTATTAAACATCGGGATAATAGGGAGCGGTTATTGGGGACCAAAGCTGGTCAGGAATTTTTCCGGCTTGCTGAATTGTAAAGTAAAAAAGGTTAGCGACCTTAAATCGGGCAGGCTTGATTATATTAAAAAAGAGTTTCCATTTGTAGAAATTACAAAAAACTACAAAGAGATCATTCATGATAAAAGCATTCACGCTGTCGTAATTGCAACACCAGTGCCCACGCATAAAGAAATAGCGGAAGAGGCTCTGTTTTTCGGCAAACATGTATTTGTTGAAAAGCCGCTGGCGTTCAGCTCAGAGGAAGCATCTTCATTAGTAGATACGGCGAAGAAGCTGGGAAAGAAACTTGCGGTGGGCCATGTATTTCAGTTCTCGCCTGCGGTAAGGAAGATAAAGTCGATGCTTAAAGCGAAAGCGATCGGCAAAGTTCTTCATATTACATCTACCAGAATAAATCTTGGTCCGCCTGATTCGGATGTAGACGTTATCTGGGACCTAGGGCCGCATGATTTCTCGATTATACTGCACTTGCTAAATGAATCCCCCTGGAAAGTCAGCTGCAAAAAGAACTCATATCCGTTCAATGCTGTGCAATCGAAAAAGATAACTGCGTTAACAAATAACGCTCATATCGATCTGAGCTTTAAGAGCGGAGTTTCAGCTCATATTCATTTAAGCTGGCTTTCATCAAACAAGATAAGGCTTATGCAGATATTCGGAACCGAAGGCTCAATAGTTTATGATGAAATGCTTGCGCTTGACGGTAAAGTGAAATTATACGGCACAGGAGTTGATAACCGGATAAAAAGCAAAGACTCTGATTCAGGCGCGCTGACATACCAGTCAGGCGATATTCATGTTATGCCTCTTGAACAGCATGAACCGCTTAGGATGGAGTGTGAACACTTCGTGAACTGCGTTTTAAACAACATTCCTTTGATAAACGACGGCAATATTGGGCTTGAAGTTGTTAAACTGCTTGAAACATCCAGCGAATCTTTTAAAACTAACATATAATTCTCATCGCTCTAATGCCTGAAAAAAAATATTATGTTCATCCAAACGCAATTGTTGAAACCGAGAATATAGGCAAGGATACCAGGATTTGGGCATTCACTCATGTGATGAAAGATGTATCAATAGGCGAAGATTGCAATATCTGCGACCATTCATTTGTTGAAAGCTCCGTAACAATAGGCAGCAGGGTCGTTATTAAGAACGGCATCGCAATTTGGGAAGGCGTGACTATTGAAGATGACGTTTTCCTTGGACCGTATTGTGTATTCACAAACGACATGTATCCGCGCAGCAAGGCGCATCAGGGTGTGATCAAAACTCTCGTTAAAAAGGGCGCCAGCGTTGGGGCTAATTCGACCATTATATGCGGAATCTCGCTGGGAAAATATTGTATGATAGGAGCAGGCGCTGTTGTTACTAAGTCAGTTCCTGATTTTGCATTGGTTACGGGAAATCCTGCACGCATAAAATACTGGATTTCAAAATCAGGTGAAAAGCTTATATTTGATGCCGAAAATACTGCTAAAGATAAAGCAGGGAACAGCTACAAATTGAACATATTTGATGATAAATCTAAAAATTTTGTTGAGTTATTATGATAATTTCTGAAACACCATTAAGAATAAGTCTTGCCGGCGGCGGGACTGACCTTGCAGCCTACTATTTAAATCATGAAGGGTATGTGGTCAGCGCTTCAATCGATAAATACCTATACGTTATAATAAAAGAACGATTCGACGATTTAGTGTATGTGGATTACTCAAAAAAGGAAATTGTAACCAATATAAATGAAATCCAGCATGACCTTGTGCGGGAAGCAGCCAAGTTAACCGGTCTCGAGAAAGGTTTTGAAGTAATGATGCTTGCTGATATTCCATCCGAAGGATCAGGGCTTGGCTCATCAAGCAGCCTTACAGTTGGATTGCTTAACGCATTTTATCAATACCGCGGCATTCAGGTTACATCTGAACAACTTGCGAAAGACGCATGCAAAATTGAAATTGAGATCCTTAAAAGACCGATAGGCAAGCAGGATCAATATATTGCAGCGTTTGGCGGATTAAGAAGCTTCAGGTTCTGCAAAGACGACTCTGTTGAAGTTGGCGATATTACACTGGATAGCGAAGCAAGAAGAAAGCTTGGTTCAAATCTTCTTTTATTCTTCACCAACACCACAAGAATCGCGGGCACAATACTGCAGGAGCAGAAGGACAATATAAACGACACAATTGAATTTCACCATAAGATAAAGGAGCTTGCTTTCGATTCTCATGCAGCTTTAGAAAAACATGACCTTAACCGGATTGGGACAAATCTCAAAATAAACTGGGATATGAAAAAGAAGCTTGCCAAGAGTATAACCAATCCAAATATAGAAAAAATGTATGAGTTATCAATGACAGGCGGCGCGCTTGGGGGAAAAATTGCCGGAGCCGGCGGAGGAGGATTCTTGCTGGTTTATTGCGAACGTGATAAACAAGACAGGCTGAGAGAATCTCTTAAGGAATACCGGGAGCTTCCGTTTCTGCTGGAAAAATTTGGCAGCAAGATAATTTTCAATCAAAGCAGGTACGATATAAAGTAGTTCATAAAGTTAAAAGTTTATAAAGTTAAAAGTACAGAATAAATGGCGTTAGTATTAGTAACGGGCGGAGCCGGATTTATCGGCTCACATACTGTAGACAGACTCCTGAAATTGGGTTACGATGTCAGGATCCTCGACAATCTTCAGAAACCGGTTCATTTAAAAGGAAAGCCTGATTATATTCCCAAAGAAGCAGAATTTATTCTTGGCGACGTTAGGGATAAAGAAACCATTCATAATGCGCTTAAGGGCGTCAGTTATGTATTTCACCTTGCCGCTTACCAGGATTATTTACCGGATTTTTCCACGTTTTTTCACGTCAACTCCGTGAGCACGGCGCTGATCTATGAAATTACAGTTGCGGAAAAACTTGACATAAAGAAAATAATAGTCGCCTCTTCACAGTTTGTTAACGGCGAAGGAATTTACAAATCAAATGAAGGTAAATTCTATTATCCTAAGCGCAGGTCAAACCAACAGCTTGAAAAAGGCATATGGAATTTTATGGATGAAAAAGGCGAACCGCTCAGCTGGCAATGGACCCCAGAAACTTATGCAGCCCCGCCGAATCAATATGCAATTTCAAAATATTCCCAGGAGCTCATGGCCCTTAACTTCGGCGAGAGATATGATATCCCGAGCGTAGCTATGAGATACTCAATAGTTCAGGGTTCGAGACAGTCTTTTTACAATATGTACAGCGGAGCATGCAGAATTTTCTCGCTTAGCTACTATTTTGATAAACCTCCTGTTGTCTATGAAGACGGAATGATGATGCGCGACTTTGTAAATGTGCATGACGTTGTGGATGCTAATATTCTTGCAATGACCGATGACCGAGCAAATTACCAGGCTTTTTGCGTTGGAGGCGGCAGGCCGTATTCCGTAAAAGAATTTGCTGAAATTGTTTCCGCTGAATTTGGCAAAGAAAACATAAAACCGCACATCACAGGTGAATATCGTTTTGGCGATACAAGAAACGCCTGTTCAGATATAACAAAGCTTAAAGCGCTCGGCTGGCAGCCCAAACGAACAGCGCATGACAGCGTGAAGGAATATGTAAATTACCTCAAAGCCCAAACCGATATTGATGATATCCTGGATTATGCTAACAAGACAATGAAAAACCTCAATGTCGTAAGAAAATCGTCTAAGTCAGATTAAAGAGCATTCAAAATATCCTTATCCCCGTACTATTTTTACATTGAGATATACAAATTTTATTATGATTATTGTGTTCATTTTAAATAAAAACAATTGATATATAATTAATGGATTTTAACAGTTATAAAGGGTTAATCAACAAAACGCTTGATTCAGCTGATACGAAAGAAATTGACAAATTTCTGGATATCCTTGTGGATGCGTACAAAAATGACAAATTTGTGTTTGTTATCGGCAACGGGGGCAGCGCGGCAAATGCTTCTCATCTTGCACAGGATCTTGCCAAAGGCACCAGGTCAAGTAAGGACCAGTCGCGAAGGCTGAAAGCTCTCAGCCTTACGGATAATCTGCCATTTATCACCGCGCAGGGCAACGATGAGGGCTATGACAGTATTTTTGAACAACAGCTTAGAACATTTGCCAAAGCAGGAGATTATCTTATTGCTATTAGCGGATCAGGGAACAGTCCAAATATACTCTCAGCGATTGAATGGGCAAATAATAACGGAATCACAACGATTGGTATTACCGGTTATGACGGGGGCAAACTTAAGAAGATGGCGCATCATTCCGTAAATGTAGTTCTGAATGATATGTGCACTGCAGAGAGCATTCACACAATTATTTTCCATTATGTAATACTTGAGCTCCGGGAAAGATTCAAAAAACTAAATTGAATATTTTCTTCAATAATCACCTAAAAATAATTTTATGAAAATAAATTACCGTGTCGCTCTATTTACATTTTTGGCTTTTATTTTACTAATAGGGTCCGAAGCTTTTGCCCAGGTAGAAATGGTTGCCCCATCCAATAAAGTATATGATTTTCTGGACAGGATGCTTACCAATAAAATTATTTTTGGCTATTCATCTTCGATGGCGCCTATTTCAAGAAGAGAAATTGCAAAATACCTTGTAGAAATAAGAGCGAACAGTTCAAAGCTGTCGCGTACTGATAAAAAATTCCTTGATGATTACACCATTGAATATTCATATGATATCAACCATACAATTGAACCTAAAACAAATTCTTCTTTCTTTACTGAACTGAAATTCTCAGATATATTCCGCGATAAGAAGCAAAAATATCTTATTGCAAAAGCTGATTCAAATGTATCTTTTTTCTGGGATGCGATGGGTGAGTTAAAATATATGGGCGCAAACGGCGATTCCTACGGGAAGCCCCATGTTGGTCTTTTACAGATCGGCTCAAGGATCAGAGGCACGCTTTTTAATTCAGTTGGATATTATTTAAGACTGTCTAACGGCGCAAGGATCAGCGGCACTGACCAGGATGTGCCATTTGCGGCCAGCTTTGACCCGATCCTGGCGTCAACCAGGAAATTTGTAAGCGAAGGCGGCAAATCATTTGATTCTTTCGAAGGATACTTACGTTATTCGACTTCAACCGACTGGCTTTCATTGACCGCTGGAAGAGAAGCTTTGAAAATGGGAACAGGTTATCTTGATAACCTTCTGCTCTCGAATACCAATTCGGCTCCCTTTGATTTTATTAAACTCGATATCAATTACAAGAAAATAAAATACAGTTTTTTTCATTCAAGTATTGTAGGTTCTGATTCATCGGGCAAACAGCTGGATGCAAAATATCTTGTGATGCACAGGCTTGAAGTAGGACCTTTGTTTAATAACGTTTTTAAATTCGCATTCACAGAAATGCTTCTTTACAGCAATTTGCCTGTTAATTTTGCATTTTTGAACCCGCTTAGTTTTCTCACTTCAGCCGATCTAAATACCGAGCTGCCGGGGAAGAACTCAAATAACACACTGATAGGGATAGATTTTCAGCTGTTTCCTGTAAAGAAACTATCTCTGCAGGGCACATGGCTTATAGATGACCTGAATTTTGGTACTCTGGGTAAATCAGGCGTAGAAAGCAATGATAATAAGTTCGGATTCCAGGGCGGACTAAACTGGCAGGACGCGTTTGTAGTGAAGAACCTGAGCTTTATATACGAATATACAAGGATAGGGCCTTTTGTATACTCACACAGGGAAATCAACAATTCATATTCAAACTGGAATCAGCCACTGGGCGCGGCATTACAGCCAAACTCTGATGAACATGCTTTCAAAGTCTCATATGATTTTAACAGCCGTTTGAATCTTGCCGTCACTTTGAAACTTCAGCGCTCGGGCGAGAACATTCTGGATAGTCTCGGGAGAATTGTATTTAATGCGGGCTCAAACCTTCTGAACGGCTCCGGCGATACTGAACATGAAAACATATTTCTGGAAGGAAACAGAGTGAACAGAAGCATTATCATAGCGGAATTTACTTGGCAGCCGATAAGACAATACTACATTTCAGTAAAAGTGCAGCATCAGAATATTGATAATGTATTTAATTCTACAAAGCAAACAGATAATATTTTCATAGGAAGCTTCAGCGTAGATTATTAATCGTGTTTGCCGGCAAACAAGAGATGCAAAAAATAAAGCCATAAATGAACGTTAAAAACAAAATAAATATTTTATCAAAAAAATTTACCCCGGGTATCATAGACCTGAGGCGAAAGATCCACGCTAATCCCGAGCTTTCTTTTCAGGAATACGAAACATCTAAACTTATATACAGCAAGCTGGCGCCGCTTAAGCTGAGCTCATTAGCAAAGAGCGCTAAAACCGGCGTTGTTGGACTCATTAAGGGGAGCGGCAAAAAGAGTAATTGCGTAGCTTTGCGCGCAGATATTGATGCGCTTCCTATACTTGAAAATACGGGACTGGCTTTTGCATCCAGAAATGAAGGCGTAATGCATGCATGCGGACATGACGCTCATACATCAATGTTATATGGCGCGGCTCTTATACTTAACGAGCTGAAAGAAGAGCTTAACGGCTCGGTGAAGCTGTTATTCCAGCCCGCTGAAGAAAAAAATCCGGGCGGCGCATCTATATTGATTAAAGAAGGAGCGCTTGAAAATCCCAAAGTAAACGCAATATTCGGGCAGCACGTGATAGTTGATAAACCCGCAGGCAGCCTTGGATTTTGCCCGGGAGTTACATTTGCCTCACAGGATGAACTATATATTACTATTTACGGAAAGCAGGCGCACGGAGCAAAACCGCATATGTCCGTTGACCCAATTGTCGCTGCATCACAGGTTATTACAGCCCTTCAAACAATTGTTTCCAGAAATACCAGTCCGTACGACCCGATAGTAATAACTATCGGCAAAATAGAAGGCGGCACAGCTACAAATATTATTCCATCAGAGGTAAAGTTGTCGGGAACCATCAGGACGCTGAACGAAAAGCTGAGGAAGAAATCGCTTAAACTCATCGAAAGAACTCTAAAGGGCATTACAATTTCTTCAGGGGCTAAATTTAAATTTGAGATTTCGCCGGGATACCCTGAACTTGTAAATGATGAAAAGCTTACAGAATTTGCACAAACGTCAGCTAAGGATTTTACCGGGGCAAAAAATGTATTTAAGGCTGAAAGGATTATGGGAGCAGAAGATTTTGCATATTACCTTAAAAAAGTACCCGGAACATTTTACAGGATCGGCGTTGGAAATACATCCGACATTCATACCCCAACAATAAATATCGACGAATCTGCGCTGCCAACCGGCGCGGCATTTTTAGCATATCTTGCCTGGGACTATCTAAAAAATAATTAGCGCTTCAAACCTGTCCTTATTTTATCAATACCATTTTCTTTATTGACCTGAAATCTCCGCTTTCCAGCGCATAGAAGTATATCCCGCTGGCATAGTTAACTGCGTCCCATTTAAATGAATAGGTCCCCGGCATTAAATCACCGTTAACCAAAGTTGCAACCACTCTCCCAAGAATATCATAAATTTTCAATTTTACTAATTTGTAACTTGTGACCTGAAATCTTATGACCGTTGAAGGATTAAACGGGTTAGGATAATTTTGATACAGGAAAAACTGCTTTGGAACCGAATGAGAAACCTGGCGAATACCAATAGGCGGCGGCTGCCCGGCAACAGAATACTCTTTCACCTGGTTGGAAAATTTTAGATTCCGCGTTCCGCCAAAGAAATAGAAGTGTGTTGAATCCAGCCCGGGGCTTATAGCGATCTGCGGGATATTAGAATTTGTATCAATAATATCCGGCAAAAGCTGCAGCCAGTGAAATAAAGAATCCCCCCCAACATATCTAAAGCCGTAAATCTGTCCCATTGTTATAGTATCCTGAATTCCCGGCCCGAATACCGGCATCCCGTTCCACATACCGCCGCTAACGCGGTAAACACCTCCGGGAAAAGGAGAAAAATCGTGATTACTCCATAGAATTACCAGATGGGGAACTCCTAACGTATCAGTTATTGATTCAAATTCTCCTTTGTACACATCATCATTGATAACTGCGCCGTACCCTCCGAGAACAATAATGTGCTGAATGAAAACTGGCGTTGAATCAGTTTGAATGGTATCAGCGTAGCATTCGGCATGTGCAGTTGTTGTTGTAATCGGATATATTGAAGCAGATGTTTCCCAATTATCATTTTGCGGATTATATATATGTATAGTAGAAGTTGCCTGCTGAAATCCGCTTGTAGAACCACCGACAGTTATGATTAGGCTGTCAAGATATACGCATGAAGCGCTTTCGATAAGATATGGCACAGGCATATGGCTTTTTACTGCCCATGAATCAGTATTAATAGAGTACCTGAAGATCTTTCCATCAGGCGTGTTAAAATCGGCTCCCACGGAACCAACAAGATAAAGAGAGTCTTTTACTCTTACAAGATTCCCTGACCATCTCGCTTCGGGAAGAGGTGACTTTGTTTCGTATGTGTTGTTTGTAATGTTATAATAATAGCATGATGTTTGGCCCGCCAGGCTTGAATCCAATCCGCCGCAAATAAAAATTTTATTGTTATCTGCCCGGTAATATGAAGTGATTCCCATTAAAGATTTCTGAAGGGGCTGGACATACGACCAGTTTCCTGTCATACTTGTATCATATTGATCTTTGGAAAAAAGCCAGTGTTTATTTTCAAATCCGGGGCAGCGTATATAAAGCGGGTTATTCTGTGAATAAGCCAAAACATTAAGAGCGAAAACTAAAAAAACAAGAATTTTCTTACTATTCATAATCGGTATTTAAACTGGAATTAAACTTCAGCTATATTCAAATATAAATAATTTTTGCTTGAATATCATGATTGCATGAATTATTACAGGATTTTGACAAATCAATTCGATTCTGTGAAAACTATTTCAATGGAACGTTCCTGAAATTCAGCGCTTTGTTATCCTTTGTAAATTGAAGAAGATAAGATTAATTTTGAGCAAGTATTACGTAGTTTTTTTTAATAAAATTTGATTAAACGCTTAAATTATGCCGGATATAGAAAAACTGAACTATCAAATTAAGAACGGAATCGGAGAGGAAATTGATGTAGATTGCCGGTTTCAGGATACTCCAGTAGCAAAACCCATTGTTATATTTTGCCACGGATTTAAGGGTTTTAAAGACTGGGGGGGCTTCCCTCACATGATGCAAATACTTGCAGAAGCAGGTTTCTTTGCAGTAAGCTTTAATTTCTCTCTCAATGGAGTTTCCAAAGAAAATCCAACTGAGTTCACGCTGCTGGATAACTTTGCAGCAAATACTTTTTCACGCGAACTGGATGACCTTGGAATTGTGGTAAATCACATTTTTGAGAAAGCCCCGGAATTTAACGCCGATAACAAGCGAATAGGGCTGATAGGACACTCAAGAGGAGGCGGCATTGCCATATTGTACACCGCATCAGATCCGCGGATCAGAGCCCTAGCGGCTCTTGCTTCAGTTTCAGATTTCGACAGGTACGGAAAAGAGCTAAAGAAAAAATGGAAAGAAAAAGGATACCTGGAAGTTGAAAACACAAGAACGGGTCAAATGATGCGATTGAATATAACCCTGCTTGAAGATATAGAGAAGAACATCAACAGGCTCGATATAAAAAAAGCCATAGCAGAAATAAATGAGCCCGTTTTGATTGTACACGGAAAAGAAGACCTTTCTGTAAAATATACAGAAGCTGTAGATTTACTTGAAAGCTCTGACAAACTCCACACTGAACTCCTCCTGGTAGATAATACCGGACACACTTTTGGAGTTGTTCATCCTTTTAAAGGGACAACCGGGCCATTTGAGGCTGTAATTGACAGAATCATAAAGTTCTTCAAATTAAATTTACGATCCATTTGAAAATCGAAAATTTACTTTGAGCTGACAGAAATAAAAAAAGGGCGCTGATTAAGCGCCCTTTTTATTAAATAAAAATACCTGGATTATTTCACAAGCAACATCTTCTTTGTATCAACAAAGTCGTTTGCTGTAATTCTGTAGAAATAAACTCCGCTTGCTAATTTCGAAGCATTGAAATTAATTGTATAATTTCCGGCTTCTTTATATTCATTAACCGGCGTTTCTACTAACCTTCCGAGAATATCATAAATAACCATTTTAACCAAACCTGCTTTTGGTAAAGCAAATTTAATGTCGGTTGACGGGTTAAACGGATTAGGATAGTTCTGAGAGAGTGAGTATACTTTGGGAACTCCGGTATTGTTGTTTGTTATACCAACAAAATAAGTTCCTACGCAAACACTGTCAATAAATATATCATTTCCAAAAGCGCTGGAGCCTGAGAACTGGATCATGTTTGTTCCAACAGGAAGCTGTAAGCTAACTTTCTGCCACTGGGATGCAGTTGGCGTAAATTCAGATGTGCCTGCCGGAGCTGTTTGCATTTGAAGCGGACCGTACCTGACCAATGAAGTATATGTTGAACCTCCGTTAGTTGAAGTAAGAATAATCAATGAATCCTGATTATACGGCTGCGTTGCAGGATAAGGTCCAAAAGCTAAGTCAAAAGCCAATCCCTGACCGCCAACGGTCGGAACAAACGGCATCGTGACCAACCCCTGTACTGTACCTGTCGGGGCGCTGTATGAGTTGTATCTTGCAGAACCTGTTCCTACGCCGTAACCGCTAACAGTCTGGCGGCTCCAGTAATTGCCTGTGTTTACAAAAGTCCAGCCGGTCGGCGGGAATGTTGCATTTGTAAACTGCTCGCAAAGAGTCGGAAGTGGCGAACCGAATGCGAATTTAGAAAATTCGTTGCTTCCGGCAGAGCCTGTATAACCGCCGATAGTGTAAAAGCGAACGCTATCTGTCGGAACTGTCTGTACTCCGATTCCATGCATGTTACCTACTGCAGAGGGCATGTCAGGTAAGAATCTCCTGAATGTACTATCTACTATACTAAATCCCCACAACTGTGCAATAACGCCGCCGTTAATAGACTGTGCGGGACCTGCCAGTATATAATTGCCCCAAATGCCGGTGCATTCTCTGTAAGGAGCTCCGCCGGTTGGATTCGGAGGCATGGTGCCTTCTAAGCGCCACTGAACGTCCATTGTGGCTCCGGGAATTACGGTGCCTCTGTATACGTTGTTAACGCCCGCGCCGTTATAACCGGCAAACATTATAACCTGGTTTCCGATACATTCGCCCTGGGTCAGGTCAATTGCCATCGGGTAAGCAGTTGGACATGTTGTCCATGTATTGTTGAACGGGTTATAATATCTAACCGTTGAAAGGAAACCTCCGAAACCGGAAGTTCCTCCGCCAACGCAGAAAAGCAAGCTATCGTTATAAACGAAAATTCCGCTCTCATGACAAATAGGCGCGTTCATCGTAGTCTTTGTAGCCCATCCTGTTCCCGGCGTATACTCATAAGTAGCTCCGCTGGGCGTAGCAAAAACATTCACTGTAGAAGTGACGTAAAATTTGCCTCTCACTTTTACCATTTTGTTTAAAGCGCAAGTTGCCGGCAAAGGCTGACGCGGAGAGTAAGTGTTTGTGGTCAAATTATAAAGCCAAAAATTTGCCGTCAAAACGCCGGTAGCATCGCTTCCACCGCCAACCCAGACACCGTTGCTATCCGGGTAGTTGTAAATGAACACACCATAATCCAAAAGAGAATAGGGCGTTAATGAACTCCAATGTCCTGTAACTGTGTCAGCAGGCGGCATCGGAGAGTATGGCGTCGGGAATGAAACCTTAAAAGGGGCGTTTGGTACAAACGCGGGGTTCATGTTCTGCGCAAAAGAATTACCAGCAAGCAGAATCACAAAGAACAACGCGAATGATGAAACAAAAAGTTTAGATCTCTGCATTATATTCTCCAGAATAATTTAAAAAAATGTTGATTTGAATTGTAACATTATATAACCTTTTTATTAATAAGTCAAGGACTCTTTTGAGTAAGATATAAAAGGGGAGCACGCTCTGATATTTGTCTGAGATTATACGGTTCTAAATTTATAGTTGGCAATTTTCAAAATTCAGCAAACAAAAGAAAGGCACAAAAAAATCAAATAATTTCATAAAAAAGGGCGCCCAGAAGCGCCTTAAAATATTAAGAAACCCTTGTTTTTAAATGCATTAATGTTATTAACTCGATCTTAAAAGCTAATTACTAAATTTTAAGGAAACAGACTTGAAATTAAATGAAAAATGGGGGAAAAGTTTATCATTACTCCATTTCCTAAAAATCAAATTGTAAATTTTTGTTACAAAAAATTAGAATATGACAACACTCAAAAAATAGATAAAAGGAGAATACTAAATTAAGATATCTTCTTAATAGATTCAGCGACTTCGGGCGGGACAAATGAAGAAATGTCGCCTCCAAGGAAAACAATTTCTCTCACAAGCGATGAACTGATATAAGAAAACTTTTCATGCGGCATAAGAAACACTGTTTCAATATCCGGAGCTATCTTCCTGTTGGTTAAAGCCATCTGGAATTCATATTCAAAATCAGAAATTGCTCTGAGTCCCCTGATAATTACTTTTGCATTTTTTGACTTCGCATAATTTACGAGAAGCCCTTTAAAACTTTCCGTTTCGGTATTCTTAATTCCTTTTATTACTTTTTTGATCAAGTCAACACGCTCATCAACGCCGAATAATGTTTTCTTCGCCGAGCTCTCAGAAACGGAAATAATCACTTCGTCGAACAACCGCGCGGCGCGTTCAAGCACATCAAGATGCCCGTATGTTATGGGATCAAATGTTCCCGGGTAGATCGCAATTCTTTTTTTCTGCTCAGCCAAATCTTAATTCTCAGATATATAAATTTTGAAATTTGTAATTCCTGTTTTACGTTCCATGGTCTCGTAACCGCTGAAAACATAATCCGGTGTGTTTATACCGCCGTGTTCAAAAACAAAAACATTAAACCCGATCTGGGCGAGAGCTTTAAGCCACTTTTCATTTTCAGCCGAGCTGTACGGAGGATCGGCGAAGATCAGATCAAAATAGTCTCCTTTGCGCTCCGAAAGATAAGCGGCGACGTTTTGCCTGTGTACTTCAATTTGCGGCCGGCAGCCAAGTTCTTCCGCAGTCTTCTCGATCAGCTTAGCCTGCGCCGGGGAAGATTCCACAAAACTAACATATTCGGCTCCCCTGCTTATAAGCTCAAAACCAACAGAACCTGTACCCGCAAAAAGATCAAGGCACTTCAGCCCTTCAAAATCAATTATGTTGTTCAGAATATTAAACAGCGATTCGCGCGCCCGGTCTGTTGTTGGCCTGAGGGTCTTATGTTCCTCTTCTGTATCAGCCGGAACGCTCTTCTTTTTTTTCAGCGGGCTTTCTTTTGCCGGCAGCGCTGAATTTATTTTTCTGCTTCTGTATTTACCTGCAATTATTCTCAACAGCGTCTTATGAGAGCAGCCTTAATGCGCCTCCAAAACTTGGCGTAAACATATAAGATGATTTTCTGAAAATTTCATTTTTCAGGAAATGTTCAGAGGCTGAAATACTTTCAAACGGATTAACAAGAACAATCTCAGGCCCTTCTATTTTTCCGACGGCTTCAATTGTATCGGTTTTGATTTCATCGCCGTAAATATAAATTGTTTCAACTCCGGGAAGCTGCCCTGATTGCAGGAGCGAGTTAATTTTTCTGACGAGACTCAGATTGAATTCGGGTTCGGAATTATACCTCGAATATACATACGATTTATATTTTCTGTCGCACAAATAACCGTAATCAACTCTTCCCTTCCTTAACCCGACAATAAGCGCATTTTTCCCCGCGATGTTTTCGGGATAGTTCTTTCTTAACGTATGTTCCGCGGCAAAATGGTCAATATCTACCAGCGCCAGGTTCAGGTTGCATATTTTAAATATCCTCCGGACGAATTCCAGCGTATTTTTTTGAACTGCAATTACTAAAAACTCATCGCTGTCTTTGCATGGGAGTATGGAATTCAGCCGGTAAGTATTGATAACAAAATCCGAGTAATTATCCGGGTAATAGTTCGAGAGCTCCCAGTAAATTTTTGAATTCAGCGATTGTTTTCCCTCGGAGTAATCGAACGGAAGAGTGATCAGAAATGCCTGCGAAGTGCCGATAGTGAGCGCAATATCCGTTCCGTGAATGCCCCTTCTTGTGCAGTAATTCTGAATTTCGCCTGATATGCTGTTTAAATCTTTTTGGCTGCTTTTGTGCTTGAAAAAACTGTCTTCAAAGTCAAAATCGATCGATACTGCTTCGGCATTATCAAGCCGTATGTTACCTGACTCTGACGAGAGTTCGGTAAAACAAATATGACTCGCTGAAAAACTTATACCTAACGACTTATTCAAATTCCTGATTCTTCCAAATTAGCCGTGAGTTCACGGCCGCATTATGATAAATTACTTCGAGGCGTAAAGTTATCAATTCCTTTACAGGTTATCAATTCATTTCATTTACTCAACAACTATAAGATCTTTCAGCCTGAGGAACTTCTTTTCTCCGATTCCCTTAACATTTTTTAAGTCGTCAATTGATTTGAATCCTTTTCGTGAACTTCTGAAGTCTATTATTCTCGAAGCCATTGCGCTGCCTATCCCGGGCAGCAAAGCCAGCTCATCGGCTGAAGCTGTATTTATACTGATCTTCTTATGAAGCGCTGATTCTTTTGTTCCCTGTTTCCTGGTCTCATTTGATGCAAGCAGGCTATCGTTCAATAAGTTCAGTTCGCTTATCCGTCGCCGCTGTTCTTCTGTAAGGGGCCTTGAATCCATTCCTGTAAAAGCCTGTTTAAGGCTTTGTTCAAACTCTTTATCAGTTTTTGAATAGTTGTATTCCGGCGCGGGATCCCATCCGGAATATTTTATGGCCAATCCTGCGGAAAATGTAATCAGCAGAAATGATATAATTACAATATCCTGTCCGGTGAAACCAATGTTCTTTAAGCGGGCAAACACAGCAGTGTAAAGAAATTAGTTTATGATAAACTGTCTTTTACTTTTGAGAAAAAACTTTTCGATTTTGTATCGGAATCCTTGCCCTTATGTTTGGGTCTCATATTTTCCGATTTTGAAAGCTCTTTGAACAGCTCTTTTTCTTTCGACGAGAGCTTTGTGGGAATGTAGATATTAACATGCACCAGCTGGTCTCCCCTTCCGGAGTGATTAAGATGCCTGATGCCTTTATCTCTCATTCTCAAAACTTTCCCCGGCTGGATACCGGGTTCGATCCTGAGCTTGGCTGTGCCGCCTAATATAGGGATTTCAACTTCAGCTCCAAGCGCCGCGTCGGCTATACTTATAGTAAGATCGTATATGATGTCATCTTCTTCGCGGACAAAATGTTTATGCGGTATTTCATCAATCACCACTATCAGATCTCCGGCGTGGCCGCCTCTAATTCCGGCATTGCCCTGGCCCCTCATTGGAATGTAATTCCCGTTTGAAACTCCCGCGGGAATATTTACTTTCATTGTCGCTTCGGAGCGGACTCTGCCTTCTCCGCTGCAGTGCGGGCATTTTTCTTTTATTACTTTTCCTTCTCCGTTGCACATTGTGCAAACAGAAACATTGATGAACTGTCCGAACATAGAGCGCGATACATGACGGATCTCTCCTGAACCGGCGCAAGTCGGGCAGTCTGTGGAACCGCTGCCGGCTTTAGCGCCCGAACCGCTGCAATTAGTACATTTTTCAAACCTCTTGACCTTGAGCGTTTTCTCCACGCCTTCGGCAATTTCTTCGAGCGTAAGTCCAAGCGTAACTCTTAAGTCGCTGCCCTGTATACCGGGCTGCTTGTGCCTTCCGGAGTGCTGCCTTGAACCGCCGGTACCGAATAACTCATCGAATATGCTGCTGCCACCGAATATATCGCTGAAGTGCGAGAAAATATCGTTTACGTTGGAAAATCCCTGGTAATCGTTTCCGCCGCCCCTGAGGCCCTGGTGGCCAAACTGGTCGTAACGTGCGCGTTTATTTGAATCTGAAAGCGCATCGTATGCTTCAGCAGCTTCTTTAAAATTCTCTTCCGCCTGCTTATCTCCGGGGTTCCTGTCGGGATGATACTTCATGGCAAGCTTGCGGTAAGCCGTTTTAATTTCGTCAACTGACGCTGATTTTGAAACTCCTAATATTTCGTAATAATCTCTTTTTGTCATTCCGGTTTTTTTGAAACTACAACTTTTGAATGCCTGATAACTTTATCTTTCAGCGTATATCCTTTTTCGACTTCGTCTAATACTGTGTCCGGTTCAGCTTCGCTGTTTTCCATCTGCATAATAGCGTCATGCAGGTTCACATCAAACGGCTTGCCGATCGATTCAATTTCTTTCAGTCCCTGCTTCTCAAGAAGCTTCCTGAATTTTCCATATACAAGCTCCACGCCTTTATGGAAAGCTTCAGCATCATGCTTTTCGTCCCACAACTTCATTACCCTGCTGAAATCTTCAAGCGAAGGCAGCAGGTCGCCGATCAGGTTCTCAGCCGCAAATTTGTAAATATTGGAAATTTCGTTTTCAGTTCTCCTTTTATAATTTTCGAACTCAGCGGCTTTCCGTAAAAGCTGATCTTTTAGCGCATCATTAAGGCTCTGAAGCTCTTTGAGTTTCTTACTTTCAGATTTTTTGCCTTCGGCCCCGGATTTATTTAAATCCTTATCCCCGTTCTCTTCTTCGGGGCTGTTATCGGGAACATCCTTGGTAAGTTCAGCGTTTTCCAGCTCGTTCTCTAATATTTCCTTTTCCGGCTTTTCTTTTTTTGGTTTGAACATTTATACTCTTATTCCTTTTATTCCTAAAATATAGTTCTTTATACTTATTTTTTCTCAGTAATAACTTTAGAGGTAAAATTCAGCATTGAAACCATCTTTGAATAATCCATTCTTTTGGGCCCGATAAGTGCAATTCTGCCTGTCACGCCTCCGGCATCGTAAGCGGTGGAGATTATGCTGTAATTCTTTAGCTTCTCCTCGTTATTCTCGACGCCGATAGAGATAGATATTCCGGTTTCATCCACAGGCATGTTGTTTAACACATGGAACACAACGTGTTTATCATCAGTAAGTTCAATTATGCTCTTATAATTATCCGTGTTCCCGAATTCAGGCTGTGATAATATTTCGGTCGTGCCCCCTATATATAAAGTAACGCCTTCTTTTTCTTCCTGGAATATTTTATCTATCGATTCGACAAACACCTTAATGATCTCGCTCGCTTCTTCCTTAAGGTCGCCTATGCGCTGGGAATATGTATTCCTTATCTCTTTCAGTGTTAAGCCGCTTAGCTTCTCGTTAAGAATTCTGCAAATATTATCCAGTTTGTCTCTTCTAATACCTGAATCGATATCGAACAACAGCGTGCGGACAAGTCCGGATTTAATTGAAACCACAACCAAAAGCTTGCTTGTAGAAAGATCTATAAGCTCAAGCTTTTCAAATACTCCTTCTGAAAAATACGGCTGGCTGACTACGCTGATCTCCTGTGAAAGCTTGCCCAGGATCTTTGAAACCTCTTTGTAAACTTCATCCCCGGTTAATTCAATATCATCTATATGTTTTTTGATCTTATTCTTGTCGTTTGATTTCAGCGTTCCGTAACCCATGAGCTCGTTGACAAAATACCTGTACCCTTTGTCAGTTGGTATTCGCCCTCCGGAAGTATGCGGATGAGTAATATAGCTCATCTCTTCCAGGTCGCTCATTACGTTCCTGATAGTGGCGGACGACAGATTTACGTCTTTTTTCTGCGATATTGACTGTGAGCCTATAGGATTTGCGGTATAAATGAAATCTTCAATTATATACCTTAATATAATTTTCTCCCGGTCAGTTAATTCACCTAACATGTTTTACACCAGATTTTAATGAATTTTAAGCAAGATTAGTTCCAACATCCTACAAAAATACCTCATTTACGAATTGTATTCAAGATATTGAGAATTCCTTTGTTACAACATTTTACAATTTCTTATATACTTAAGTATCATAATACCGTCAAAACGGTATAGACTTACCGATAATGATGAACAATATTTGACTATGCTAGTTTGGTGAAGAATTGATTAGCATTATTTCTCCGAATCGTCAGAGTTTCTCTGACACCCCCAATAAGGCAGGGTTTAAAAACCGCTGCCTTTTTTATCATCAGTTCCCCTTAACCGCCATCATTCAGGATCTTATTTCTAAATATAGTATTATCATGTTATAAAGCAAATTCATTTCAAGTAAGCCAAAAAATCCTGCCTTTTTAATTTTACATAATTCGGTTAGAATAGTTCAATTCAATTCCCCAAAAAAAATATGGAACTATTCGACGCAATCGTAAACCGAAGGACTGCAAACTCTGCTTTTGCAGATAAGAAAGTATCCGCTGAACATATTGAACTGCTGATTAACATGGCATCTCATTCCCCAAGCCATTTTAACTCCCAGCCATGGAGATTTATTGCCGTTACAGAAGAAGCAATTATCGGAAAGATCGCAAAGATAGCAGGCGATTCAATGGTTCAGCTGATGGATGACGGCAGGTTCTGGAAACAGTACAGGAAATATTTCCGGTTCAGCGAAGAAGAAATGGAAAAAGCAAAAGACGGGATACACATTGACCACCTGCCTGCAGTTCTGAAACCATTTGTGAGAACAATTTTTTCCGAAACAGGCGGAAAAGTAATGGCTAAGTTCAAAGTGCCTAGGATCCTGGGAAACGATGAGGAAAAGCTGGTAGGCAAATCGCCGCTGCTGTTTATTATTTCGCTTAATAAAGATGAATATAAACCTAACGAACTATCGGGATTTTATTCCACTATCTCAATGGGCGCGGTGATACAGACTTTATGGCTGGTGACCACCGGGATAGGCATGGGCATGCAGTTTATTTCCACACCGGGAGAAATTCCGGAGAATTGGAATGAAATAACACGGCTGCTAAAGATACCTGACAATTATGAAATGTGCGCAATCTTCAGAATGGGGTATGTGGACCCGAATATGAAAAGGCCTACCATTGACTGGAGATCTTCCCACCGTAAAGGAGTTGATGAGCTTGCATTCAAAGATACATGGGGCGGCTCGTTTTGAAAACACGTATTGAACATAAACGCTGAACCAGGAAACTGACAATTGCTAAGTTTGTTCATCATATCAGGCCTGCTGCTTTATATCATCAACTACGCCATTGGGTGGCTCCT
>Ga0265316_10001383_pt1 | contig 26156 bp, 18 predicted proteins | sample 4522metaG_FD_202092 | JGI IMG/M metagenome (GOLD analysis project Ga0265316, IMG submission 202092) | Rhizosphere microbial communities from Carex aquatilis grown in University of Washington, Seatle, WA, United States - 4-5-22 metaG | ecosystem: Host-associated > Plants > Roots > Rhizosphere >... | reverse complement strand
GTCTCATTGTGAGGCCAGTGTCGGACGCTTGGGAATCGGTTCGGCCATCGGGCCTGGCAGTGTCGGGCAACCGGGAATCCGTACTGCCATCAGCGCTGCCCGCGTCGGGCGCAAGCAAATCCCTGCCACCATCGGGGCTGCTCCTGGCGCCGCCCGTCCCACTGCTCCCACTGGCACCGCCGGACATGCCACCGCTCGTGCCGCCCGCGCCGCCTGAAATCCCGCCGCCCGCGCCGCCTGCAATCCCGCCGTCTGTGCCGCCGCCGCCGCCCGGAAGGCCGCTCGCACCGGCCTGTCCCCCCGCGCCGCCCGACGGCGTGCCACCCATGGGGCGCGCGCCGCCTTCAATCACACCACCCGCAATCGTACCGCCGAATCCACCTGCGCCGCCCGTGATCGCGCCGCCCAACCCGCCCCCGCCACCCTGTCCGCCCGCACCGCCTGCGCCGGTTCCGCCAGCGCCACCAGCGCCACCAGTGCCGCCGGTGCCACACTGGGAAGGATCAGCATCCGAGCATAATCCGCTTCCATCGCAAGTCCGGCAGGTTCCACAGGCAGTTCCACTTTGCGGATAGTCGCACGCGCCAGCGCCATTGCAGGTGGTACGGCAGGCACCATCACCAACACCGCATTCAAGTTCTGGATCAGTGCCGAGAGCGTAGGCAGAACACTTGCCCGCGCGATTGGCCTGATTGCACGAAGAGCAAAGGCCATCGCAGGCGCTCTCGCAGCACACCCCGTCCACGCAAATGCCAGAGGCGCAGGCACCGGCGCCAGAACAGGCCGTGCCGTTCTTTGCCTTGCAACCGCCGCTGCTGTCGCACGCCTGTCCCGGGGCGCAGCTACCAGGAACCTCGGTGCCCGCAACGACCGGCGAGCAAGTGCCTTCGTGCCCGGCCACCGCGCATGACTGGCAGGTCCCCGAACAAGCCGCGACTGCGCAACACACGCCGTCCGCGCAGAAACCCGAGGCGCAGCTCGTCGCTGTGGCGGCCGTGCATCCCTGCCCGTTGCCAAGATTCGTGACCTTGTACTCCCAGGTCTCACTCAAGTTTGAACCGTCGTACGGGCCAGCACCAAACAGCACCATCACGCCGCGCTGGTTGTCGAAGGCCATGGCTGCCGAGGTGAGCGAGGCTGGGCTGCTCGGCAGATCGCGCCTGTACCAGGTTGGACCGTTGGCATCGAGTTCCCAGGTCTTGACCGGCGCCGCGGGGCTGGTCGTGGTTGTCGCGTTGGTCGGCAAGACCTGCCGGCGGCGCAAGCTGTCGTAGGCCAGAATTGGGAAAGGACTGCTGCCCAAATCGATGAAGTCGCCACTATTGCGCGATGCCCAGCCGGCCGAAATGGGATCCCATTCCCAGAATGCGCTGCTGCGCGTACCCTGCCCGTAGGTCGCGTTGTCGAACAGGATCATTTTCTGGCGGCCATCGTCGAAGGCCACGAGCGGACTCCAGCTCTGTGAAGGCCAGCGCGTGTCTTGCACAGGCGTGCGATTGGTCCAGGTCGCGCTCGCGCCATCCCATTCCCAGACCGCACTGGGATTGTCTACAGTCAACAGCAGCACCTTGCCCCGCCCAGTGTCGGTGACCATGCCGGGTGCGCCCTGGGGGCCTGGGCTCGACTTGGAAGAAAGCTGGCTCCACTTGCGCGTGCTGCTCTGCCATTCCCAGGTGTCGGCGAGGTCCAAAGCCGTATTGTCGGGCTGGTTGCTTTCGCCGCCGTAGAGAATGAGGGATTTGCGAAATGGGTCGTACGCCATTGCCGCCCAATAACGGGCGAGCGGTCGCACATCACTTGAAATCTGGACCCAGGAGGTGCCGTCCCATTCCCACAGATCGTCGAGCATGGGGTGTCTGTCGTCGTAGCCGCCAAATATGTAGGTCTTGCCAGTGGCGGGGCAGAAAGCAATGGCGTGGCCTTGACGATTGCTGGGTACGTTCTGCTAGGCTGAGCGGTTGGTGAATGTTGCCGACACAGGTTCCAATTCCCAGACTTCCGCCGAGGCAAATGCCTGGTAGGACTGCAAGGCAGCACCCGCCACCAGTTCGAGGCGGTTTCCCGCAGAGTCGGCAACCAGCGACGCGTACATGCGCCCGGCGGGCAGATTGACTTCGCTGCCGTCGAGTCGCTGCGCCCACACGCGCGTGCTCGGATTCCAATCCCAGACGTCGGCCAGGCCAAGGTAGGTTTGGAAGTCCTTGCCGCCCGCAAGCACGACCATACCGCGGCTGGAGTCGTAGGCCATGGCGTGGCCCCAACGGGCGGTCGGCGTCGGCCCAGTGGTCGGGCGCAATGTCCAGCCCGGGGCCGCCGGATCCCATTCCCAGATGTCCTGCTGGGGGACGCCGTCGGCATTGGCCTGGTCCTTTCTCATTCCACCAAACAAGAAGGCGCGGCTGCGCTGGCTATCCCAGATCAGCGCCGAGTCGTAGCGAGCACTAGGCCCGTTGGTGATTTTGACTTGAGTCCACATGCCCTGGCTGGGATCCCACTCCCAGGTGTCGGCCGCCGCAAGCGAGATGCCCGTCCCATCGACCGAGCGTCCGGGGCCAGGCCGGGCGGTTGGGTCAGTGTACGAGGAGTTTTCGGGCCAAATGGAGGAGCCTGAATCGGCGAAACCGCCGCCGAAAAGCAAAACCTTTCCTGTAGATTTCTCGAAAACCATGCTGTGCTGACTGCGCGCGCTTGGTCCCGTGGTGCTGCGGTCGGTGAACGCGCCCGTGCCTGGATCCCATTCCCAGGTGTCCTCGTAGTCGAAGCCGGTGGTCGAACGTCCACCGAAGATGACGAAGTTCTTGTGGGTCGGGTCGTAGACCATGCTCGCGCCTGCGCGCGCGCTCGGCTTGTTGCTGCTGGCTGGCGTTCGGTTGGTCCACAGGCCGGTCGCCGGATCCCACTCCCACAAGTCCTGAAGTGCCGCCCCGTTGTTGTAGTCACTGGTGGCGCCGGACCAGCCGCCGAACATCACCAGCACATTGCGGGATTCATCAAAAGCGGCCGCCTGCAAATACCGCGGGTTTGGCGCCGGCGAGGTCGGGGCGCCAACGCGTGTCCAGACGGCTGACTCGGTCGCGGGCACCGTGCCCAGCGCCGCGTGGGCGGATTCCAGGCCAATGCCAGGGTCTCGTTGCTTTTCGGAACAGTTGGCGAGCAGAAGCAGAGCCCCCAATCCCACGAACGCCAGCCGGCTGGTCAGCGAATTTCGGGGGGACCGCGGGCCATCGGTATGCCGCCGGCGCAAGCGCCGACACAACAGAACGCCGCCAAGGAGAGCAAGGGGCAGTACTGGCGGTCCGCGATCATTCTGGCCCAGATCACAACTGCAACCCGCGCGGTGCAGTTGCGCCGGGCTTGCGTCGATGCCGACCGAGTTCCTCTTGCGATCGGGGCTGCCCGCGTCGGGCGGGACGAAATCCTCGCCGCCATCGGGGCTGGCGCTGGCGCCGCTCGTCCCACCGCTTCCGTCGACACCGGCACCAGCGTCCAAACCAGTCGAAGCCACCGCGCCGCCAGCGCCGCCTGTTGCCGTGTTTCCCCCGGGGCTGCTGAAGCCGCCTGCCCCGCCGCTCACGGCACCGCCGACAGTGGACGTGCCGCCGAGGCTGCTTGCGCCTCCTCGTCCACCTGCGATCGTGCCACCCGCGCCGCCAAGACCACTTGAGCTGGAACCACCCGCGCCGCCCGCGGCAGTGCCGCCACTGCCGCCACTGCCGCCCGTGCCGCCGCTGCCGCCCGCACCGGCGTCGGTGCTGCAAAGCGGAGGATCGGGGGGAGCGCAAGTGCCGAGGCCGTCACAAACCGTGCAGCGGCCACAGGCCATGCCGGAGGGCGGAGAATCGCAGCTTCCGGCGCCATTGCAGACCAAACGGCACGGGTCGCTGCCCGTGCTGCATTCCTTCTCGGGATCGCTGCCCACGGCGTAGGCCGAGCACTTGCCCGCTCGCCCGGCCTGGTTGCACGACACGCAGGTGTCCGTGCACGCGCTCTCGCAACACACGCCATCCACGCAGAAGCCCGAGGCGCAGGCCACTGCGCTGGAACAAGCCGTGCCGTTCTTCGCCTTGCAATTGCCGCTGCCGTCGCAGGCCTGTCCGGCGGGGCAGCTTGCAGAAGCTTCCGGGCCCGCGGCTGCGCAGGTGCCTTCGTGCCCGGCAACGCCGCACGACTGGCAAGTCCCGGCACAGGACGCGACCTTGCAGCACACCCCATCCACGCAGAAGCCCGAGGCGCAGGTCGACGCCGCCGCGGCACTACACCCCTCGCCGTTGCCGAGATTCGTGACCTTGTACTCCCAGGTTTCGTCGATGGCCAAAGTGGGATCCGCGGTCAAGCTGCCGCCGAAAAGCACCACCGCGCCGCGCTGGCTGTCGAAGGCCACCGCTTCGCCGGTGCGCGCGACTGGACCCGAAGAGGCAACCCGTTCATAGAGAGTCGGACCCTGGGTATCGATCTCCCAGGTATCGATTACAGCCGTGTCGTAGTCCGGCGATTTCATCACGATCTGTCGGTGGCGCCGGCTGTCGTACACCACACGGGTCACGTCGAGTTGACAAGTGACGTTCAGGTCGTCTGTCATGCCTCGCAACGACCAGCCTGCCGAGACGGGATCCCACTCCCAAAAAACGCTGTTGTACGTATACGTGCCCTCCCCGGAGCACCCGGAGAGAAACATTTTTTGCCGGCCCTCATCGAAGCTCAACAGTGGAGACACCCTGCCGTCCGGCACCTGCGTGAGCGGGACGGTTGTCCGGTTGGTCCAGGTGGTGTTCGCGCCATCCCACTCCCAAACCTGATTGGGTGTGCACGTGCCGCTGGAAACTGTGGGATCGCAGTAGATCCCGCCGCCAAAGAGCAGCACCTTGGCCCGCCCCGAATCGGTCACCATGCCGTGGCTGTAGCGAGGCTCCGGGCTTGCCTTGGGGTAAAGCTGGGTCCACTTTCGGGTGGCACTGCTCCATTCCCAGGTGTCGCCGAGATAGTTGCCGTCTTGGTCCTGGCCGCCGAATAGGATGAGGGACTTGCGGAATGGGTCGTAGGTCATTGCCGCACTCGCGCGGCCGGCGGGTCGCACGTCGCTTGCGACCGAAGCCCAAGCGGTCCCGTCCCATTCCGACAGGTCGTCCAGCGTTTCGTAGTCGCCCCCACCCCCGAATACGTAGGTCTTGCCGGTGGCGGGGCAGAAGGCCATGGCAGCATCCGTGCGCGGGATGGGCCAGCCCTTGGGCGGCACGGGCGTGCGGTCGGTGAAGGTCGCTGTGGCAGGGACCAACTCCCAGATCTCCCCGGCCGGCAGGTTGGTGTTGTGAAAGGCCAGGCCCCCTATGAGGTCTAGGTGGTTTTGCGAGGAGTCGGTGACGAGCGAGGCGTACATGCGCGCCGGAGGCAGGTTGGCCTCGCTGCCGGTGAGGCGCTCGGTCCACGTCCCCGCAGTCGGATCCCATTCCCAAACGTCAGCCAGGCCGTCGCCCGTGTCGATGTCCCAGCCGCCCGCCAGCACGATCACGCCGCGGCCAGGATCGTAGGCCATGGCGTGGCCGTAACGCGCGCTGGGCCTCGGCTCCGGGAGTGTCCGATTGGTCCAGCTTGCGGTCGCCGGATCCCATTCCCATGTGTCCTGCTTGGGAACACCATTGGTCCCGGCCTGCACTTTCTCCATGCCGCCGAACAGGACAGCGACGTTGCGTTTGCTGTCCCAGACCAGCGCGGAGTCGTAACGGGCGCTGGGCGCGCTCTTGGGTTGCAGTCCGGTCCATTTGCCGGTCGAGGGATTCCACTCCCAGGTGTCGCCAAACGCGACCGACACGTCGGTCTGGCCGGTGATCTCAAGCGAGGATATTTGGGCCACGCCTCCCCCGAAGACCAACACGTTGCCGGTCGATTTCTCGAACACCATGCCGTGCTGACTGCGGGCGGCCGGCCCCAGGTCCGAGCTGGTGCGATCGGTGAAGCCGCTGCCGAGATCCCAGTCCCAGATCTCAGCGTAGTTGGTGGCGGCGGTCGTGCGCCCTCCGAAGATGACCAATTTGTTGCGAACCGAATCGAAGACCATGCCCGCGCCCGCGCGCCGGTAGGGCTTGTCACCCGGAGGCGTGGGGCGGCGGTTGGTCCACAGGCCGGTCGCGGAATCCCACTCCCACAATTCCGGGGATGCCTGGTGGTTGTTGACCGTGCGGTCAAAAAACAAACCGCCGAACATCATCAGCACCTTGCGGTTTTCGTCGAAGGCGGCCGACTGCAGGAAACGCCAGACTGGGGCCTGCACCAGGGGTGGGCCGGCGAAGGTCCAGGTGGCGATTTCGCCTGCGGGCAATACGCCCAAAGCCGCGCGAGAAGACTCAGGCCGACGGTTGTCGCCGTGATGATCGTCGTTGCAAGTGGCGAGCATGAGCACCGCAGCGACAACGCTTCTTTGAAATTGCACCTAGTTCTCCGAGGAATGACAAGCGGGGACAGCCTGGCGATCAGGCTGTCCTGTAGCGATCCTCCTCGCGCAGTGTCTTTCCCCGCCTCTATAGCTCACGCGTTTCCCCAAAAGATCCAGCACACCCAGCGACGGGCACGGCCGCGAAGACGTTCCGCAGCGCAGTGATTCCGCCTTCGCACACGGCTCATTTTCGCGAGCTGGGACAATGTCGTATTCGCGCCTGCCGCTGGTGCTCGCGTTGAACCGCCGCCCTTTGCACGTCAACTGCCGAGCAGGCTTGCGGCGGACCGCAGCCGCTTTACCGCGCGTTGATACTCCTCGACCAGGGTGACCAGCGCCGCGTGCGACCAGGCTAGCGGCGAAACCGACAAAGCCGCGCCGGTCGAGGGATCAAGTTGCTCGGGAAGCACGCCCGACGGCAACTTGTGCGCCTGCACCCAGCGCAGGACTTCGCGGGCCGGCTCAAGCTCGGCAAGGCTGCCCGCGCAGGCCACCGCGTGCATGCCCAACCAGATCGTACAGATGACCCATGGATTGCCCGAGACGGTGTCCAGGTCACGGGACACCTGATGGTAGTAGTCGTCACGATAGCGCGCGACACCTCCCACCGGCGTTCGACAGGTGAGCTCATCTCGAACGGCCTTCATCGTGGCCGTCACCCGCGCGTCGTCGGCAGCAAAGGCGCCAAACATGAACGCCCCAGCCAGCGACGCGTCCAGAGTCGTGTCCACACTGATTTCCCCGGCGTCGCCCACCGTGATCATGCGAGCAAACCGGCCGAGCTCCGGCCGATAGAGGTAGCGATCCATGGCCTGTCGGATCTCCATGGCAGCGGCTGAATATTCGACGGCCAGTTCTTGTTCGCCAAAGGCACGCGCAAACTCGGCGGCCGCGTCCAGGCCACCCACCACGGCGCCGCAAGTGAAGGTGCAGATGCCCCGACGCTCCTCCCACAGATCGTAGCTCGGTCCGGGCAAGCGCGTGACGGGATCGCGGTAGCTGGCAAGGAAGCGCGCACTCTTCTTCACCAGGCGGCCGTACAGTCCCGTGATGGCCTCCACATCCCGCCACTGCCGGAAGTGGTGCCACAGCGCCCACACGACAAGCGCGGTTTCGTCTTCCTGAATGGGGAGCTGCATCTCGTACCCGGCGGGCGCCTCGCCTGCGCCGGCCGAGCTAGCACTGGCGCCATCGCATCCCTTGCCGGCGGTGCGCGGCCCCATCCACGGGTGCCAAGACGAGCCCAGCTGCCCGTCGGCGGCATATTTGTGTAGGAGGTAGCCGTCGGCAGTCAGTTGGTCCGCGCAAAACTCGAAGAAACGCAGTGGCGCTTGCTGAAAGCCGGCCAAGTCAAGCGCGCGGGCCGCCAGGGCGCCGTCGCGGGGCCAACAATAGGCGTAGGTGTCGCGCGCGAAACTCAGGATGTCGCTGTCCACCGCCGCAATCACGGCACCGCCTTGATCGATGTGCGCGCGCAAGATCAGCAGCGATCGCCGATAGAGATCCGCCACGCCCTCGGGCAATCCCACGTCCGTAACGTCATGGCGCTGGCCCCACAGCCTCCAGTAGTCGCGTGTGCGGGCAAGAAAGCTCTGCGGCCCACGCTGCACCACCTTGGCGTTGAGTTCGCGCACGCCGTCCCAACTTCCCTTCCAATGCGGCCCAATGGCTATCCAGTAGTCGATCTCGGCGGTGGAATTCGCCCCGACGTCACAGTGGGCCGCCACCACCGAATCGACTGCGCCCTGGGCCACCAGACCGCGACCCAGCTCGCCGTCCTCCGCGTCCCGAAACGTCCCTTCCTTGCCTGGCAGGTTCTTCTGTCCGATGGCCCAGTGCTCGACGCCGTCGTGCGAAGCCACGCGCAGATTGACCAAGAAGAAGCGCGGTCCCTTGTAATGCACAACCGCCCGACAAACCGGGTCGTAGATGGCCGTGTCGCCCACGTCGCTTTCACTGATGGCCAAATTCTGATGAAAGAAGAGGCGGATTTGCCGCGCGTGGGGGCGTTGGTTATGCACCACCACCCGGCGCAGATAGAGAGTTTCGTGAAAATCCACGCAATCCGAACAGGACAGCAACAAACCCATATCCGGGTGCTCGCACTGCACATCGGTGACCAGGGTGTCAGGCTGGTAGCGCATCACCAGTTTCCAGCCCTGTGCGCGTTCGATCCAGGTGAAGGCGCCGTCTACGAAAACCCCGAAGCGGCAGAGAGCGCCGTGCACGTGATTCTCGCGCCCCACATGCGGATAGGTCAGCTCGCGCAGCCGATAGTCGCTGTCGAAAGCAACCAGAACTTTGCCGTTCCCGATTGGTAGGTCCCGCGGCATCGCTTCCCCTTTGCGTGGCTAGTGCGCAAATCCATTAGATTCCTGAGGCTGCGCAAAGTGACAAAAAAGCAAGAGCAGTTGCCGCGATAGTATTCACCCGGGAAACCCACGGTGTCTCGTCGCGCATCGGCGGCGTAGTCCGAAGCGCCGCCTGTCAAGGCGGCGGCACGGAGGCATTACGCGTTCTGGTCGAGAAACGCACTTCCCACCGGGTGGTGATCCAGGTGGGGGCCGAGTACCCGGAAACCCAGCTCGACGAAGATCGGCGCCAGGGGGTGATTCGGCGCGATCTGGCCGTCGATGGTTTCCAGCACCAACACGCGGCCACGAATGCGATCGACCAGGTCATTGAGCCCGGCAACCAGGGCGCGCGCATAGGGATCGGGGTCTTCGGCGGGCAGAAAGGTCAACAGGTTCCCGCCGCGCAGGTGTCCAAGGAGGCAACCGCGCCAGAGAATCACTGTGGCGCCGGAAACGCGTTGCGGGCGCGCCGCCGTTTCACTGTGGCTGGCGGGCCAGTCCAACAGGGCGCCATAGGGATCGGCGGGATCGACAGCGGACAGGACAATCGGCCCCGGACTGTCGTCACTCGGCTCGCTGGCCTGCAGGCGCAGGCGTTCGTCGGCCCCTGGCTGGGCAAATTGCAAACCGCCGCGGCCGGCGATGAAATAGCCGCGCCGAATCCGTCCGCGCTCTTCCAGGCCCGTCAGGACATCATAGATTGCGGAAAAGCCACCGGGCACTGATTCGGCGTGGGCCGTTTCACGCATGACAATGCCGTAGCGGCCCAGCAGGGCCGCCGCCAGGGCAGTGCGTGCCTCAGTGTCGTTGATGGCGCGACCGGGACGCGGCCGTAATGACCAGCGCCCCGCCGCGCCCCAAGTATTGGCGAATCGCCTGGGCGGAATGACAATGGAAACCAAACGCCTACGCAAAGGGGCCAATGTGTCGTTCATGATTTCGCCGGCCCACACCATAGCCCACAGGGTTTCTTCCAGGTCGTAATCGAAGACAGGCACCTCGCGCGCAAGGTCGTGAAGAAAGATGGCCCCGCGGCGGCCAAGGGCTTGGCGGATGCGGCCGGCCAACTCTCCCGGCACTGGATTCACCGGCTGGGCCAGCAGGGCGTCGTCGTCGGGCCGAAGCAGCATGATCCGACCCTCCACTTGCCCGAGCGGCTCCACCCCCAGCCACAGTACCTGACCCGAGGCGCACAGGGCATCGAGGTCAGCCGGCTGGTAGCCCGCCACGCGCGCCGGCAGGATTTCGCTTTCCAGCGCCGACGCGGGCAAGGCGCAGCCACGCAATTGCGCCACGACGTCGAGCAATCCCTTGCGTTCCCGCCGCTGACTGATCCCTTGCCAGTCGAGCAAGAAGCGGGCAAACGCAGGCGCGTCCACAGGCTCGATCTGTTTGCGTAGGCGCGCCAGCGAGCGCGCGCGCAACACGCGCAGGACTTCGGCGTCGCAATATTCGCGGCCGGTGCCGCCGGGGCGAAATTCCCCTTCGAGCAAACGGCCCTCGGCAACCAATGCACCCAGGACCGCCGTCAGTGTGTCGGGTGGCAAACCCAGGCGGGCTGCCGCGGCTTCCCGGCTGAACGGCCCATGCGTGCGCGCGTAGCGGGCCACGAGATCGCGCAGGGGCGCCGCCACTGGTTCGAGAAAGGCGACCGCGATCCCGTCGGGCAGGCGCGCACCCAAGGCATCGCGTAGGCGGGCGGCATCCTCGACCGCTGCCACGCGCTCCTCGCCGGCCACCTGCAGGCGGATTGTGCGGCCGGCAGTCTCCAATTCGCCCAGCCAGACCGCGCCGGCGCGCGCCGCGATCTCGTCAGGTCGCAAAGTGCCCAATGACAGCAAAAGATCATGGACCGTATCGGCATTCTTCAAGGGATAGGTCAGCCGCTGCAGGATCCGCTCTTGCTCCTGCACAACCTCGGGCGACAGGAGGTCGCGCAGCGAGGCCTCGCCCAGGATTTCGCGCAACTGCGCCACGTCGATGCTCAAGGCCTGCGCCCGGCGCTCGGCCGGCGGCGCATCGCCCAGGTACATGAAGTTGGCCACGTAGGAAAACAGAACCGCAGCGGCAAAGGGCGAAGGCGCACGCGAGGTGACAGTGACCACACGCGTTTTTAGCAATTCCACCCGGCGCAACATCTCAATCAACCCCGGCATGTCAAAGGCATCAGCCAGGCACTCACGGTAGGCTTCGAGCACAATGGGAAACGAGGGGAAATGGGCAACCGCGGAGAGCAAATCGCCGGCCCGTCGTCGCTGGGCCCACAGCGGCGTGCGCCGCCCGGGAAAACGGCGAGGCAGAAGCAGGGCTCGGGCTGCGCTTTCGCGAAAGCGTGCGGCAAACAGCGCCGAGCCGGCCAGCGCCGCCGTGACCACCTCTTGCACCTCGGCCGAAGGCGGCAAGAAGACCTCGGTGGGCGGCGGTTCATCGCAAGCGGGAATGCGGAACACCATGCCATCGTCGGTGTAGTGCAGATCGATCTCGCCCGCGTGCCGCTCGGCCAATCGAGCGCGCACCGCCAGGGCCCAGGGCGCGAACACACGCAGCCCAAAGGGCGCCAGTACACACACGCGCCAGTCGCCAAGGTCGTCAAGGTAGCGCTCGACCACAATAGTTCGGTCACTGGGAATTTCGCCCGTGGCCTCCAATTGCTTGCGCAAGTAGGCCAAGAGTTCGACCGCAGCTGATTCGTCCAGTCGGCCATGGTCCATCAGGCTGCGACGCGCGGCGGTTTCATCGAGCAAGGCCGTCTTGCGTGCCAGCTCGCCCACCTGCAGGCCGAAAGCCAGGGCGCGGCCCGGCCGATCGCCATGCCAAAATGGAAGCTTGCCCGGCTCACCCGGAGCGGGCGACACGATCACGCGATCGTGGGTGATGCTTTCCGCCCGCCACGAGGACGCCCCGAGCAGGAACACCTGGCCCACGCGCAGCTCGAAGACCATTTCTTCGTCGAGCTCGCCCACGCGCAGTCCGCCCTTGCCAGTCCCCGCCTCGCCACCCACGTACACGCCATACAGGCCGCGGTCAGGAATTGTTCCGCCATTGGTCACCGCCAGACTGCGCGCGCCCGTGCGAGCCACAATGGTGTTGTGCTTGCGGTCCCAGGTGATGCGCGGTCGCAGGCCAGCAAATTCGTGCGAGGGATAGCGGCCCGACAACATGTCGAGGACGCCGTCAAAGGCACTGCGGGGCAATTCGGCAAAGGGCGCGGCACGGCGGACAAGATCGTAGACATCGTCGACTGGCACGGGACCCTCGATGGCGATGGCCACGATCTGTTGCGCCAGCACATCCAATGGGTTGCGAGGAAAGGCGATGGGCTCGATGTCGCTGGCACGCATGGCCGCGGCCGCGGCGCCGCAGGCGATCAAGTCAGCGCGGTGCTTGGCAATGACAATGCCGCGCGGAATCCCGCCCACGCCATGGCAGGCGCGACCGATCCGCTGCATGCCCGAGGCCACCGAAGCGGGCGCCTCCAGTTGCACCACCAGATCAATGGCGCCCATATCAATTCCCAGTTCCAATGACGAAGTGGCCACCAGGGCGCGCAGGGCGCCCGCTTTCAGCCGTTCCTCGACCTCGCGGCGCTTGTCCTGGGCCAAAGAGCCGTGATGCGCCAGTGCCAGTTCCTCGCCAGCCAGTTCATTGAGCCCGGATGCCAGGCGCTCGGCCAAGACCCGGCTATTCACGAACACCAGGGTCGTGCGGTGCTGGCGGATCAGCTCGACTATGCGCGCATGAATCTCGGGCCAGGGCGAGGCACTGCCTGAAACGGCCGGTTCATCCTCGCGCCGCGCGCGCGGTGTCTCCACGGTAATCTCAAGTTGCTTGCGCGCGCCCGCGTCCACCACCGTCACTGGGCGCGGCTTGTCGTCGGCAAATCCGCCCAACAGACGCGCGATTTCGTCAAGCGGGCGCTGTGTGGCCGACAAGCCGATGCGTTGCAGGGGGCGCGCCCGGGAAGTATTCAACGCCTCCAATCGTTCCAGGGTCAGGGCCAGGTGGCTGCCACGCTTGCTGGCAGCAATGGCGTGGATCTCGTCGACAATCACGGTTTCCACTGCGCCCAACAGGGCTCGTGCCCGCGAGGTGAGCATCAGATACAACGACTCGGGCGTGGTGATCAGGATGTCAGGCGGGTGGCGCAGCATGCGTGCGCGATCGTTCCGCGCGGTGTCACCGGTGCGAATCTCGATGCGCGGAACATTCACGGTCACGCCAGCCGCCGCAGCGGCCTCGCAGATCCCCGCCACTGGTGCCCGCAGATTTCGATCGACGTCTACCGCCAACGCCTTGAGCGGAGAAACGTAGACCACCCGGCAACGCTTGTCCTCGGCCGGCTCAGCCGACCACATGATCCGTTCCACGGCCGACAGAAAGGCAGCCAAGGTCTTGCCCGAACCAGTAGGCGCGAGCAAGAGCGTCGATTGCCCGGCCCGGATAGGCTTCCAGCCCAACTCCTGCGCACGCGTCGGGCGGCCCAATTCCCGCGCAAACCAGTCGCGCACCGGCTGGTGAAACAGAGCCAGTCCGTCACGCGGCATGCCCCCATCTTGTCGCACACAGCGTTGCTACGCCACAGTCACTGGCGTGCATCCAGTGCCCATAGGACGGATTCACCGCCGTGTGAAGTCCAGAAGCTGCGCCACCTTCTCTGCGCGCCCAGGGAAGCGGAGGGGCAGGTCCACTGGACACGTCTTGAGCGGGCGCGACTAACGCTAGAATTCAGCGCTGGCGCTTGAGCGCGGAGCCCAGGGCCGCGATGACGACGATGGCGGACGAGCCGACGAGCAGTCCCGTGTCGGCGTGGTGCACGACCGCAGGCACCGACGGGAGCAGGCCGCTTTTCGCCGTCAAATACCAAATGGCAAAGCCGAGGCCAAGTCCGACCAAACCCACGCGCCAGAACAGCGCCACGCCCCCGGGCTTGGGGTTGCCACGGGCCAGGATGCCGAAGAGGGTGATCAGCACAACCGCGGCCGGGATGATCATCGCAAGGATCGTCGTCATGGTTTCTTTCAGTTAGCCCTTGGTTACCACGCGCTTCTCGCGGTAGTCGGCCAGATGGTGCAGTTCGGCCAGGGCATCGCCGGTTTCGGCTTCGAGCTGTTCGACCGAGTCGACGCCCATGACCAGACCGTCGAGTTCGCTAGCCAGTTCTTCGTGGCTGCCGATGGCCACGATGTGCGACTTGAGGTAGCCAAGCGCCTTCTCCAGGGTTTCCATCTGGACCGCGAGGGCCTTCGCCGAATTGGCGATCTGTTCGTGCTGGCGCAGGCGCTTTTCCGCGAGGGACAGGGCCTGTTTGAGGCTGGCCTGCACGCGCGGATCCTGCTCGCCGCGCAGTTCAGATGTGGATTCGGCCAGATCGGCCTTGATCTCGCCGACGGGATTTTCGGTCAGAAAATGGGCCAGGCGCTGGTGGGCGCGCGCCATGCGCAGGAACGAAAACAGGACCTGGCCAATCTTCTGCAACTCGTCTTCCACTAGTCGCGTTTCGAGGGACTGGTTTTCCTTGGACAGGGAAAGCACCTCGTCGGCCACCCGCTGTAGTTCGACAAAACGGCTGGCGTAGCTGGGATCGAGGTGCTGAAGGATCGCCTCGGTCTCGCGCTTGATGCGTTCTTGGCTTTCGCGCGACTGCTGCATGCCGACCCAGCGCTTGAAGAAGCTGCTGTCGGGCACAAAGGTCATCCACAAGACCTCAAGGCCTGCTCCCACCGCCAGCGGTAGCCAGGAAAACGTGGCCAGCGCGAACAAGCCCGCGGCGCCGAGGAGAATGCCGTTGTACTGATTGAAAAAGGCGCGCCGGTAGGGGCTGTCGTTTACTTTTGATGGCTCTGTCATGACCCGGTTCCTGGCGCGTCAGGCTGTAGCAGTCATGTTAGCATGGTCCGCTCTGACCTTGACGCGACTTGGGTTTGAGGGGACGCTACTGCCACTCCTCATCAACTAACACTTTGGAGAAAACTCATCGTGGCCAAACTCACCCCGCTTTCGAAGACACTCGTCACCTTGCTGGTTCTTGGCGGAGTCGGCACCGCGGTCTACAAGAATCGCGACAAGCTCTCCCAGCTTGCGCCCGAGGCCGATCACCAGAAATCTGCGGTGCCACCCAGGGCGGAGTTGCCTTCCGATCCGTCGCTGGCTGCACCGGCGGCGGCCGCGCCCGGTTGCGCGGACAAGCCCGAGGTGCGTTTTTATCACTGGGCGTGGAACGCGCAGATGGGGCTCATCTATGCCACCGGCGGCAAGCAAGCGGCCGAAGGCAGCTTGATGTGCAAGAACGGCGTCAATCTGAAACTCATTCGCGAGGACAACACCGATCAGATGGCGAGCCTGATGGCCACCTTCGCCGAGGGCTTGAAAAAAGGTGAGGCCAACCCAACGCAGGGTGCGCACTTCGTGGCCATCATGGGCGACGGCTCGGCGCCCTTCCTCAAAGGGCTGAACGACAGGCTGCGCAAGCTCGGCCCGGACTACGTGGCCCAGGTGGTCGGATCGGCCGGCTACAGCCGCGGTGAGGACAAGTTCATGGGTCCCGCGGCCTGGAAGCAGAACCCGCAAGCCGCGCGCGGCGGCCTGGTGGCTGGCGTGCTTCGCGACGGCGACTGGAACATCGCTCTCAAGTGGTTGGGCGACAACGGCATCGCCAACAACCCCGACGAAACGACCTACGATCCCGACGCGCTCAACTGGGTGAATGCCTCGGACTATATCGATGCCGCGCAAAAGTACGTCAGCGATTTTTGCACCGAGCTCAAGAACGTGAAGACGGGCAAGAAGGAAAAGCACTGTGTGAACGCGGTGGTGACCTGGACCCCCGGCGATGTGACCGTGGCCGAAAAGAAGGGCGGCTTGGTTTCCATCGTCTCGACCAAGGAGTACCGCTCGCAGATGCCGAACGTCATCATCGGCAGCAAGAAGTGGATGGCCGCAAATCGCAAACTGGTGACCGGCATGCTTGAGGCCACCTTCGACGCTGGCGATATTCTCAAGAAGGACGAGGATGCCTTGCGCAAAGCGGCCGCGCTGTCGGCCCTTGTCTACAATGAGAAAGACGGCGCCTACTGGTTCAAGTATTTCCGCGTGGTCAACCAGGCCGACAAGAAAGGCCAACAGGTCGAACTGGGCGGCTCGGCGGTGAACAACCTGGCCGACAACCAGCAGCTCTTCGGCATGGTGCCTGGCTCGACCAACATCTTCGCCGCTACGTACACGGTATTTGCCGAGATCGTGAAATCCCAGTATCCCAAGCTCATGCCGGCGTACTACCCGGTTGGGGATATCCTGGACACCAGCTTCGTGAAAGAGCTGGCCGGTGGCGCGCAGAAGGCGAGCGCCGCGCAAGCGGATCTGGCCACCTTCACCGGAGAACGGGTCAAGCAGGTGGTCAGTCGCCGCGCGTGGGACATCAAGTTCGCCTCGGGCAGCAACAAGTTCTTGCCCGAAGCCCAGACCGGCCTGCGCGCCATGTTCAAGGATCTGGTCGTGGCCAGCGGCACGGTCGTCGAAGTGCACGGCCACACCGACAACGTGGGCTCGGTCGACAAGAACCAGAAGCTGTCCGAGTCGCGCGCCTTTGCCGTCAAGAAGTGGCTGGAAGAACAATCGTCCGCCAATTTCCCCGAGGGCCGCGTGAAGGTCTTCGCCCACGGCTCGGCTGAACCGCTGGAAGCCAACGACACGGCCGAAGGCCGCGCCAAGAACCGCCGGGTCGAGATCGTTCTCGGGTTGTCTCAGTAGCGCACTCGAGATGGCGCCAACAGCCCCGCCTGCCACAAAGACAGGCCCAGCGAGCGGGTTGCTGCGCCGGGTGTTCTTCCCCAACCAGTCGCTCGGCAGCCCGTTCCTGCTCATCGTGACCGCCTTCTGGGTGGCGATCGCGCTCACCGTTTGGTCGGCATCACCTTGGGCCAGTCTGCCTGGGCCGGGCGAGGTGCTGCGCGCCTTCGGCACCCTGTGGTGGCAACAAGGGATGGGACCGGAACTGTTTTCCACGCTCAAGCTGATCTGCCACGCCACCCTGCTGACCGTGGCCATTTCCATGGCGCTGTCCTATGCCAGCATCATTGCGTTCTTCCGGCCCTTGGTCGACGCCATCAGCAAGCTGCGCTTTCTGGGGCTGACCGGTCTGGTGTTCCCGTTCACTCTGCTCACGGGCGGCGGGTACACGCTCAAGGTCTGGCTGCTCACCTTCGGCATGTCGACCTTCTTCGTCACGGCCATGGCGCAGGCGGTGCTGGAGATCCCACGCGAGCAGTACGACTACATGCGCGTGCTCGGCGCGGGCGAGGGACGCATCTTCTGGGAGGTGGTGGTGCGCGGCACCCTGGACAAGGCGCTCGATACCTTACGCCAGAACCTGGCCATGGGCTGGGCCATGATCACCATGGTCGAAGGCATCTCGCGCGCCGAGGGCGGCGTGGGCGCGCTTATTCTCAACCAGAACAAACATTTTCACCTGGCCGAGGTCTACGCCGTGCTCATCGCGATCCTGGTGTTCGGGCTGCTGCTCGACTACCTCATGGCCGTGTCTGTGCGGATCTTGTGCCCGCATGTTCTTTTGCAAAGGGTGAGACGCTGATGGCCGCCGGGGACATTCTGCTGTCGGTGCACGATGTCTGGCAGAAGCTGGGCGACGCTCAGATCCTGCAAGGCCTGACTTTCGACGTCCGCGATCGCGTGCGGCCGGGCGTGGTGACGGGGCAGGTGGTGGGCTTGCTCGGCCCTTCGGGCGTGGGCAAGACGCGACTTCTGCGCCTCATCGCCGGTCTCGACGAGCCCGACCGCGGCAGCGTGCGCGGGCCAGGCGGCGCGCCCTTGCCCATCGGTTCGGTGGGCTTCGTGATGCAAAGCTATCCCTTGCTCGCCCACCGCACCGTGCTCGACAACCTGCGGGTGGCGGGCGAGACCAACGGCCTTTCCAGCACCGAGGCACGCAGCAAGGCCTTGGCTCTGCTCGATCGTTTTCGCCTGAGCGAGCGGGCCCGCTATTTCCCGGCGCAACTTTCGGGCGGCCAGCGCCAGCGCGTGGCCATCGCACAACAACTGGTCAAGCAGAAGACCTTCCTGCTCATGGACGAGCCCTTCTCCGGCCTCGACCCCGCCGCCCTGGAAGACGTGACCAAGCTCATCATCGAGGTCGCCAACATGGACGAACTGAACACGGTCGTGCTGGTCACGCATGATATTCGTTCCGCCCTGCTCATCAGCGACACGCTCTTCATGCTGGGCCGCGATCGCGACGCCGCGGGAAAGATCGTAAGCGGCGCCCACATCCAGAAGACCTACGACTTGGTCGAGATGGGATTGGCCTGGCGTCCGGATCTCGAAATCGATCCGAGTTTCCCGGCCATCGAGCGCGAAGTGAAACAGGCGTTCAAGGCGCTTTAGAGGACGAATTCACGTCGGCGAGATGATCTCAACCGTCGGAAAGTAGGTGCGGTACCGGGCTACATCGCGCGTGAGCAGGCGGTACTGGCAAACGGCAGCGTGGGCACCGATGTAGAAGTCGGGCAACGGTGACAAGCGTGCCCCACCACGCTTGCGATACCGCAGAAATGCCTTGCCTGCGAGAAAGGCCGCTTCCCAAGGTAGAGTTTCGCGTCGATAGAGGTCATGGGGCAGCGCCGCTTCGAGTTCTTCAATGCGTGAGAAGGCAATTGAGACTTCGGCATAGACGAGCGGGTTGACAACCAGGTAGGAGTCTTCGGCCGCGGATTCCAGCGCGGAGGACGACCACTCGGACCAGGCGGGATCGTCTGTCGCGACGTCCAGCAGAACGTTGCTGTCCACCAGAACTGGCTTCACGACCGCAGGGTTCCGCGGGTCAGCCCCATGATCTGGTCGGTTGTCATCTTGATCGTGGCCCGACCGCGGAGACTGGCCACGGCGGCGCTGCCGCGCGTCCGCCCTGGCCGCCGAACCCTGACCAGACGCACGGTTTGGCCCTCGACCACAAAGTCCACGTCCGTATCTGGAAGCAAACCGAATTTCTCACGAACGGCTTGGGGAATGGTGACTTGGCCCTTCGAGGTAATGCGCATCGTATTACTCCTACCGGTAAGAATACGCTGCTGCCGCCGACGGGACAACCAGCCACAAAGGCGCACGACTTCGATGCGTTCTACCGCCCAAGCTCCTTGGCGACCTTGTTCACTTCCGCGGTATTGGCCAGGCGGGACAGCGGCTGCATCAAGTGGTCGCGCACTGATTCTTCGAGCGGATCCCTAGCCGCCGGCCGCCTCCAGGAGCGCCTCCGGCTTCTTCTGCGCGATCTGTAAGAGTCTCAGGGCCGCGCCGCTTGGATTCCGGCGCCCCGTCTCCCAGGATGCCTCGGTCACGATCGGCACATTCAGCATCCGAGCAAACACCTCCTGGCTGACATTGAGGCGTGTGCGGATGGAGCGAATCTGCCGAGCGCCGATCTTGTCCACCCGAGGGACGTCCACGTTAAACGTCCGCAGGGTAATATTGCGCCGTCCGGTCACATGATCCCGCACCTGGTCGACGGCCCGGATGAATTCATCCGCATCAAACACAATCTGCTTCTTCTTCCCATTCTTCATGGTTTGTACTCCGCTTTGATCTCCTCGACCAACTGTCTGACTCGCTTCTTCTGGGCACTGGTCATGTCGGAAATGTCGCCCTTGCTGTACGCATAGAGCATGAACATGGCTCCAGCTTCGATCATCGCCAGGTATATGATCCTCGCGCCCCCACGTTTGCCTCGCCCCGGCAGCGCCACGCGGACCTTGCGCAAGCCGCCCAGTCCGGGAATGACTGCCCCCTGCAGCGGATTTTCAACCAGGCTGTTCTGCAGGTCCTTGTATTGGTCATCGGTAAGCAGATCCGTGATCTGCGCCGTAAACGTGGGATGTTCGACAAAGACCATTATCTGTCTCCCTTACATTGTAAGGGGTGAGCACACGCTTGTCGATTGCAAATTCCGTGGCCGGGCGAGGATGCTTGCGTTACCCTCGCTGGGTCCGCCACGTCGAAGCAGGGCCGCGCCGAGAAATTGAAAGTCATGCAAGGTATTCTCGGTGAACCCCAAGAAATGTTGCTTGGGAAGTACCATCGGAGGGGACATTCCCGCCCATCCTTTGGTCACATACCCGACCGCGAGCCGGTACCGCGCCAGCTCCCCGGACCATCTTGCCGCCGGTCTTTGGCCGCCCAGGCGCTGGGACGATTTCTCTACGTGCCCGCTGTCTTGGCCACACCCGTTCGTGTCCTTGGCCCTCCGGTTCTTGTGTTTCTTCCGCCGTGCGAAGTTGGACGGCGAGAGCCTGTGGACATGCCTGAGATTCTGCGCGACGATGGCTCTGTCCAGCTTCTGCGGGATGTCCACTACTTTGGAGACCTATTATGAGTCGATTTCAGAGCTACGCTCCTCTCCACCTTGACAGGCTGGATGCTGATCCCGTCTTGCTCGAAAGAGTTACTCCGGACAAGTGGGGAACTCTGCTTGATGGCCCGAAGGGCGCGCACGAATACCATCTGCAGGAGTTGCTTGCTACCGCTCCTGGCGTCCTTCCGTTCGAGGAGTTCAGTAGCGTATTTGCGCCGTCGGTATGCATCGGACGCGAGGTGTCCACGTCGAAGGGAGCCATTGACAATCTGTTCATGAGCACGCAGGGGCGGCTCACCATCGTTGAGACGAAGCTCTTCAAGAACTCAGGAGCTCGGCGGGAGGTCGTGGCCCAGGCTATCGACTACCTCCTCGACGTCGGAAACTGGAACTACCTGCGGCTGAACAGGATCGCCGCCGAGTATCTCGAATCTCGCTCGCCCGGTTCCCGCCATCCCAGCCTGGCGGAGTTCGTGCTCAGGCAGCCGTCAGTGAAGCAAGAGGAGAACCCTCCCCAAGAGGAGGGCTTGGAGGATCGCTTCAAAGCACAAGTCGATCGATCTCTGTCCAGCGGCGAAGTCCTTGTGCTGATTGTTGGTGACCACATCGATCCGAGAGCGATTGAGCTACTCGACTTCGCCAGGACGGCGAGAGCAGAGCACCTCCGACTACGTTCCTTTGAGATGGGCCTAGTCGAGTTGGCATTCTACCAGCACCCAGTCTCGAAATACCTCACTGTCGTGCCGCACACACTCGCGAAGGCCGTGGTGGCAGAACGGACTGTTGTGGACGTCCGGGTGAACACCCAAGGGTCAGTCGAGGTGAACGTCAAGCCATCTGAAGTAGACGAACGGGGAACATCCGAGCGGCGGCCAAGGATAGCGTCGGAGGAGCAGTACTACGAATACGTCCGAGAGAACGCTCCGGCTGCGGAGCCAGGGCGCTTGTTCAAGGTTGCTCTTTCCGAAGCCACCATCGAGGCCGTCCTTGTCTACATCGAGGCTGTCGTCAGGAAGATCGGCCCGATGCTTGCGAAGGCATGAATGGTGCTGGGTATAGAATAGTTCAGGCACACGCGTGCCACACGAACCTTGGAGATTTCAAAGTCCACCGCCTTCACGAAGTTCACCCCGCCAGTCGCCCTCTACCGCCCGATCTCTTTGGCGACCTTGTTCACTTCCGCGGTGTTGGCCAGGCGGGACAGCGGCTGCATCAGGTGGTCGCGCACTGATTCTTCGAGGGCCGCCTGCCGATCGGCCGAAACGCCGAGGGCGGCACTGTACGCAGCGATCTGGGCGCGTTCGGGGGCGGTCACTTTGCCGTCGATATAGGCAAGCAGCAGCGCCGCCTTAACGAAAAGCTGGCGCAGGTCTTCGCCGGCCAAGGCAGCCGCGAGATCCGCGGGCGAAAGAGATCCCAGCCGCCCAAGCTCGGCCAGGCTGGTCACTGGGCGCGTCTCGCTTCCGGCCGTGGTGCCGTAGAAGTTCGCGATGAGGGCGGCTTCGCGTTCGTGGACGCCGTCGACGGCGGCCACGGTGTAAAGGCCGCGTGCAATGGCCTGGGCCTGGTGCTCGTTGATCGGGATCTCGGGGAAAAATTCCATAGCTCGTCTCCTTGGTCAGCGCCGCTGTCCGCACTCCAGGCGCAAGACATCGAGGCGCGCCTGCAATTCCTGGGCAGTCATGTTTTGGTATTTCTTGGGAAGCATTTGGCGATTGGATGCCTCGAACACGGCCAGCAATTCCATGTATTCGATCATCTTCTGGTCGCGCGAGGGCAGGTAGTCCGCCATGGCCTGCAGCATGTGGCCTTTGCTGATGCGGCTGACGAGATCCATTTCGGGACCCGCGGCGTATTCCGCGGCCAGCATCATGATGGCCTCGAAGTCGGCGTTGGAAAGGCCGAGCATGGGTTGCGAGACTTCGGCGCGATCGGCGGGAAAACTCACGTCCCAGGACAGCTTGTGCTTGCGCACCTGGGCCAGCAGCACGGCCTCGATTTCCTCGGCGGTCTGCGCGTACAGCAGCGGCACCTTGCGGTCAAGGCGGCCGGCGCGCTTGATGTCCACGTCGAGCTTGTCGGGCCGGTTGGTCATCAAGATGAAGAGGATGCGGCCACGGTTGCTCGTGTCCGACATGAATTCCTTCAGGCGCGCGATGACCCGCGACGAGGTGCCGCCGTCGCCCTCGCCGTCGCCTTGGTTGCCGAACGAGCGGTCACCTTCGTCGATGATGACCACCACCTGGCCGATGGCCTGGATGACCTGCAAGATGCGTTCGAGGTTGGCCTCGGTCGCGCCGACCCATTTCGACCTGAAACTCTTGAGCTTGATGGTGGTCAGCCCGGATTCCTTGGCAAACGCCTCGGCCACAAAGGTCTTGCCCGCGCCCATGGGGCCGGTGAACAGGATGCCCATGGGGACGCGCTCGGTGTGGCCTTCGCGCATGGCCTTGGCGATGCGCACGAGTTCGGTCTTCACGCCCTCGATGCCGCCCACCACGCGAAAGTCGTGGCTGGACTCGACGAATTCGATGAGCCCGTAGCACTCGCGCTCGATGATCTCGCGCTTGCGCCGGGTGATGATGCGGTCGACTTCGTCGCGCTCGCGCTTGGCCGTGTCGTCGGGCGTGCCGGGGACGGCGTCAGGCGCCACCACCACACGGATCTCTTCGCGGCCCATGCCTTTGGTGATGGCGGCGAGCTTGCGCGCCCTGGGCGCGGCCGCGTCCGTGCCGCCCAGCAAGCCGTGGATGAACGTGAAGCGATCGTCTTCGCCTTCCTCGGCGCCCGCTGGCGGGGGTTGCAAGATGGTCTGGATCTGCACGGCGCGCAGCCCGGCGGTGACACTGGCCAGGCGTGCGGCGTACGCTGCATCGGCCCCGGGCATGGTCAGATCGACCACGGTTCGGCGCGTGGCCTCGTCAGGCATGGGGATGCGCACAGTGGCGATGCGCGGATTGGACACCAGCTTGGGATGAAGCTCGGACAGGTTTTCCGCCAGCAGCAACACCACGTTGTCCGAGTCCGCGATCTCGGGCGAAAGCGACCAGCGGTGCAGGGTGACGACGGCGGTGCGATCTTCCTCGCTCATCATGGCCGGGTCCGCGGCCGGGGCCAAGGTCTCGGCGTACTCGACCATCAAGGCGACCTTGGTGCGCGTCTTGAGGACACGCTCCATGGCGGGCAGAAATTTGCTCGGCTGGCGCTGCACCACCAGATCCTCGAATCCGCCCAGGTCGGCCTTGCGGCGAACCAAGGTGCCGCCGCTGGCGAGATTGAAGACCACCACGATGTCCTTGGTTTCGCCCAGCAGGTTTTCAGCCAGGTACGTGCCCAGGGGAACGAGCTTGCCGTCCCAGGCCACGACATCGAAGACATTGCCGTGCAGAATGAACTGGCTGGCCTCGCCGCGCCGGTAGCGTTGTCGAAGTTCTTCGGCCCAAGCTGGGTGCATGCGCGGCTCCTGCGGGTTCAAGTCTTTGTGAAATTATAGAGTCTTGACCGCGGCTCTCTTCGCCGCCATCTTGGCCTTCATCTCGTCGAGCTGGCTGCGCGCGGTGACGTCACCGGTCTGGGCGCGCAGGGCTTTCAGCTTCTGATCCAGCGTCGACTCGGACAGCTCCTTGCCCAGGTTGGCCTCGGCAATGGTGTTCTTGATGTGGCCGCGCACGTTTTCCAGGGCCTTGACCTCGGCATCCACACTCAGTCCGTCCAGCTGCTCTTGAATGCGAATGCGCGCCTTGGCGCTTTCCATCTTGGCCAGCATGTTGTCCTTCTCGGCCTGCAGCTTCTTGATCTCGGCCTGCACCTGCAGCAGCGAAGCCTTGGCGCTGTCGGCGTCCGTGCCCGCGGTTTCGAGGTCGGTCTTGAGATCGGCGACTTCCTTGTCGAGCTGGTTCTTCTTCTGGATGAGGATGAGCGCGAGATCGTCCTTCGCGGTCTGCACGGCGACGTCGAGATCCGACGTGACCTCGGCCAGCTCCTTGGCCTGGTTCGTGTAGCGCTCGTGCATTTCGTCGCGGCGGCGGATGATGGCGGCGGTGGCGCGCTTGAGCTTGGCGTATTTCTCCACCATGGCGTTGATGGCGTTCTCGTAGGCGATCTCCGGATGCTCCTTTTCCACGTCGGAGATCCACAGGCTCATGAAGCCGCTCAGCAGGTTGGAAAGTCGTTTGAAGAATCCACCGCCTTCGGACATGTCTCGCTCCTTGTTGACTCGGGCTGGGTTAAAGGACGACTCTAACCTATAATCGCCCGCGCAGGCGAGGCCCACATGGCATGGAACAAACTCAAGTCCCTCTTCGTTGAAACCGACAGCAGCAAAGAGGCCGCGAGCGCGGCCATGGCCGACCTGGAGAAATACCAGGTTCCGGAGGACTCTGCTGTGGATGCGACCTCGACGGTGTCCGGTTCGGTGGTGGCGCAAGGCGATCTCGATTTCCAGGCCCTCTACGATCAGGCCGGCATTCCCAACACCGACGAGGTCGAGGCGCTCGAACGTTTCTTGCACGGACTCGACGAGAGCCTGCCGCAAGCCTCGAAGCTGGCCGCGGCCAAGGCATTCCTGGGCGCCATCGGCAAGGCACCCACCGACGTGCTGCGGGACGCGGGCCGCAAGATCGTGGTGGTGCGCGCCGTGGCCGATGCCAAGCGCGCCGACGTCGAAAAGGCGTCCAGCGAGCGTCAGGCCGCCATCAACGATCTGCAGCGCCAGATAGACGAGCAGCGCTCGGCCGTGGAAGCGCTCAAGCGCGATCTGGAATCCATACGCGGCAAGTGCGCGGCCGAGGAAGGACGCTTGCAAGGAGCGCGCGTTTTCTTCGGCGCCGTGGGCGAGCTCAAGGCCGGCCCGGGCTGACCAGTCAGATTTTCGTACTCCCTAGCCTCGTTCGCACAGAATGGCACCTGAGGGCAAGACGATGATTCGAACAATCGCCTGCTTGGGGCTGTTGGTGAGTTTCATGTCGCTTGCCTGCCGGACCAGCACGACCAGGACGGCGGCCGATGCAGCCATCGCAGGTGCAAGCGGCTCGGCCTACGGTGGGGCCGGCGTGGCAGGCGGCGGATCCGGCATGACCGGGGCAGCCGGCGCGGATGGCGGGGTCGAAGCTGGTGCAGGTGGCTCGGCCAACGGTTGGGCCCGCGTTGCCGACTGCGGAGCGGGCACGACCGCAGCAGCGGCTGATGCGACCAGCGAGTCCGAGGCCAGCCGCGGCTCCGAGGCTGGTGCCGACGGTCCGGCCGACGTCGGGGCAGGCATGGAAGACAGCAGAGTTTTCGACGCCCTTTCCGGCCGCGACGCCAAACCCCTCACCGTGACAGAGGCCACGGCCTTGTACCAGGATTCCGTCAACAACCCGGGCACGGTGTATTCCCTCGAAGAGCTTCAGGTCCCGGGCGCGTGGGATGCCATGGGCATCCAGCTATTCTCAGTGGGCTTCCTGGACGACTCTGGCTACGTCATCAATGTGGGGCCTTACGTGGCTTTCGCCGGCAAGCTCTACCCCGTGACCAAGTATGGCGGTTCAACCGAGTTTCTGTCCGCGGTCGTGCTGGGTGACAGGCTCTATTTCACCATGCGGGCTGGTTCTGGCATCAGCTACTCCGAGCTGGGCAAGATCTGGGTTTCCGACGCGGGGCTGCAGGTCATGCAAAGTGCCAACTACGTGTCCTCTTCCGACCTGTACCTGCACGAATCGGAGGGGCAGATTGTCGTGGAGATGGGCGGCCGGGGCAGCACGTTCAATTCTTGGACCAGCCCGGGGGTTTTCGGGTGGCTTAGGGACGACGGCACGAGGGTCGTGGCCGTGGATGCGGCAGGCGCCGTGATCCCGTATCGGTTCGAAGGCGCGTGGTAGAGGCTTCCGACCGAGGCCCGCGCAACATCCCGCGTCATCCCCACCCAGGTTGATTTCCAAGCAACTTCCGCCGTCGGCTTCCGATAACAGAGCATGTCCCTTCCCCGCGAAGTCCTGCCTGGCCGCACCTACATGATCACGCGTCGCTGCTCCGAGCGCCG
>Ga0265316_10001382_pt1 | contig 26161 bp, 21 predicted proteins | sample 4522metaG_FD_202092 | JGI IMG/M metagenome (GOLD analysis project Ga0265316, IMG submission 202092) | Rhizosphere microbial communities from Carex aquatilis grown in University of Washington, Seatle, WA, United States - 4-5-22 metaG | ecosystem: Host-associated > Plants > Roots > Rhizosphere >... | reverse complement strand
TGGAAGATGGTGCCTGAAACAAAAGGAAAAACGCTTGAAGAAATGGAAGGTCTCTGGAAAAAGTAGAATTTATTAGTTTTATTAATAATATAGGATCCATCAATTTCTGATGGATTCTTTGTTTAATTAAAGTTGACTGAAACATTTGTACAATACTTTATTATTTAGCAAATTACCATTTTACCGACATTTTAATTCGTTTTACCGAAAATATCAGATGTGCTAAGTCAAATAGCGCATATCTTTGATACTGATTTCAAAATTAAAAACTTTACAATTATGGAACAGAATAACGAGAATAACAATCAAAGGCCAAATACCAGAAAAATTGTTTTGGGCTTGATTATTATAGTGCTGGGAGCTTTATTGCTTGCTGATAATTTTGAAGGGTTGAGTGGATACATTCGATCAATCGTATTTTCATGGCCAATGCTGTTTGTTGCCATCGGTATTTTAAATTTATTCGGTAGAAGAAGTTATGTTACAGGTTTTATTTTCATCCTGATTGGTGTCTTTTTTCTAATTCCAAAAATTTTCTTTAGTATAGATCCGGATTTCACCAGGATGTTCTGGCCAATGATTTTAATTGCTGTAGGTATATTAATTATTGTCAGGAGAGGAAAGGGTCACGAACACCATCATCATCATTGGCACAACCATTTTCATGACAATACAGTTTCTGATAGTTCTGAAGGTTTTATAGATGAAGTCAATATTTTTGGAGGAAGCAAAATAAAGGTAGTTTCCCAAAAATTTAAAGGTGGAAAAATCACATCAATTTTTGGCGGTTCAGAACTCGACTTCACTAATGCCCAGCTTGCTGAAGGAACCAATGTAATTGATATTGTTTGCATGTTTGGAGGCACCACGTTGATTTTACCTGCTGACTGGCATGTTCGTTCTGAAGTGGTATCTATACTTGGCGGATTTGCTGATAAAAGAATTAAAATTTCAAATGTTGCATCTCCAGATCGTGAACTCGTTATTAAAGGTGTTGCCATATTTGGCGGTGGCGAAATTAAAAGTTTATAAGAATAAATTACCAATAGGTCAATGTGCCAATATGCCAATAGAATAATTAATATTGATGTTATAATTTTTTACAAAATTACCGAATTATCAAATTGTCTAATTGAACTATGCAACATCCGGTCCTAAGAAACTACCGTTCCATACTTATATATATTGGCATTTGGCTGGTAATTGCATTCTTCGAATTTTTTGCAATCTTTACTAAATTCAACTTTGGTTTTACTGAGAGCCTCACAGGCAGCTTGCTCGCAAATGGTTTATACGCCTTAATGGGAATTGCTATCTGGTATGCTGTTTTGTATAGTTTCCCGGAAAAAATTGGAGCATTAAACCTGATGATAAATCACATCACTGCTGCTGCAGTCCTTGTGATTCTATGGAATGTAACTTCCATTTTTCTTGTAAAGTTTTTAATTGGTGAGCAATTTTATAATTTCATAATTGATCATATTACATGGCAGGTTGGGATAGGTTTCCTTTATTATTTCATATTGGTTCTCATCTATTATATAATTATTTATAATGTCAATTTAAAAGAGAAAAGGAAAAATGAAGACAGGCTGATGGCTATAATAAATGAAACAGAATTGAATTTATTAAAGTCGCAAATTAATCCTCATTTTTTGTTTAATAGTCTGAATTCAATCAGTTCCCTTACCATTACAAATCCGACCAAAGCGCAGGAAATGATTATAAAGCTTTCCGATTTTTTGCGCTATTCAATTTCGAGAGGTAGTAACCAGAAATCAAATTTAAAACTTGAATTGGAAAATATTCAACGTTATCTTGATATTGAGAAAACCAGGTTTGGTGATAAGTTAATTTATCAGCCGGAAATTTCTTCAGACTGTTTGAATATGACGCTACCAGTTATGATTTTACAACCACTATATGAAAACGCCATTAAACATGGGGTATATGAGAGCACAGAAGCAATTACCTTAAAAGCTAAGGCATATACTGAAAATAACTTGTTGATAATCATTCTTTCAAATAATTTTGATATGGAATCGCCTTCTAAAAAAGGTTCAGGAATAGGTTTGAAAAATATCAGAGAACGATTGAGACTCACATACCAGATGGATGGTTTACTTCAAACACAACAGTTAAATAATATATTTGAAGTAAAGTTGATAATTCCTCAGGAGACTTAATCAGGATATTGGATACCAGATACTGGATACATGCTTGTAGTAAGAAAACTAAATATTTTGAATTTTGAACATTAAACTTTAAACTTAACATCCATGAGCATCCGAACTATAATAATTGAAGACGAAGCGCCAGCCAGAGATATCGTAAAAATTTATCTTGATAAATACCCGGAAATTGACCTAATTGGAGAATTTTCAGACGGATTTAGTGGTGTTAAAGCTATTAATGAACTGAAGCCTGATTTGCTTTTTCTTGACATCCAGTTGCCTAAGTTAAATGGGTTTGAAATCCTTGAATTGGTCGAGCATTTCCCGGTAATTATTTTTACTACTGCTTACGACCAGTTTGCATTGAAAGCATTTGAAATGAATGCAACCGATTATTTGCTTAAACCTTTTTCCGCTGAACGTTTTGATGCGGCTTTACAAAAAGCTATAGAAAAATTAAAAAGTAAAAACCAGGAGGTTAAGCAAGTTCAAAAATTGGTAGAAACAATAAGTGAAAAAGCAGAAACAATTGATAGGGTAGTAGTAAAAACCGGAACCAAAATCAAGGTAATTCCGGTAGAAAAAATTATTTATATTGAAGCACAGGATGATTATGTTATGATTTATACTGATGAAAGCAAGCATTTAAAAGAAAAAACAATGAAGTATTTTGAAACACATCTTAATGCTTCACAATATATACGTGTTCATCGTTCATATATCGTCAATGTCAATTATATTGCTCAACTCGAGCACTTCACCAAGGACAGCTATGTAGTTATTCTAAAGAATGGTGCCAAACTAAAAGTCAGTGATAGTGGTTACAAGAATTTAAAAGCTAGGCTTAATTTCTAATAAAACCAAACCCCTTTTAAATAAAAAATTCCTACTCAAATTAATGAATAGGGATTTTAAATATATAATAATTTTTATTCTGAAACGATTTCAAAAGCTATTTCAACATTTACTTCCCTGTGAAGTTTAATTTTGGCTGTATAGTTTCCTACTTCCTTAATTAATTCTTCCTTAATGAAAATGTTTTTGCGGTCAATGTTGAAGCCCTTTTCAGCCAGTGCTTCAGAAAGCTGAATGGTATTAACAGAACCAAATATCTTACCTTTTGAACTGGTTTTTGCACCAATGGTAAGTTTTAATCCTTTCATGTTTTCAGCTATCACCAAAGCTTCTTCCTTAACCTTGATTTCTTTGTGAGCGCGTTGCTTAATGTTTTCAGAATGTACTTTTTTTGCGGATTCGGTAGCACTGGTAGCCAGGCCCCTGGGGATCAGATAATTTCTAGCGTAACCGTTTTTAACTTTAATGATATCATCTTTACTTCCCAGGTTTGTCACATCTTGCTTTAATATTACTTCCATTGATATTTCCTCCCAAATATTATTTTAACATATCGGTAACATAAGGCAGGATTGCAATAAAGCGAGCCCTTTTAATTGCCGTAGATACTTTGCGCTGATATTTTAATGATGTTCCTGTGAGACGGCGGGGTAATATTTTACCCTGTTCATTGAGAAATTTTTTAAGAAATTCCGGATCCTTATAATCAATATATTTTATGCGGTTTTTCTTAAATCTGCAATATTTTTTCTTCTTGATTTCTACCGTAGGCGGAGTCAAATATCTGATTTCTGATTGATTTTGTGCCATAACTTATTCCTCCAACTTTTTTTCAGGTTGCTTCAATGATCTTTTTTTCTCGCTGTATTCAACTGCATATTTATCCATTCTAAAAGTAAGAAAACGAATAATACGTTCATCTCGACGATAATCGGTTTCGAGCTTTTCAACAAATTCCGGTTCTGCCTTAAACTCAATCAGGTTGTAAAATCCGGTAGTTTTCTTTTGAATAGGATATGCCAGCTTTTTAAGTCCCCAGTTCTCACTGTGGACTATTTCGGCCCCTCCGTCGGTTAAAAATTTCTTAAATTTGCTAACCGCTTCCTTCATCTGACTTTCAGACAAAACGGGAGTTACAATGAAAACGGTTTCGTACTGTCTTAACATAAATTTAATTTATTAATTATATTAATTAGGGTCGCAAAAGTAAGAAGTTTTTCCTGAAAACCAAAATAATTGTCAGCAAAACAGAATACTGCTGAAATAATAGATGCTTCAGGCTTAATATTTAATGGACTGATGAGGAATTATAAGAAGTCAAAGAAGTTATAGAAGTTATAGAAGTTATAGAAGTTATAGAAGTTATAGAAGTTATAGAAGTTATAGAAGTTATATTTATACTTGCTTGACCTTTTTAAAATTTAAAGCAATAATTGGCATATGGCTTCCGGTATCTGGTATCCGGTATTTGGCATCGTAATTAATATTTCAGTCTATTTTTAAATTCAGGTTTTTTCCAGCTACAATTTTAATAGTATATTTGTGAATGAAAATTTGTCTATTGATTTATGGATAATTTTATTGTATCGGCTCGCAAATACAGACCTGCAACGTTCGATGCTGTGGTAGGGCAGGTATCAATTACAACAACACTTAAAAATGCCATTAAGAGTCATCATCTGGCCCAGGCTTATTTGTTCTGCGGACCACGCGGCGTGGGTAAAACTACCTGTGCCCGTATTTTTGCAAAAACCATAAACTGCTTTAATTTGACCGATCAGGTTGAGCCTTGTAACCAATGTGAATCATGTAAATCGTTTAATGATTCCCGTTCCTTTAATATCCATGAGCTTGACGCTGCTTCCAATAATTCTGTTGATGATATCCGGACACTTATTGAGCAGGTACGGATACCTCCGCAAGTAGGCAAATACAGTATTTATATAATTGATGAAGTTCATATGCTCTCTGCATCAGCTTTTAATGCCTTTTTGAAAACGCTTGAGGAGCCTCCCAAACATGCTGTTTTTATCCTGGCTACTACAGAAAAGCATAAAATAATCCCTACCATTCTTTCACGTTGCCAGATATACGATTTTAACCGGATTCAGATTGAGGATTCTGTTTCTTACATAGAGAAAATATCTAAAAATGAAGGCACAGAATATGAGTTGGACGGCTTAAATATTATTGCCCAGAAAGCTGATGGTTCAATGCGTGATGCGCTATCTATTTATGATCAGATAGTTAGTTTCTCTGGTGGCAAAGTCACTTATAAAAATGTAATCGAAAACCTGAATGTTCTTGATTACGACTATTATTTTAGGATTACGGATGCATTTTTAAAAGGAAATATTTCCGAGTCTTTTCTGATTTTTGATGAAATACTTACCAAAGGTTTCGATGCTCATAATTTTATTGTCGGGCTTAGCAAGCATTTTCGCGATTTACTGGTTTGTAAAGATATTTCTACTTTACAATTATTGGAAGTTGGAAATAATATCAAAGAAAAATACAAGTTGCAGACTTCTCTTTGTGCATCTGAATTTTTATTCGAATGTCTTCAATTGTGCGGGCAAAGCGATATAAATTTCCGAAATTCAAGAAATCAAAGGCTCCATGTAGAGTTAACTTTAGTGCAGCTTTGCCAGGCAGCTGATAAAAAAAAAAGCAATAACGAATTAAATCCTGCCAAACCAGATAATAATCTAAAAACGACCAATCCTTCAGAAAAAAAACTTAAGGATTCTCCTGTGCTCAATACTAAAAAAATTGAAACTCCGATATTCTCTGACAACATAGTCAAAGAGTCCGGTAATACTGAAAAATATATTACAACAACACCTTCAATTAAAAGTCTTATAAAAGACAAACCGGTGCCTTACGAACAACAAAGCAATTCTGAAACTTCAACTGACGAAGTGGCTGAGGACAGAGAGCTTTCGCAAATAAGAGAAAATCTTTTTACTTTCAATCAATTAATTCAATCTTTTAATCATTTTTTAGAAACAATAAAATCTGTTAAACCTCGCCTTTATAGTACACTGAATACGCAGCAACCAAATCTTTTAGGATCTCATACAGTTGAGATTACCTTGAGCAACGAGGCAATGCTGAATGATTTTGATAAAAATCTAAGCCACGATATGACTCATTTCCTGAGAGAGGAACTTCAAAATGACAATATCGTGATCGAAGTATTAATTACAAAGCAAAAAGAAAATAATAAACTATATACGGCTGAAGAAAAATTTAAACATCTGGCTACAAAAAACCCGGCCTTAAATGAACTGAAAAAGAAACTCGATTTGGATTTTGAATGAAAAGAAAGAGCCAAGAACCATGAGCCAACAGCCAAGATTGACAACCTAACAACTAACATCTAACATCTAAAAACTAACAACTAACTTTTTTATGCAGGAAAATAAAATAACTATTGCTAATAGCAAATTAATTGTACCTGACAACCCGGTAATCCCATTTATAGAAGGTGATGGGACAGGTCCCGACATCTGGGCGGCATCAGTCAGGGTTTTTGACGCGGCAGTTGAAAAAGCTTATAAAGGAAAGAGAAAGATAAGCTGGAAGGAAGTGTTGGCGGGAGAAAAGTCCTTTAAAAAAACTGGAGAGTGGTTGCCACAAAAAACGCTTGATATAATCAATGAATTTTTAGTAGCTATTAAAGGTCCGCTTACAACTCCTGTTGGTGGCGGCATACGTTCATTAAATGTTGCTTTGCGTCAATTGCTTGACCTTTATGTTTGTCTCAGGCCGGTGTGTTATTATAAAGGTGTGCCATCACCGGTGAAAAATCCCGCAACTACCGATATGGTTATTTTTCGTGAAAATACTGAAGATATTTACGCTGGAATAGAATGGAACCAGGGAACAGAAGAAGCAAAAAAAATTATCGGTTTTTTACAAAAAGAATTGAATGTAACGAAAATTCGCTTTCCAGATACATCATCAATTGGAATTAAACCTGTTTCGAAAGAAGGCTCAGAACGATTAATCAGAGCCGCTATTCAATTTGCTATTTCCAATAATAAACCATCTGTGACTTTTGTTCATAAAGGTAATATTATGAAGTTCACGGAAGGACAATTCAAAAACTGGGGTTACGAGCTGGCTGAACGAGAATTCAGCAACAAAACATTTTCATGGGCTCAGTATGATAAAATTGTTTCAGTCGATGGATTGGCTGTTGCTGATCAAAAATTAAAATTGGCCCAGGCTTCCGGTAAAGTTATTATCAAAGATGTTATTGCTGATGCATTTTTACAGCAAATACTTACCCGTCCCGCAGAATATTCGGTAATAGCTACTTTGAATCTTAATGGAGATTATATTTCAGACGCGCTTGCTGCAATAGTAGGTGGTATAGGCATTGCCCCTGGTGCTAACATCAATTATTTAACAGGACATGCAATTTTTGAAGCTACTCATGGAACAGCCCCAAAATATGCGGGTATGGACAAAGTTAATCCCGGTTCATTAATTCTTTCAGGCGTTATGATGCTTGAATATCTTGGTTGGAACGAAGCAGGTAAATTAATTGTGAAAGGATTGGAATCGGCAATTCAAAAAAAGCATGTGACTTATGATTTTGAACGATTGATGGAAGGAGCAAAACTTTTGAAATGTTCTGAATTTGGAACAGAGATTATTAATAATATGTAGTGTCAAGTTAAGCATATTATGTCGCAATTATGATGATTTCGGATTTCGGATTTCGGATTGGGGATTCCGGATCGTTTTGCCAGACGCGTTGAAAATTGCGATAAACTTCTTTGTTTTATAAGCCACTAAATCCGCAATCCGAAATAATGCAACTCTTTGTTTATTATTAAACCTCTAAACATAAGGCGTCATTATCGTTTTGACATGACAGAAGTATAAATTCCGAATTTATGCCTTATTGGATTATACATTTCACAGTTTGAAAAGACTTGTCACTACTTAGTTTAATGTAATAGATTCCTTTGGATAAATTGGACATATTCAGAGGTACCTGAAGCTCCTGAACATTTTTCATTAATTGTTTAACTAATGCTAATTTGCCGGTGAGATCATACATCCTGATAGAGATAAATTCATTGTAAGGTGAGGTATATTTAATATTAGCAATGCCATTATTTGGATTTGGAACTATCAGTAAATTTACTTTTTCTATATTTTTTTGCTTTACATCAACGGACCATCCTGTAACATTAATATAAAAAGTACCTGAGTCGCCGCCTGCACTTCCGTCGATCTGAATCCAATAAGTTTTCCCTGGTGTAAGAGGCACTAAATTTAAGGCTGCTGCATTTGGCTTCTCCTGATGATAATCATCATTTGCAGCAATAAGATCCTCTTTTTTTATACTATCGCAGGATGATGATTTATATATGGCAATCTGCGTATCAAACCCACGAGTATCAAAACTTGTATAACCACTTGAGGTTCCCGTAAATTTAAACCAGACACTATTCTGTAAACCGCCTTCATCGCACCATGACATAGGTGCCGTGCAACTGGTATCAGCTGGAGCAGGTTCATTGTATTGAACGGTTGCATTTGTGTTGGTAAATGGACCATTGTCGCCCAAATGCAACTCAATAGCATCGCACATATTATCGTTAGCCGGAGGTTGTCGAACATCCAGTTCTACAATTCCAACACTTGTGCAGGATCCCTGGATACCTGTTACTTTGTATCTATAAAAGCCAGCAGTACTGGTCGAAAATTGAACCTGTTTTCCAATTGAATTATCTAATGCATTTGTAGGAAACCATGTATATGAATCAGCGTCTCCAATTGCAGTAATATGCACAGAATCATTTGTTGTGATTACATCAGGAGACCCAATCAACATAACCGGATTGTTGGTTACCTTATATTCTTTAACTATTACATCAGTGTCTGAGGTACCTGTAATTTTAAGTTTTGCAAATCTGAGACCGGTATCCGCATCCGAATTAAATGTTACAGTATGAGGTCCTTTTCCTGTTGCAGTAGACGGAATAGCATCCTTTCCAAAATCCCATGAATAATTTGTAATGGTTCCTACTGAGGCATCAGTAAAAGTTATGCTGCTGCTTGTGCATACTTCGTATTTACTCATTTCAAAGTTCGCTTTGGGCCCCAGGTTATAGTCTGCATAAGCATTTATAACCAGATCAGCCTCCCAATTCTTAATATCCGATCCTAAAGGTTGCCACTCTCCTCCTTTTTTGATAAGCCATTGTTCACCTGATGGCTCTATTTTAGGATTGGCATAGTATTTTGAAGTATCAGTTTTGTCTTTTACAGGGATTTCTATGGGGATGGGTGTGTTAAAACCAGGTGTTGTAAAGCTAACTTTTATATAAAAGTAACCTTCAACCAAAGTTGGCATATCAAATGTATAATAACCAACTGATCGTATTGGTTTGCTGGAATAATGGTTAAGAAGATTTTTTAAAGTGTCTCCATCTTTTTCACTATAAATCTCAATATCAACAGTAGAACCGGTTCTTGCAAGAAAAGTCCCAACTTTTCTTATATATTGCTGACTTGAAGCATAGTATTTTATTACAGCAGTTGCTGATTCATCATAATTTCCAAAGAAAGACAATGCGCCCAGTTCGGCATAACAATAAAGTTTGCTCACTGTACCTGCATTCCAGCGATTAGGATAAATTACTGTAGGATTTAAGGTACTTTTTTCTTTATAGGAAATATAAAAATAACCGTTTTCTCCCCAGGTTTCACCATAACTGTTTTTGGCTATCCAGGCTCCTGTACCGCCATTAGTAACTTTAGTATCGTCCCATCCTATAATTGCTATACTATGATTAGCAACATTAGGACCTCCATAATAATATGTAAAATTTGAAGAATTATAATACAGATTGTCCATATAAATATTGGTGGTTACACCACCGTAATCCATAATTGCAAGTTTTGTCAACGATCGGTTATTATAAATCCATCGTACTTCAGGCACGTAAGCTACATCAGGTAATCCGGTTATACAATTCTGTTTCCTGCCAATATAGGGATCAAGAGAATCAGCAACCGGACCAGCTAACCTGGTTAAATAAGCCATAGCAAAAGCTTCATTGCCGCCCTGTCCAAACCCCCAGACAAATCCATGACAGGCAGCGAGGTTTCGTTCTGATAAATCAAATTTGCCGAGACCTCTTACTAACCAATCAGATTCAATTGCTCCGATACAAGAGAATGCCCAACAATTACCTCCATAAGTTCCACCTCCCTGATTTTTAACCGGAGTAACGTCATTTAATTGTCTCAAATCGTATACCGCCGGAACTGAAATAACCGCACTTTTTAATTGCGATGTTTCTTCATCTTCCGGACTAATTCTGTAACTATCCGGCAATTTAAAAAATGGCGGAATATAGCCATAAAACTTTCCAATATTTATGAGTGAGTCTAGATTTGATGATTTTATATAGTTTAGGAAATCAGGATTAATAGGCGCAATGTGCTTGCTGATTTGCGCATTTAATGCTGTCAAACTAAAGAACAGAAACATCAACAATTTAACTTTTCGCATCATAAGCTTATTTCAAGTTTTATGCAGATTCAAAGGTAGAAAAAATACCATTTAATTCCTTGAAAACTTAATTTTGCTGTTTTTTAGTATAAATTTTGAAATATTATTACTGATTTAGAATTTAACAATTTATTTAAAAATGAAACCGACTGCAATTTCCAACATGTTTGGTTACACCCGGAAGCAAAACAATCCAAAATTCCAAATCCGCAATCATTATCCTTGCTATCTTAGATTTTTGATGTGACATTAGTGATTACAAAGATTTAGCTTTCACTGGTTAGAGATGATAGAAATTAGTTTAATTTTGTGCGATTAAATAAATATTATTAATAATTACATCAGAACAAAATGAGTATTCTAGCTAGTTTAATAAAACAATTTTTTGGTTCAAAATCGGAGAAGGATATTAAAGAAATTCAACCAATTGTAACAAAAGCTCTTGAAGAATATGATAAACTTAAATATCTTACAAATGATCAATTGCGTGCATTAAGCAACGATTTAAAAATCAAAGTACGTTCCACTGTTGTAGATGAATCAAAACTGATAGAGGACTTAAAAATAAAAATAGAAGATCCTGACATTGATATTAAGGAAAAGGAAAATCTTTACAAGCAAATAGACAATCTTGAAGAACTTATTGATGAGAAAATAAAGAAAATACTCGATGAGGTGCTTCCGGTTGCATTTGCAATTATAAAGGATACTGCCCGCCGTTTCTATGAAAATGAGGAAATAGAAGTTATAGCTACTGATTTTGATCGAGATTTAGCCGCTACACGAAGCAGTATAATTATAAAGGGCGACAAAGCTATCTATTTAAATAAATGGATAGCAGGCGGAAATGAGATCAAATGGGATATGATTCATTACGATTGCCAGCTCATCGGTGGAGTCGTATTGCATCAGGGTAAAATATCTGAAATGGCCACGGGTGAAGGTAAAACCCTTGTTGCTACACTGCCGGTATTTCTTAATGCATTGGCTGGACGTGGCGTTCATATAGTAACAGTCAATGACTATCTTGCCAAAAGAGATTCAGAGTGGATGGGCCCTTTATATGAATTTCATGGATTATCAGTTGATTGTATAGACAGACATCAGCCAAATTCCGAGTCGAGGCGTAAAGCATATTTAGCTGATATTACATTTGGCACCAACAATGAATTTGGTTTTGATTATTTGCGCGATAATATGACCGGTGCACCTGAAGAATTGGTTCAGCGTATACACAATTATGCAATTGTAGATGAAGTTGACTCTGTACTTATTGATGATGCCAGAACCCCTCTTATAATTTCTGGTCCGGTTCCTAAAGGAGAAAACCAGGAATTTGAAGCTTACAGACCAAAAGTTGAGACACTTGTAAATGCTCAACGAAAACTGGTTACCCAAATTTTGGCTGATGCAAAAAAAGCTCTTGATTCTGACGATAAGGATAAAGGTGGATTATTTCTTCTCAGATGTTACAAAGGCTTACCAAAAAATAAAGCCCTAATTAAAATTCTGAGTGAAGAAGGCAACAAAACTCTCATGCATAAAACTGAAAATTTTTATATGCAGGAGAATAACAAGCATATGTATAAAGTCACAGATGAGCTATATTTTGTTATTGATGAAAGAAACAACAGCATTGAGCTTACTGATAAGGGAATTGACTTAATTACTTCTTCGTCTGAGGATTCATCTTTTTTTATCCTTCCTGATATTGGTTCAGAAATAGCTGAAATAGAAAAATCTTCTGCTACATTAGAAGAAAAGGTAGAGCGCAAGGAACGCTTATTGCAGGATTATGCAATAAAATCTGAAAGAGTTCATACGGTGAACCAGTTGCTAAAAGCATATACTTTATTTGAGATAGATGTTGAATATGTAGTTATTGACAATAAAGTAAAAATTGTGGACGAACAAACCGGTCGTATTCTTGAAGGGCGGCGCTATTCCGAAGGTCTGCACCAGGCTATCGAAGCAAAGGAACGTGTTCAGATTGAAGCTGCTACGCAAACTTTTGCAACAATAACCCTGCAAAACTATTTCAGGATGTATAAAAAACTGGCAGGTATGACAGGTACAGCTGAAACTGAAGCCGGCGAATTATGGAACATATATAAACTTGACGTAGTAGTTATTCCCACAAACAGGAATATAGTCAGGAATGATACCGATGACAAGGTTTATAAAACAAAACGGGAAAAATATAATGCTGTTATCGAAGAAATTGAAAGTTTGGTAAAAGCAGGAAGACCAGTTTTGGTTGGAACTACTTCCGTAGAAATTTCAGAACTTCTAAGCAGGATGTTGAAAATTCGCGGTGTCAAACACAATGTTTTAAATGCAAAACTGCACCAGCGTGAAGCTGAAATTGTCGCTGATGCCGGTAAATCACGTACTGTAACAATAGCTACTAATATGGCAGGTCGTGGAACTGATATTAAGCTCTCGGAAGAAGTCAGACAAGCCGGTGGGTTAGCTATTATTGGCACAGAGAGGCATGAATCAAGGCGCGTTGACAGGCAGTTACGTGGCCGTTCCGGTCGCCAGGGCGATCCGGGTTCTTCTCAGTTTTTTGTATCACTGGAAGATGATCTCATGCGTCTTTTCGGTTCCGATCGTATTGCGTCTATTATGGACAGGATGGGTATTAAAGAGGGTGAGGTTATTCAGCACTCGATGATTTCCAGATCCATTGAAAGAGCACAGAAAAAAGTCGAAGAAAACAACTTTGGTATTCGTAAACGCTTGCTCGAATATGATGACGTGATGAATTCGCAACGTGAAGTTATATACAAACGCAGACGACATGCACTTTTTGGAGAACGTCTTAGCCTGGACATTTCCAATAATATGTATGATGTATGTGAGTTTATTGTAAATCAATTTCATGGAACAGCTGACTATAATGAATTTATTCTGGAAACTATTCGCTTGCTTTCTGTAGAGGCTCCGTTTAGCGAAAATGATTATATGAAACTTTCATCTAATGAACTGGTTGAAAAATTAAGTGAAGAAGTGTGGAACAATTATAAGCACAAGAGTATAGCATTGGCTAAACAGTCTTTTCCCGTGGTCAAAGAGGTTTATGAAAAGCAATCCGGAGTTTACGAAAATATTGTAGTTCCTATAAGCGATGGCATAAGGATTTACCAGATCATTACCAACCTCAAAAAAGCGTATGAAACAAAATGCGCTGAACTGGTAAAATCTTATGAAAAAGCTGCTATCTTAATGACTATTGATGATGCCTGGCGTGAACATCTCAGGGAAATGGATGATTTAAAACAATCTGTTCAAAATGCTGCATACGAGCAGAAGGATCCTTTACTCATATATAAATTCGAGTCCTTTGAATTGTTCCGTACCATGGTAGAGGATATTAACAAGCATGTTGTTTCAATGTTAATTAAGGGCAATATTCCGGTAACTGATCCAGCTAGCGTTCAGCGTGCACAATCATCCCGTAAAACAGATATGAGCAAATTTGCTATGAATAAGAGTGAAGCTCCATCTTCATTGGGCGGGAATGCATCTAATCAGGAAAAAGAACAACAACGTGTACAACCGGTTAGGATTGAAAAGAAAATTGGCAGAAACGATCCTTGTCCATGTGGTAGCGGGAAGAAATACAAAAATTGTCATGGTGCCGGAGTTGGTGCCAATGCTTAGTTCTAAAAGGGTATTTTGATCAGTGATTTAGGTTTTTGTAATTACCTGTAATTTTAGTCAGACTGAATATTAGTCAATATTTCAATGGCTTGTGATTGGCTTCCATCAGGATTGCGTTTTAATACAATATAATCGGAATTCATTTTTAACCAATTCCCGTTAATATGTTTCAGCCGTATCACGCAGGAATAGCGATTTTGCGAATTATCTGATACCAACTTATTTCGTTCTTCAATTTTCGCGTAATCTTCAGGATGATAAAAATTCATAGCCTCTTCACTGTTCAATTCCTGAAGTTCTTTATGTTTATAACCCAATAAACGGTTATAGTTTTGATTATACCAAAGCAAATTTCTCTTATTCAAATCCTTTACAGAAACTATTACCTGCAAGCTATTTATTACTTCTTCCAAAAAATTAATTTGATCATGGAGAATATGATTATTATCGTTAAGAATCAGAATCATATTTTTTAAACTTTCATTTTCTTCGGTAAGCTCTATGTGTTTGTTTTTTAGTTTGTCGATATTACGAAAAGTTTCATTAAAACGAGCCAGGTGAATATTGTCGTCAATAATTTGCTTTGCTTTTTCAATAAACCTTTTTGATTGTTTCCTGGCCATAAATAAATTCTGATTAAAATAATTCTGTCCAATATAAATTAACAATTGTTCAATTCCATCACTACATAAAAAATCAGGCTAAATCAAATCTCTAAACCATAAAAAATACTCAATTAATTCTACTTTGACAGATATCAAAATCAACCAGTTTTTACCCTTAATCCCTAAAGGGAACTGGTTGATTTTTCAGCTTTCACCCTTTAGGGTTTGGGGTAAAAAAGCTTAAAAATCAATAATATCGTTAATCTGTCAAAGTAGAATTAATCAACCTGATAATCAAATATAGAAAAATTTTCTTTTTATCAAAATATTATTTAAACATATTTGACAAAAATTAACAAGTATATGATTCTGAAAATTAAATTGTTATGAACGTCAGCAATAACGATTACTCTGATAAACCTTGTCAATGAAAGATTATTTAATGCTGGTACTCAAATCTCAAATTGTGATTTTTAATATGTTAAAAAAACAAATTCTTAAAAAATTTGCTTAAAACACACTTTTAAAATGAAAGTGCGTGGCTTATTTACTTTTCCTTTTTATGTTGCAGGAAATAAATTTAAGTTCAGATTTATTAATTCATAAGTTAATAAAATAGTAATTTCGTACCTTTTTATAAAACTTATTTCACTTTATTTCGAATAATGAAAGAGATGTGTTCAATAATTGCCAATATAATTTATGAATAGGATGCTCTTTTACTTATGAAGTTAATTTCTTAATTTTATATATATGAAAAAAATATTTTTTTTGTTTATCGTAGCTTTTTTCTTTAACTCTTTATATGCTCAGAAAAAGAAGAGCATTCAAATGCATAAAATAAAGTCCATTACCATATATAATGCTGATTACGAAGTGAATAATGGAAAACAGATTAAGGAATCATTCGAACGATACGATGATTTTGGAAATATGGTAGAAGAAATTGAGTACGATAAAAAAGGAGTTGAGAAAAAGCACATTTTATCTGAATATGACGATGAAGGGAATAAAACCAAAGAAACCTTTTTAATGACAAATGGGATAAAAGAAAAAATCATTGAATATAAGTACGATGATGGTTTGAAAACTGAACGTATTGTATATTCTGGTAATGGGAAAATAAAATCAAAGAAAAAATATGTTTACGAAAATTAAAAGTAAATTAGAAGTATGGCCGATATAAAACGTCTGGAACAAGAGTTATCTGAAATATTGAAAAGTTATAAACCCATTTCTCTTCATGAAATGGATTCTGTTGAACTTTTATCTCGCACGGATACAAAATATTTCTTTCAGGTCGAAATGCTTAAAGAAATTCTGACTAAAACAAAAAATTATTACCATGTACTTGATATAAAAAGCCATCGTCAATTTCAATATTACACTACGTATTTTGATACTCCCGAATACTTATTTTATTATAATCATCAACATGGAAAATTAAACCGATATAAGGTCAGACAACGGCGTTACGATCTTACCGGAACTGAGTTTTTTGAGGTAAAATTCAAAACCAATAAAGGCTGGACGCAAAAAAGCAGAATTTTAAATATGGAAAATGAATATTTGAATAAATCTACAAATACTTTTCTAAAACAATGCACACCTTATACAAATTCGCAATTACAGAAATCTATTAAAAATGACTTTATTCGGATTACTTTAGTCAATAACCAGTTAAATGAGCGTGCAACCTTGGATTATAACATATCTTTTTCTGACTCTTCTCATACAGTTGAATTTTCTAACTTAGGCATAATTGAAATAAAACAGGACTCTTTTTCCCGACATCCAATGATCATGCAAATATTAAAAGAATTAAAAATCAGGCCCAATGGCATCTCGAAGTATTGCCTGGGAGTTGGATCACTTTGCAACTTCGTTAAAACCAATATGATTAAACAAAATATATATAAAATTAATAATTCATTAGTATGATACACTTAGATATTGCTGAAGGTATAAAATTCTTAGGAATAGAACTATACGATAAAAAAGGTTTGTTGGAGCTCTTAATAAAATTTTCTTTCAATTTATTAGTAATTTGGTTTATAGTAAGGGTCATCTATTTTCCACGGACACGCAGCAAAGATTATATGTTTACCTACATTGTTCTTTCTTCATTAATTTTTTTGGTTTGCTTCTTATTGAGTAGTGTTAAATTACAAATGGGTTTTGCATTGGGCTTATTCGCAATATTCAATATTATCAGGTACCGAACTAATTCAATTTCAATTAAAGAAATGACTTATTTGTTTGTTATTATTGGAATGTCAATAATTAATGCGCTTGCAAATAAGAAAATTAGTTATGCTGAATTACTTTTTACAAATATTATTGTAATAACTGTTATTTATGCTTTGGAAAGTTCATGGTTTTTTACCCATGAATCCTGTAAAATAATCAGGTATGAAAAAATAGATCTTATCAAACCGGAAAAACATGAAGAGTTATTGGCTGATTTGCAAGTGAGGACTGGGTTAAAGATAAATCGTATTCAAATCGGAGGGATAGATTTTCTGAGAGATACAGCCATTGTTTTTATTTATTACAATTTAGAAGGAAATACTATTAATGTTGCTGATTCCAAGCTTACCAGGGGTGATGATGATGATTAATTCAGTGGTAAGTGATTTGAAATAGCGTATTTATTAAATACTACTTTTTTATTAAGTCATATTATCAAATAAATTTATTGAGTTAATATTATAATTAATGGAATACTTTATTTGGTTCAAACTGATTTTGGTAAATTTTATCCGGAAAACCTTTACAATTGGGATTGCAATTTTCACTTACTCTTCAAAGAATTAAGAATCTGAAGATAGAAGAATAAATATTTTTACTTTTTATGTGCAATGGCTGATCTTGCATGCAAATATCTTGGACTTAACTTACGAAATCCATTAATTGTAAGTAGTTCAGGGCTTACTGATAACATTGACAAAATTGTACAATTACAGGATTCAGGTGCAGGTGCCATAGTGGTCAAATCACTCTTTGAAGAAGAAATTGATTTTGAAGAGGGGCGAATGCTTGAAATTCAACCTTCAACCTGGCCAGGAGCAGAAGAATATGCGAGTTTCTTTTCAAGAAAAAATTCTGTAGATGATTACCTGAAATTACTCGAAACTTCAAAAAGAAAATTATCAATTCCAGTAATTGCCAGCATAAATTGTTTAGGCGCCGGTGATTGGATTAATATAATTAGACGCATTGAATCTACAGGCGTTGATGCTTTGGAACTAAATATTTTCTTCTTTCCGGACGACAAGGATTTCAGAAGTGAGGATTATGAAAAAACGTATTATGATATTGTAACTAAGGTAGCATATAAATTAGATATACCTGTTGTTGTAAAAATTAGCCCATACTTCACAAATCTTCTTTATTTCGTAGATCAGATTTTTCATAGAGGTGCCAAAGGTGTTTCTTTATTTAACCGTTTCTTTCTTCCCGATATTGACCTGGATTCATTCGAACTTAAAACTGCTGATAATTTAGAAGACTTATCGGACTTTTATCAAACATTAAGATGGGTAAATATTATTTCGGCAAATTTTAACAATATTGATATTGCTGCATCAATTGGAATTAATGGCAGTGAGGCTGCAATAAAGCTATTGCTTTCAGGTGCAAATGCAATTATGCTTTGTTCTTCTCTATATAAAAACGGGAATGAATATTTGTCAATAATTTCAAAAGGGATTGTTGATTGGATGGATAAAAAAGGTTTTAACAAAATTGAACAATTTCAGGGTCAACTTAATTATAGTATTGTTCAGGATACTTTTCTTTATGAGCGTTCACAATTCATTAAAAATTTTGACTTATTACAATAAAAATATTTATTTTTTGAACACTGGAATTAGCTTAGCTTTTGTTTATATAGTCATAATGAATCATATGCTATATCTCTGATGTTCAATAAATTGAAAAAGTATTGAAACTTGCATATTATCATTGATTATTAATAAGATTTTTAGTACATTGCGATAGAAAATTTATAAACCAACCCAAATAAATAAATATATGGCAATCACTTTTAATGAGCTGAGAAAAATAAAGGATAATCTTCCTTCTGGCAGCATGAAAAGAATCGCAGACAGACTAAACCTTGACGAAGACACAGTAAGAAATTATTTTGGCGGTGCACATTATGGAGCGGGCAAAGCTGTGGGAATCCATATTGAGCAGGGTCCTGGAGGAGGAATTGTAACTTTTGATGATGAAACTATTCTGGATTTAGCTCGCGAAATGCTTACAGAAAAAGCTCACCAATTTTAATAAAAAAGTCCGCAACTCAAGCGGACTTTTTTTTCGTGAATTTAATTCTCCAGTAATTACAATAAAAGAAGGAATATTTTATATTGATACTTCTACAGCATTTTGCGGATTAGTTCATTTGCAATGATCAAGAAAAAGGATGTTTGATTGAAAATCACCTAAATTCATTGCCTTCCTAAAATCCTCACAAGCTGCTTTCTTTTCACCTTTATTCAGCAACAATTGACCTCTTTTCCGAAGTGCAATTATATTCTCTGGCTCAATTTTAAGACAACTGTTATAATCCTTCAATGCATTAGGAACCATATTTGTCTTCTCATAAGTTTCTCCGCGCGCCAGATAATATTTTGCGACAATCGGATAACTATTAATCAAAAAATTAAAATTGGTAAGTGCATTTAAATAATTTCCACTGGCTTTATTAATTCTACCTGACAAGTAGAGAGCCGTGGAATCTTTCTCAAACAAAGAGAGGTAGATATCAACATCAGATTTGGCAAAGTCATAATCTCCCATTGACAAATATGTTTCTGCCCGTTTTAAGTAAAGGGTAAATTCGTCCGGAGCGAGATTAATTGCTTTGGTAATATCAGATAAAGCTTCTTTATTTTTATTTAGTTTAATAAAGGCATCTGCCCTTCCATCGAAGTATTCAAAAAGATGTTTGTTCACATTTATAGCTTGGGTATAGTCATTAATCGCGGTGGCATAATTATCCATTTCATAGAATGCCTTTGCCCTGTAATAAAGAAGTTCGTGACGACGTGATTCATTCTTTAAGATATCTGAAATAAAATTTATGGCACCCATCCAATCCTTATCGTTGATCATAAAACGAGCTTCACCTACCTGGGAATCATATTTATCGTACCAGTCATTTTTCCATAAATCTTTCCATTCCTGGCTGTTTTCAAAACGTGCAAATGCTTTGTCCATCCTAATTAATACTTGCGGTTGCTTGTTCCTGGAGACCAGATGCTTTTTTAATAAATCAATAGTTTTTGTTAAATCGCCCATTCGGGCATAACATTTAGAAAGTTCAAAATCCGCAATATCCGGGTATAATTTATTTGCATTTTCATAATCATCAATAGCCAATAAATAATTCTGTTTTTGATAAAATGCATTTCCTCTGGCCAAATACATTTTTGGATCAGAACTTTCTTTTTTAAGTATTATTGAAAAGTAAAATATTGCTGAATCCGGTTGATTTTTAATTTCAAATGCCTTACCTTTAAGATAATCTGATGGCTGTGAATCCAGGAAATTATTATTCAGGAATATTAATGCTGTCACAGCAAATATTTTGTATTTCAAATGGAAAATATGATAAGAAAAATTCGAAAATTTTATTTTACAGATTTTAGAAGTGATTATTTTAAACTTCATTTTAACAAACCGTTTTTTTATATAAAATAAACCAATTAAAAGGACAAAACGAAGAATTACCTTTGAATTGTATTTTATAATGCAGGAAACCTGCTCCATTGTATTAGAAGTATTTAATTTTTTGTTAACATATTATATATTTCGTTGTTTAATAATTTTAACTTTTTAATTAAGTGGAGGGAGAAAATCAAATAACAGATTTAAAAATAACAGGTAATCAAGAAATTGGTTTAGAGCAGGTCAACACTACTCTTACCTATGATTTGTGCATTGTATGGAATTGGGAATATGATATTGATTTTATCAACATCCTGGATAAAGTTTGCAAAATAAATAATCTTTCTCTATTGCAAATAACACCCAGAAATTTTGAAAACATTTTCAATGCTTTGACCAAAGGTGAAATAAAATTTCAAGCATATCTTGATCGGGGTACTGATGTTGATTTGAGCTTTATGCCTCTTGTCAGATGGGCACATGAGCACGGAATTTTTAGTATCAATCCTTATGAAAAAGCTAACAGAGGTTGCGATAAAGCATTAATGCACCCGGATTTTATATATTCAGGCCTTTATACACCATATACCATAATTCTTCCTTCGTACGACGATCTGCCTGTATTATCTGAAATAGACTTAAAAGTGCTTGGCGAAAACTTTATCATAAAACCAGCGCATGGTAGCGGAGGAATCGGAGTAGTTTTAAAGGCTACTACATTGAGCCAGGTTATTGAAGTCAGAAAAGAACATCAGCAGGACAAATATTTGATACAGGCCAATATTGAACCAAGAGATTTAGGCTTGCATCCTGCATGGTTTAGGGTAATATACAGTGCAGGGTATGTTTATCCAAATTGGTGGAATCCCCGTACCAAAATTTATTATCCTGTTACTGAAACGGAAGAAAAAGAGTATGGCCTGTCTCCTTTGCGCACAATTGCTTCAAAAATTTCGCACATTAGCGGGCTTAATTTGTTTTCCACTGAAATAGCATTTACACCAGATAATCTTTTTGTAGTTATTGATTACGTAAATGATCCTCTTGATTTACGAATCCAATCAAAAGCTGTTGATGGCGTTCCTGATAAAATAATTCAATCTATTGCTGAAAACCTGGTAGAACTTATTTTAAGTAAAAGATAGTGATTATTTGTCAATGTTAAAATGGAAAATCCTGAGGAGTCTTTTCCATATTCTTTTCTTCTTTATACTTGAATGCTGTTTGATGTATCAGGTTTCCTTCAACATAAATAGCTTTATATGGCTCAGCCGGGCATGCATATTCACAAGCTCCGCAACCTACACAAATACTCGCGTCTGTCTCCGGGATAGTAAGTGCTCCTTTATAGGATATCATTCGAACTGCTTTAGTGGGGCAATGTTCGGAACAAGCCCCGCATGATTTCTCTTCTGTATAAACAATACAATTATTTTTTAAAAAGATAACCTGTCCAATTTGAATCGTTTTCTTCTGTTCAGTCTTAATAGGCAGAATGGCTCCTGTTGGACAAACTTCGCTGCATTTCACACATTCGTAATTGCAATAACTTTTATCGTAATCCATAAATGGCTGGAAAATGCCTTCAATACCATATTGTATTGAAGCAGGCTGTAATACTTGTGTTGGACAAGCGCTCACACATAGATGACAAGCTGTACAATGTTTAGAGAAGTTTGCCAACTGATATGATCCGGGAGGCGTAACTGCGTGTTTTTTCTTAAATGCAATTACTCCGGACACTGCAGATGCTTTTGATTTAATTGTCATTAAACCTGCTGCAAATAATAAAAACAGCGATTTGTGAAGAAATTTCCTCCGGTCACCAGACAATTGAATGGTCGCAATTTGTTTGGCCGTTTCTGTATTAATTTTTAAAAATTGGTCAGAGCTATTAATATCGGTCGCATTTTTAATTCTACTTTGACAGATCAGGTTTTTCTGAGATTTTTCAGCTTTTTTACCCCTAACCCTAAAGGGAGAAAGCTGAAAAATCAACCAGTTCCTTTTAGGGATTAAGGGTAAAAACTGGTTGATTTTGAAATCTGTCAAAGTAGAATTAAATTGTTTATTTTTTAATAATTTCAAAAAACTTAACGGGAACTTTTTGTATCCTATGCCATTCTCCGGGCATGCCTTAATGCAATTAAAACATGCCACACACCTGTCAAATTCCACTTTTTTGATCTTCACATCAATGCATTCAGCTTTACATGCAGTTGAGCATTTCCCGCATCGTGTGCAGGTATTTTCATCAATTGTTAATTTAAAAAATGAAATCTTTGATACTATTGACAGTAATGTTCCAACGGGACAAATTGTATTACAAAATAACCTGCCTCTGGAATAAGCTAAAAATATTATTGTACATAGAAATACAAAAGGGTAAACAAGCACTGGCCAGTTAAAAGAAACAATTCCAATAGGTTTAATTATGTAACTTCCTGTTTTTTCTAATAAACCTGATAATAAATCATTTATAGTAACAACTAAAGGCCTGAATAACCCTGACCAGATTTTACCGAAATTGCTGTATGGATCAAGAAGGTTCAGAAGGAATGTGGTTCCGGCAAACAAAGATAGAATTACCAAAATGAGTATCCCGTACCTTAAATAGTTGTAGGCTTTTGAGTAGCGAAATATTTTTATTTTGCTGAACCGCTTACCTATACGGGCTATTATGTCCTGTAAAAATCCTAACGGACAGATGGTGGAACAATAGATCCTGCCAAAAAAAATTGTCAGCAACAACACAAAAATAAATCCTATAGCAGCAACGGGAATAAGTGTTGACCTCAATACAGAAGGAACAAACTGAAAGAAAGTTGTGCTTTCTGTTAGTACCCGACCTGTTGCAATAGCAGGAATGCCAATAAATGTAGCAGTAAGAATTAAGAAAAAATATAGCGAGATGATAATTCTGACGTACTTAAGCTTACCCGACATTTTATGCCACTTTAATTTTATTAATCTTAAGCTTCTCCAAATCCAACCGTCCCAAGCCCATTTCAGAGGCAATACGAATGTGATCGACAGATTTTGGTTCGAATCCAATTAGTTTTGCAGCAGCTGCATCTGCTGCAACAATGTCTTCAGAAATAATAAGCGATTTTAACAAAACAACGTCATGTAAGGATCCTCCCCTGGGACCATTTTTATTCATGGCCCTGTAAGCATCCACAACATTTAAAGTAGGTTTGCGGTAAGTTATGTAATCAGCAATGCACTGTTGAAGATCGTTTTTGTGCCAATATCCGCGATCCCATACTATACCCATCAGATTTTTCATAGAAATGCTGAGTTGGGCACCACCATGGATTTTTAGAACAGGCACGTTAATAAATACATCGGATTCCAGCACCAGTTCATGTTCTTTCGCATCTTTTAGTTTTTTGCCCTTCGGAACTTTTACCGGGTGGTAATTTGATTCATTGTTACCGGGAGCAATTTTTCCACCGGCATCCTTAACTGCTTTTTCTATTCCGCTGTTTGAATAACATCTTTGCCAGTTGTCACAGGTATTATCAAATACCACAACTTCTTTGGCCCCGGCATTCATGCAATGTTCAATTATACATTTTATAAGAACCGGATTTGTATCAGCAGCTTTTTCAGGTGATGAATCCCAACCAATATTAGGCTTAACCAGCACTTTCTGCCCCTTCTTGACATACTTTTGCATACCACCCATTGCCGCAATCGCTTTACTGAACATAATATCAGGTTCACCTCCCATTACTGCTGTCAGATCATAATCTTCTTCAAGGTTCATCAGTTTTCCTGAAGCAAAAATATTATCGATATTGCCTAATGCAAGGCCAGTTCCGGTGAGTATTCCTGCACCAATGCTTTTTGTCAAAAAATCTCTTCTCTTCATAAATAGAAGTTTAATTAGTTTTAATTTAATTTATGTAAATGTCATATAAAATCATTACATTTTCAAGTCAATTGGGTTAACAGGATGTTAATACTCATATTTTCTAATAGATCTAAGCCGAATAAAATGTTCATTTTAATAAAAAATTATATCAATAATATGAGCTTGATCGAAATTAGGTAAATTTATATTTTTTTTAAACTGAATTTTGAAAAATTAATTATTTTCAAGATAAAAATATAATACAAATTTAATATGAACGGGATTCTTTATTATGATTGCTTCGCAGGAATAAGCGGCGATATGAATCTTGCAGCGCTCATCGATTTAGGGGTAGATAGCAAATATCTTCTTAAAGAATTGAAAAAATTAGGAATTGATGAATTTGAGTTAAAGGAACAAAAAGACATTAAGCGTGGCATTAGTGGCACAAGAGTTGACGTAATAGTTAAGGAACACAATCATAAACATAAACATGAACATGAACATGAACATGAACATCACAGTCATAACAGTTTTAAAGAAATCAAAAATTTAATTGAGAAATCTAAATTATCGGATTTTGTTAAAAATAAAAGTATTTCCATTTTTCAAAAACTGGCTGAGGTTGAAGGGAAAATTCACAATCAACCTATTGAAGAAGTTCATTTTCATGAAGTGGGTGCTGTGGATTCAATAGTAGACATAGTAGGTGCGGTTATTTGCATCGAGTATCTGAATCCTTCCAAAATCATTGCATCAAGAATTGAACTTGGTAGTGGAATGGTTCAATGTGCACATGGATTATTTCCTGTACCCGCTCCGGCAACATCTGAATTGCTTAAAGGAATCCCGGTGAAATCGGGAAATGTTCCATTTGAGGCTACTACTCCAACTGGAGCGGCAATATTGGCGATCTTTGTAGATGAGTTTATAGAACAGCATCAATTTATAATCGAAAAGACAGGTTATGGCTTAGGGCACAAGGACTCAGATATTCCAAATGTCCTCAGAGTTCACTTGTGTTTGTCAGAAAAATCGAACTTTAAGACAGGACAAGCATCTGTTATAGAATGCAATATTGATGACATGAACCCTGAAGTTTATGAATATTTGATGGAAAAACTTTTCCGCGAAGGAGCAGATGATGTATTTATTACTCCTATAATAATGAAAAAGTCAAGACCAGCTATAATGTTTTCTGTATTGTGTGAGACCAGATTGCGTGACAAATTTACAGAAATACTATTAAGTGAAACTTCCAGCATCGGCATACGAACTCATGAAGTAACCAAGCACATGCTGGATAGGCAGGTAATTGAGATGAATTCCAGCTTTGGTAAAGTAAAAGTTAAGAAATCATGGTGTGGTAATAATATCGTAAAGTTTAAGCCTGAATATGAGGATTGCAGCCGGATAGCAAAACAACTAAATTTGCCTTTGATACAGGTAATAAACTCTATTCAAAGAGAAATTGACAGCAAATAAAAATATGTAAATCAACAAATTCAATATTTTATTGTTGAATTTTACATTGGTTATTAAATTACGTTTGATTAAGGAATTTTTGTTAATGGGTCATACTTCGACAGGCTCAGCATGACCCAGTGCATAGTTTTCCCAAGACTTCGGCGTGAGCTAAGCCGAACACTTGTAAAAGGATAGCTAAAAGTTTAATTAGATTTTATGAATCAATGTCGTTGACTTAAGGAATAAAGATAAAAAATGTTCTTTGAAATAGATGAGATTTAGGGTATGTTTATTATATTAGGGGTATAATATAGGC
>Ga0265316_10001380_pt1 | contig 26164 bp, 19 predicted proteins | sample 4522metaG_FD_202092 | JGI IMG/M metagenome (GOLD analysis project Ga0265316, IMG submission 202092) | Rhizosphere microbial communities from Carex aquatilis grown in University of Washington, Seatle, WA, United States - 4-5-22 metaG | ecosystem: Host-associated > Plants > Roots > Rhizosphere >... | reverse complement strand
CTTGATATCGATCAACACATTTGTTGAATTCGTATCGATTAAAAAAATCGAATATTTGAGCAAAAACAAACTTACCTTTATACATGAATATTGATTTTTGCCAATATTCACAATTTGAAATCGTAAAATCAAAGAACGTCTGGAAATATTAGTATTTACTATATATTTAAAGCTTTAAAAAAATTTAAACGCAATACGAGTGATTCCTTTTTAATAATTTCAAATCCTTCAAGTCTAAGAAGATTATTTATGTCGTCTAAGGTTAACCAGTTTTGAAGAGGTTGTTTGGATTTGAGCCCGAACAAAACTGCCAACTTTAAGAGAGGTTCCCAAACATTATTGTATGACGAAATAATTATCTTAGTGTCACGGTGACAAATCTTTTTTAATTCCTTAAATGACTTTTGGACATCCCATAATGAGGTAAGCAGATCAGACATTATAACATAATCAAATTTTTCATTGATTGATAAATTCTCTGCGTCGGATACAATAAAATTTATTTTGGGAAATTGAAGTTTGGCAAGGGTTATCATTTTTTCTGAAAAATCTATACCAACACCATAGGAAGGATTAACTCTATCCAGCAGTTCTCCTGTACCACAACCAATTTCAATAACTTTGCTTTGTTTTGGAATAAAAAAGCAAAAATATTTCTCCAATAAACGATGGTAATAGCGGTTTCTTTTTTTCCATTTTAACCTGTTTGAAGCCAGATTATCGAAGTAGTTCTGCGAAATTTCTTTGCTATGCATGCCTTTTAAATCGTCAAAATTTAATAATCAAATTATTCGGAAAGATATTAAAGGTTTTACAATTAGCAAAAAAACCAGGAGTGGTAGAATTTTGAAACCTATTTTACATCACCTTAATTTTAATCTTATAAGTTTAAAACTCTTTAAGAAGTTTTAAGATATTTTGCTTTAGGGGCTTCAGCTCTGTTTCAATTGTAGCCCAAATTATTTCATTTTTGATTTGATAATATCCATGAACCAGGATATGACGCATACCAATCATATCATTCCAGGGAATATTTTTATATTTATTCTTAAAAGCCTTTGTAAGTAAATATGATGCCTCGCCTATTATTTCAAGGTTCTAAATAATTGCAAACTGTAAAATTTTATCTTTTTTATATTCTTCAAATGATTTGTCTTTAATAAATTCAAAAATATTATCAATTGATTCAAGAATATGATTCAGCCTATCTTTATCTTTTAGTTTTTCTCTCATAAATTAAGATTTTTTCTGAATTAGCGCTCTGAATTGCAAAATCCTTTAATTGACCGTCTTCAACCAAATCAATTTTTTTCCCAGTAAGAGATTGTAAATCGTTAATTAAATGAATATATTGAAATAGGGTAATTTTAACATCAGGGAGGAAACTTACCAATATATCAATATCACTGTTCCTCTTTTCAACAGAACGGGAATATGAACCAAAAACCCATGCTTTGTCAATTGGTTGTTTGGCAAAATATTTAGAAATTATATTTACGAGCTCTTGTTGCATATTATTTGTTTAATGCAAAGTTAATAAACTTATTATAAGTGATGTATAACGTAACCATAGAACTCTATTTGCCCCTCAAAAATAAAATGATACTAAATCACTTGATTCTATCTTCCAGCTTGTAAACACTAGACTTTAATGATTGAATACCTTGGTTATAATTTGGTGGTTGTGTGTTCCCGCCTGCCAAAGTCCCGCAATGTTTTCAAGTTGGTGGAGAGAAAAATTGCATTTCAATCTGCAATTAACACTTATTTAGCATAAATTAATACACCAGGAATTTTGAAATTTGTTAAGAAATTATTGATAAAAGTAATGGAAAACCAAATGCAATATATCTTTGGATGAGAGCAAAACCTATACTTAGTTATTCTTAAAAATCTTTTACATCACCTTAATCTTAATTTTTTGCCCGGGGTTAATCATGGTACTTGAAGTAATGTTGTTCCAGCGGCAAATATCCTCTCCGGTAACCCCGGGATATAGCTTTGCTATGTCCCAAAGAGTATCACCCTGCTTTACTACATAATAAATGAAATTACCTGAGTTATCAATATTTTGTACTAATGGCTTTGCAATCTGTGTTGGACTTACTATAGCAGTTTTACCCTTCATTTTTTGCTTATCATCAAAAGTCATGTTATCAATTTGCTCATAATATGAAGAAGATTTACGGGGAACATAAAGCACTAATTTTTGTCCGGCTCTTATTCTACTGGTATATAAATCGTTCCAGTCCAAAATATCTGCTACCCGGCAGTCGAACCAATCAGAAATATATCCAATGTTGTCGTTTGTTTTTACAGTATAATATACAGCAGAATATTTACCTGATGGTTTAACTTTGCCGCCTTTATAACTGGCATAATTTGGAGATTTTAGTAATTCTTTTTGATTAAAATAAAATGAATCTTTATACGCGAATATTGAATCTTCTTTATCAATGAATTTTGAGGTATACTCAAGTGGTAATGCCAAAGAGTAGCTTAACCCGCCGACTGCAGGAATTATATCATGAATATATTGAGGGTTCAGGTCGCGTAACTGGTTTATAGGGATTCTTAAAAATTCCGAAACTTGCATAAGGTTAAGTTCCCTGTGTATCATAATTGTATCGGTACGTATAGGCAATGAAATGGGAGTAGGCGAAAGGTTGTGCTCTTTATAATAGTTCATAATATACACTGCAGCAATAAATGCCGGAACATGCCCGCGGGTTTCTCGAGGCAGATACTTGTAAATATCCCAATAATCTCTTTTACCACCGGCCCTTCTGATTGCCCTGTTCACGTTAACCGGACCACAATTATAAGCAGCTACCACAAGTTGCCAATCACCAAATATCTGGTATAAATCTTTTGCATACTGCGCTGCTGCATGTGTCTCCTTAATCGGATCACGGCGTTCATCAACAAGACTGTTTATAGTTAGTCCATAAAGTTTGCCTGTACCATACATAAACTGCCAGATTCCAATTGCCCTGGTTCGAGATCGTGCTTTGGGATTTAATGCCGATTCAATAATAGACATATATTTTATTTCAGTAGGAACTTCGTAATAGTCGAAGATATCATCAAATATCGGAAAGTAATATTTAGATAGTCCTAGCATAACTTTTACCAACTCCGGTTTTCTTTGGTAATACATTTCTATATATTTTCTGACAATGGGATTGTATGTAAGTTTAAACATACTTGGAATTCTTGCTAATCGGTCGATATATACTGAGTCGGGGATATTTGTATTAATGGTATTATTTAGTGAAGTATCATTTGCAATATCAACCGATATTGGACTATGCTGAACGTACCATAAATTAAGCAGACTATCCAGGTTATCTTCAAAAACCGGCTTTATCTGGTTAATATCACTTACTGCTGCGCTGTCATAAACTTGTTTGGAATTGGCTATAATAGCCGTGGTGTAAAATACAAATACAATTAGAGTAAATATTTTAATAATCCTATGCCTAACAAAATTTGAATCAAACATGATATTCAGTTTCATCTATATAATTATTTACGAATAATAACTAAAACTACTGTCTTCATTTCAAGAGCGCCAAATTAATACTGTTTTATTGAATTTAATGTTAATGGAAGGAAATTTATTAATCAAATAATAAACTTTGAAGTTTGACAAAGAAAATAAACAATAACCACAAAGGACTCAAAATGCATTAAAAGTCGAACAAAAAATTCTATAAATTCTCAGATTACAGGAAACATTATTTTTCGCAGCGTCTTCAGAACCTTAAAGAGCAACTTATTCCAAAGTTTAACGAATTAGAAGAATTTATCATGGTTGGATTTATCCGAAAAGCTAAATCCTGTGATATGTCGTAATCAAAAAGATATGCATCAACTGTCGCATCAATTATATTTAGCACATAAAAACCAGCAAGCCCAAGAATACTTATATTCCGGTACCGTTCATGATAATCCATTGCCTGAAGCAACTCGTTTGGATCTGTAAAAAGTTTTGTATTGGTACCACCGTAACTGAACTCAAAATTGGTATTAGGATCGTTATCAGTGCGAAAAATATATGCTTTCTTAAATTTTGTATAATAATCGTTATTGTAAATAATTGCATAAAATAGCGCAATAAAACCGCCATAAATTATAGGAACTTTCCAGTATTTTCTGTTATAAATCTGACCCAGGCCAGGTAAAACCGCGGAATATAATGAAGCTTTGCGCGGAGAATGAACTTGCATTAATGAAGTATCATATGGCGTAACTCCAGTAAGCTTTTGAGAGTAGCAATCGGTATCAATTGTACTTAATAAAAATAGTATTAGAAAAAAGAAGGGGGATTTGCATAAAAGCCACTTAAAATTGGAATAATTTTTTAATTGATTTAACAGATTATTTAATAGCGATGGCTTTCCTGTCATTTGAAAACTTAAAATAGTAGAACTTTTTAACTGCTTACTCATTGCAGATAGTTTAGTTCCTGTATTTATCATAAAACTTTTTAGAAGCAAACCAATAGTTTCTTATATAATGCCCTCATTATTTATGTTAAACTCACAGAAAAGATTATTATTTTTTGTCGAGCACAGAAACAATGCGTTCAAGATCTTCATCTGTATTAAATGTAATAATTATTTTTCCGGCGCCCTTACTGTTACGCTTAAATTCAACCGGGCTGTCAAAATGTTTACTCAGATGTTGCTGCAAAACTTCATAATCGCGGTTGTTTTCCGATTCCAATTTCTTACCTTGTTTATTCTTTGTATCAGGTTTTGAACCATCACTTAAATTGCGCACCAGTTCTTCAACGTCGCGAACTGATAAATTTTTACTGATAACCCTATGAAAAACTTCTACTTGCTTATCTGCATCGTCTATAGAGATGAGAGCTTTAGCATGCCCCATTGTAATTTTCTCTTCTCGCAATCCCAGCAGTATTTCTGCTGGTAGTTTCAGCAACCTTAGGTAATTGGCTATAGTGGAACGCTTTTTACCAACCCTGTCACTTAAACTTTCCTGGGTCAGGTTGCATTCGTCAATAAGTCTCTGGTAACTTACAGCCACTTCTATTGCATTTAAATCACTGCGGTGAATATTCTCAACAAGGGCCATCTCCAGCATTCCCTGATCATCGGCGCTACGAATAAATGCGGGAATAAATTCGAGTTTGGCAATTTTTGCAGCTCTTACTCTGCGTTCTCCGGCTATGAGCTGATATCGTCCATTTTCAAGTTGACGAAGAGTTACCGGTTGTACAATTCCTAACTGCTTAATTGATATGGCAAGTTCCTGAAGTTCTTCTTCATCAAATTTTTGCCTTGGTTGAAAAGGATTAACATCTATTAATGAAAGCTCAATTTCGTTGTTAGCCTCAACCGCCTGTACAATTTCTTTTGTAACATTCGCCCCTTCAATCAATGCACCTAAACCTCTTCCTAATGCATTTTTTCTAGCATTCATAGTATTTTTTTCTAATAAGTTTCAAGTTTAATTAAGTTCAAAGCCAGTCCTTATTCTGTAAAACAAAAGACAGGAAACACTCACAATATTTAGTATAGTGTATTTTTCATATTAATATCCGGTTGGATTTTTTAATCTATCACCTTCAATTTAAGCGTTTTTAATTTTTGTATTTTCGTTTTTTTGAATCAATTCACGGGCTAAATTCAGGTAATTTAATGTACCTTTTGATTCAGCATCATATAAAATGCATGGTTTGCCAAAACTTGGTGATTCGCTGAGTTTAATATTTCGTTGAACAATTGTTTCGAAAACCATCTGCTGGAAATGTTTTTTTACTTCATCAACAACCTGGTTCGATAATCTGAGCCTGGGATCATACATGGTAAGAAGGAAACCCTCTATTTCAAGTTCGGTATTAAGACGGCTCTGAATGATTTTAATGGTTGAAAGTAATTTTCCTATACCTTCCAGGGCAAAATACTCGCATTGTACCGGTATCATAACTGCATCAGCAGCTGTCAGAGCGTTAACGGTAATCAATCCTAAAGAAGGCGAACAATCTATTAATATATAGTCGTATTTTGAAGTTATTTTTGATATAACCTGCTTTAAGGTCCTTTCCCTGTTAGGCAGATTTAGCATTTCAATTTCAGCGCCTACCAGATCAATATGAGAAGGTATCAAATCGAGACCATTGATTTCGCTGTTGAGGATGATATTATTTGGATCCAATTCCTCCACAAGGCACTCGTAAATACTTGTTTTAATAGTGCGGGTATCAAAACCTGAACCTGACGTGGCATTGGCTTGGGGATCAGCATCAATCAGAAGGGTTTTCTTCTCAAGTACTGCTAAACTGGCAGCTAAATTTATTGCCGTGGTAGTTTTTCCTACACCACCTTTTTGGTTAGCTATTGCTATTATTCTTGCCATTTATTAAAGTTTAAAATATATTCAAAGAAAAAATTGCTAAAGAGTTTAATAAATATTGTGCATCAATAGTTTAAAAACCATTTTGTCTGAGAATTTAAAGTTACATTTAATGTTCTTCAGGACAAAAATTTCAGCTTACAATAATAATTAATATTTATGACGGGGTCAAGAGAACCATCAAAAAAACCCAAACTAAGCTTTAAACCCAAGAGAGATTGTAATTTAGAAACGATGCAAGTTTTTATTCATACTAAAAGTTAAAATGAGTACCTAATTGAATTCAAATTTCAACTAAGTTAGTAATAATTTATGTTCCCAATTCAGGATGCCATATTTAAACTAACTAAAATTATTATGAAATCTCAAATAGCTTCTTAAAGAAAGGCATAAGCAACTCAATATGCATAAAGGGATATTTACTAAATATTATTTAGATCAAGCGTTAATAAAATTCTTTAAATCTTGCATTTTTCATTTTTGATATAAAAACTATATTTTGAATTATTAAAATTCAACTTTTAATCCGCAATATTAATGATCAAATTTAATTATCATGAAAATGGCCAGATAGTTTAATTAAAGTAATTTCAACCAATCATTGTATCTGTGTGTTATATTGTGTTGAAATCAAATTGGCCAAATCAATAAATTTGGTGATTGGCAAAGAGACAACCTTTTTAAAATTTTGTCTACCTTTGCGGTAAATATAGTGAATGAGGAAAAAGAAAACGGAAATAACCGATGAATCGCTTTTAGATGTTATTATTGAAGCAATTCAGGAGAAAAAAGGTGAACAGATTGTAAAAGTTGATCTTAGAGAACTTAAGAGTACTTTGTGCGACTATTTTGTTATATGCCAGGGAGAGTCAAATACAAAAGTAAACGCACTGGCTGAAAATATTGAACGCCAAGCATCAATTAAATTAAAAACTCATCCGCACCATATTGAAGGACGTGAAAATTCGCAGTGGATTCTTTTGGATTATTTCAATGTCATCGTACATGTTTTCCAAGGGGAATCAAGAGAATTTTACAAATTAGAAGATTTATGGCGCGATGGCAAATTAGAAATTATACCCGATTAAATATGAAATCAGGAGAAGAACAACCAAAGAAAAAGAGCAGAAAACCAACCATTAAAGAGAAAACCAATAAGGATAACAGCAAACAGGATGGACTTTTTTCCGGAGAACCTGGCAGCAATCCCAAACCAAAGTTTAATGCATATTGGATATATGGTATTATAGCAGTTGCTTTTATAGTAATTCAGATATTTCAGATGAGTCAGGGACCGCTGGAAATATTCATGAAAGATTTGAAACCCATGGTATCATCCTCGGATGTTGAAAAAATTGTAGTCATTAATCATGATGTTGCCAGAATATTTTTGAAACCTGATAAAGTTGAGAAATATAAAAAAATAGATATTAAGGGTTACTCCCGGATACCAAAATCCGGTCCACAATTTTATTTGCAGATAGGAGATGAAACGACCTTTAAAGAAGAATTAGACAATTCACAAAAAAATTTGGGAGAAAAAGAAAAAGTAGATGTCCAACATGATACGGAAAAAAATTACTTTGTAGATATTCTTACTTTCTTACTTCCAATTATTATATTAATTGCCATCTGGGCATATTTTTATCGTAGGATGTCTGGCGGTGCAGCCGGTGGAGGCGGAGGACCGAACATTTTTAACGTTGGCAAATCAAAAGCAAAAATTTTTGACAGAGAGGCAAGCGTAAAGCTTAATTTTAGCGATGTAGCTGGCCTTGAAGAGGCGAAAGTTGAATTGAAGGAGATAGTTGATTTTCTAAAAAATCCAAAAAAATATACTGAACTGGGAGGCAAGATACCAAGAGGGGCTTTATTGATAGGCCCTCCAGGTACCGGCAAAACACTTTTAGCTAAAGCTGTGGCTGGTGAAGCCAACGTTCCATTTTTTTCATTGTCAGGTTCCGACTTTGTTGAAATGTTTGTGGGGGTTGGAGCTTCACGTGTTCGCGACCTTTTTAAGCAAGCTAAAGAAAAAGCCCCTTGTATTGTATTTATTGATGAAATTGATGCTGTGGGTAGGGCACGTGGTCGCAATCCGGGATGGGCTGCTAATGACGAACGCGAAAACACTTTAAACCAGTTACTCACAGAGATGGATGGTTTTGCTCCAAATACCGGCGTAATTATAGTTGCTGCAACAAACCGCGCTGATATACTTGACAGGGCCTTGCTGCGTGCTGGTCGTTTCGACAGGCAGATTCATGTTGAACTTCCTGATTTGCATGAAAGACTGGAAATTTTCAAAGTTCACATGAAACCTATTAAGATAGGTACTGATATTGATGTAGAATTTCTTGCCAAGCAAACGCCAGGTTTTTCGGGAGCCGACATAGCAAATGTATGTAATGAAGCTGCTTTGGTTGCTGCCAGAAAAGACAAAAAATCTGTTGAAAAACAAGATTTTCTTGATGCCATTGACCGGATTATTGGTGGTTTGGAAAAGCGAAATAAGATATTTTCTACACTGGAGAAGAAAACAATTGCATATCATGAAGCAGGACATGCAACTGCAAGTTGGTTACTCGAGCATGCGAACCCGCTGGTAAAAGTTACAATCATTCCCAGGGGAAGAGCTTTGGGTGCTGCATGGTATCTGCCTGAAGAAAGGCAGATAACAACCAAAGAACAATTGCTGGATGAACTTTGTGCTACATTGGGAGGCCGGGCTTCAGAAGATATTGTATTTGGTAAAATATCCACAGGAGCTCTAAATGATCTGGAAAAAGTTACAAAACAAGCTTATGCCATGGTAGCTTATTTTGGAATGAGCGATGAAGTAGGGAATATAAGTTTTTATGATTCTACCGGACAGAATGAATATTCTCTTGGCAAACCATATAGTGAAAAAACTGCAGAAACTATTGATAACGAATCTTCAAGGTTAGTTGAAATCCAATATGAACGCGTAAAGAAAATTCTTATGGATAACAGAGAAGGTTTAAATAAACTTGCTGAATTACTGCTTGAGAAAGAAGTAATATTTAGTGAAGATTTGGAGAATGTCTTTGGACCCAGGAAGGAAGGAATTCCTGAAGAACAGCAATTACTCATTCGAAACGGGAAAGATATTAAAAACATAAAAAATAAAAACGAGACTGCATAAAACCTGTTAATAATTTCTTAGGTTAACTATCAATTCAATATTTTGTAACAATCCCGGTTAATGAATTAATTGATGGAAGACAATTGGACAATGGTATACTCAACAAACAAGCTTTATCAGGCTGATATTATTATCGAATTACTCGACGAAAAAGGAATTGCAGGTGTTGTTATAAACAAAGAAGACAGTTCATATCTTTCCTTTGGATTTGCTGAAGTTTACGTAAACAAAAATGATGAAGAAAATGCTTTATCAATTATAAAATCATCTACATTGTGAACGATTTAATTAAAAGAGCCATTACCGGTATCATTATAGTTGCTATAATTCTGGCAGGTGTATCAATCAATCAATTTACATTTATGATAATTTTCCTGGCAATTCTGGTTACAGGATTATTTGAATTCTATCAAATTTTTGAAAAGGCCGGAAAAAGTCCGCAAAAAATAGCCGGTATCTTTTTCGGGGTTTTGATTTTTTTGATCAGTTATGGCATTGATACAGGTTATATGAAACCATATTTTACGGCTACATTTATTCCGGTAATACTTTTTGTTGTTATTTCAGAATTATTCAGGAAACATCCTTCTCCTTTTGAAAATATTTCAGTTACTTTTTTTGGAATAGTATATATAGCTGTGCCAATTTCTTTATTATGGTATCTCGCTTTTCGTGATAACAACAGTTTATATAATCCTAAATTAATACTTGGATATTTCTTTCTTATCTGGGTGAATGATACTATGGCCTATTTAACAGGAATTACTTTTGGAAAGCACAAACTATTTGAACGAATTTCACCAAAGAAAACGTGGGAAGGAGCCATCGGTGGATTTGTATTTTGCCTTGGGGTAGCATATTTAATTTCAATTTACTTCAATGAACTGACATCCTGGCAATGGTTGATATTTGGGACTATTGTAGCCATATTTGGCACATTCGGAGATTTGACCGAAAGCATGTTAAAACGCAGCATCGATATTAAGGATTCAGGCACATTCCTTCCCGGACACGGGGGTATTCTGGACCGTTTTGATGCTTTATTTATAGCAGTGCCTGCAGTTTATTTATATTTACAATTTATTTAAATGTAATTTTGTTCCATAGATTGAAACTTATAACAATTATTCATGAGTATTCAGGAAATAGTAAAGAATATAAAAAAAATTAAAAGAGAACATTTTTGTTTACATCGGGAAGGATATGATTTGACTTTAAACCTTCTCATTTATCTCATAATTTTAAATGGCATTCTATATTTTTTGGCTATAAATGATACTATTTATACCTGCTTCAATATTTTTAGCGTTGGTTTGTTTTTAATTGTTCTCTATTTTTTCAGAAATCCTGAACGAACTGTTTTTCCGGATGAAAATGCAATTTATGCGCCAGCCGATGGGAAAATAGTTGTAATTGAACAAATGATTGAACGGGAATATTTTAATGAACAACGAATCCAGATTTCTATATTTATGTCACCTTTGAATGTCCATGTTAATCGTGTTCCTGTTAGTGGGAAAGTAATGTATTTCAAATACCATGAAGGAAATTATAAAGTTGCATGGCATCCAAAATCATCAATTCTTAACGAACGCACTTCCGTTGTATTAAAGAACTCAAATGGGCAGGAATTACTTTTAAGACAAATTGCAGGCGCAATGGCACGCCGTATTGTTTGTTACGCAAAAGAAGGCAATTCTATGCAACAGGGACAGGACCTGGGATTTATTAAATTTGGTTCACGGGTTGACATCCTGCTTCCGCTAAATTCTAAAATTAAAGTAAATATTGGAGATCATGTCCGTGGTAATAAAACTGTAATAGCCAATATTTAATTTCTTATCAGTTCTGCTTTGATATGTTAAAGTTAAATTTCTTTTTTCTTTTTGGTGGTTTTTGGTGTTTTAGTGTTTTTGTGGCTTATATTATTTTGCCACCAATGCACCAAAACACAAAATTACACCAAAGTACCTAATTTGTTAATTTCAAAGAAATGGTGAAGTTTCAAATTAAACTCAATTTTGGTTCGAATAATTATTTGTACTCTACCTTATTTTTCTTTGTATAGCAAATAGGTATTCATTGTGTATAATATTTATTAAGCATTTTAAAATCTATTATAAATGGATAAAACAATAAACTGGGGAATATTAGGACTTGGTGGTATAGCGGAAAAATTTGCCCAGGCCCTCGCAACAGTTCCAAATGCTAAATTGTATTCAGTTGGTTCACGTTCGGCTGAAAAAGCTAAAAAATTCGCAAAAAAATATAACGCTCAGAATTCATATGGTTCTTATGAAGAATTGGCTACTGACCCATCAGTTGATGTAATATATGTTGCTACGCCTCATATATTGCATTGCGAAAATACATTGATGTGTTTGAAAAATGGTAAAGCGGTATTATGCGAAAAACCGTTTGCCATGAACTCGAAAGAAGTTCTTCAGATGGTGTCACTTGCTAAAGAGAAAAATATATTCCTTATGGAAGCCTTATGGACCAGGTTTCTTCCTACAATTACAAAAACACTGGAATTAATTGCTTCCGGAGTTATCGGTGATATCATTCAGGTAAAATCAGATTTTGGCGTCAAAGCTCATTACGATCCTGACAAACGTTTATTTAATAAGGAATTGGGTGGAGGTAGTCTTCTGGATATTGGAATATATCCGGTATTCATTGCATTGCTGCTTTTGGGAGAACCAGATAAAATTAGTGCCGAGGCTAAAATTGGTAAAACCGGTGTGGATGAAAGTTTCTCAGCAGTTTTAAAATACAAAAATGGCGAACTGGCAACAATATTCAGCACTTTCCTTGCCAGCACACCTGTTGAAACTGAAATTTATGGTACCAAAGGTTATATCAGAATTAACCGGATGTGGCACATACCTACATATTTAACTTTAGTAATGAATGACGGTCATTCGGAAGATATTAAGTTTAAGTATAAAAGCAATGGTTATGATTATGAAGCGGAAGAAGTTACAAATTGCTTGTTGAATGGTCAAAAAGAAAGCTCAGTTATGACTCTTGATTTTAGTATAAAATTGATTGGGCTTTTGGACAAATTAAGGAATATTTGTAATATTAAATATTCAATGGATTAAATTTCAAAAAAATCCTGGTTGTAATTTGATGTCCCAGTTCTTTGATATAGGGCGTTTAACATAAATTCTGTTCTTTCTCTGGCATCAATAAGTAAGAATTGTAATTCATTAAAATGGGAAGTTTAAAATGCCTACCTTATTATATTTTACTATTTTTAGGCAATTCCTTAATAAAATATTGAACAAAAAGCTAACGCACATTTATTATACTGAATGGGACGAATCATATTAGGTATTGATCCAGGAACAACAATTACAGGTTATGGAGTTATAACTGCAGATGTTAAACAACCTAAACTGCTTACGATTGGCGTTATTAATCTTTCAAAACTTAACGATCATTATGAAAAACTTCGTAAAATATTTGAGCGGACTTTATCACTTATTGATGAATATAAAGCTAATGAACTTGCTATAGAATCTCCGTTTTATGGAAAAAATGTGCAATCAATGCTGAAGCTTGGTCGTGCACAGGGAACTGCTATTGCTGCAGCCGTTTACAGACACCTGCCTGTATATGAATATGCACCACGCAAAATAAAAATGTCAATTACGGGGCAGGGCAGTGCGTCAAAAGAACAAGTCGCATTTATTCTCCAGCGAATTTTAAAATGCGATACATTACCTGTTAGTCTTGATGCAACAGATGGTTTGGCAGCTGCAGTTTGTCATTTTTTTCAGAACAATTATGAACAGAAAAGTGTAAATAAGGTGAAAAGCTGGAAAGATTTTCTAAATAAAAATCCGGAAAGAATCAAGTAAGAGATTATATTTGAAACCAGCAAATTGTTATTTAGGAGAATTTTCTAATTTTTAAAGATTGAATTTGTCAACTACCAAATTGTTTAAAAAAGATATAACTTCGTAATCAAGAATAAAACTTTAACAAATTAATCCATCTACCATGAAAAAATTAAGTCTTAAAATGCATGTTTCAATTATAGCAATGCTGATAATTTTAACTGCAGTATTCAGTTATTCTTTAGGATCATGCAAAAAGGAAGAACCCTCTAAAAGCAATAAAAAAGATATATTGACATTTGTATTAAGCGAACAAAGCGATTCAGCCCAGATAGATAATCAAAATAAAAAAATTACTATTTCTGTAAAATACAATGCTGATCTGGCAAAATTAAAAGCAACAATTACCATTTCTGACAAAGCTACAATTCAACCTGTATCCGGAGACACAGTTGATTTTTCAGCCAGTCCTGTAACTTACACTGTAACTGCAGAAGATAAAAGTACACAGGCATGGAAAGTTTATGTTACTAAATCAACTGAAATGGACAAAAAGATTTTAACGTTTTCATTAACAGAGCAATACGCTGCTGCAGTGATAGATGATGTCAATGATAGTGTCCATATTACGATAAATCCGGAAGGAAATTTAGCAGCTTTAACACCTGTAATTACTACTTCTGCAGGAACAACAATAAATCCTTCATCAGGAACCCAGGAGGATTTTAGTAAAGGTCCCGTGAATTATACAATTTCAGCTACTGATGGTTCGAGCAAAGTATGGGTAGTAAAAGTTAAACGAATTCTTTATTCTGGATATAGTATTACCAGTGTTGCAATACCTGGCCAAATTAGCAGCATTCTTACTAGTAATCTTTCAAGACAATTTGTTGTAGCGATGCCATCAGGGACAAATTTTGCATCGTTGACACCAACTTTTGTATTATCTCCGGGGGCAACTATTTCTCCTGCTTCAGGCCAGGCTGTTGATTTTAGTAATGGTTCTGTAAATTTTGTTGTTACCACTGAGGATGGGAAAAAGGTAAATTGGACAGTTTTGGCATCTAATCAACTTATTACAGCAGACAACGCTTATATAAAATATACCGGTAGAATAGATTTTAAAACCATTACAGTGCCAAGATTTTCGGCTCCTGGTGTTTATTTTAGAGCTAGATTTAATGGTACTTTTTGTGACATTGATGTAAATGATGAAACTAATTTAAATTACATTTCAGTAATAATTGACGATCAGGATCCTGTCAGGTTTTTAATGTCATCAGGAAGAAAAACTTACAGAGTAGCAAGTGGTTTATCGCACAGTGAACATACAATCCTAATTTGTAAAGATACTGAAGCAGGCGTTGGAAATCTTAATTTTTACGGATTTAGATGTGAAGGATTATCTTCATTTACTGATCCAACTACCCATAAAATTGAATGTTATGGCAATTCCATTACTTGTGGTGCCAAGATGCTTTTCGGAACACCCTGCGATTTGACTAATAATAATTCCAATTGGAATGCAGCTAACAGTGCATACTTATCTTATGGGGCAGTTGCAGCACGTGCTTTGAATGCTCAATGGCAAATTTCGGCTATTTCAGGAATAGGTTTACTTCATAGTTGTTGCAGTATGGGAAATACAATGCCGACTACCTATGATCGACTTGATTTTAATGACGGATCTTCTCCAAAATGGGACTTTACAAGATATGTACCAGATGTAGTTACCATTTGTCTGGGACAGAATGACGGTTCAACAATAGTTGCATCAGAAGCGTTCAAAGATGCTTATGTTACATTTATAAATACCATAAGAAGTAAATATTCTAATGCTACGATTTTCTGTGTAACCAGCCCAATGGCAGATAGCAGCAGTTCCGCCACATGTTTGTTTAAAGTAATGAAGACTGCTCTGGCAAGTATTGTTGATTCGGTGCATATTGCAGGAGATACAAAAGTTTATTGGGTAACATTGCCTCATGATCAGAATCATGGTTGTACAAACCAAGGGCACCCAAGTGAAGCCGAACATGCAATAACCGCAGGAGTTCTTGAAAAAGCAATTCAGAATGTAATGGGGTGGTAAGTAATATCTTATAAATTGACTCTTAAGATTAGATTGTAATCGTTTCAGATTAATAAATCCTGTCAGGTTTTCAAAACCTGACAGGATTTATTTTGAAAACTTTTACAATAATGCATTCAGTTTATTCACTAAAGAACTTTTAGCAACTGCTCCAACTTGTTTATCTGCAACCTGTCCATTCTTGAAGAAAAGAATTGTTGGAATATTTCTTATACCATATTTAGCAGAAATTGAATTATTACTGTCCACATCCACTTTTACAATCAGCGCTTTGCCAGCAAATTCGGTACTCATTTCTTCAACAATAGGTGTCATCAAACGACAGGGGCCGCACCATTCTGCCCAAAAATCAACCAATACAGGTTTGTTTGATTTTAGAACCATTTCTTCAAAATTCGCTTCATTTACTTCTGTTGCCATATTCTTAGTTTTTGGTTTGAGTAATTTATTTTTTATTTGTTCAAATCCATTTCTTTAGCCCCATTAGGGGCGACATATTGGTAGCAAAATCTTACATTTTTATTTTGCACCAAGCACTTAACAAAATTGAGGCAGACACTTTCTTGGTGCGGATGAAAAACTTAAAATCAAGGAACTATAAATTAGCTCCAATAATAGCGTGCCGTATAGCAATTTACATTTATCAACCAATCTATTGGCACGAGTTGCTTTAATTGTTTTTAATTCTACAAACATGTCGCCCTTAATGGGGCTTAAGAGTATATAGGATTAAGAACATTGAGTTTTTGATTACTTTCATATCATTAATTGAAAATGAATGTTATCAAAAATAATTTGAGAACATATTTACAAATTCTTAATTAGAACACTCCCTTTAATTTAAAACCATTTCGACCTCGGGATTATTCTTAATAAAATTAAGAAATTCATTTGACAATTTCACTTTAGTCAAACGTGAAATTAAATCAACTCTGAGATTTTCACCCGGATCATAAATAATAAACTTTAACAATGCTTTGCCTTCTTTTGTTTCAACAGAATTAATGAGATCGGCAATTAAGCTTTCAGTTATATCAATAGCCGGTACCTTTAAAGATATAGATTTTACCAGCTCGTCACGTGCTTCATTTAAAAAAATAACCTGCCAAATTTTAAATTCCAGTTCATTTGTATCTCCATATTGACGAGGTTGAATTTTTGCCTTTATCAGCACAGACCAACCTTTATTAAAAAATTTTATAAATTCAGTATAATCTTTACCGAACAGGTTAAAGCGAAATGAGTCTGTGAAATCTTCAATGATAACTGAAGCATAGGGTTTGTTGGTTTTTGTAGTACCCTGTCGACAATCAACAACCAATCCACCTATTACAATATCTTTACCTTTTAGAATGTTAAAATCTGATAAGTCTGACAATTTATGCGTACACAGATGTTCGAATTCAAATTTATAAGAATCCAGGGGATGTGCTGACAAATAAATCCCTATTACCTCTCTTTCTTCTCTGAGTTTTTCAAGTGAAGGCCATTCCGCCACTTTAGGCAATTCGGGTCTGCAAATTTCAATGCCGCTATCAGCGCCAAATAATGTTTTCATGGTGTTGTTCCTGTCATTTTGCATCATATTACCATAACGAATAAGTTGTTCAGTAAAACTGATTTCTTTTTCATTATTGGTAAAATAGCATACCCGATTAATTTCAAAACAATCTAATGCACCAGCCAAAGCAAGAGCTTCGATATTTTTCTTATTTACTGTTTGCAGATTTACCCGTTCAACCAAATCGAAAATTGATTTATAAGCTCCATTTTTTAAACGATCATCAACAATGGTATTTACAGCATTTTCTCCAACTCCTTTAATTGCTCCCAGTCCGAATCTGATATCACCACTTTTATTGACCGTGAAATGCAGATTACTTTCATTAATATCCGGACCAAGTACATTAATTCCCATTCGTTTGCATTCATCCATAAAGAATGAAATTTTCTTTATATCTGAAATATTGCAACTAAGCACCGCAGCCATATATTCTCCAGGGTAGTGAGCTTTTAAATAAGCAGTCTGATAAGCAATATAAGAATAACAGGTAGAATGAGATTTATTAAACGCATACTCGGCAAATTTTTCCCAGTCGCCCCAAACTTTAGCGGCTCGATCGGGAGAAAGGCCATTTGCTTTACAACCATCAATAAATTTAACTTTAAGCGCATCCATCACATCTTTTTGCTTCTTGCCCATTGCTTTACGAAGCTTATCACTATCACCACGGGAAAAACCGGCCAAATCGCGTGACAACAACATTACCTGTTCCTGGTAAACAGTAATGCCATAAGTATCACTGAGCCTCTTTTCCATTATCGGAAAATCATATTCAATTTTTTCACGCCCATGCTTGCGATTTATAAATTGAGGTATATAGTCCATGGGACCAGGACGATATAGCGCATTCATAGCGATGAGGTCCTCAAATTTATTTGGTTTTAATTCACGGAGATATCTCCGCATCCCATCCGATTCGAACTGGAACGTGCCAACAGTATCACCTTTGCTGAACAATTCATAAGTCTGCGCATCATCGAAAGGCAGATTCTCGATATCAACTTCTATACCTTTTGACTGTTTTATATTTTTGAGAGCGTCTTTTATTATGGAAAGCGTTTTTAAACCAAGGAAATCCATTTTTAGTAATCCCACTTCTTCGACCCATTTACCTTCGAATTGTGTAACAAGCAAATCCTCATCTGTTTCTTTATCCTTTGCGATACAAAGCGGAATGTGGTTTTTGAGGTCCTCTTTACCAATAATAATTCCACATGCATGAATGCCAGTATTTCTTACAGAACCTTCAAGAACTTCTGCATACTTTAATGTTTCAACGATAAGCGGGTTATTCGATTTTTTAGCTTCAGCGAGTTCTTTTACATCTTGATAAGCTGATTTAAGATTCACTTTAGGACCTTCAGGAACAAGTTTGGCTAATCGATCCGATTCAGACAGAGGCAATTTCATAACCCTTGCAACATCACGTATGGCAGACTTTGCAGCCATAGAACCGAAAGTTATGATATGGGCAACTTTATCTCTCCCATATTTTTCTGTAACATAATTTAGCACCAACTGCCGTCCATCGTCATCAAAATCGATATCAATATCTGGCATCGAGATTCTATCGGGATTAAGAAACCGCTCGAAAAGTAAATCGTATTTTAAGGGATCTATATCAGTAATCTGAAGGCAAAAAGCAACAACTGAACCTGCAGCAGATCCGCGGCCTGGTCCTACTGAAACACCCATTTTGCGGGCCATTGCAATAAAATCCTGTACGATCAAAAAGTAATCCGGGAAACCCATCTTTCTGATGGTAGATAATTCAAATTCAATTCGTTCTCTGATTTCATCAGATACTTCAACATAACGCTTTTTTGCACCTTCATAAGTGAGAAAAGAAAGATAATCATCTGATGTTTTATAATTCTCAGAAAGCGGGAAATAAGGCATTAAAGGCTGGTTGTCTATTTTGTATGCCTCAATCTTATTTGCCACGTCCATCGTATTTTCCAATGCTTCAGGAATATCTTTGAAAAGTTCAAACATCTCTTCTCTGGTCTTCATCCATTCCTGCTTCGTATATATCAGGCGGTTGGAATCGTTAAAGTCCGAGCCTGTATTCAAACAAATAAGAATATCATGAGCTATTGCATCTTCATTATTGACAAAATGCACATCATTGGTGGCAACCAGTTTAACTTCAAATTTTTTGGAAAGTTCGATAAGATAGCGATTGACAAATTGCTGTTTTGGATAAGTATCCTGATCAGCCTTAGGAACTGCTGCCGGATGTCGCATTAATTCCAGATAGAAATCGTCACCAAATAAATTTTTATACCAAAGGATCGCTTTTTCAGCTTTTTCAAGATTGTTGTCAGAAATGGCACGTGGAATTTCACCACCCAGGCAAGCTGACATTACAATTAATCCATCGTGATATTGTTGCAAAAGTTCTTTGTCAATACGGGGTTTTGAATAGAATCCTTCAATGTATCCATACGACACAAGCTTAGTCAGGTTTTGATATCCTTTAAAATTTTTTGCAAGTACTATCAAATGATCCCCGCTTAGGTTTTCTTTTCCTTTTTTTTCAAAACGGCTAACACGTGCAATGTACATTTCACAACCTACAATTGGCTTAAGTTGTTTTTTTCCTGATTCATTTTGAATCTGACCTTTTTCCTCAGCATTTTTCAGTTCTGTGGCTATTTTGTTATTGGCCTTGGAAACAGCATTTAAAAATTCCTTAACACCGAACATGTTGCCATGATCAGTAATAGCCAAAGCAGTTTGACCGTCAGAGATTGCTTTTTCAATTAAGGCATTGATACCGGAAGCACCGTCAAGAATGCTGTATTGGGTGTGAACATGAAGATGCGTAAAATCAATCATTTAAAATGGATTAGGATTATGTAAATTTAGTGTAAGAACACTATTAAATTATTGAATGTTGATAAGTAATGGATATTTTTTTCGTGAATGGTAAAGTGCAAAGCTAAAACAGAATTAAAATTTTGATAATCTGAAGATAAAAAATGTGCAGCTGTGCAAATTAAAAATATCGGGAGTAAATAAAAAATTATTTTGTATAAATTCTATATTGTTTTCAAAAATAATCCCGTTAGATGTGGAATTGAATATGATAAATAGGAAAAAAATTTACACTCTGTTTTAGCAACATAGTTGCGAAATATTTGTAGAAATTAAGTAGAATAAAGAATTTCAGCAATGTAGTTGCGATATCTAAGTTATTTATTCATATTTCGCTCCTACGGAGCTTTAAATTAAACAATTCGTATATTCTACAAAGATTTCGTTCCAATGGAACTTTATTAAGCTATATAAAATAAAATTTCATACTTTTTTTTAATATAACATGTCAGGTTTTGAAAATCTGACAGGATTCTTTAAAACTAAAATATTTAATGCACCCGCTTATTAAATTTGAGTTTAATGAAAAAAAAGAGGCAAAATTTCCAACTTTGCCTCTTTATATAAAGTTTATCAGATCTATTTTAAACTGTTAAATCTGTACCCTAACATTATTTCATGACTTCCCAGACTATATTGCTGGATGGCAGTAAGATTATAGTCAAATGAATATCCAACAAAAATTCGTTTACTGAATATATAACCAGCCAATACAGAAATTGCCTCCTGGGTTCTGAATGAAATTCCAAACCATGCAGTTTTCTGATAAATTAACCTGGCATTGATGTCCATTTGAACAGGTACCGGAGTTACAGCTTTAAAAATCGTGCTTGCTTCGGCGGACCATGTACGGTTAAATATATAGGTATATGCTCCTAAAAGATAATAATTTCTTTTTAGTTTACTTATACCTACTGCTTGAGGGTCAATATCAAATTTGTTATTAAAAAGGTTATCAGCTGATAAGCTTATCTGGAAATCGGTTCTATATAAATACACACCTACCATACCATCGGGTTGATAGAATGATTGAACTGTATGAACATCGCTTCCGGCAGGTTCCTCATCTTTCATACCTGTTATCTGTGTTCCATCAATCTTAAATTGCATCATGCCCAAAGCGGCACCAAAAGAGAGATGTATTTCATCATTAAGAGGAATATTGTATGCAAAAGCACCTCTAATGCCAGATCTACTTGTTGGTCCTGTTGCATCAATATAAACAGTTCCGCCATAACCCATATCCATATTTTTGGCACTTACCGGTCCGAATAAACTTAATGAATTGAGAACAGGTGCATCGGTAAATCCGGCCCATTGAAATCGGGACGTAGACCGGATTTGAAAGTAATTGGTTGTACCGGCAACTGCAGGATTTAGCATAAATGGATTAAACATGTATTGTGTATACAATGATGTTTGTTGTCCAAATGAATCACCAAACCCTGAAACCACGATTAATAACAGTAAAATCTTTTTCATAAATGTCTTTTTTATCTTTTGCCCGCGAACTGATATTTTTTAACAAAATTCAATTTACAATTAACTTCCATTTTAGTTTGTTAATTCAGATCCAGGTAAAAATTAAAGTCTATAAAAAACAATGAATACAATATTTATAGTCAATTCATTATTAATTTCTTGTTTTCAAAATTGTTACAGTTCCCTGCTTAGGAGTACCATTTTTCACAGTTATTACGTAATAATAAGTTCCTATTGGCAAAGGTTTCCCATTATAAGTTCCATCCCAGGCATTTGATGCGTTGTCATATCCTTTCTGCATAAATATCTTTTGTCCCCAACGGTCAAATATTTCAACCGTTAATTCATTCGTAGTATAAGATTCTGCGTATTTAATATACCATTTGTCGTTTCTGAAATCTCCATTCGGAGTAAAACCACCTGCTGGAACAACATCATCTGCTTTTGTAACTACAACAGAATCTGATTCTGGACATCCGTATGAAGTAGTTCCTGTAAAATAATATGTGAACGGCACCGGGCTTGTAAAGTTATTGATAACAAGGTTACGAGACACATCAGAGTTCCCAATGGAATACAAACTTGGAACCCATTTATAGCTTGCGTAAGTACCTATGCCTCCAATGATAGGTATAATCTCATGAACATCTCTGGAGACCTGTATAGTATCTGGTAATTTAACTCCATTTGCCGGATAATATGTTAGTGTAATTCCAGCACTTGTATCACAGTTTGTCCCATATACAGCAGTCAAGGTATAATTATTGACATCGCTCATATCTGGCGGTTGCTTTTTAATTACTGCATTTAAAATAGTATCATTATAAAAGTTTTCCTTTGGAGTCCATCTAATAGTAATTTTTTTCTTATTAATTGAATCGAAAGGAATAATTTGTGTGCCTATTTTAATTTCTGACTGCATTGCGAATGAATCGTTACGGCAAATATCTGTATCATGTCCTGCACTTACATATAACCAATTCATTGTATCAACTTTATAAGTATTCTGAACTGAACAATTATAAGCATCAATAACTTTAATAATGTAATTGCCGTTAGCAAGAAATCTCTTGATTGTACCAATTTTGGTTGCAAAGCTTCCTAAGGTGTCGCCGTTCCAAATGTGAAATACAGGAGGTTGTGAACTTGAAACAGAGAGCCTAATTGATCCTTGATCTAAACAAGTTGCAGGTTTTTCAATAATATCAACAAGTAATGTATCAAGTGCCGATATTGTTGCAGGAATATTTGATAATAGACAGCCGGTGGAATCTGATACAGAAACAGAATAATCACCTGGAGCAAGATTGGTTACAACAGAATCATTGGGTAATGTATTGGGAATCCATGTAAATGAATATGGTTTATTTCCAAACCGGATATGAACCTGTATGGATCCGTCAAAATTTCCAACATTACATTTTGAATAAGTAGTGTCAATTCTTGCTAATTGCAAAGGCCTCAATACAACAATAGTATCGAAGCGAATTGTACCTGTTGAATCCAGAGCATACAAATTATAGTTATCAGCTGGCAGGCAACATAAGAATGTATCACTGAATGGTGATAAAGAATCGGTAGTGTTACTGTAACTATATTGAATTTTAGGAATATGATTAACATTAATAAATATTATATCACCATTATCCTGTCCGGGACATGGTGCGGTAGTCATTATATTGATGAGGAGTCTTGTTAATAATGTATCATTAATGTCGAATTTTTGAGAATCCTCTTCGCAACCTGATATATTGCTGACATGCGCCATATAATGTCCTTTAACTAAATTGCCAAAGAAACTCGTATCCTGTTTTGGGCCATTATCAATCCAATATTTGAAAGGACCCGAACCTCCGTGCGCTATAATATTGGCAGTACCTTTGTTTGGCCCATTTACTTTGGTGGTATTTACTTTGTCCAATATAACAGGTTGTGCATCTAATACAGATAATGAATCTGTTGAATCAGCAGGACAGCTTTTTGGATCGGTAACTTTAACAACATATTTCCCTATAGGCAATGGATTAAAAATGCCTGTGGTATTTGCAGGAAGGGTTGCCGGGCTCAGGGTATAAGTGAGAGGTTGGTTACCACCCGATGCATTAACCGTTATTGTCCCGTCTGAAAAACCTATACATGAAACAGCATCGGCGACACCAGAGGTAATTTTAATTGGACCCGGATCAATCACATTAACAGTAGAATCTAGTTTGCAATTTAAAGAATCTGTTACATGCAAATTATGAAAACCTCCCGTTAATGGGCTAAAATTGCCAGAGGGTTGAGGAGCTCCACCATCAAGGGTATACATGAGGGTTCCTGCACCACCGGTTGCAACAGCATTAATAGCTCCATCTCCGGTTAAATGACAAGTGAGGCTGTCTATGATTAAAGTTGAGAGAACTATTTGCGCCGGTTGATTGATTGCCACTGGGCCTCCTAAAGTCGGGCCACAACTATTCATATCAGTTACGCTTATATTATAGGTATTGGCTGGCAATGAATCAAATATACCTGTCTGGTTTGAATATCCGCCCGGAGCCAACGAATAAGTTAGCGGCGAAGTTCCGCCTTTTGCAAAAATATGTATTTTGCCGGTTGAGATTCCAAAACATTTTACATCATTGAATTGAGTTGAATCAATAACTATTAGGTTTGGTTCTCTTATTTCAAGACTATCAGTCCTGAGTGTGTCGCAATTATTTTTATCGGTAATTTCAACAACGTATTTCCCTTTTGCAAGAGCATTAAAAGCTCCAGTGTTATTGAAAATGATTCCTCCGGGATATAAAGTAAATTTTAAGGGAAGTGTTCCCCCTGTCATGGTAACATTTATAGTTCCATCAGTTAAACCATTACAAGTTATGGGAGTTGTGTCAACCCTGGATATAGCTAGAGGTAGTGGTTTGAAAATATGTATGGTAGTGTCTTTTGGACATCCTTTCCAATCCTTTATTCGAATCTGATAATCACCACCATCAAGGCCTGTAGTGTCATGCGAAGTTGAATATGGTACACCATTTATAGAGTATAATAATGTTCCAATACCTCCATGTGCAGTAATATGAATTTCGCCAATATGATCATTAGGACATTTCAAATCTTTTTTGACTATACTGTCAATTACAATTGCCGGTGGAGCACCAACCATAACTATGCTGTCCTGATGACATCTTAATGTTTTATCATAAACCCTGATGGTATGAGTACCACCTGCAAGAAAGTTAAAAATCCTGTTTGCGCCAAAATCTGTTACATCCAAATGATAATCAAAAGGTCCCCCTTTGCCTCCGTTGGATTGATTCAACCTTATACGGCCGTTATGTGAATCGCTGCAAGGCGAAACCGAATCAATACCAATGATAAAAATATTGATTTTCGGGTTTGTATTAATACTAATAGCATTTCCATTGTCAGCAAGTCCAATACAACCAGTGGTAATATCGTGTACAAAACCGTAGTAATTGGTCCGACCGCGTAAATAAAAACTGCCAGTTGGTTGATAAATTCCTGGAACGCCAGGAGTAGTAGACATTGAATATTCAAAATTTCCAGATCCCCCTGTAGCAGAGAGGTTAATAGTTCCTGAATCACCAAAGCAAATTTCTTTAGGAGGTTCATTAACGGTATACCCTACATTAATCTGATTGGCTTCTATTAAGGTTATAGTAACTGTGTTGCTTTTACAATTGTTGGTATCTTTTACTATGACCGGGTATACATCAGGTGGCAAAGGCCTAAAATCACTATCGCTAACATAATAAGAAGCATCATCCCCGTAGATCGAATATTGATATGGTCTGGTACCGCCACTAGCCGTTATCGTAATATGCCCGTTATTAGTACCTGTACAGTTTGCAGATGCCGTATCCAATGTAAATGTTATAGGAACAGGCTGGCTAATGCTGACTGCAAACGCACTGGATTTACAACCATTAAAATCCTGAGCCACTACCTGATAATTTCCAGCAAGTGTTGGAATAGTTCCAACAAGATGATTAAATGGCCCGGCACTTCCTTGAATAGAAATATGATAGGGTGCTGTACCGCCTGCAGCATGAACAACTATTGATCCCATTGCACCAAAACAAAGAGCATTGGTATCACTAACAATTTCAGTTACTGGTACCCGCTTGGTAACAACAGCAAGATCAGGCAACTGAATAACGCAACCAGGACCTGAAGTAGCTTCAACATAATATTTGGTAGTACCCAAAGGTATAGAAGCGTTGGGTATCGTTATATTTATAGGAGCACCTGTCCCGATAACGGGATTTCCAACCGGGATGTCACCAATTACTGTTTTCATCTGGTATGAAGTAACGTTTTCAGAACCATTAATATTTATAATTGCATCATCGAGGAAGCAAATTGTCAGATCTGAAACAGTATAGGTGTTTATTGGTAGAGGATTAACAGTGACATTATATATTGTTGGAGAACTTGCAGAACATCCTGTTTCAGTATAATTGACACTTACAGTTTGAGCACCTGCAGTGTTCCATGTTAATGTAACTGTATTATCGGCAATTGTTCCACCTGCTGTAATAGTTCCACCTCCTGATATAATCCAAACATAATTTGTTTTACCGGCCTCAGTAGTGTAAACAACTCCGGATGTTCCGGCACAAACACTATTACTTCCACCTATTGTCGGGGTAGGTAATGCTTTGACTGTAACATTATAAATTGTAGGTGAACTTGCAGGACAACCATTGTCAGTATAATTGACGCTTACAGTTTGGGCACCC
>Ga0265316_10001379_pt1 | contig 26180 bp, 21 predicted proteins | sample 4522metaG_FD_202092 | JGI IMG/M metagenome (GOLD analysis project Ga0265316, IMG submission 202092) | Rhizosphere microbial communities from Carex aquatilis grown in University of Washington, Seatle, WA, United States - 4-5-22 metaG | ecosystem: Host-associated > Plants > Roots > Rhizosphere >... | reverse complement strand
CTTCCGGTCAGCCACTTTAGAGCCGGTTACAAGCCACCGTTTTTCCTGCTGCTCAGGCACTTGGAAGCGCTCACCTGTGCGCACGTCGATGACGCCGGAGACCTTATAGGCATGTCCTCGGACAAGATCGGCACGTAGCGCTCCGGCCCAGCCGGTGGAGATTGCCAGACTGATGGGGCCATCCTTTTCGGTTTCGGCGAAGGCCCGGGTGGCGGCCTCCACGCCGGCTCCGGCGCAGGCGGCAATCAACTCGCTCTTATCGAAGCGCCAGCGCCAGAGATCGACGCCGTTGTAGCGCTCGTGCCGCCAGCCACGTACCAGCGGCTTCAACTCGGCGGGCATGGCGGCGATAATGGCGACTCTGGTCATGCGTATCCGTTGGCCCGGAACCACTCAATCGCGGCTCTCATCGCCGGATAGACGGGCATGATCCGGAAGCCCAACTCCTGTTGCGCATGGGCGCTGCTGGCGTACATCTTCTTGCGGCCCATGCGCACCTCCTCGAGCGTGGCGCGCGGCTCTCGCCCGCGGAAGCGGCCCGTGATCCACTCCTCGAAAAAGGCGTAGGCAGCCGCGACGGCAAAGGGGATTTTGACCGTGGGCGAGGGGATGCCGGTGATGGCCGACATCTTATCGAGAATCTGCTTGAGGGTCAGGTTTTCGCCGCCCAGGATGTAGCGATGGCCGGGCTGCCCCTTGGTGAGTGCGGTCACGTGGGCGCGGGCCACTTCGGCCACATCCACCAGGTTCAGCCCGGTGTCCATGTAGGCGGGAAACTTGCCCTTGAGAAAGTCTACAAAGATGCGGCCGGTGGGCGTGGGCTTCGAGTCATTGGGCCCAATGGGAGTGGTGGGGTTCAGGATGATGACCTGCTGGCCATCCTGGGCCGCGGCGATGGCCTGCTGCTCGGCGATAAACTTGGACCGCTTATAATGGCCCACCATATCGGCAAGCGAGACCGGAGTGTCTTCATTAATGACGGTGCCATCGATGTGGAAGTGCATGGTGGCCACACTGGAGGTGTAAACAAAGCGCGGCACACCAGCCTCGCGCGCCAGCTTTAACAAGTCGCGCGTCCCGTCTACGTTGACGCGGTACATGGCCTCGGGATCGCGAATCCACAGCCGGTAGTCGGCGGCGACATGAACAACCGCGTCGCACCCGTCCAATGCTGCGCGAATCGATTCCGGCCTGGCCAGGTCGCCCAGATAGGTTTCGCCGGGAATGCCCTCGATGTTGGCCAGATTGCTGGTTTTACGGACCAGTATGCGCAACTCAGCGCCCTCGGCTGCCAGAGCTTTGGCCACATGATGGCCTACAAATCCCGTTGCGCCGGTAAGGAAGACTTTCATGGTCAGTTGTCAGTGTATTACGGATGGTTGCCGCTTCCGCAGCGCGCTCCAGTACCACCAATTTCTCTGCTTCTTCGGAAGTTCGGGATCGCGGGCCTGTGCGATTGCGCAATGGAAGACATCGAGGCAGCAAATGTCATGCTGCTTCCCGGTTCGCTGGCATAGCCTGTCATATAACTCTTTGCCGTCTTGATGGGATAACTCAGTGACGGAATGAATCCCCAGAATCCGTAGGTCAGAGATGGTGGCCTGACCCACTCCGGCAAGATCCTTCAGTTTGCGCTCATCGCTCAAAGGGCGTTACCAGAGCTTATCTTCCGGTGAAACAGTGCATTGCTTCACCGGCTGAGGGCGTTTGTCGTCGAAGCTGGTCTGCCAGCATTCGTCCAGCACCGAACAATAACAGGCGCGGTAACTGAGATCGTTTTTAGCCACATCGAATGCTTCGCCGAGCTTGCGATTCGCTCTTCCGTCAATGGTAATCGGTACAAGCGTCTCTCGGGCCGGCAGAATAATTCCAGAAACTTTGCTATGGTAGACGCCCGACATGTCGCCGTTCGTGGGCAATGCCGCAACGCAGCAAGTGTACAGCAGCGCCTCGGGCGAGTTATATGCAATTCCCTTGAAGCGGATTTCAAACTTGTCGATGATGGCCGGGCCTACGCCGCCATTTTGAAGCATCAACTGAATCTTCGGCATTCCCTTGGCGAGGACAACCTCGCTGGCGCCTATCGTCAATAGAGGCAGGGTATTCGCCTCGACCATCTTCTGGTTCTGGTCCACCATGCGCTCCATAATCCTTCCATGTTCGATGGAGACCACCAGCGAGATCACAGATATGAAGATGGCGCTGAGGCCGACGATGATATCCAGCCATGGAATGCCGCTTCCATGGCCATGTGGTCCGTGTGCGTGATCCAACTCCGGCATCAATCCCGGCACTTCACCCTCCTCAATGCCATCTTCCATTTCGCATCTCCCCAGGCTGCCTAGAATGAACAGGATTGCAGAGCAATTACTCCAGCGCCTCCGGCACGAGCGCGATGTTCTTTTCGCCCGCGGCCTTCTTTTCGTTGTATGCCTTCACCCAGTCCTCCCAGTGCTTGCCCGCGGCGCGATCCTTGCCGCTGAACTTCACGGCGGCGATCTCCGCATAACTCACCTTGCGCTTTTCAGGAGAAGCTGGCGTGAAGTATTGCAGAAAGGATTCGGCCAGCGTAGGCCCGCTTAAGCAGTTGAAGATATACGCCTCGATGCGATCGCCATTCTTAAGCGTAAGAGTCACGTCGCCGCGATAGTCCAGGGCCTTATCGAGCGCATGATGCAGGTCGTCGTCGCTGGCCAGGGCGGGAACCCAGCCTTCCAGATTCTCGTGCTCCGTGCCCGGGGCCAGTTCCAGCGCTTCAACCTGCTCCAGCGTGTATTTCTGCACCTCGGCGGTCATGCGCGCGTCTCCTCCAACTCCTCAACAGGCTCCTCAATCTGCACCAGCGGCGCCTTTCCGTGCGGCATTGCCTCATCGAGCAACTTGATCGCGTGTGCGTCCTTGTATAGGCTGAAGTTGCCCCGCACCATGCCCCAGAAACCCTTCAGAGATCCGAATCCATCGATGACGGCAGGCGCTTCGTAACCGCAACTGACCATGCAGTTGGCGCACTTCGGATTTCCGCTAGGTACACCATAGTTTTCCCAGTCGGTTGTCTCAAGCAATTCCTTATAACTCTCCGCGTACCCCTCCTGAAGCAGATAGCAGGGCTTCTGCCAGCCGAAGATGTTATACGCAGGCATCCCCCACGGAATGCATTCATAATTGCGGTCGCCCATCAGGAATTCGAGAAACAGAGGCGACATGTTGAACTTCCAGGTGGGCTTGCGATTGGAGAGGATGGCACGAAAGAGGCGGCGCACGCGGGCGCGGCCCAGAAAACGGTTCTGGTCCGGAGCCTTGTCGTAGCTGTAGCCAGGCGAAAGCACGATGCCCTCGACGCCCATCCCCATCACCTCGTCAAAAAATACGCGAACGCTTTTGGGGTCTGTGCCGTCAAAGAAGGTGGCGTTGGTGGTCACGCGGAAGCCGCGCTTGACGGCCTCCTGGATGCCCTCGACGGCGATCTCGTAGCCGCCCTCGCGGCAAACCGAGAAGTCGTGATGCGCGCGCTGCCCGTCGAGATGCACCGAGAAGGTAAGGTATTTGGACGGCATGAACTCCGGCAGCCGCCGCTTCAGTTCCAGTGCATTGGTGCAGAGGTAGATGTACTTTTTCCGTGCAATTAACCCCTTGACGATCTCCACAATTTGCGGATGCAATAGCGGCTCGCCGCCGGGGATCGACACCATTGGCGCGCCGCACTCATCCACTGCGGCAAAGCACTCCTCGGGGGTGAGCTGCTTCTTGAGAATGTGAGGCGGATACTGCACTTTGCCGCAGCCGGCGCAGGCCAGGTTGCAGCGGAAGAGCGGCTCCAGCATCAGCACCAGAGGATAGCGCTTATTGCCGGACAACTTTTTCTTCAGCACATAGGTGGACACCGTCCACATCTGAGAGATGGGAATAGCCATCCTGGGATTAACCTCCAACGCCGTTCGCGGCGCGCTCCATAACCCGGCTGTAGCTGGTAAGCGCCATCAGCGGGAAGTATTGACGATACATGGTGTAAGCAAGGTAAAAGACTCTGGGGAAGCCTGTACCTGTAATGATACTCTGGCGGAGCTTTCCCTCGCCCATTGACTCGTCCCAACTGCCGTCGGGCTGCTGCCGGCTCAGCAACCAGCGAATGCCCTTGGCCAGCGAGTCGGAGCGGTCGTCGCCGGCCGCCAGCAACCCCAGCAGTGCCCATGCCGTCTGCGACGGGGTGCTCGGTCCCACGCCGCGCGTGTCCGGATCGTCGTAGCTGCCGCAGGTCTCGCCCCAGCCGCCATCGGAGTTCTGCACCATGCGTATCCACTCCGCCGCTTGCTGAATCTGCGGCTCCAGATGATCCACGCCGATAGCGTCCAGCCCTCTGAGCACCAGGAAGGTTCCGTAGATATAATTAACGCCCCAGCGGCCAAACCAGCTTCCGTCCGGCTCCTGCTGGCTGAAGATGAATTGGATAGCCTTCTCCACGCGCTTGTCCCCGCGAGTATAGCCGTAGTTCGCCAGCATCTCCAGGATGCGCCCGGTAATGTCCGCTGTCGGCGGATCAAGCATGGCGTTGTGATCGGCAAAGGGGATGTACTGGAAGATCATCTTGGTGTTGTCTTTGTCGAAGCTGCCCCAGCCGCCGTTGCGGCACTGCATGGCAAACTCCCACTTGATAGCTCGCTGAGCGACCTCGTGCTGGTAGCGCTCACGCGGGTTGTCCACCTTGTTGAGCGCCAGCAGCACCTGCGCGGTGTCGTCGGTGTCGGGATAGAACTCGTTGTTGAACTCGAAATACCAGCCGCCGGGCTCAACATTGCGCACCTTGACGGCCCAGTCGCCCTTGTGACGAACCTCTTTCGACAGCATCCAGTCGGCAGCCTTCAACATCCTCGGATCGTTGCGCGGCACGCCGGCCTCACCCAGGGCAAATACTGCCTGCGCCGTATCCCAGACCGGCGATGCGCAGGGCGTCATGCGGAAGGTCGGCTCCGGCATGACTTCACTTGCCTGCGCTTCGATACCCAGCTTTTCAAACTCGTCCCGCGCCCGTATCACCTGCGGATCGTCCTCCGAGTAGCCCAGGCAGCGCAGCGCGATGATGGCGTTCAGCATGGCCGGATAGATGGCGCCCAGCCCGTCGGTCATCTCCAGTCGCGCAAGCATCCACCTCTCCGCCTGCCGCATAGCCAGCATACGCAAAGGACGGATATGGACCGCCTCCGCCAGATGCGTGATGCGATCCAGAATGAGGAAAAAATTGCGCCAGGAGATGATGGCCTTGCGATTCATGCGCAACCGCAGAATCGAGTTAGCCCGCCCGCCCACATACAGCTCATCGATTCCTTGCTCCGGCGGAAGCTTCTTGAACGGCTTTCTTGCATAGATGATCGCGAGCGGAACAAGAATCGACCGCGACCACGAGGATATCTCGTAGATATTAAAGTAAAACCATTTTGGAAACAGTACGATCTCCGGCGGAATGGCAGGAACCGCGTCGTAGTCATACTCGCCTAGCGTACAAAGATACATTTTGGTGAAGGTGTTGCACGCCACCACGCCGCCGTGCTCGAGAACCCACTCACGGCACTTAACCATGCGCGGATCGTCCGCTACCAGCCCCATGATCTTGGCCGAGGAGTAGCACTTGACTGAAAGCGAAATATTGCCCGGTCCTCCGGGATAAATGCTCCAACTGCCGTCTTCGTTCTGGTAGCGCATCATCTCAGTGAACGCGCGCCTGAGCCGACCGGGGTCGCCGCTCTCCAAAAGGGTGTGCAGAAAGATGTAGTCGGCCTCGAGCATTGCGTCAGCTTCGAGCTCGCCAAACCAATACCCATCAGAATGCTGCTGGGAGAGAAGAAACTCTCGTGCGCGAACGACAGACGACTGGACATCTTCGAGCTCCGCGTCCAGCCGGCCAAATCGCGGCGTCGCGGATTGCGTCTTCCACTGTTGAATCATCATGTGATCTGCAACGCCTCAGGCTCTATTCCCTATTCCCTAGTCCCTGTCGTTACCGCACGGCCACAGCCTAGGTCCCGCCCGCTGCGCCAATGGCCTGCACAATCTCTGGCGGCAGGCCGAAGCGGACATTTTCCGGCATCACTTCCACCTCTTCGACCTTGCCAAAGCCGTTTTGACGCAGGTAATTCACCACGTCCTCCACCAGCACTTCGGGCGCCGACGCCCCGGCCGTAACCGCAACTGTATTCACGTTTTCCAGCCACTTTGGATTAATCGCCTGAGAGTTGTCAATCAGATAGCCGATCGTCCCCAAGTTGCGCGAAACCTCCACCAGCCGGTTGGAGTTGGAACTGTTGGTGGAACCCACCACCAGCACCAGCCCGGCATCGTGGGCCACGTTGCGCACCGCCACCTGGCGGTTCTCGGTGGCGTAGCAGATGTCCTGCGAGTGGGGGCCGGCGATGTTGGGAAATTTGAGCTTGAGAGCGTAGATGATCTCCCTCGCCTCATCCAGGCTGAGGGTGGTCTGGGTCAGATAGGCGACGCGGTCGGGATCGGGCACCGTCAGCGCCGCCACCTCGGCGACGTTCGACACCACCTGAGTCACCTCCGGCGCTTCGCCCAGCGTGCCCTCGATCTCGTCGTGGTCGCGGTGCCCGATCAGCACCAGCGAGTAGCCCTGTTTGGCAAACTTCACCGCCTCGATGTGAACCTTGGTCACAAGCGGACAGGTGGCGTCAATCACCTTCAGGTTCCGGCCTTTGCTCCGTTCCCGTACTGCCGGCGAAACTCCGTGCGCCGAGTAGATCACCCGCTGCCCGTCCGGCACGTCGTCGATCTCATGAACGAAGATCGCGCCCTTCTCGGCCAACTCGTTTACTACGTAGCGGTTATGAACAATTTCGCGCCGCACGTAAATCGGCGCGCCAAAGGTCTCCAGTGCGATCCTCACAATGTCGATCGCGCGCACCACTCCGGCACAAAAGCCGCGTGGCTTTAGCAACAACACCCTCTTCTGACTGGGGGAAGTCCCGGCGGGATTACCGTCCGAGATGGTATTGAGGACAGTTGTAGTCACACGTCCAGTATACCAATTGCCTCATCCGGAGGGCAGGAAACCGCAACTGTTGGCATCTCCTTGAACTGACACCCTTTACCGCCTCGCCAATAGCAGCATCAGCCCGAAGAGTACCACTGGAACCAGCGCCAGCCCCGCATAGAGAAGCATCTTCCGCCCGCCGGGGAAAATCCGCCTCCCCAGCGCCTGACGCCGCACTCCGTCTTCAACGCCCACCTGCTCCTGGTGCTCCAGCTCCCAGGCCATCTCGTTGGCCGTCGCATAGCGGTGGCGCGGGTCGCGCTCCAGCGCCCGATTCAGAATCTCCTGCAACTCGGGTGAAATCTCCGGGTTCAGCTTGCGCGCCGGTTTGGAGTCGTTCAGTACCCGTTCGTTCATCACCGCAAAGGGATTGGGCCCGCTGAAAGGAGTCTGGCCGGTAAGCATTTCGTAGAACATGATTCCTAGCGAATAAATGTCGCTGCGCTGGTCGCCCCGCTGGCCCTTCACCTGTTCAGGAGAGATGTAGTCCGGCGTGCCCAGGGTGGGCGAGAGGTTGGCAAAGGTCAACCGCCGCGCGTCCTGCTTCATGGCGATGCCGAAGTCGATGAGTTTGATGCGGTCCTCTGCCATCACCATGATGTTCTCCGGCTTCAGGTCGCGGTGTACCACACCGTGCTTGTGCATATAGTCCAGGACATCGCAGATGCCAAGAGTGATTTGGACCGCCCGCTCGACGGGTAGCCTGCACTTCTGCTTCTGGCACTCCTCGTTTAGAATCGTGCGTAGCAACCGCCCCTCCACCCACTCGATGACCATATACAGGCGGCTGCGCTCTTCGCCGTCGTAGGTTTTCACCACACCAGGATGGTCCAGCTCCTGGCCAATCTCCTGCTCCCGCTTGAAGCGCTCGATAAGGACCGGATCGGCCTCCATCTCCGGCAGCGGCAGCTTGATAGCTACCTGCCTGCCGTCGTTCAGGTCCGTGGCTCGGAAGAGCATCGACATACCGCTGTGGGCAACGGTGGCCTCAATGCGATAGTGGTCGAGTATCTCTCCGGTTTCAAGTGTCGTCGTCTGTTCAGGCTGCATACAAATTCAATTCTTTCATGCGAATCGTAAGAAAACCCTCAGGAAAATCGAAAGCCTATCAAAAGACAAATGCCCCGTTTCCCATTCTTCCGCCTTTTTTCTGGCGGAAGAATGGGAAACTACGAACCCGCCCCCCGGCTCCGTTGCCGACGCCACCACCGATGAGACACACTGGATGCCCCGGCAGAAAAATGGAACGCGGCCGGAAGCAATTCCGTAGTAATCTCAGAACGGACAGAGGAGGCAGCGATGTTTTGTAGCGGATGTGGTCAGGCTGTAGCGCCCGGGCAGGGGGTATGCTCACAATGCGGTCGTCCTGTTGCGGCGCCGGTTCCCGCCGTGCCCGGCTTCCAGTACCAACTGGAAAACTACGCCGGCAAGATCAAGATGCTCGGCATTTTCTGGTTTGTCTACGCTGCGTTGGTGATGACCACCGGATTGGCCGGGCTGGCCTTTGCCAGTGCATTCCTCTCCGGTCACTTCGGCCCCTGGATGAACGGCCCTTGGGGACACGGTCCGATGCCTCCCTGGTTCTTCGGACCTGCGTTCCTGAGATTTGCCTGGGTGGTGATCGTAATCCGCGCCGGCCTAGCTCTGGTGGCCGGATGGGGTCTGATGGAGCGCTCGGATTGGGGGCGTATCGTGGCCATCGTTGCCGCGTTTCTGAGCGTCTTGAAATTCCCCTTCGGCACCGCCATAGGCATCTGGACTCTGGTGATGCTGCTGGGTTACCGGAACACGACGCTCTACGGCCAGCTTGAACGATAGCTTCTGGCTAAAAGACCTCCATTTTCACAGCACTGGCGCCATTGCGCGGGTACACTGTTTGCTATAAGGAGGATCCGGCTATGCAGACACGTATTCTCGGCACGACTATGCCCGTGCTCGAAGTGCAGCTTGACCCCAACGAAAGCGTTTTTTCGGAGAGCGGCGAGCTCTCTTGGATGACCGCTTCCATTCAAATGACAACCCATACACAGATGGGCGGTGGCGGCGGAATTTTCGGTGCGCTCAAGAGGGTGGCCGGCGGCGGCAGCCTCTTCATGACCGAATACCGCGCCATTCAATCCCGCGGCGAAGTCTCCTTCGCCGCCAAGGTACCGGGACACATTGTTCCAGTGCAGTTGGGGCAGGGCCCTGAGTACATGGTTCACCGGCACGGGTTTCTGTGCGCCACCCCGCAGGTCACAATCGGCGTGGGCTTCCAGCAGTCGCTGGGCGCAGGCATCTTTGGCGGCGCAGGGTTCATGTTGCAGAAGGTGGGCGGCCAGGGAACAGCCTGGTTGGAACTCAGCGGCGAGCTGGTCGTCAAGAAGCTGGCACCCGGCGAGACACTTCGGGTGCATCCGGGCCACGTGGGAGCATTTCAGGCCTCCGTGGGCTTCCAGATCACCAAGGTTCCGGGAATCAAGAACATGATCTTCGGCGGCGATGGAATTTTCCTGGCCTTGCTGACCGGACCGGGAGAGGTGTGGCTGCAGACGCTTCCGATTTCGCGGCTGGCCCACCAGATCGGCGAGTACCTGCCGCAAGGCGAGGGCCGGAAGACAGGTTCCGTGGCCGGCGGGGCGCTGCTGGGAGGGCTCGTAGGGTCAATGTTGGGCGGCGATAAATAGGGCAGCCGGTCGGCTGGGCAGCAAATCAGCGGGGTGCGTCTTCCAGGTCTCACACTTCGAGACCGGGGACGCCCCGGCGAAAAGACCACAAGCTATCTTGCCGCGCCTTTGATGCCAGCCTCCACCGCTGCTTTCATCACGCCGCAATTTGAAAAGAAGCGGATCAGGCCGGCGGTGAGCGGCTCACGCATCTCTTCGCCGTGGCTGAGACCTTGATCGCCAGGCTGTGCGCCGGCCATCCTCAGTTCGCCAGTTCCCTGCGCGTCGAGGATCAGCGCGGCGAGTTTACGGGCCAGTTCGAGGTCGAAGCTCTCGGCAACAAAGACCAGCTTGCCGCGGGTGGTGATGAGTACCGGGCCTTCATCGGTGGAGTAGATATCTTCCTCGACGCCCGCTGGGGTTGAGCTTTCGGCGGCCTCATCTCGTTTGAGTCCGGAGTATTTGCGACCCAACTCATTGGCGTAGAGCAGCGCAAAAGCCTGCGCCGAAGCGGTGTTTTTCCAGACTGAAAGGTAGAAGAGCGCGAGGGATTTTGTGCTGGCCTGATCCGCCTGCGTTATAGCGCTGCGGCGCTGGCCGGCCCAGTAGAGGCCTCCGTCCCAGGCCGGGACCAGGTCGCGGGCGGCGGCGTCGCCTCCAACGACCTGGACTAGAATGCGCAGGTCGAGCTGGCCCACCTGGCCAATGTCATAGGACTTGTAGAGCTTGTCCACTAGGGGATGAATGTCGGGCAGAAGGGGCACGGCGGGAATGTGCTTCTTTTCATATTCAAGCGGGTTGATGATCTCCCAGCTCGACGTAGGCGGGCGGTCCAGGGCTCCGGCGAAGGCCGCGGCCTGGCCCTTGTCCATCCATACGTCCTGCTCGAAGCTGAGGCCCTCGCGATAGGGAAATAACAGCGACTCGGAGAGCAGAAGTGGCGCGCGGGCAAGCACCGGGGAGTTCTCCGAGACCAACATCTGCTGCTTGATGAATTCCATGACCTCGGGGTCTTTGATAAGGCTCTTGCCCATCGGCTTGAGGATGTAGTCCATCATGACAGCGGTCGCCTGGCCCTCGGCGACGGCCTCGCGCGCGGTATCCATCTCGTCCTTGGCCAAATGATCGGAGTCCTCGCTTGAGTTAAGCGAGACCTCGGAGGGAGTCTGGTCGTTCCACTTTTCCAGGTCGGTGTGCTGGTCCTGTAGAGCGTGGGTCAGTTCATGGGCCAGCACCGGTTTTTGCTCTTCGATATTCACCCAGTCGAGCAGGTTGACGGTCTTTGTCTTGGAGTCGTAGAAGGCTTCAATCTGCTCCTTGAGCAGCGCGAGTAAAAACGGTTTCAATGCGAAGTCGCGGTCCAGCAGGCCAAATTTCTTCAGGACGATTTCGCCGTGCTGCAGGCGCCTGGCGCTCTCGTCCTCCTCGATTTTCTCCTTTAGATAGCTTTCTACCGTGGCGCGGGTGGTTAGTTGGCGCTTCACCGTGCTCTTGATGGGCAGGCCGGTCTCCTGCGAGGAGAATTGGAGCAATTCATCGACCAGTGAAAACAGTTTGCTGGCCTGTTCGGGAGTGATGCGGGTTAAAACCTGCTCAGCAGTATGGGGAGAATTGGTTTGCGGGGCGGTCGCAGGTTGCTGCGCTCCGGCTGCCGTTCCCGCCGCAAGGCATAACGCGATCGCCAGGATACTCCCTCGCCAGCCACTTCCCGTCATTCCTTGCCGCTTGCTCATCGGTTCCCCTTCCACCCAGCGGCTCTGTGCTCCGGCTGAGGCACTCCCGCACCTACTTCCAAGGCTATAATCAGGATGCGGCCCGGCGCGAGCTTTCCTCTGGAAATCCGCCTAAGACTGAGAAGTTTTCCCCATGATTGAAACAACCATATCCGCATCCACACAGGCCCTTCCGGCCACTCCGCTTGCCGCGCTGCTCGAATCTGCGGCTTCACCCCATGAACTTACCGCATACCGTGGAGCGCTGACCCCGCTCGAGTTTGACGCGCCAGCCAGGGAAACAGAGGCTTTGGTCTCCGCAGCCGCAGTTTACGACCTGGGCTGGCTCAAGCGAGTGGCCGTGCACGGAGAAGATTGCTTTCGCTGGCTGAGCGGCATGGTGACCAACACGGTGAACGACTTGGCTCCCAACGCCGGCGCGTGGAACCTGGTGCTGAACGCGCAAGGACGCATTCAGGGCGACCTGATGGTTTGGCGCGAGGGCTCTGAGCTGGAACTGGAGATTGCCGCCGATCAATACGAGAAGCTGCTGGCCCATCTGGCCCGCTTCATCATCATGGACGATGTAGAGTTGGTCCCGCTCAGCGGAGAAGTAGCGCTGGGGCTCACCGGGCCAGCCGCTGGCGAGGTTCTGGGCAGGCTGAATCTGCCCACGCTGGCGGAGCCGTTTACCGGAGCTCGGATCGAGTGGAACGGACTCGACCTGCGCATCCTGCGCGGCTATGGCGTATTGGCGCCGCATTATGAAATCTGGGTGCCCGAGACTGGCTTGAAGAAGCTTTGGAAGTATCTGCGCGCGGCTGGGACCGTACCGGTGGGTGCTGCCTCTTTGGAAGCTTTTCGCATTGCCGAAGGAATTCCCATATACGGTATCGATATCGCCGAGCGCGACCTGCCGCAGGAGACCTCGCAGATACGGGCGCTCCACTTCAACAAGGGCTGCTACCTGGGCCAGGAGATTGTCGAACGCATCCATTCGCGGGGCAGCGTTCACCGGCACCTGCGGCATCTTGAATTGACCGGGCCGGTGCCCGCGGCCGGGACCGAGTTGAAATTGGACAGCGGTACGGCCGCCGGAGAGATCACCAGCGCTGTTCAACTTACCCTGGCTTCCGGAAACCGCGTCTTTGCACTGGGCATGATGCGCGGCGAAGCTGAACTGCACAATCAATCCCTTACCTACACCCTTGGTACGGCCTCGGGCTCTGCCCGCATTCTGGCCGCGTCCCCTATCCTGAATTCGAAACCAATAGGAAATAAGCAATCATGAGCGACACCCCAAAGTTCACCGTAATCGACCGCCGCAAGTTCAAGGCGGATGAAGAGAAGGAAAACGCCCAGGCTCCCGCGCCCGAACCGCCAGCCGTGACGGCTCCGGTTGCGCCTAGCGCTGGCCCGCGGCTAGTGGTTAACGAAAGCAAGCGCGAGGCGGCCAGGGTAGAAGCTCCCGAGGCTGCATCGGGGCAGGAGGCAGAACCGGAGTTGCCACCCCCGCCTACAGCCGAGGAGAGTCACGAGCAGAAGACCGCCTATGATGCCTCCGCGCAACGGCTTGAGGACATGGTCAGGGCGCAGAATCCCGCCATGGGACCGCAGCCGCCGGTCAGCTTCGAGCATCTGGTGCAGCAGTTCTATGTTTCGACCATGATTCAGATGGGCGCGGGTGCACAGGAGGGCCAGCGCCCGCGTGTGGATATTCTGGGCGCTCGCCAGACCATCGATCTGCTGGGCATTTTAGCTGAGAAGACGCGCGGGAACCTGACGGAAGCGGAAGGTCGCACGCTTGAGACGGTCCTATTCGAACTGCGGATGGCTTTTCTGGAGCTGACCCGGATGATCACCGTTCAAGGAGTCCAGCCTCCTCCGCCTCCGCCGCCGGGAGCCAAGCGTTAGAGTCCGGATGGAGGGCCAGCTCACATTTCTCGGAACCGGAACCTCGATGGGGGTTCCCACGCTGGGGTGCAGTTGCGCGGTATGCGCCTCGGACGATCCGCATGACAAGCGACTGCGCCCCTCTGTGCTGCTGCGCTGGCGTGAGCGCTGGCGTGAGCGCGTGGCAATCATCGATACCGGCCCGGACTTCCGCGAGCAGGCTTTGCGCAATGGCCTGACCCGCGTGGACGCGGTCTTTTATACGCACTCCCATGCCGACCACATCATGGGCCTCGACGATCTGCGTCCGCTCAGCTTCACGGCCTACCGCGAGGATGGGCCGATTCCGCTCTACGTTTCGGCCGAGACGGCCGCTGTTCTGGAACACATTTATGACTACACGTTTTCTCCGCAGGCCACTTACCCGAATCGAGCGCGCGTGCAAATACATCCGCTGGCCGAGCGCATCGCAATCCACGGTGTTGAGTTCCTGCGCATTCCGATAATGCATGGGCAGATGGAGATTGCCGGATTCCGCTTTGGCAACGCCGCTTATCTGACCGATGTAAGCGCCATCCCCGAGGAGAGCTTCGCGCTGCTGAAAGGGCTGGACCATCTGGTGCTCTCCGCTCTGCGCCATAAGCCTCACCCCACCCACGCCACCGTGGAACAGGCGCTGGGCTGGGCGCGCCGCATCGGGGCCAAACAAACCTGGCTCACGCACATTGCCCACGAACTAGGCCACGAACAGACCAACCGGGTGTTGCCCGCTGGCGTGGCGCTGGCTTATGACGGCCTCACTCTTCCCGTGACCCTATGAAGAACAATCTCGCGCCCGTGATTACCGTCTTCCGCTCGCTGCAGGAGATTCCCGCAGGATTTGGCCCCTGCGTCGCCGTCATCGGCAACTTCGACGGCGTGCATCTCGGTCATCGGGAGATTCTCTCCGCAGTAGTGACCGAGGCGCGCGCGCATGGCATCCATTCGATTGCCGTCACCTTCGACCCTCACCCGGAGCAGTTTCTGCGTCCGCGAGACGCGTTCAAGCTGCTGACACCAATAAGTGAGCGCCTCCAACTGCTGGCCGCGACGGGCATCGATGCGGTTTTGATGCTGCCCTTCGACGCGACGCTGGCCATGCTGCCTGCCCGGGAGTTTGTGGGCCAGATTCTGGTGGAAGCGCTTGGCGTCCGCAGCCTGCACGAGGGCGGCAACTTCCGATTTGGGCGCAATGCCGAGGCCGGTGTTGAAGAGTTGAAGGCGTTTGGCGCTGAAGTCGGATTCACAGTCCATGTGCATCCTGCGGTCCGTGTTCACGGACTTGAGGTTTCGAGTTCCGCGACCCGGGAGCTGGTGGCCGGGGGCGACATGCGCCGTGCGCGGTGGATGCTGGGGCGGCCTTTCGCGGTCTGTTCAACCCCGGCCAGGGGGCGCGGGATCGGCACGCGCCTCGTGGTGCCCACCGTCAATCTCGCTCCATACAACGATCTGCTGCCCGCCTTTGGGGTTTACGTCTCGCGGTTGACGCTGGGTGGGCGCCGTTTTCAGGCGGTCACCAACGTCGGCAACCGGCCAACCTTCGGCGAGGCATCCTTTGCCGTCGAATCGCACATCCTGGACTTCCAGCCGGTAGACCTCGATGACCGGACGCCGCTCGAACTGGAGTTTCTGCTCCGTCTGCGTGGGGAGATAAAGTGGCCTTCACCCGAAGCATTGAAGGCGCAGATTCTCAAAGACATGGCGCAGGCTAAGCGGTACTTCAGGCTGGTACGGTAGGGTTTGTGATTTAAGTGGTCCCCCAAGCTTCGGTTTACCGGTCATTCGCCCGCAATTCGGGGAAGCGTAGATCTCTCCGTCGTCAGTGACTGCCTCCTTCAATGCGTGAACCGGCGATTCCACGTCAACAAACTACCTTTATTCCGTCGTAATCACATCAGAGTGCAACAGATCCTCAATCACACCCAGAACAAGCCGGGCGGACACCTCGATGCTGTTTGCATCAACTGCTTCCGGAACGTCGGTCGGCGCGTGGACCTCTGCTCCTCCGTCTGAACCTATATCGGTGGCGACAACCCCGGCCTGAACAAAGACTCGGTGGTCTGAACCGGTGCGGTTCTGCTCGCCGATCTCATGTCCTAAACCTGCGCTTGCTTTTAAAATAGTAGAGCGTAGCCACTGAGGCACATTCGAACTAAACCATAGTGCTCGATCGCCTGGACTCAGAAGGCTCCATCTCTGATTCGGATCTCTAATGTCATTTGTAGCTTTGTCCGAGAGTTCCTTGGGCAATTGAGTTTCGATTTTGTCTGGAATGCCTTTGACACCTTCGCCAGTATCAATATGGATCGCTCCATTACCGCCGATTTCATCGATGTTGAATAGTAACTTGCAGTTCTTCAGCTCGACTGTATGCTTCTTCAGGTATGCTTTTGATCCCAGCAGACCGGCCTCCTCAGCGCCAAAGGCAACAAAGAGTAAAGACACGTCCTGGGGCAGTTGGGAAGCATGGAAATAGCGTGCCAACTCCAGCATGGCCGCTACGCCGCTCCCGTTGTCGTTTGCTCCAGGCCCTCTTACAGAGTCGTAGTGGGCGGACACGATGATCTCCCGAGCGCCCGGCTTGGCAGGCAGCGCACCAACGATGTTCGAGGATTTTTCTGTACCTAGCTTGCCATGAAATCTGATCACGCCGGAACTTGCGCCCGTCGCTTTCAGTCGCTCGAAATCAGATGTCGACAAAGACAGCACTGCTTTGGGCTTCTTAAGAATGGACACCATCTTAAAGCTGTTTTCATCAGCGACGACAACGATTTTGTCATTCAGGTTCATCGCAAAAACGGATTTTGGGACTTTTGTGGTAACAACAACAAGATCGCCCGTGATAGGACTCGTCGTCGAGTATGGATTGAAGGCCAGTTTGACAATATCCGCCCTCTCGGTTCCAGCTTCGAGCACGGCATCATCAAGAGTGAAGAATTGGAAAGCGAAGGGTTCGTTCACTACCGCCAGTCCTGCTTTCCGCATTTCCTGGCTGACGTAGCGAGCCGCTTTCCGTTCACGGCTGCTGCCTGCGTCGTGGATCCCAAGAGCGGCCAGGTGCCGGACATGCGACATGGTCCGACTCTTGAAACCCGAATCGAAGGACGGCGATGTTTGCGAATTAGCTTGAGCGAAGACTATGGTAGCAAGAAAGGCAATCCAACATGCATTACGTGTGCGATTGCGGAGCATTCGCATCACTTTCATAAATTATCCTCACCGAGGAACGGCATTTTCGGGTTTATTGGCGTTGCTGTGGAGTCTATCAGATCAATGCGTTCAGCGAGACTCGTTCCGCCGTTTTTTTGAGGTTTCCGAGTTGTCGCTAACTCAGAAACTGACCAGCACTTTATTGCCGATTCGTCGGTTTGCTCGGATCAGTTTCGAGGACGGGTTTCACAACGGCCTTGGGCTTGGCTGGAGCGGCTTCAGGCGGCAATGCAGGCTTGACCTGCGGCTTGGTGACGAGTTGGGTTGTTGGCTTCGCTCCCGGAGCCGCCACTACCGGTGTCGTTCCCGGCTTCACTGCCGGATGGACGTTCACAGGCTTCGCGGGTGTACCGGCCGCCGGTGGGGTCGCGGGTTTGGCGGGCGCTTCCACGGCGGCTTTCAGCTTCTGACCGGTCTGCTCATCGCCGGGGAATCTCTCATCGTCCTTGCCGGCAATGGCGACCCGCATCACGTTCATCCAGATGGGCAGCGCGGCACGTGCGCCGGTCTCTTTTTCGCCCAAGGTCTGATTGCTGTCGTAGCCCACCCACACGCCGCAGGTGACCGACGGTGAAAAGCCCAGGAACCAGGCATCGGTATAGTCGCTGGTAGTGCCAGTCTTGCCGCCCAGCGGATGGTTCAGTTGCGCCGCCGCCACGCCAGTTCCGTGTTGGACCACGGCCCGCAGCAGGCCTACCATGGTGCGCGCTGTCTGCTGATCGATCACCTCATTTACGGCCGGAGGCTCTTCCCACAAGGTGATGCCGTCGGCGTTTGTCACCTTTCTTACCAGCCGCGGTTTCACTCGGAGGCCGTCGTTGGGGAAGACCGCATAGGCGGCCACCTGCTCTTCGAGCGAAACTTCCACCGCGCCCAGCGCCACGGGCAGATAGGCGGGCATATTCGTGGTGATGCCGAAGCGGTGGGCCATGTCGATGACCTTATGGATGCCGACGCGCGCGGCCAGCTTGACGGCGGGGATGTTGCGCGACTGGGCAAAGGCATTGGTCAGGGTCATCGCGCCCCTGTAGTCGTTCTCGTAGTTGTGCGGGGTATAGCCGGCAAAGTTAACCGGCCCATCCACGATCTTGTCGTCGGGCTTGGCGCCGTCCTCGATGGCCGCGGTGTAGACGTAGGGTTTGAAGCTGGAGCCGGTTTGTCGTTCCGCTTGGGTCGCGCGGTTGAACTGCGAGAGGGCATAATCGCGCCCGCCCACCATGGCCAGTACGCCGCCGCTGGTGTTATCCATGGCCATCAGGGCCCCTTGAGCGCCGGAGTCCTGCTCCAGCGTGGCGCGACGCGCACTGCCTTCCATGGCTTCGGAAAGATGGACATAAATCACGTCACCGGGCCGGGCAAGAGAACCGCCGTAGCGCTGCCCGGTCCATCTCCAGTCTTCGGGCAACAGCACGACCTCGTCCGTTCCCACGCGCGCGCGAATCTCCTGAGGTCGCGCGCTGGTGACCAACGCATGAACGTAGTCACTGGGGCGGGTCTTCATGGCCCAGTCGGGGTGCTTGTAGTCTTCAATCGCTGTGCCACCCGTGAGCACGTTTTCTTGTCTTCCGGTCCATCCATGGCGGCGTTCGTAGGTTGCCAGGCCGTCGGCCACGGCGCGGTTGGCCGCCTGTTGCAGGTCCAGGTCGATGGAGGTGTCGACCTTCAGCCCGGCCTCATGAACCTGTTCGGTCCCGAAGCGTTTTTCCAGCTCTTTTCGCACCTCCTCCTGAAACCACGGAGCCACCGACATCTCCGGCTGGACAATGCGCAGTCCCAGAGGGGTATTGCGCGCCTCCTCGGCCTGCGAAGAGGAGATCAGATGGTCCGACTCCATCTCAGAGAGCACCAGGTTGCGACGGCGGAGCGCCTTATCGGGATTGAGCAGCGGCGAAAAGGCCGACGGCCCCTTGGGCAGCCCGGCCAGAAGCGCCGCTTCCGGCAGCGTCACGTCCTTGGCGTGCTTGGCAAAATAAAACTCTGCGCCGGCCTCGAATCCGTACATCCCGTGGCCCAGATAAATCTGATTTCCATAGAGGGTGAAAATCTGCTGCTTGGTGAAGGCGCGCTCAATCTGAATGGCGAGATAGGCCTCCTGCAGCTTGCGGGCGGCAGTGCGCTCGGAGGAGAGGAAGAGGTTGCGCGCCAACTGCATGGTCAGCGTGGAGGCGCCTTGGGCGCGTCCGTGGCTCCGCAGGTCGTGCCAAAGGGCCTCCATAACACGGATCATATTGATGCCCCAGTGCGACTCGAACTTCTTGTCTTCAATAGAGAGAACAGCCTGGCGCAGCACCGGTGAAAAGCCGTCGTAGCCGACCACCTCGCGCCGCTCCAGCGCAAAGGAGCCGATGATGCGGCCCTTACGGTCATAGAGCACCGTGGTGGTGGAGGGGCGGTAGCGCTCCAGATCGTTGATTTGAGGCAGATCGACGGAGTAGACCAGGGTGAGCCCTGCCAGCGAACCGGTAATGACCGCCAGCAACAGCAGTAACACCAGTGTGGACCGGCTGGCGATCTTGTGCCGGCGTTGGCCGGGGACCGGCGGCTCAGACCGCCGGGGCGTCCGGCCCCGTCCGAGCGCATCCGGATGCTGATGGGGAGTGTCAGCCAAGCGAGTCAGGCCTCGTGGGCATCTCTCAAAGTGCGTGCGAGAAGATGCTTCAGCCTAAGGCTAGCATTTTTATCTTGCGTGGTTTTAGGAAGATGCACCGTCGCGCACCACTCTGTGCAAAACAAGGAATCGCCGCATACCTCGGCAAATCTGGGTCAGCCATTCCTGGCCTTCAACAGTTCCAGAGCCTTGTTGAGCGGCTCGTCTCCCTTTGCGGGAGGCGCTTCATCGTCCTGCTCTTCGTCCGTCACCTGCCCCACTACAACGGTGGGCGTAACGGCAACATCCTGGATCTTTTTACCGGCGGGGCTCTCATACTTGGCCACGGTCAGCAGCAGCGCGCCGCCGTCGGGCAACTCGATGGTCTTCTGCACCGAGCCCTCGCCAAAGGTCCGCTCGCCCACCACGTCTCCGCGCTTCTGGTCTTCGATTGCGGCAGCCGTCAACTCGGCCGCGCCATAGGTCCCGCGGTTCACCAACACAGACAGCGGCGCGTCCGTGATGAATCTTGTAGCATCGGCGGTAAAAATCTGACGGGGGAATTTCTGGCCCTCCAGCGTAGCCAGAGTTCCCTCTTTAATGAAAAAGTTGGCCAGCCGCAGTCCCTGCTCGGCGTCGCCGGAGGAGTCGCGCAGATCCAGCAGCACCTTGCGGCCCTTGCCGGCTTTGAGTCTAGCGGCAATCTCATCCACGCGGGTCGCAGTCAGCAAGCCAGGCTTGAGATAGAGAATGGTGGAGTTCTCGTACTGCTGTTCGCTCAGCGGGGGAAGCGCGGTATTGCTCCGAGTAAGCGTCAACTTGTCGGGATCGGCCTTGCGCGGGCGCACTACTGACAGTGTCACCGTGGAGCCGGACTTGTCTTCCAGCATCAGCCGTATAGCCGCCAAAGACAACTCGCGGGTACTCTGGCCGCTGATCGACTCGATCACGTCCCCGTCACTTAGGTGCTCCTTGTCCGCGGGCGAGCCGGGCACAACGCTCACCACCGTCGCGTAGCCGAATCGCTTAGAGACCTTGATACCCACCTGCGCCAGGCCGGTGGTCGGATGCTCCTTGTAAATCTTGTATTCCTTTGCGGTCAGGTAACTGGAGTCGGCATCCAGGGACTCCAACAGCCCGTGCAGCGCGCCGGTGGTTACGTCGCTCATGTCGGGATCGGTGACGTAATCGGTCTGCACCTTCCTGAGCACATCGCTATAGACGCGCATCTGGCGGTAAGCGCCATCCTGCCCGCCGGCATGAACGCCGAAGAGTCCGAACTCGCCGAGGGCAAAGCCCATGCCGAGGGCGGCAAAGATCACCACGGAAAGCAAAAATACAAATCGCTGGAAGAATCGAGACACACACACCACCGGGGCGGCCTTCAGGGGAACAGGCCACACACTCTATAGACGCAATGATAGCAAAAACGGCGCTTCTGGCGTTCGCTACTGCTTCTTCACGTCGTAGTTCATGTAGACCACGTGGCTCTGGAGATACTCCTCCAGGCCGTGCTTGCCGTCGGCGCCGCCGATGCCGGACTTGCGCCATCCGGCATGGAAGCCCTGCATCGCCTCGAAGTTTTCGCGATTCACATAGGTCTCTCCGAATTTCAGCTCGTTCGAGGCCCGCATGGCGACATCCAGGTTGCGCGTATAGATTGATGAGGTCAGCCCGTACTCGCAGTCGTTGGCGTGGGCGATGGCCTCGTCGAGGTTCTGGAAGGTGGCAATCGGTAACACCGGCCCGAAGATCTCCTCCTGCATGATCTTCGAGTCCTGCCGGCAACCGGTCAGTACCGTAGGCTGGTAGTAGTAGCCGGCTTTGCCTTCATAGCTGCCACCCCCGCACTTTAACTCCGTTCCGTCCTTGAGCGCCTGCTCAACAGCCGCGCCAACCAGCTCCCGCTGCCGTTTGCTGACCAGCGGACCCATCTCGGTAGCGGGGTCGAAAGGGTCGCCCACAACCGTCTGTTTCATGGCCGCCACGATCTTCCCGATGAACTCCTCTGCGACTGACTCATGAACATAGACGCGCTCGGCGCAGTTGCATACCTGGCCGGTGTTGATGATGCGCGAGGCCCGGATAGCTTTGACAGCTAGATTGAGGTCTGCATCGTCCATCACGATAGCTGGAGCCTTACCACCCAGCTCAAGCGAGACCTTGGTTACGTTCTCCGCCGCTGCGCGCATCACGGCCACGCCACCCTCCACGCTGCCGGTCAGGCTCACCATGCCGACCTTAGGGTGGCCAGCCAGCGCGTTGCCTACCACCGAACCGGCCCCGGAGACGAGATTGAATACGCCTTTGGGCAAAGAAGACTTGGCAACAAGGCGGGCAAACTCGAAGGCATTGTTGGGGGTTTCGCTGCTGGGCTTGATGACGATGGTGTTGCCGGTGACCAGCGCGGGCGCCATCTTGCGCACGATCAGGAAGAAGGGAAAGTTCCAGGGCAGGATGCCGGCTATGACGCCAATGGGCATCTTGTAGAGCAGGATGTTTTCGCCGGGGCGATCGCTCTGGATGATCTCGCCCTCGTAGCGACGAGCAAACTCCGCCATGTACTCCAGGTAATCGGCTGAGAAGTCCACCTCAACCTGAGCAAGTGAGAGAATCTTGCCCTGCTCTTCGGTGATGACGCGGGCCAGAGCCTCTCGGTTGGCGCGTATGAGCGCGGCAATCTCCCTCAGGTGGGCGGCGCGACGGATGGCAGGCAACGCAGCCCACGGTTTCTGCGCTTTCTCAGCGGCCAGCACGGCCCGGTTAACGTCTTCGGCTGTTCCGATTGGAAACTCGGATATGACCGCCTCGGTCGCCGGGTTCACTACCGGCAGCATCTTTGCCGACGAAACAAACTCGCCTTCGATCAGCATTTCATAGCGCTTGAGTGTTGCCTTAGTGGCACTCATAGAAAAACTCCCTTCTGGCGATTTTCAACGCGCACCTATCCGGAGCCGCATTATGCCCTCACCACCACATGCTTGGCCACATAGACCGGATCGATCTCCACGCCCACTCCCGGTCCCGTGGGCACCTTCACCACGCCATTCGCGTCGCTGCGTAATGTCGATGTAGCGCAGGTGAATGGCAGATCGTTATTGAACTCCTTGAACTCGTGATAAGGCCCGGAGTTGGGAATCGCCGACACAAAATGCATCATGTACAGGTATCCGAGTCCAGTGCTGGAAATATGCGGGATGCACTGCTTGCCTAAAGCATGAGCCATCCTCGCCACCCTCATGCACCGGATCATGCCGCCGAAGTAGAACATATCCTGCTGCACAATGGAGAGAGCGTCGTTTGCAATCAGCCAGCGGAAGTTATGCGTGCTCGGTTCCTGCTCCCCTCCCGCGATGGGAATCCGCAAGTTGTCGGCCACTTGCTTCGTCTCCTCGTACCAGTCGAACGGCACCGGTTCCTCATAGAACGCATACTTATACTCCTGCATTAGCTTACCGATGGGTATGGCTTGCTGGGGAGTATAGGATCCATTGGCATCGGCTGAAATCACCATCTCATCGCCGAAGGTCTTCCGCACCAGCGGAATCAGCTTCTCGCTGCGTCCCACCGGGAACTCGGGATGGCTCATCCGGCCGCCCAGCTTGAACTTGACGGCCTTGGCGTGCGATATCGCCACCTCGCGCTTCATATGCTCAATCGTCTCTTCGGCCGTTATGTCCCTCTCGCCGTTGGCCTGATACACGGCAACCCGCGTATTGTGAATCTCGCCAATCAACTGTCCGATGGATTTGCCCGACATCTTGCCGAACATATCCAGAATGGCGAACTCGATGGTCGCCAGCGGCACAAAGATAGCCAGACCCTGCGCCTTGTAATTGCTCTGGTAAACGGTAACTTCTTCCACCAGCGCTTCGATGTCGCGCGCATCCTTCCCAATGAAGAAGGGTTGCATTCGCTTGACGAAGATGGGGTAAAGCACCGACATCTGAGCCGCGTTGCTGATCGAGATTCCCTCGGCGCCGTCCTTTGACCGCACCCGGCAAAGAAACGAGTTCTTGTAGTGCAGCAGTTCCAGGGTTTCAATGATCACCGGATGCGGAAACAGCTCCCGCTTGAAAACCGGCTGCTTCAGCGCTTCATCGAGCTTCGCGTACCTAATCTCCAGCTCCTTGGGACTAAGGGAGCCTGCCATGACCGGTTCCCGCGAGTCAGCTCGTGCACTCAGTGGCAACGAAGCCGCCACGCCGCCTGCGATGGCTGTAGTGAGGAAACTGCGGCGATCAGTTTGCATATGTTGTAAACTCCTTTTCCAACATCTGCCATTATGCGTTCGGAGCAGGAGTGTCGTAAAGGAAGGAGCGCGGGCCGGCGCGGGGCCGACTTCATATCTTGTGATTTGTTTGGTGGCGGAGGGCAGGATCGAACTGCCGACCTACGGGTTATGAATCCGTCGCTCTAACCATCTGAGCTACTCCGCCGGAAGGGGCGCCTGAAAGGCATTGACCGAGAAGGCCGCCAAGGGCAGGGCGGCGCGGCAATCCGCGCACAAATCCCAACCTTGATGATACGGGCGGCTGGATTGCAGGTCAAACCCGGACAGGTGTATCTAGGCGCCGAAACACAGCACTGATGAATCCTCCCTGCCTGCTGCTGTAAACTCGCCTGCATGAGCAAGTTCCATATCGCCGGGGTCATCCCTGCTCGGCTCACTTCTACGCGGCTCAGCCGTAAGGTGCTGCGCCCGATCGCAGGTCGCCCCATGGTAGAGTGGGTCTGGCGCGCCGCCGCCCAAAGCGGCCTGATGGACCCAGTCGTGGTGGCCACCGATTCCGCGGAGGTGGCCGCCGTCTGCCGCGAGCGCGGCATTCCTATTGAGATGACCTCTGCCACCTGCCCCAGCGGATCGGACCGCGTCCGCGAGGTGGCCGGCCGCATCGACGCCGAGATCTACGTCAACATCCAGGGCGACGAGCCGACCCTCACCCCGGCCTTCTTTCCGCCGCTGCTGGCGCTCTTCGACCGGCCGGAGGTCGAGGTGGCCACCCTGGCCGTTCCCTGCCCGCCCGAGGAGTTCACCGACCCCAATGCCGTGAAGGTCGTCACGGCTCTGGACGGGCGGGCGCTTTACTTTTCCCGGGCGACGATCCCCTTCGACCGCGACCATGCAGGATTCATCGGTTACAGCAAGCACCTGGGAATCTACGCCTACCGCAAGGCCGCTCTGGAGCGCTTTGCGGCCTTGCCGCCCTCACCGTTGGAGAAAATCGAGCGGTTGGAGCAACTGAGGTTTCTCGAAAACGGCATCGCCCTCTACGTAGCCGAAGCTCCGGGAGACACCATTGGCGTAGATACTGAGGCGGATTTGTCGCGGGCGGAGGCTGTGCTGAAAGAGTGTAACTGATGAATATTTTTGGGCTTGCGTTTTCAGTTATCTTGAAAATCATTCTTGCTGTGTGCGCGATACTTTCTTTCTTTTGGCCCCGCAAGGCGTTGCGCTTGATTTATCGGAGCCGAAAAATGTCAACCAATCCGCTCCGGATACGGATTACACAGGTATTTGCAGGATTAGCGGCAATAGGCTTGCTGTGGGCTTTGATATCTGAGCTTCTGGAGTGATGGCAATAAAGGGCATATGCGTCGATATAGATCGCTATGAGGCGCATCTTGATATTTACTATCTGAAGCCGATTGCATCGTTGTCTACACCGTTTGTGTGTGATCGAGTTTCCGCGTTTCAGTTTTACTCATAGGCATCTTTGAATACATTCTGAATTGTGCGCAAGAACCGGATAGCGCAATTGTCCGCCTATCGGCGACTATGGTTCTCGTGGACAATAAACCCAAATCTGCACCGCCCTCCATCGACCCGGAGTCAGCCTGGCGCCAGGTTCTCCGCCATGACGTGACAGCCACGTTTTTCTATGCGGTAACGACAACCGGCGTCTACTGCCGCCCCGGTTGCACCAGCCGCCGCCCGCTCCTTTCCAACGTCCGCTTCTACCACACACCAGATGAAGCCCAGGCAGCCGGCTTTCGCCCCTGCAAACGCTGCCAGCCAACCACTGCGTGGGGCAGACCGTTGGACCAGGTTCGTGGCTATATTGAGGCCAACCTCGATCGCCCCCTCCCGCTGGCTGAGCTGGGTCGCCTGGTCAATCTCAGCCCCTTCACCGTGCAGCGGCTCTTTAAGCAATCCATGGGCGTGAGCCCGCTGCAATATCAGAGGGCATTACGGGCCGGGTCTCTACGCGGCGCGCTCAAGCAAGGAGACAACGTGACCAACGCCATCTATAACGCTGGATACGGCTCCTCCAGCCGTGCCTACGAGGGAGCCCAACTGGGCATGACGCCCTCTCGCTTTGCCGCCGGTGGCCGCGACGAACAAATCGGTTACACCACGGCCCGCACACCCTTCGGCTGGATGGTGGTGGGAGCAACGCAGCGTGGCCTCTGCTGGCTGGCACTCGGGTCCACCTCTGCCGAGGCCGCGGCCAGTCTGCACGAGGAGTTTCCCATGGCAACACTCCGCCGCGACCTGTCGCTTGCAAGGCTGGTAGACGCGGCCATCGGCTACGTCACCGGACCAGCGGTCAAATCTCGAAAGAAATCAGGGCAGAAGTTGCCTTTGGACCTGCGCGGGACAGCTTTTCAGCTCCGCGTGTGGCAGGCGCTCCGGGCAATTCCTCACGGCCAGACGCGCAGTTACAGCCAGTTGGCGCGCGAGCTGGGCAATCCCAACGCTACCCGCGCCGTGGCCCGCGCCTGCGCCACCAATCGCGTGGCACTTGTCGTGCCTTGCCATCGCGTCGTGGGCGCAAGCGGCTCACTCACCGGCTATCGATGGGGCATCGAACGGAAACGGCAGTTGCTAGAGGCGGAACGAGCCGGTTTGAGGCCGTAAAAGGCTGCCAATTTAAGTAAATGAAGGGTATTTTTAGCCAAAAAAGGGCCAAAAAACGGGGGGTTCTGTTTACCAATAAGTACATAGGGGTGATTACATAAACTGTTCTTTCTAAACTACTTATCTGAAAATCGTCCCTAGAAAAAGCGGGTTTTGGAGGGGGAGGGGGTGGGGGTACATCATTCGGAGGAGC
>Ga0265316_10001377_pt1 | contig 26195 bp, 29 predicted proteins | sample 4522metaG_FD_202092 | JGI IMG/M metagenome (GOLD analysis project Ga0265316, IMG submission 202092) | Rhizosphere microbial communities from Carex aquatilis grown in University of Washington, Seatle, WA, United States - 4-5-22 metaG | ecosystem: Host-associated > Plants > Roots > Rhizosphere >... | reverse complement strand
GCAGCAACCGGTAAAAATTACCGTTAAAATAATAAAAAAATTATTCTTCGCCACTGTTAAGCAAAACATTTTTTATCTGTGTTAATATCCGTAGATAATCTTCCCGGTCTTGGGGCGAGATCTGCCCAAAAATTTTGATATGCGCTTTACGTCGTCGATCATTAAGCTTAGCGATAAAATCAGTACCGGTTTTGGTTAATTTTATTTTTATAATGCGGCGGTCATCGGGATCGAAAATTCTCTCCACGTACCCATAACGCACCAAACGCTCGACGATACCAGTCATCGCCGCGGTGGTCACAGCCATAATCCGCGCCAAATCACTCATTTTAATCTCGCCTGCCCGGCACAGAGTTTCGATAATCAAAAGCTGCTGGAGGGTGATCTTACCTTTACATAGACCACCGACATGCCGCCGTAAAAATTCCCTTCCCACGATTGGCATGATTTCGTCCATCTGATCGGCAAATTCATCAATTGTAAGTTTAGACATAGTTAATACCATTAATTGTTAATATAGTTAACATTCAACTATATTAACAATACTTTCAGCAAAAGTCAAGAACGAGGTTTGGCCTCGTCCGGGGGCCTCGGCACTTCTTCGGACATTACGTCCTTTAGTCGCGTTTTCTTTTGCGCTCGGCTAAAAGCATTTCCCACAAGGAACCGGAATAGCCCATTTTGTGCAGGAATTGCAGGCTCGATTCGAGTTTATCCGGCGGGAAAATACAGTTACGGTTGTGCTTAAACCCTTCGGTAAGAGTGGGTTCCAGCCAGCCTTTGTCCAACCCCGGCGCCAGATAATAAACCGGAACCAAAAGGTCGGTTTGCGCGCTGATTATCTTTTCCCGGATTGCCAGATCATATAAACCCGTACCCGGCAAAATACGGATCCCCATAAACATGAAGGAAACCGCGCGGTTTAAGCTTTTAATATTTTCGATCCCCTCCAAAACCGTCGCTTGCGTTTCGCAAGGGCCGCCAAACATGTAATAATGGGCGCAAGCGATACCCTGCGCCCCAAAAAGATCATTGGTGCGGCGCACTTCGTTAAAATCAAAATCTTTTCCGATACCTTTAAGGGTCGCATCGGTCGAAGCATCGGCGCCGATCTCAACCGCCTTTAGGCCGGTTGCCTTCATCAGCTCAATGCTCTTTGTATTTAAAAACCGCGACGGCTTAATAAACGCCGTCCAGGGAATAACCAGTTTTTGCCGCTCCATCTCATATAATATTTTTAAATAAAAACCTTCATCATCGTTAAAAACCGAATCGGTAAAAAAAATATAACCGGCCTTGTGGGTTTCAAAAAGATTTTTCATATCCCGCACCACATCTACCGCATCACGCGCGCGCAACTTATTTCCCTCTAAAAAGGGATAGGTACAATAGATGCAGCCATAAGAACAGCCGCGTTTAGTCTGCACACCGGCCATCTGCCCGGATTTTAAATAAAATTGCATGATCCGATCATCATATGCCGCGGAGCAGATCTCTTTGCCGGTCAAGTTTTTACCGCCGGTGATTATTTTTTCTTCAGGATAGATACCTTGCGCGGCGTTAAGGCAAAAGTTTACGATCGCGACTTCACCCTCGCCGGCAATACCATAATCGGCGCCGGTGGCTTTTAAAATCTCCCGCGGCATAATGGAAAATCCTGCGCCGCCCAAAACCACTTTTGCCTTTGTCACTTCGCGCAGCGCCGCAACGATCTCTTTCACGCTGTCGATATAGCGCTGTTCGTTAACCAGATTTACATTATCGATATTACGGATAGATATACCGACGATATCGGGTAAAAAATCTTTGGTTTCAGCCTTAATCGCGCTCAAAGATTTTTCCTGCTCCAGATAATCGAGTTGTTTCACGTTGTGGCCGGCATCGATCAAAGCCCGCGCTACCATGCTTAAGCCCAGCGGATATACCGGGTAAGGCGTCGTCGCGGTATTCGACGCGATCAACAAGATCTTCATGCAGGTTTTTTATTTTGATGGTCGTAAATGTAACGGGAAATCGTATCGATCGAACGCAGGATTTTCCGGCCTTCGTTCATGTCTTTGATCTCGATGCCGAAATTTCGCTGTAGTATCACCACGATCTCAACTGCGTCAAGCGAATCAAGGCCTAACCCCTCGCCGAAAATCAATTCATCGTCTTTAATGTTTTCCGGCTTTAACCCCTCCAGCGAAAGATTTTCCACCAGCAGGCGTTTTAATTTTTCTCTAATCGCTTTTAATTCTGTTTCGGTTTTATCCATTTTCTCCCCTTATACGTCCCGTCCTTAACCTCTTTTTCGATCACTTGTAAATAAAGCCGCCCCATCTTGACCTCTTTGCTCTCGTTGGCATAAAAAGTCTTCCAGGCGTAATCGTACATCTTATCCAACTCATCTACGGACATCTTCGCCGGCTTAAACACCGTCTCCCCGGCATTATACCGTTTCCAGTCGTTATGCAAAATACGTTTTTCTTTTAAAAGTTTTTCGCGGATCGGCGTATGGGGAAACGGGGTCAACACGGTAAATTCGGCTAAATCGAGTTTAACATCCAGTAAAAAATCGACTAAACGCTTAATATAATCGCAATCGTGATCATCCGTGCCTAAAATAATCGTCCCTTCAACGCCGATACCGCGCTCTTTTAAACGAGCAATGCGCCGGCGCATATAATCCGAGGTATCGACTACCGCCTGATAAACATACCAGCACCCGGCCTTAACCGCTAAATCCAAAATTTCATCATCGTCTTTAATTGGATGGGAAACCCACTTCTTTTTTAAAGGGATCATCGCCTTAAACAGTTCTTTTTCCCAATCGTCATCCTGGGCCAAAGAATTATCCACGATAAAGAGGCGGTTATTATCGATCGTCTTTAGCTCTTCGATAAATTTTTCCACCGGCCGGGGGCGAAAATTCCTGCCGCCCAAATAGGGCGTACAGCAGGGAAAACAATTAAATTTACATCCGCGTGAAGCGTGAACTAAATCAACCATCTGCACGCCGCGGAAATTATATAATTCACGTTTTAAGATATCACGGCGCGCCGGCCCGATCAAGGAGGTATCGGGATAAGCGCGTAAAAAATCGTAAACCTTTTTCAATTTATTGTTTTTGAAATCTTCCAGCAAAACTTCAATATGCCCTTCGGCTTCGCCTAAAAAAAGCGCATCCACTTTATCTTGAGCCTCCTCGGCATGCAGCATCGCGGCAATACCGCCCATGATCACTTTTTTCCCGCGGCTGCGGAACTCCTGCGCAATCGCAAAGGCGCGCTCAACTTGCGCCGTAAGCATGCAGGAGATAGCGATCAAATCGGCATTTTCGGAAAAATCTACCGCCTCGACATTTTCATCGCAAAAAGAAACTTCAATATCGCGCGGCAAGGCTGCCGCAAAAACTACCGGACCATGCGGCGGCAAATGAAACTCCGGCTGGTGTTTAAGTTTCGGCCATTTAGGATAAATTAATTTTATTTTCATCTTATGCTACCAAATACGCATAAATCGTCTTATTTTTTTTCTCCACGATCGCCATACCTTGAGCTTCCCGGGTTTTTACCATATCAACGGCCATCTTGCGTGCCAAACTAATGTTTGCATTACCGCCTAAATAAAAGAGCGGGCCGGTCAAACCAAAATAGATCGCAGCTTCGGCAACCGGCGTAGTCGGCAAAGTATAAACAAAAAGGTTAGCCCGCCCCAACTTCGCTCCAGCCGTAATAAAATCTTTATAATATTTAAAATTATCTTCCACGCAATAAGTATCGTTAACGAAGATTATCCCGATATTGCCTTTTTTCCCCTGCAAGACTTTTGCCAAGGCACACAAGATCTTCCTGGCGTCCGCGGTAAACCGGCCGTACTCTTTGGGCAACGTGCTTAATATTTTTTGCTCGATAAGAACTTCTGTCTGCGCCTTAAAGTCTTCGCCCACCGCTGCTGAAACGCCCGCCTTTTTCATATTAATTGCCGACCACGAGAGCGCAATTGATGCCGCCAAACCCCGAATTTACTACTAGAGAATAATTACCGCCTTGGTCAAGCGCTTGAGTTTGCGCCCACCCTAGCGCCTCCTCGTCAACATCACAAAGATTAACCGTAGCCGGAACAATACTGCTTTTAAGCCCCTGCGCGGCAACGATGATCTGGTTTAACCCTGCGGCGGCCATGGTGTGGCCGATTGCGCCTTTGATCGAATAGACCGGCAAAGGCTTGGCAAAAACCCGCTTAAAAGCTTTCATTTCCATGGAATCGTTATAAAGCGTGCCGGTGCCGTGCGCACAGATCGCCGTAATATCTTCAGGTTTAAGCTTACCCATGCGCATTGCCTTACTAATCGCCTGGGCCAAACCAGCACCGTCACGCGACGGGCCGGTGATATGATTGGCATCGCAGCTTAAACCCCAGCTTTTGATTTGGTATAAACTTTTTTTGGCGTCGGGCGATAGAATCAAAATCCCCGCCGATTCTCCGGCCGTTAAGCCCCTGCGATTTTTATCGAACGGCCGGGCGCCTTCGGGGTCAAGCGCCATCAGCGAAGAAAAGCCGCTAAAAACAAATCGGCTGATGCTATCGCAGGCCACCACTGCTGCCGAACTTATTGTTTTGCTTTCCAGAGCCGCCGCGGCGCGCGCTACGGCGATCGAGGAAGAAGCGCAAGCTGCCGACACCACAATACCATTTTTCACGCCCAATATTTTCTTTACCTTTTCCAACAGGAACAAAGGCGAACTTTTTTTCTGATCTTCGCTGGCTTCGACCGCCCGTTCTAAAAATTCGATCTCGCCGGTCGTCGTCGCCAAAAAAAGCATAGTCTGCGGCTTTACATATTTTTTCGCCCGCAACAGCATGTCTTCAAGCATCTGCATCACCAACGATTCGCGGCTTTGAGCATCTAACCCGGCGGCAAAAGCGGCTTTTTGGCTTTGAAATCCGGCGGTATCAAAACGGTTAAAATCTTTGATCGCGGTTTTTTGCGACAAAATTCCCTGCCAAAGCGCGATTACGCCTTCACCGTAAGCCGTAACCACATCTTCATAAATCACTCCCGGCATCTAAATTCTCCTTTTTGCCAGCGCAGGCGCATCGCTTCTAAAAGCTTGGGCGCGACCAGGCAGGGAGTAAAGCTCTTATCGTCGATAAAAAGCTGGACGCTGTAACCGGCAGCAGCCAAAGAACCGTCTTCCTTAAATAAAGAATATTCGATATTGTGGCGGCCGCCTTCGCACCAGACTAAGCGCGCTTCAATCGTAAACTCTTCATCCAAAAACAAAGGCTTGTGATAATCGACGTGAAATTGAACGATCGGCGCCCGTAATTGGTGAGCATGATAATCCTTATAAGATATGCCGATAAATTTCCCTAACGCGGCGTTACCCTCTTCGAAAAAAACGGCATAGCGGCCGAACCAGGCAACGCCCATGATATCGGCCTCGTTAAAATTTACGCGCCGCTTAACCCGTACCGCGATCGGTTCGGGACTGCCGGCCAAACGTTCAAAATATATCCCTTTTTTCCTGCGCATTATTCACCGATCAAAATTTTCAATTGAATGTCGGCAATCTTAGTATTGTTTTGCCTAACCAAACACTTTATTAATTTTTCCCGCCCAAGTAAAGGGTCATTACAGATAAACTCAAGTTTTTCCCCGCAAGTCACCGGATGGAAAAATTTAACATTTTCCATTTCCAATAAGATGATCGTTTTTTTGTATTTTTCTTCCAGCATCAAAAGAACCGCCTGGACCTTACAAATTCCCGGCAGGATCGGACGATTTTCGAAATGCCCCTTAAACCCGATAAAATCTTTATCGAACGAGAATGAAGCCGTAACCGATGTTTCGGCAGATTCAAATTTTTCCATCCGCTTTTTTATCGCTTCCCGTAAAGCATTCATTTTCGTATTTCCTTTAAATCAACATCAAGCCTGTATCCCCACCGATAATTTTTTAAGATTATTTTTCGCGGATAAAATTTCCCTTCCCGTTCTTCATAATTTTCATAAAACACGGCCCAGACGATCTTGCCTTTTTCGTAATGGCGTTTTGCAAGAAGCTGTTCTTGTTTATTAAAAAGCAGGCGCGTCTCGAGGCTTCCATTACGCTCTACAAAGAAAACCTCATCACCTGCTCTCAAGGCTCGCGTATTCTTCGCGGGGGAACGGTTAAAATAGATCCGCTTAATATCGTCGTGCACTGCACCGATCGCGTCACCGCCGTACTTACCGATCCAGGGAATAATAAATTTCCGGATAAATTTTCCGTCTTTCACGGAAAATTCCATTAATTTTATCCCCGCAAGGTTAAGGCAGGCGGCATCGACCGAGTCGGTAGTCTCGTCGAAAGTCGTTATGCCTAAGACCATAAAACTATGCCATTTGTATTTAAGCACGATCGAGTTGACCAGAGTTTCGCGGGAAGGATAGTTTTTGATCTCTTTGAGGTATTGCGTCTTAACGGTTAAGGGTATCTGCGCCGCGCAGCCGCTTAAAAAAACTGCCAAAACCAACAAAGTTCTTTTATACATCGCTTTTGTGCCAAATCTTTACTTCGCCTTCCGCCAGAAGCTCGCAATTGGCAGAGACCTGTGCCTTAACGATACCAAACTCGCCATACTTGGCGTATTTAAATAACGATATTTCCAAACGGTCCCCGGACCTGGCTTTTTTAAAGACTTTAAGTTTGCGCCCGCCTAAAAGAAATCCCTCAAATTTACCGGCGTTTTTACTTAACTCCTCAAACCCGTTCAAGGCCGCGGCGGCCTGGGCGATCAACTCTAAATATGCGACCTCGTCAAGATAACCGTTTTTATCCACAAACAACCAATCTGCTTTTATTGTGGTTGAGGCCAAAGCAGTGCGCTCGCCCACTTTTTCCAGGGTATCGATAAATACCATGGGAGATTTATGCGGCATCAGCGTTTTCGCGTCTACAGGCAGTTTTATGATCTCGTGCCGGCGTTTTTCATTATGCCAGCATAAAGGATCGGAAGCCAGATAATCTCCGGTCATCTGGTAGGCGGCGCCGCGGCAGCCGTAACAATCCTGCGCTTTATCGCAATCACGGCAAGGCCCTTTGATGGTCTGCTTCCAATCACGCAGATTCCCCATCACTTCGCTATCGGCAATGATCTCGGAAAGTTTACGGTCGCGGATATTGCCTACGGAGACATTCACCCCTACGCAGGGATAAACGTCGCCGCGTGAAGCAACGACGCAGGAAAACAAATGGCGCATGCACTTGGCTCCCGCAAGGGGCGGCTGGGGTTCCCAGATAATACCGTATTTTTCTTTATCGAGCGCGCAGACATCGCTAAAAAGTTTAAGCACCTCTTGCGGATCAACATACAGCCAATCGTTTTCGGCGGCGCCCCCCTGGGGGGTGATCATCTCGAAATAAGGAACAATGTTTTGTCCGCGCAACCAACCCCAGAAAGAAAAAAGCTCAGTGATATTTTGTTTACAGATGATCGTACTTGCCGCCAAAAATGGATCGCTAGTCCTGGTGTAACCTGCGGTCTTTAGGCTATTAAGCGCGTCCTGGATCATCGCGTGCGATCCGTCGACGCCGGTAAGCTGGTCCTGGAGGCGTTTGTCGAATGAATTCATCTTCAAGATTACATTTATTTTTTTCTCGAAAAGCCTTTTCGCAGCATCGGCGCTCATAACTGAGCCGTTGGTAAAAAGCTCTACGCCAAGGCCGTTGGCGATAATAAAATCCACCACCGCCCAGAAATCGGGATAGATCATCGGCTCGCCGCCTAAAAGAATGATTTTTTTAGCGCCTAACTCCTTAGCCTGCGAGATTGCATCGCGGATTTCACCGGGGGTAAGTTCATTCTCCAACCCATCTTTATCGACATAGCAATAAGGGCAGGTAAAATTACAACGCAGGCTCAATTCGATCTCCATCGAAAGCAAGCGTTTATTCTTTACTGCAGCAGCGATATCTTCGCGGGAAAATTCAAACCGGGAAGCGCCCGGCGAACAACTCATCTTCCTCTCCTATCAAAAAAGCGTATTGGCTTGCGCGATGCGGGATCAAAAATCTTTTCTTTTATTGTTTTTTCATCTTCGACCGACACTTCCGGTATCACCCGCAATTTAGCTTGTAAAACTTTTTCCACTTCTTCCTTTTCCAAATTTTCACCGCTTACGCAGATCTTGATCTTGTCGGAAAGGTCGCTTTCCCCGGTAACCTCGACATAATATTCGCTTAAACCCCTTATCTCTTCGGCGGCGCTGAAGATCGCCTGCGGATAAATGGTGGTGCCTTTAAATTTAATCATCTGTTTTTTCCGCCCGATGATCGGTCCCAAACGGGCGGAATTCCTGCCGCATCCGCAATGGCCCTCGATCAGAAAGCTTATATCTCCGGTCTTAAAACGTAAAAGCGGCATACCTTCGACCGCCAGCGGCGTTACCACCACCTCGCCCTTTTCGCCGGAAGGCACGGCATTACCCTCCTCATCGACGATCTCAACTATGCCCAGATCGGGATGCAGATGGCCGCCGCTCTTCTGGGTACATTCGCAAAAAGTAGTAACAATCTCAGAGGTCGAATAAGTCGAGTAGACCCGCGCGTTCCATAATTGCACAATATCTTTAGTGACTTTGAGTAAGCCAAGGTACTCGGTGCGCAGAGGTTCGCCGATACAGATGATCTTATCGACTGTGGCCATGCTGATATCTTTTTCGCGCAGATAAACCCCCAGCTTTTTTATAAATGATGGAACGCCGACAATCGCCGTAGGCTTTAACTCTTTAACGATCTCGGCATGGCTTTCCACCGAATTTAAACCGTTGCGAATGACTGCGGAGCCCACGGCGCGCGCGCCCAGGAAATAAGCCAACCCGGCCACAAAACAACGGTCCATGGTACAGGTCAAAAGCACGACATCATTTGGAGTCATACCGCAGCCCAAAAAGGCCTTCTCTTCATTATACGCCAACCGCTCCAGGTCATAAGCGGTATACATGACGCACGTAGGTTTAGCGGTTGTGCCCGACGACAAAACAATATCGGCCACGCTCTGCGGTTTGACGGCCAGAAAATCTCTGTTAAATTTTTGCAGATCTTCTTTGGTGGTAAAAGGAAGAGTTTTTAAGGTTTGCATATTTATTTTTCCGGCATCGATATTTTTTTCCTGAAATAAGCGCCGATAAAAGGGCGAGTTTTTGGCGCAATAGCTAAGATGCGCGCGCAGACGCCCATCCTGTAGCCCCACGATCTGCTTTTCGCTTAAAAATTCCGCTTTATAAAGTTTTTCCAAACGCATCGCTTACATCCTCTCCAATTCAGCCGCGATCAATCCGCGGATATGATTTTTAAATTTAAACGGGTTCATCTCTTTATACTCGTCAAAAACCACCGCCTTAAGTTTATGCACCTTGATCGTACCCGGACGCAAAGCCATCGAACCGCGCGCCGGAATATCTTTATTCCCCCAGATACATACCGGCACGATCATGGCCTGGGTTTTAAGCGCTACGCGAAACATCGCGCCATGAAACTGTCCCATGGCTCTTGACGAAGAGCGCGTGCCCTCAGGGAAAACTACCACGGAAACTCCTTCTTCGACGTAGCGCACGGCCCGCGTAAAAAATTCTTCGTAGGGCATTTCGTTCACGCTTAAATAACCGGCCCACCGGGCAAACTGCCCTAAAATCGGTAATTTAAACGGCCATTTATTTACTACCTGTACGATCTCTCCGGGCAAAACTGCCATCAAAAAAGCGTCGGTCGCCGCCGGATGGTTAGAAACAAAAATATACGGGCCGGTTTTTTCCTGCGGCGCATAATCTTTAAACCGGACGCGTATCCAGGGAAAAGGCAATACCCCTATTATAACATTACCGTAAACTTTGATCGCTTGCCGAAACCGCTTAAGCGCCTTGCGCCATGTGCCGGGAAACGACAATATGACGATAAGCGACATGACCGGAACCGCCAACAATGTATAAAGAACAAATAGCGGATAAAACCACAGGTTCAAAAGAACCGTGCTTATTCGCTTAAGCATTTTGCGTAAACGCGCCCTCGTTACGCAAAGCAATAATAAAATTCTGCAAATCGGCCAGGGTGCGGATGTTGCGCACGCGCTCGTCACTGCGGATCTTAACATTAAATTTATTCTGCAAAGCGACGACTAAATCGACCACATCCAGGCTGTCTAACCCTAAATCCATAAAAATATTCGCTTCCGGCTTGATCTTCGCCGGTTCGATCTCAAACGCTTCGATGAATACCTCGTTCACCATCCGCCTGATATCATCATCAGTCATAATAAACCCTCCTAAGTAAAGGTGATAATTTTCTCACAAATCCGGCAATATGGGTATTATTTTTTGTTATTTGTCGAAATTTGTTTTAATATACCCAGAATATCTTTTTCGCCCCTCTGCTCAAGCCCTTTTATAATTTTTCTCTGCCATTTCACCGAAATAGAATAAAAAACCGTTTTGATTATTTCCACCTCACCCTTAGCAATTAAGGAATTCAAAACGCTTATGGCGGTATTAAAATCTTTATCCGCCTTTTCTTGCCGAGATCTGCGCTGATAGATGATCAATTTATGCAGAGCAAAATTAGCCGGATGCGGCAGAGCAATGACGAGATTGTCCACCTTTACCTTAATTACATTATCAGATAAAAAGTTAAGAAATCTTAACGCCGTAGCATTCACGCCCAGGCGCGGCAAAGGAACCGGCTTATCTTCGCCTTTTCCTTTTTCGGCAACTAAAAATTCGAGTATTAAATCCGGGTGATCCAGTTTTATATACCCTTCGCTACCCTTAAAAACAATCAAAAATCCTAAATCTTCCAACAGCTTGGGAATATCAACTTCGCTCTTTATCCCCAAAGGATTACTTATTAAAAAATCGATATCGCGAGTTTTTATGGTAATTCTTTCTGCCTTGGTGACACCGGAGAAATATTCATTATAAAAATATGCGGCCCAGCTACCGACAAGAATAAAATCTTTCAGCAAACCGTGAGCGTGAAAGCGCCGCAGAACTTCACGGCACAACTCAAGCTGTTTCCTTTCCACGCAACGCTCTCCTTAAAAATTTTATCTGTCCTTTAACTTTAGACAAAAGACCCTTGTATCTCTTCAGTTTTTCGCGCTGCTGCCCGTAGGCATCCTTTATCTCCCGAGACAGAGGGCCTTTATAAATAAATTTTACTCGACCGCCTTCTCTCCTAGCCAAATAATAGTAATATTTTTTGCCAATTCGTTTTTTGACTAAACAACCGTTGACCCTGGCAATTTCTTCCTGATAACGCTTAAGCATTTCAAGAGAATTTTCCAGCTCTTCCTTCAAAACACCTCGGATAACCCCCATGCACCCTCCTTTACCAAACTTTTAAGCAATTAAATTATATATCGTTTGGTAAAAAATGCAAGAAAATAATTACCTAACAAAATTAACTATTATTCAATTTTTGTTAGGTAATTATTGGGCGGCAGGGGTAGTTGTCAGCAAGCGTTTTATATCCACGTCTTTTTCTATGCCGATAATATAAAAACAAAAACTCTTAAATGGAAAAGGTTTATCGAGGCTGATATTTTTCAGGTTATCCGCCTGGCCCATGAATTTCAGATTAAAGCTTTTTCTAAAATCCACACCGCCGGCAGCATCTTCGCCGTCAGTGCTGCCGTCAGCCGGTATCGGCGCCAAGGCCTTGCCGGACGGACCACCGCGTAGCGTTTTGCCGGCGGCAACTAATTGTTCGGTGGCCATTGCTTCCGCAATCGAACGCAACCGCTTTTGTAAGCCATATCGACTTGCGATATGCCTCACCGCTCTATAAAAATCATCAACTGACAAAGTGGCCGGTAAAAACTTTCGCGCAAACTTGACGTATGCCGCTAAATTTTTGTAGTCAATGCGATTAGTTGAAAAGTTATTACCGATGGCGGAATTTATCGTAACCCAATCCGCCGCCAAAGGATGCACTTTGCCTTCCCGGACCAAAGCAAATAGTTCTTCCAACTTCTTTATCGTCCGTCTTACGCCCGGCGGCAGGAAACTATGCGCAACCGCATTGCCACCCAAAAGCAAAGCCGACAAAATATAAGGAAAACTCGAGCCTTGTAAATGCCCAACTTGCATGACCCCATCTGCGATGGCGACAATGCTCCCTGAGCCAACAGCCATAATCCCATAGGCAGCAGCGTTTCTTGCGGTTACACCGCTTAGCTTTACCAAAAACTCTTGCAGGGCTTCAAAATTTTCAGCATCAAGGGGAATCAAGGGGTCTTGGACGCTTTGCATGAATAATCTAAAGAGTCGGGGGTTACCCGAAACTTTTTCCAGAAAATCAGCGTTCTCTCCCATGAAAGGATCCAAACCGCGCTCCCTCAAAAGGGCGGTCAACTTACTGTGACGTTCATCTTTTTTACCAGGGACCTCTATCGGCATGGGCGATAATGCCGTAAGCGCTTTTTCTGAGCCAGCCGTTCCCTCCGGTGAAGTATCAGTTACCTCTTCCAGCTCAGTCGTTACATCATGCGTGGCAAGTTCCACTACCGGATCAGCCAAATCATGATCATCGCTGATACTATCTATCAGACTGCTTTCGACCGCAGGAGAAAACGGCATCCCCTTAAATCGTATACCTTTCTCTTCAAGCAAAGCGTAGAGATCGGCTAACTCCAACCGGCCGGCGGAATCAGCCGCACGCAAAGATAGTGTCATTAATAGTCCCAATCCGGCAACGCCTGGGTTAATCGCGTCGGGACTATCCGGTTTTTCGTTCGCCCGTTTTGACAATTTATGCAAAGCAGCCAACGCCTCGCCGTTACCGGCGGCTTGGGCGACTTTCAGGATATTCGTAACTTTCCACAAAAATAAATCATAATTAGGCTTTAAACCGGCGAGATATTCGGTAATCGCGCATTTATCCCTTATTGCCTGCGCAGAACCGGAAAAAATCGTTGCCAGCAAATTTAAATATCCCATCGTAGTGGCGCCGGGACTAGCCGGCAGCTTACCGAGAACCTCCCTGACCAGTTTGTTCAACTCACTTAAAGGTATTTCACTATCACTCACTTTTACAAGAATCGCGTTAACCGCCTCAAAAAGCTTATCGCCACCTTCGCCGCCTGTTGCGTTTACCACCAAATCAGTACCGGTTGGTTGAGCCGCTTCGGCCGGCTTTAATTGCATACCATGTTCGGCAAAACCATCGGGTATAGCCACGCCACCGGAAAAATAACGACGGTGGGTGATTTTACCCATCATGGGCGAACGGCCGTTCGCCCCTACCCGTTCAGATTTCACATAATCGTAGGCGCCCTGCTGAAAGGCTTTGAGGTATTGGCCATAAATTTTTTCTTTCTCGGATAAAGGAACGGCGTCAATGCCGTTTACTTTTTGTTTATTCGCATAAGCCTGGCCCAACAGTGTCTGCTTAAGCGTCTGTTTAAACCAGATGGCAAGGACAATCGCGTTAAAGACCTGGCGCAGGGCAGCAAAAGTCTTGCCGGTATTTACCTCTTTTTCGATCAGGGGAAGAATATATTGCTTGAACGCGTTGGTTGAGGGCGATTCATGAATCGCCCCTACACCATTTTTATTCATTGCCAGATAATCAGATTCCATCATCACTTTCAAATGACACTCGCCAAGATAAGCGCGGCCCTTATTTTGATAGACTACAGCGGAATCGGGAACGATCCAGACTTTGTTGAATGAATCAACTGCGTCATTACGAACCGAGCTGCTGCGAGGCGTGGCAATCTTTGATTGAGATTGCTTCGTTGCGCTCGCAATGACGGGGTTATTAATTTCGTTCCAGTATAATTTCCCTTGTTTTGTTTCCGGATATGTCAAGCTCGCTGCCAATTGTTTTAATAAATAATCCTGGGCCAACAGAGTTTTGCCCATATCCGTCTGCGCCAATTTATCCGGGATGATCCGGTCGCTTTCATAAGGCGAAAGGTTAACCCAGATATCTTCTTCCGGCATGGCCAAAGCTGCCAAAAAGTATTTAAGCATAATGTCGACTTCTTCCCGTAATTGCCGCTCGGTTAAATGCGTTTCGCCCTGTCCAACTACAAATTTAAACTGTAAAGGATTGGCCGGATCAACAATTACCCCCTTTAAGATCAAGGGATTAAAGGCAGGGGTCGGGTTTAACAACGATAAATGGCTGGAGACCGTGGCTTGAGCATACGAATAAGGCATACCGGTAAACACAAGCATTATTGCCAACAAAATAGCAATCGGCCGAAATATATACTTTAATTTAATAAACCTCATTACACCTTAGATATAACATGGCCGGATAAAGAAAACAACGCTAAGTGGAGTGCGGAATGGAAGCGGTTACACCCGGGAAATTACCATGCTGGCGTTGATGCCGCCGAAGGCGAAACAGTTTTTGAGGATGGTGTTAAGTTTTTTGCCGGTTTTTTGCGTAACGTGAGCGATCCCGGCGCATTGCGGATCAACATTATCCAAATTACGCGTCGGATAAATCGTATCTTTTTGCATCATAATCAAAGTTAAGATCAATTCGATCGCACCGCTTGCGCCCAGAGTATGGCCAAAATAGCCTTTCAGGCTGCTTACCGGCACACCTACCCCCAAAAGATCATGAATTGCCTGGGCTTCTTCGATATCGCCATGCAATGTAGCCGTGGCGTGGGCATTTACATAATCGATCTTTTCTTTAGCCACACCGCTTTTACGCAAGGCTTCACCCATGCAGCGGGCTACCGATTCTTTGCTCGACTGGCTGATGTGCAGGCCGCTGGAACAAGTGTGATACCCTAAGATCTCGCCGTAGATTTTGGCGTTACGCGCACAAGCACGTTCATAGCTTTCTAAAAGTAAAATCCCCGCGCCTTCCCCACAAACTAAACCATCGCGGTCACGGTCAAACGGCCGCGGTGTAACGCATGGATTATCGTTATACTTCGCAGAGGTTGCGTATAAAATATCAAATGAGCCGGTGACGGTCGGGTGAAGCTCCTCAGCGCCGCCGCATAAGGCAAAATCCTGGTCACCCGAACGGATCAAATTATACCCCTCGCCTAACGCCTGCAACCCCGAAGCGCAAGCCGCAGATGTCGCCATCACATAACCATTGGCACCGAAATATTGGGCTACGTTTAATGCGGCGGTATGGGAAACACATTGGAAAAACTGCATCGAGGTAAGCTTGTTTAAATCGTGATGGGGCAACATCGTCTCAAAGACCTGGTTTAAGCTCTCGGCGCTGCCCATGGTGGAACCGATAACGATCGCGCCGCGGCCATGATGAAAATCGCTCTTTTCCACTCCCGCGCTTTGCAGGGCTTCTTCAGCGGCCTGTACGGCAAAAATACTCATCCTGCCCATGGAGCGGCGCGCCTGCCGGGGAATGTTTTTTTCATTGATCAATTTTGCCGGGGCACCGACATACGAGCGCATCCCGGTATAATTTTCCCAACCGGCCATCCGCTGGACCGCACTTTTATTTGCCTCAACAAAATCAACGATCTCAGCAACGTTATTCCCCGCGCCGCAGATACCGCCTAACCCAGTGATCACTACCCGTTGATTTTCCATTTTACTCTTTTCCATCCATCTGTTTGTTGATGAAAGCGTTGAATTTATCTTTCCCGACTACCGCACGGGCAACGATAAAAGACGCCAGCATCGCCCCCATGATCCCGGGCAAAACTGCGCTTTGTCCCGCGGCATAAATATTGCGAATGGGCAATTTGCCGAAAAGATTATATTGCCCGATCTTCTGCTTAATCCCATAAGCACAGCCGTCGGGTGAATTTAAATAGTCGCGAAAAGTTAATTGGCTCGCAACATCCAGCACGCGCAACCTCTTCTTATATTGAGGGTAAAAAGCAAAAAGCCGTTTTAAAATACTCTCTATGCGCACGCGTTTATACTCTTCATAATCCTCGCCGCGCTTACCCAGCTTTGTATTTTGCCAGCGTGCCACATGTTCGAAAAAAGATACCTCAAAAGCGCTTATTACGCAACTAGTTTTTCCCTGGTACTCTTCTTTGCTCTTCATGATCGCCAAAGCCGGTTCCCCTTTATATTCCGGCGAGAACAAAAGATTAAAATCGTTCTCCGGCAATAAAGATACCACGCTGATCTGGAAATCTTCGGCCTTTGGATCGTCAATCACGCCAAAGAGAGAAAAAAATCCGATCGAGCGTTCAAAACTTTCGGCCCGGGAAATAAACGCCTTGCTTAAGTGTTCTTTGGGCAAGGCCTCCAGAATCTGTTTAGGATGAAGCGTAAAAATACAGTTTTGCGCCGCAATCGCTTCGCCGGTATTTAAAACAAACTTTCCGGCATAAGTCTCTTTGATATCTTCCAGCTTTTCGATAAATGCCGAACATTTGACCGTGATATCAAGTTTTTTAAATTGCTCTTTGAAAGCCGCGATAAAGGCCTCGCCGCCGCCTTCTACCCTGGCGATCGCCTCGTGGAGGTTATAACAGACCCGGGCGTGGTTGGCAAAGGAAATCTCCTGCGGCTTAACGCCGTAGCAAAGATTATAGGCGGCAAACAGCGCCTGCAAATCCGGGCTAGCTTTAATCTTATCGAAAAGTGCCTGCAGGGTAATAAAATCTTCGTCTAACGGCTCGGGGTTCACGGAAATCGTGCGGATGTCGGCCATCGTAACCGTTTTGTCGCAGACCTTTTTGGCTAAATTAAAATATTCTTCGATCGCCGGACGCTCGTTAGGAAAATATTCACCTAAGCGTTTGATCGCAGCTGTATGGCCTATAGGTATTTCGTAAGTTTTGCCTTCTTTTTCCAAAACCAACTGGCTGGCGTTTTTCCCGTGGAGATATTGCGGCTTGATCGCTGCCGCAATACCCAAAACTCTAAGCATCGCCGAAAGCATACCACCCTCGCCGAAGCCGCCGGTAAAGTGGAAACCCGCGTCCAGCGGCACGCCGTCTTTATAAAAACGCCGCAACGATCCGCCGATCGAAGGAGATTTTTCTAAAAGTAAGACTTTACGGCCGTTTAACCCCAAAAGCAAAGCTACGGTCAGGCCGCTCACCCCGCTACCGACCACAATATCGTCGTATTGTTCCATTAGATCGCCAACCCGCCGTTGACGCCGATCGTCTGGCCGTGGATGTAAATATCTTCGCGGCATAAATAGTCGACGATCGAGGCCACCTCTTCGGATTTGCCCAAACGCCCCATGGGGATCAAAGGAAGGATTTTTTCTATCGGCAGATCTTTGATCATCTCGGTATCGATCACCCCCGGCGCAACCACATTGACTAAAATATTTTTTTTGCCCACTTCACGCGCCAAAGCTTTTACCGCGCCGATCAACCCCGCCTTGGCCGCCGAATAATTGACTTGGCCAGCCTGCCCTACCTGCCCGGAGGTAGAAGAGATCACCACAATGCGCCCGCGCTTTTCCCGCAGCATGGGAAAAATCACCGTGTGCATCACATTATAAAATCCGTTCAAATTGGTATTAATTACCTGGTCCCACTCATCCTTGCTCATCCAGACAAAGAGATTATCGCGGACGACTCCGGCGTTATAGACTACGGCGTAAGGCGCATCCTGCTCAGCGCGTTTCTCTAAAGCCTGCTTCGTCCCCTCAAAATCGGCGATATCGAAACAAAAAAGGTCGCAAGTTTTACCCAGCGCCTCCACCTCGGCCTTAGTTTTTTGCGCCGCCTCATGGTTACCCTTATAGGTAAGCCAGATATCGAACCCGCTCTGGGCTAATTTAAGCACGATCGCTTTGCCGATTCCTCGGCTGCCGCCGATAACTAATGCAATTTTGTTGTTCATGTGCTTCATTATATCCGCCCGGCCGGTCAACTCACGAACACTTCTACAGGCAAAGAGGTAATTTTTTCACCGGGGTGGCTAAGATAATTCAATTTTTCAAAACCTATCACCCTGCCTTTTTTGTCTTTAGCCAAGATGACTTCTTCGCCGGTTTCTTCGCAAATGTGCTCTTTTTTAGGATCATCGAACCAAACATTTAAAGTATTGCCCTTGGTATCATAATAAACTCTTATTTTTTCCATTTTAACTCGCCCTCCTTAATTTTCTCAGTATAGTAAACAGTAATAATAAACCCCTCGTTGTCATCAATCCTGGCTACCACGCACAATAATTTTTTTGCATATTTTTTATAAAATAAATAAACTTTATTATCTTTTTTGCTTACACGTATCTCATCCGGTACGCGCAAAACTTCTTTGACTAATTTTTCTTTGCCTTGAATACTCGGATGCTTTACCTGAGTAATGATTTTCCAATAACTATGCGTAGTTTTCACTAACGCACCCAATTGAGATTTTACCTCAAAAACTATTTCTGAAGGCAAAGGTTTTCGTAATTTTCCCATATGCCCGATATTATACCGCGCAGCGTTGCTTTTTGAATAATAATAATTTTACAAAAAAGTAATCGTGGATGAAGTGTTCCGGCAGTGAAGTTTTGGGACAGGCACCGCGCCTGTCCCAAAAAGTAGAATTATTTATTTTGTAACTCTTTGTTGCAATGTTTACATATCTTTGCTTCAGGCAAAATTTTTTCGGCACAATAAGGACACGCAACAAGTCTTTTTTCTTGCTTTATCAATTTACTTTCGTTGCGGTACCCAAAAGCACCAACAAAAAACAAAACAATACCTACTACAAGAAATATATTGCCACTGAATAATAAACACACGCCGACGATCTGTAACCCCATATAAATATACCGCCACATCTGATGAGTCATCGCCCCCCTCCTTTTTTAAGTTACAAATTAAATTTTACCCCCCCCTGCGGCAAGTCAAGAAAATTCTGGTTTAGGAAAGCAATAAATGCGTTTAATGTACGCGCTCTCGCCTCAAATGTTTTTGCTCGCCGGACCCGAAACATTGCGTTTCTGACGCGCGCGGCTTCGCAAGGCGCTTGTCTCGGCCTCGCAAAAACACTTGAGGCTGCGCGCCTACCGAAAAACCACGTTACATCTGGTGGAAACGCTCTTTTGGCGTAACAGGCGGCGATTTGACATTACCCTAAAGCAAAAGGCTTGATGGCCGAAGCGGGCATGGATCCCGCCGACAGGCGGGAGAGCGAGGCCTGAGCGCCAGCGAAACCGGCTCGCAGGGACGGTTGAGCGTTTTTGCGGTAGGGTTTGTCAAAGCGCACAAGCAGCGGAAAGCGCCAAAAAGAGCGTTTCCACTGAGCGCAAGCGCATTCGTTCTATTTATCGATGATTTTTATTTTACCGCTTAAGGTTTTGGGGATTTCGGTGACTATTTCGAACTCTTTCGGCGCTTTGTATTTATCAATATTTTTGTAGATAAACCTTCTTAAATCATCGAGTTGTAGATTATTTTGTCCATCTTTTAAAACGATCTGCGCCGCCGGAATTTCTCCATGTACCGGGTGCGCTTTGGCATAAACCCGCGATTCTTTGATTTCCGGATAGCTATTAATGACCGCTTCGACCTCGGCGGGAAAGATCTTCATCCCGTTAAAATTAATCAAATTCTTCTCGCGCCCTACGATAAATAAAAATCCATCATTATCGAGGCGGCCTAAGTCGCCGGTATCGAACCACCCCTCTTTGGTTACCTCGTCACGCAAAAACCAAGGTGAAAGATAAGCATCAAACACCCCCTTGCCTCTGAGCAAAATCTTGCCTGTGCCTTGAGCGTCACAATCAACCAGCTTTATCTCATAACCGGGTAAAAGCTTACCCACTGAACCGCGTTTATTCTTATCGCCGGAGATATTTACAAAAGGCAATCCGACCTCGATGATCCCGTAGGCTTCGTTTAATTCAAAATTGAATTTTTTAAAAAAGTTTTCGCTCTCTAAAACCGCTAATTTTGCCGCCGTCGAAATTGCAAGGCGCACACGCAAAAGCCAGGCCGCTTCAATTAATGGAGATGTTGCCATTAAATTATAGTGAAAAGGCGAAGCGTAAAGAAAGGTCGCCTTGTTGCCTTTAAGTCCTTGCGCCAACCCGGCAGGAAAATCATTACCGCACAAAACGATCTTGGCGCCGCGGCGCAAAAACAAAAGGATCGTCACCACAAAATGGAAACTCATCTGCAAAAGCCAAATCACCGTATCGGCGCAATTTACCTGTAAAGCCTGATTGGCCAGCGCTGTCCGCTCGATGATCGCTTCGTGTGAAAGCAAAACTCCTTTAGCCGTTCCGGTCGTACCCGAAGAAAAGCGGATAAAAGCCGGATTTAAGCTCGCATATTCCGGCGGCGGCATTTGCGTATTTTTTAAATCCCGTACCTCTTTTTTATCCCAATCGATAAAAAAATCGGCCTTGATCTTTTTAATCACCTCTTCGGTCTCATGCGCGCTTGCACCGTAAGGAATCGGCACCACCACCGCGTTTAATTTTAAAACCGCCAGATTTAAAATAATATACTCGATCGAATCTTTGCAATGCAAAGCTATACGCTGATATTTTTTTACCCCCGCAGCTTCAAGTTTGTGGGCTAATTTTTCTACTAATAAAAAAAGCTGAACGTAATTAAGGCTGCGATTGGCTTCCACGATCGCCGTATTGTTTAAAACTCCGGCGGTTTCTTCCTTGATGACTTCGTAGATATTCATGGTTTGGGGTAATCCTTATAAATCGTATACAAAGAAAAAATATAGCGCGTTCCGCCGACGATCGCCCGGATAAAATCTTTAAACGGCACCCTGATATTATTTACCCGCAAAGGGTTAGCGCGCAAGGCCAATTGGGTAAGGCGGCCAAAGTGCTGATAAAATTTCTGCAGGGGCAATTTTACCGGCAAAATCGAATGCATACAATCGTAAAAGCGATAAGGGTCGCAAATAAAGCGGCCTTTGTTCTCCTCCCAAAATTTAGTTCCCGGCGACGGCGACAATACGGTAAAGGTGATCTCCGCCGGAGTGATACGCCTTATCTCTTCTTCTAAACGGCCAAAATCCTGGGGCGTAAAATCCGGATGCACGATAAACGCCGCATGGAGCATGATCCCCAAATCTTTTAATATCTTCACTGCCGCATTATTGGCCTCGACTCCGGCGCGCTTGGAGTATTCCTTAAGGCGCTCGGGGTCTAAAGACTCCATTCCGACAAACAAAATGTCGAGTCCGGCTTGTTTCCATAATTTAAAAAGTTCCGGATACTTAACGATCGTATCTGCCCGCGACCAGCTGGAGTAGCGTTTTTTGATCTTTTTTTCTAAAAGCAATTCGGCTATTCTTTGGGCGCGCGGGGCGTTCAAGAACATCTCATCGTCGACAAAATATATATATTCTTCCTTTATATTCTCGATCTCCGCTACGACATCTTCCGGGGCGCGCTGTAGATATTTTCCCCGCATCAGGTGATGCACCACGCAGAAGGAACAATTGAACGCACACCCCATGGAAGTACGCAGGCTCGCCGTCGGCGGAAACATTTTCGGCAATCTGCCGGTATCGGTATGGGTCCAGACACAAAAATATCTTTCCCGGCTTACCAGGTCGCGCCGCGGCAAGGGAATCTCCTGCGGCTGCGGATAAACCGGCAAGGGCGCTTTGACTTTTTCCTCGAAGGCGGGGTCAGCCGTTAAAAAAACTTTTTCTGCAATGCTTACCGGCATTTTATTTTTATAGCGCGTTATGATTTCGTTGATTACTGTCGCCCCTTCGCCGCGCACAACTGCATCGATATCTTTTATTTTATAATCCATCGGCGCGATCGTCGCGTGGATCCCGCCGACGATAGTAAAAATGTCCGGTTTCAGCGCCTTGGCCGTTGCCGCCAGATTTTTCACGACATGATTATGTGAGCTGTACCCGCCGAAACCTAAAATATCCGGCGCATATTCCTTTATTTTTTTGGCGAAAACTTCCAGCGGCTTTTTTTCGAAACTAAGATCCAAAATTGCTGCTTGTGCATCCTTGACGCCGCCGGCAACGATCTCCAAATCCAGCGGCTCTAAGTGCAAAAATCCCTGCTCCAGGGCTTTCGCAACCTTTAATTCCGGGTATGGCCGTACCAACAGCACTTTCATATTTACCTATTATACTATTTTTTTAAAGCTTGGGTGTTTAGGAGCGTAAGGCTTAAACTTTCTCCCAGCAGTAATTCTAAATTTTTCAACAAGGCGGGGTCGATTTTGTTGTCCACTTTGCCTTTTTTCTTCAAGCATGCGCTCTTTGTCTCGGTATCAAGGCAAACCATAGTCCGGTTGTCTTTTTCCTTGAATACCGTTACCGGCCAGATCGCGCAAGGAAGCGGTTTATAAAAAAATGGGTCGACGTTAAGCTTTAGTGCCGCGCTGTGAATAGCGCATTTTAACGCGGCCGCTTTATCAAAATAAGAAAATATACAGTAGTCGTCGTCTTTGGTCTCAAGCGAATAGCGGCTGTTTTCATTTTCCTCAAAAGGGTTTACGTATTTATCTCCATCTTTCAGGGAAGGGCTAAATTCCGAGATTGAATCAAAAATATTGAAGATACGTTCAACTTTTTTTGCGGTTGTATCGACAAAAAATATCCGGCAGCAGCATTTATTATTTTTTGTGCATTTTTTTGTTTCCTGATCGCTGCAGCTGAAGCGGTAAGCAAAAAAATCATCGATCTTAACCGTATATTTTCCCACATCTACATATTTAGACATCTTTCAAGGTTTATTTCTTTATCTTCTTACCCTCGGAAAAAGCATCGCCTAAATATTTGCCGATACCGTAATAAGCGCGGTTTGCCGGGTCAAAGATTATCGGTTTTATCTTCTCGATATCCGGCACGCCGGTTTTACCCAACACCGATTGATCGGCCTTTACATCCTTGATCTCACCGATAAACATCGTATGCAGCCCTATTTTTACTACCTGGATCACCGAACACTCCAAGACAAAAGGAAATTCCTTAACATAAGGCGCATCCACCAAATCGCTTTTTACCGGAGTAAGTTTGGTTGCGGCAAACTTATCCTCGGTCCGGCCGGAAACGATCCCGAAATAATCGGCTTCCTGAATAAATTTCTCGGAAGGGATGCTTATCGTAAAAGCCTTACGCGCCATAATATTACCGTAAGTGTACGTGGCTTCCCGGATCGAAACGGCGACACAAGGCGGCTTGGAGCAGCAAATACCGCCCCAGGCCACGACCATGGCATCCGGCCTGTCGGCCTTATCATATGATCCGACAACAAAAACCGGGGTAGGAAAAACAATGGTTTGCGCGCCGAGAGATTTTTTCATCTTTACCTCCTTATCGATTCCGGACGCAGGGGTTTGCGCAAAAGCCGACACTGCAGCCAATAACCCTGCGGTTAAAATTCCGCCGGTCATAAGCATTAAAAATTTTTTCATTGCATTTCTCCTGCGGATAACACGAATCCTTATCGCGCTCTTGCCGCAGTTCCCTGCCTCGACCCTGAATCTTCTTTCTTGTCGTTATTCTCGCGCGGCCGGAGCGCGGGCACGTTAATATGCCGTTGCGGCGGCACTTTAGAGACCGAGGCAATCCGCGTTTCTTGCGCATGCTGGCTTTGCAAAAGCTGGCGTTCGCGTTCCATCTGTTCCTGCAAAGCATTGCTCTCGGCTTTGTGCTGTTCTACCAACCGCTCTTTCGGTACGCCGGGAGGCGGATTTTTTATCTCTCTAGCATGCTCTTCTTCCAAGACACGCCGGCGGTCGTTATGCATCGTTTGCAAAGCGACAACCTCCGATTGATGCAGGCGCGTTAATTCAACCGGCTCGGCTTTTGCCGGCGCAGCCGCACCATGCTCCCTCAAAGATTCAATATCGGCTATTTTAAAACGCGGCACCGGACGGCCAAGCGCCCTTACGATCACATCTTGAAACGGCACCTGGTTAACAAGCTTATCGTTTACCATCCGGATGGTGTTGGAGATTACGCCGGCATCCCGGATTATTGTAACATTGCGCGCGTGTTCGATAAAATGATTCGGGAGGTCTCCGGCGGTAAAATCGCGTGTGTAGCAAAAATTATAAGCATGCCAGGAAACCCTCTGCGCATCCGCATCGCTGAACTCTAAGCCGCCGTCGCGCCGCCAGATTGCCTTAGGTGGTAACGGCGCCCAACCTATCATATCCCCTCCGCTGCGCCACACGACCCAGGCCGGGGCCCATACCGTATCGGGATACCAAAGCCAGCCGTGATTTTTTTGGTAAAACCAACGGCCATAATGGAAGCATGCCCATCCCCAGGGCTGGTCGGATACCCAAGCCCAGCCGCCATCGGTATCGACCCAATGGCCGTCGCTATACGGCCGCCAATTGACCGGGATATTATAAGGCGACCAAACCCATCCGTAGGTATCGTCTAATATCCATTCCCCGTAAGGCTGCAGTGCCGAGTAAAAATTAGTTATGCGCGCATCCGCCCCCACCAGCGCTTCCTGAGCGCAGGCTTGCGGCATAAAAATTTTTCCACCTAAGATCAAACACAACAAGATAAAAAGCGTTCCAATAATAATTTTCTTCATATACCGGACCTCCTTTTTAACCATGCGCGGTATTATTGTTTATTGCGCGTCGTAGTGATCACGACATGGGCCGAGCCCAGGCCGGTTTCCAGGCCTTCGTAAGCTAAATCATCATACGGCGCGTCTTTACCGAACCAGAGATAGGTCGGGGGCACCACGGCTCCGGTTATACCGGTAAGGATCCCAAAATCCGGAATAAGGCGGATCTTGATGGCGGCAATCTTGCCGAGGGAAGAGATAAAATCTTCATCGCCGATTTTTTTCACATTGATCTCGTACATGGCCGGCTCGCTGGATAAAAGATAAAAATGGCGATAATCTTTATTCTCGATGTGGGCAACGATTGTTTTAAGAAAGCACCCTAACCCCACATCGTCAACGACCCTGCCTTTTATAAGAAAAGTTTTTTGCGCAATGGTCTTACCGCCTTTACCGGCGGCACGATAATAGATCTTTTTAGCGGGGTAATCGTAATCCTTGCGGTACTCGACGATCAAATCGCCGTTTTTATCACGGATCGTCTGTGTGCTCCAGAGAGTAAAAAGAAAGTCCCCTCTTTCTTCCATTTCGGAAACAAACTGCAGGCGTATGTCGGTATATTTATCATAATCACCGAACCCGGTCAGATTGATCTTATAAACGATTTTTCCTTCCCGCGTGACACGTTCGACCGTAAAATTGCGGCGGCAACGCACTTTGCCATCTTTTTTGTTCACACAAACTTCTTCACCGGCCTCTTTGGCCGGCATAAAGGTTTGCGCATAACTTCTCTGCGCCAGCGCACAAAGAATCAACGCGATAAGAAAATTTTTCATAAACCCTGCCTATTCTCTAAAAAAGCAAGACGCAACTCTTAAGAAGGCCAAAAAAAATAAGCTATCTCTGCTGTGGCGCAGCCGTAGTAGGGCGGTATTCCCTGCGTTCCTCATGGCGCTCTTCACGGCGCAGATGACGAAGCTTTTCGCGTTCGCCTCTTATTTTCTCCTGTATCGAACTAAGCTGTTCGTATATTGGCCTGTTTTGCGCCTCGATTTGCCGAAGCTTTGTGTACAACGGCTTCGCTTCCTTCTCTTGCGCGGCCCTTATTCTCTCCTCTATCGGACGAAGTTGCTCCCTGATCGGCTTAGCTTGAGCGGCAATCTGCGTAAGCTGCGCGTACAACGGTTTCGTTTGCTCTTCTAACGCTTTAATCTTCTGTTCTAATTGTGCCGCTTCGCCGCGGATTTGAGGCTGGTTGGTATTTGTTTGAGGCCCGCCGACACTTCTCTGCGGCTTACTGCTGACTGTCTGAGGCTTGGCGACGTTTGCCGTCTGTTGAGCATTGGCTTCCAGGGCAAAGGCAGCCGCCGCGAAAAGAATAACGATTACGATCCACGATTTATGCACCATCTGCCATCCTCCTTTTATTGGTCCGGCCCAAAAAGTTTTTATTCGTCGGCCAAAAACCTTCTGTAGCATATTCTACCGCGGAGGATGAAGAAGTCAAACTCTCCTGCAAATCATAACGGGTTTATCGCTAAACGACAACCCCACATCGGCTTAATCTTTTTATAAACTTATTCCTGCTGCTATTTTATTGGCCACCATCGCTCGTTGAACCAGCCGCAAGGCTTCCCCCGCCGCCGGAAACACCCATCCTATGGCCTTTTCCCCTAGGATGTCTTTGTTGTATGCTGTTTTTCCATTTTTCTAATTGTTCCGAAGTTAAATACTGCGAAAGTTTCGATTCCATGCTTTGACGCAAAGCGGCCATTTGG